>Ga0208482_1000004_pt1 | contig 77145 bp, 94 predicted proteins | sample LakMenEpi26Sep10_FD_150737 | JGI IMG/M metagenome (GOLD analysis project Ga0208482, IMG submission 150737) | Freshwater microbial communities from Lake Mendota, WI - 26SEP2010 deep hole epilimnion (SPAdes) | ecosystem: Environmental > Aquatic > Freshwater > Lake > Epilimnion/Euphotic zone ... | reverse complement strand
ACCCTTACCACGACGAGTCTGCTTGGCGATCTGGTTAGCTTCACGCTCTAGCTGGAACATTAGACCCTTGAACTTTTCAACTGACCAACGACCGTTTGAATCAGTGTCAAGATCGAACACACCAGCAGTGGTTACGTTATCCTGAGCGCCAGCTTCAGCAGTGATGTTGATAGTACGAACAACTTCACGGTTAATTTCAGCTAGAATTTCAGCTGAAAGAATGTTAGCTAGTTCTGTTTCAGCATCTAGACCATGGATAGCCTTAAGATCCTGGGCTAGTTCCATAGTATACTCTGCCTTTAGAGCGCGAGTGTTAGCAGTAACAGTAACCTTCTCGATTGAGAATGCCATCTGTGGGAAAGCTGTATTTGAATCAGTTCCTAGTGCTTCTGCCTGAGCAGTTGACATACCAGCACCAGTGTTATAAGTGTTAACAGCTGTTAGTGGTGAAGTGTTTGTAGCACCTGGAATTGTTCCAACGAACTTGTTACCGAAAGTGTTAGCACCTGAAGTAACAGATGAGAACTGGGTATTAACTTCGTTGTAGAAAGTTTCTGCGCCAGCGTTGTTGTATGTGCTAGTGTTAGCATAACGTGAACGCATTGCGAAGATGAGGCCAGTTGGGCCAGTCATTGGCTGAACGCCGCAGATGTCGTAAGCAATTAGGTTTGGCATTGCACGACGAACTAGTGAAATAAGAACTGGATCGAAAGTATCGATACCGCCAGTACCCTGAGTTGAGCTTGAAGCGCCCATTAGGTTAGCTGGAACTAGTGAACTTGTTTCAGTTAGTGTCTGGTAATCACCGTGTGCTGCTGATTCACGGAGAGCCTTCTCTGTGTTCTCGAGCATAACTGCAGTGACTGAACGGCGGTGCTGGTCCTTGATGCTGCCTAGAGCATCATGGTCTAGGACTGGAGCCCACTTATTTTGAATTTCCTCAGCTAGATACATTTAGTTTTCCTTTCTTAGAAAATATACTTTATCTATTTATAATAAATTACTTTTTAACTGTTCTGGAAAGTGCAGCAACGTAGCGGTTAACGACTGGGTCAACGCCAACTGTTGATGCGACTTCGCCTTCAAATGTTTCTTCTTCAATGTTTGAAGAATGTGAAGTTGCTTCACCCTTGAAATAGTTTTCCTTGACAATCATTAGCTTCTTAGCATATGTGTCTAGATCACCATCGAACTCAATTCCTTCAACAAGAGCAGCAAACTTTTCTTGTTGTGTCAATGCTAGATCGGAAGCAAGACCTTCAACAATGTCCTGTCTTTCGTTCTCAACAACAAAGTTCTTTAGCTCATAATTTTCAGAAATTGTTTCATCAAGTTTTTCTTCTAGGGCAGCAACCTTTTCGGCCATTGCTTCTAGAACATCAACCTTCTCCTCTGGAACACTGATATAGTGCTCAGCGAATAGGTTCTTCAATCCTTCCATGAACTCTTCGGCAAGCTCATTGCGTAGGGTTGATTCGATAGCTACTTCGTTTTCCTTCATCCAATTCTCAACACAATAATCAAGATAAGTGTCGAGCTTTGAAGTTATTTCTTCGTTGAAGGTAGCAATTTCTTCTTGTAGCTTTGTCTCAAATTCTTCTTCAAGACGAGCCTGTTCAGCAATTAATCTAGCTGAAACAGCAGCTTCAAATAGGGTTGATACGTTTTCCTTGAACTCTTCGGAAAGGTCTTGGCCATTGAACATTTCTTCAATGTCTTCCTTGACGTTTAGCTTTGGCATAGCGTCGCGAGTCTTTGGAGCTGACTTGCCAGTAGCATCTGATGGCTTCATGTCGATTGAAGACTGGTTGTGACCAGACTTATCGCCAACACCCCAGTCCTTACCTGGACCAAACTGAGACTGAACCTGATTGAAGAAGTTGATAAGATCAGACTTACCCATTCCAGCCATTACATTCATAACACCATGCATAGCGCCTAGCTTTGACATTGGGTCTGAATGGCGAGCCTTTGGATGAAGTGATGAACCAGCTAGTGTTTCTTCAGAAACTTCTGTTTCTTCTTCGCACTTCTTCTTCATCTTCTTCTTAGAAGATTCCTCTTCTTCTTCCTCTTCTTCGTGCTTTGCCTCAGATACAGCTGTATCTTCTAGGTTAGCAACGTCGTCGAGATCATGTTCTTCGTTATTAGCCATTAGAATAATCTCCTATAATAGAAATTTTAATTTATTTATAATAATTGTTACTTTAGAGTTAAAGACGACAAATACTCTTCAAATATAGCAAGTTTCTGCTCTTCGAGCTTTGACTTTGATAGAGTATTAATATACTTCTTTGTCTCATGAAGTTTTTCTTCATGCCAAGTGTTCTTAACTGGATCGTAAATCCACTCAACATTTTCCATGATACCGTTTACAAAACATCCAGGACCGCTTGGGTCTGAAACAATATCAACAGTTGATAGTTTGAAGTCGCTCTGAACAACCATGACACCATTCTGTTCTTTCAAAGAACCCATGCCACGTGTAGAAACTCCCAACTGCCCGCCTGATTCTAGAAGGCCACGAGCAATTTCACCCATTGGAGTTGAAGTGATTTTTGCTTTGCCATTGACAAAATTACCATCCCATTTCAATTCAGTAATAATGTGAGATACACGATCTAAATTGATTGTTGGTCCAGAAGGATGATTAAGCTCGCCGAATGCTCTTTTTGCATTAACAACTTCGCGAATATATCTTGAGACTTCGTTCACAAGAATATCCTTCTTATACATTCTGCCATTCTTGTTCTTTTCTTCGGCTGTCATGAAGCGCCCAGAGATATAATGGTGCTTCTTACCGTCTTCAGATCTCTCAGTAATATATTGAGTATCTTCGTTTAATTCGGCGATGAGTTTCATCTCTTATCCTCTGTACGCTACTGGTGTTGCTAGCAGACCAGTGCCTTGTAGTGTGTCTGTTAAATCTTTAACAACAAAGATTGGGCATGTATTAGTAACAGTAGTGTTAGCGTATACAACACCATTAGCATAAGCAATATTAAGAACAGCAGCAGTAGTTGGGTTTACAACTCTACAAAGGTTTGCTGTGTTACCAAAATTGTTTGCTGTTGAAATTGATCTTTCGGCTCCAAGTAATTTAATAAACATTATAAAGTCCCCACATCTAGTCTACCAGTAGAACCTAATGTTCCGCCAGTGTAATCAGTATTAGTGGCCCCGCCGGATTCTGACTGACCATGCATTTTCCATGCTTTGGCATAAAGAACCTGTGTGCCTTTTTCTTTACCATATTCTTTTACAAAGCGTTCTTTGTTTGCCTTGATCCATTTTTCAATCTTTGGATTTGGTGGAGCTACTTCGTTAATTTCATCTTCCTTAACGATAGCTTTACCAACTGAAGAACCTCTGCCACTAGTGGCTTCAATGTCACGCTTTGCTAGGCCAGCAGCCATAGTTCTTGCTCCACCAAACATTGAGCCAGTGCTCTTTAATTCATTATACTGTTTCTTACCTGGCTTTACTTTTGTTACAGGAACATTAGAAGACTTAGCGATAGCTGAAAGCTGCTTAGTAACTTTCTTGTGAGCTACATCTTCAACACGTCCTTCTGAAACCTGTTTCTTATCAGTTAAAAGTTTTTTGCCTTTATATCTTGGCTCTTTATCTGATGAAGAAGAACAGTCATCTTCTCCATGCATTTCGCAATGAACGCCTTTACCAGAACGATTACAACTAGTTTCTTCATAAACTCCATCCTTCTGGAATTTATACTTAGTTGTTTTTGATGTTCCGCCAGCATATACTTTTTCATCGTTACCAACACGGTCAGCGTGCTTCTCGATGTCATGCTTTGCAGCAAATTCTAGCTCGCCCTTGTTACCTTCTGGTGACATAGCAAGATCTTTGAGATCGGGTTTTACTGTCTTGCTGGATTTAACTCCAGTAAGAATATCTTTAAGGGATTTAGCCATCTATTTCTTCCTCTGAGTTTTCTAGTTCTGCTTCACCAGCACCAAACTCATCATCATTTTCATCCGTCTCAATATCTTCTGGTGGTTCGTAATTATACATCTGTTGAGCTATCTCAACTTTTTTGTTTTCTACTGCAGTCCTGATTCTATCGACCACAAGATCATTAAATGCATTCTGGAATGTCAATGGTTCTTGTAGTGCAGCTGAATTAATCATATCTTGCAATTCATATTTATTTTCTTCAGACATCATATCACCTTACTGTTGTGTTTGCTGTGGAGCGCCACCAGCTTGTGCTCTACTTACTAATTCTGGGTTCTTAGCTAGAACTTGAACAGCAGCTTTATATTTGGCTTCGTCTGCCATAGTTCTGTTAGCCTTTGGCATTTTTTTCATTTGATCAACAATAATCTGAGCTGTTCTGACTTGTTCCATTTTCTGAGCCATTTCTGGATCTCCTCCCATAGAACCTTCAGTGCCAGGTTGCAACTGTTGTTGTTGATCCTGAGACATTTGCATCTGTTGAGTTTGCATTTCAGCCTGCTGTAATAACATTTCATTATTAATAACAGTAGGATTGACCCATTTATAGTCACCCTGTTCGGCGAGTTGATTTTCTAGCTGAATTGCCTTATCGTTTTCTACAACGTCATCATCTGATTGATGCAGAACATTCTTACGAACCCATTCATGCGAATAATATTTACCAACCATATCCTGAATGTTTCTTGCCTGATTAATTCTGCCTTCAAGAATCTCAGCTTCTTTGAGTTCTGTAAAGTAGTTATCCTTAGCAAAATCAAAACGGATATCGTCAGAAAAGAATTTCCATTCTTCTAGAGTGCAAATACCTTTTAGAACTAGCTGCTTTTCTAGCATCTTAGTAAACAGATGAGAGAATCTTCCTCTCAATCTTGAGGTAAATTTAGTGAATTTTAATTCGTCTCTAGTAATTTCTGTAGCTCTACCTACTGAGAATAGAGCATCTGAATTAAGTCTTGACACTGGAACGTTCAATGAATTCAAAAACTTCTTTTGGAAGTATAGGACGTCGTCCATCTGTCCCAGTGTCTGGCCACCTGGTAGGGTAGTAACCTCCGTACCTCTACCGCCTTCACGGCGTGGTAGCCAATAGTCTTCAAGCATTGTCATGAACTTACGGTCATCTCTAATGTCACCTGTCTGAGCGTCATAGATTAGACGGTTCTTATGCTTAACCATAATGTCACGAACATACTGCTCTGCCTTCATCTTAGGAAGATTACCAACATCAATATACCATATACGGCGTTCTGGAGCACGAGCAAGACGGTAGATAACTAGAGCGTCTTCCAATGTTCTTAACTGGTTAAGTGGCTTGATTGATTTATGTAGATAAGAAAGAACCATTGTGCCTTGATTGTCTGTTAGACCTGACACAATATGTAAAACTGAATCCTTAGCAATCTTTAGTCCTGTAGTAGATGGACCAACTGCTTTATTTCCGAAGTTGAAACCCTTGTCATTGAAAATGAAATATTCGTTGACTGTTTTGGTTACAACTGCATCGCCTGGATTATTGGCTTGAATCTTTTTCTTCTGGACCTCACGGACTTTACGAATCTTACGTGGGTCAACGTATCTTACTTCTTTAATACCAGCTGATGGATTTTTGTCATCAATAATAACATGATAGTATAAACGGCCATCAATATACCAACGTCTATAAATTTCGTAGGCATATTTGTTGAACTCTAAGATGTTCAAACAATTCTGGAACTCATCACGGATAGCTTTTTTAACTGTATCGTTTACTTTTAGTTCTTCTAGATTAATCTGAACTGTATGTTCTTCGTCAATAGAAATAGACTCATTAACAATTTCATCAATTGCTGCATCGCATTCTGGTTGCAACGACATTTCACGATACTTAGTAACTAACTCTGCTTCGGATCTAACTGTACCGTCAAGATCTACATACGTGCCAAATGCACCACCTGCTGATACGACAACGGCTCCGTCGTCTGAATCTCTTGGTGGAGCAAAACTAGGAAGTTCTTGTTCCGGGCGTTTCTTTCTAAATTCGAATCCGAATAATTCTGGCATTTATTTCTCCAATAGAAGGAGGGAGTTTTGGCTCCCTCCGAATAATATAGTATTTAGACTTAGAACTGTGGACCGATATTAGTTTCGCCAAGATATGGAGTAACCTTACCGGCAGTCTGGACTGTCGTACCTTCGTCAACTGGTAGCCAGTAATCGTAGGCAAAGTTTACAGTAAATTCTTCGATGGCATTCTGAGTATCCCATCCAAGACCAATTGAGCTTACCTGAGTTGGGAAAGCACCAACTAGCTGGTAAACACGAAGAATTTCTCCGCCCTTACCATACTGTGTAATGTCAACAGCGAATGCTTTATAAAGTTCAAAAGCAGCCTGTGGTAGACGAATATTTGTCTGCATTGTATTGATAGCATTCTGCCATGCTTCAAACATTGAACGTACAGAAAAATCTTCATCGTTCATTACTGTGATTGACCAATCAGCGAATGATCTTTCACCAGCCAATTTAATTCTACGACCGAAGTAAGGAACTTCAATCTGACTTATAGTTGACTCTGGTAGTTCTGCTCCACGGCATGTGAAGGTTAGCTTAGAAAACGCCTCTGGGTTCAACGGAAGTGTTGGTGGAGGTGTAATCTGAACTTGGAACAGGGAGGGGCGAGCGCCCCCCCATGGTAGTCCTTGAGCTTTGAAAGAATTAATATTAAAAGGCATCTAACTTACTCCTTTGAGAATTTATTATTATTTATTAAAACTTTCCGATAACTTCAGAGAACTGTACTCCAGATGGAACAGCCACGAAATTAAGCTGGATAAAGTTAATGCTTCTCGCAGGTTTAATATAGATATCCCCAACAAACTGATTGCTATCGATAATCTGCTGAGTGTTGTTAGTATCATCGCAGACAACATAGAAGTCAGTAATACCACGGCGACCCTGGATGGTGCGTAGGTATGGAGTCACAAGGTTACGGAACTGTGCTCTTGTGAAAGCATCGTTGAATTCAAACAACTGATACTTAGCAGCAGTTGAGATAGCCTTTTCAAGAACGATAAACAGTCTGCGAACATTGATACGATCAAAGGCAGATGGTTTAGCCTGTAGAGTCTTATCTCCGAAAAGAATTGTACCCTGACCTGGGAAAGTAACAACTGGGTTAATACCGTTGCTGTAAAGAACGTCACGCTCTGACTTGTTTGGGTTCCAAGCAAGTTTGATAAGGTTCTTAATCTGACCACGGTTAAATCCAGCTGGTGACCACCAAGCGTCATTAGTGTTATCTGTTCTTACACAGATACCAGCAATGTCACCATTTAGTGGGACCCAACGATATACGTCGTTATAACGGTCATACTGATACTTCCAACCAGAATCTAGAACAGCATAGGAGCTACTTGTAACAGCGCCTCTCCATGATTTAAGGTCTAGAGTTTCGCTACCAACGTTGTTAAGAACAAGAGAACGGTCAGGAGAAACAAGAGCAACACAGTCTTTTCTTGTTTCACAGATATTCTCAATTATATAGTTGGCTAGCTGGAAGTTCTGAACAGTTCTTCCACCAATTACAGTTGAACCACCAACTGGCTTGCCCTGTAGGACTAGAGAAATGTCAATATCTTCAGCTGACTTGAATAGGTCATAACCAGCGCCCAAAATACCTAGTGTAGCATCAGCTTCGTTTAGACCATCGGCACCAAGAACCAACTGAATGTTACCAGGAGACTGCGAAGTAGCAGAAGCAACATTTAGTGAGTTAGCTGAAGGAGCTGTACCACGATCATTTGCCCACCATACGTAATTTGATTCCTGATTAATTACATCTTTATAGTAATTTACAGTGTTATCAACGTTCTTAGCGTCTGTAGCTCTTGAAAGACCCTTATAGACTTCAAGAACTGTGCCTGGAGTTCCAGTGAAAGCTCCACCGTCATCAAGAACAACGACGTGCAACTCGTCTTGAGCAGCTGTATTACCGTTGTAAAGAACATGGTTTGATTGACCTGGAGCAGTTTCAACTACGTTGAAGAATTCCCAATAACGCTCAATTGTCTGAGTTGTGTAGTTCTCGCGAAGTCTATAAGGATCTTCGAAGTGAACTGACATAACACGATAGTTTGCAGTTAGAGAAGAATTTGAACCTGGAGTTGCAGTAATATCAATTTCAGTTCCGAATGGTGAAGATGATAGCTTTAGACCAGTTGAATTAGCATGAACAACATGATAGTTTGTTCCGCTATATAGACCCTGAACTTCGGCTTCACCAGCATTGTTAGCATAGGTAACAATGTCACCGTTACTGAATGGGTTTGAAGGAATGTTAATGAAGTTGATATTACTATTAACAGCAGTATTACCAACAAATGAACTATTTGCAGTTGATTGTGCAGAGATAGCTGTTGATCTTACCTGTAGGTACTGAACGCCTAGTGTGCCGTTACCAGCAAGGATCTGATCACCAACAGCAATCTTTGATGAAACAGAATTTGTTACAGCATTAGTTGTACCGACCACCTTCATTGTAGCTACATTTGAACCAACACGGAATTCTAGAGCAGCATTAGCAGTGATAGAACCACCACCAACGTTGGCTCCAGAAAGAGCTACGTTTGAATTGAAACCTTCTGCAGTATCGCAGACTGAAACTCTTAGAGAGTTACCAATAGCGCCTGGGAACTTAGCTACGTAAATAACGTCAGCGTCGAATGTTCCATCTTTCTGAGAATAATGAGAGTTATTCTTGACAATCTGGTTGACAAGATTAGCTGCCTTAGCAACAGTATTTGATGGGTCGAAACCAACAGCAGTATATACAGTTTCTGGGCGGCCAAAATAAACATTAACGTCTGTAAATGATGTGGCCACATTAGAAGCAGTAACTTTATTCAATACAACATGAGAAGTATTCTTTGAAACTACTGTATAAGAAGCAACATTTCCGCTTAGTAGGCTTGAGTTACCAACCTGTGTAACGTACATGCCAACAGTAATAGCTGATGTATTACCAACGTTGAGAATTGTATTGGCACCAGTTGTATTAGCTGAGACGAATGGAGTTGCTCCAGAAGTGTCAGCTGCACGGGATACGTACAAACGGTTGGCGTATGCAAGGAAGTTGGCTGCTGAGAACCATGTTTCTGCATTGAAATTGGTTGGTTTGGCGAATCTGGAAACTAGAGTGTTCTCAGTGTCTACTAGAACTCTTTCTCCGATTGGACCCCAACGGAAAACGCCAGCGATGGCGCCATCAGATGTGGCTACTGATGGAACGACCGTTGTAAGGTCGATTTCAGATACGTTTACGCCTGGTGATAGTTGAAAAGCCATTTTTATTTTCTCCCTGTTACGAGAATTTGCAATTATGAATTTTTTATATTTATAAAATGGGCTCTCTTAGAAGTCTCTTGGGGTATCCCACATCCAACTATCAGGAACGTATTTTTCATATTCTTCTTCATAAAAATCATCTCTACCAGAGTCTACAAACCCAAATGGAGACAGGTCCTGCTCCATATCTTCTTCAGTTTTTTCCCTCAATGACATGAGGGTATTGATGTCAGTGTAATCTTTAAAATACTGTTGTTCTGAAAGCCAAGCAAACAGAACAAGGCACATTACCAAGTCGTCATGCTTACCAGATTCTGCCTCATAAGAATTTCCTTTCTTTGAGAAAGTCGAAAGCTCGTTGATGGTATGAAAATCGTTGACGACAAATTGGTTGCCCTCTACTAGAAGTTTTAATATTGAACATCCAACTGACTTTACTATTTTAGTTGTTCTGATACCCTTATCCACTGTAGTTGATGTACCACCAAACCCCTGAGTAACTCTCTTACCAGAACGCCCAGCATTCTCAGTAAATAAAATATTTTCGTAGGCAAAATCATAATGAAGGGTATAAGAAACCTGTTCACCAATATCATTAATTTCAACAAGAACAGAGGCGTTATTATACGCCTTGGCAGTTCTCAAAATAACATCAGCATAATCGACAGGAGTAACAGCATTGTTTCTGTAAACCGCCACCTGTTGGTATGGCATTTTTGTGACGTCAATAAGTTGGAACGCCGAATAGTCTAGACCCTTACCACGAGAAACGTCGCAGACCATCATATAAACATGGCCCTCTATAGGTTGATAATACTGTATCAACCCATCCCTTTCTACCATTGGAGATTGGTGGACCAGTTCTTTGAGTTTCCAACCTGCGATCAGGGTGCCTGATGAACCCAAGAATTCGCAGTTATATTCCTGATCGAATTTCTCTAAGTCGAAGTTCATACCAGCCAGAGTATCTTTTTTCCAGTTTTCGTCTCTGCCTGGAACTTCTTTCCAGTTTACCAAAATGGGCGTATAACCGTTTCGGTCCTCGATAGCATTTACCCAAGTTGAATAAAAGTGATTCAAACCGTTCGGCGTGGAAACCAGAATAATCTTTGATTCTGAACCTGACGAAATAGTAGGATAAACTGAGGTAAAGAACTCGTCCCAGTTATCAATGAACGCCGCTTCGTCGATGAATAGAAGGTTAATAGAATATCCACGAATGGCGCTGGCAGACGTTGCTGCAGCCAAAACACGGCTGTTATTTTCTAAAAGGAACGAACCTTTATTCCATTCAACAACACCCTGCTGTAGCCATTTAGGTAGGTGTTGGTATGCAAGCTGAACACGGGAAAGAATTTCTCTGGCCGTATCACCCTTGTTGGCCAGAAGGGCAACAGTTTTGTCAGGGTTGAACATAATATACCACAGAATAAATGCACAGGTTGTTGTTGACTTACCTGCCTGACGGGCTGTGGTAACGATATTAAAACGTCCTTCCTTGAAAGAACGTATCATCTTTTTCTGATAATCGTATAGCTTGAAGTTTACCAGACCTTCATTGATACTGATAATCTTCATATATGTTTCGGTAAAATAAACTGGATCTTCAGCGCATTTTACATATTCAGCAATAAGATCGGGAGTCCACTCAATGTTCTGATTAGATTTTTTAAGTAGTACGTTACCCTTATAACCTGCAACTAAATCATTCATCAGTATTCTTTAGTTCCTTCAAAACTTTCTGTAATTCTGTAGTAGAACCTACGAATAGATTATTATTAATAGTCTGAGCTTTTTCATTGATCGGAGAATCAGAAGCATCAATCTCTCGGATCTTGGTTTGTAATTCTAATAATTCTTTATTAGTATTAACCATGGTGTCCATTAATTTAGCCAACACTTCAAATGCTCTTGGATGCTGAGATTGACCAGCTATTTCTGATAGCTTGCCCATAGCTTCTTGACCTGTTTGGATTACTTCATACAAATTAGCTCTAGCTGCTTCAAAATCGTTTTTAGCAGAATCATCATGAGCCTTAGCAAGCAAAGTATCAATTTGTTTTTCATATTGCAACGGAGCAATGCCTAGAGCTTTGCCCATTGGATCATCTTCTTTATCTGTCATTCTAACTCGTCTGTATTGTAGATCTGGGTTATGAACCCATAATCATCATCAACTTCAATCTCAGTATATGGCTGAGTGCCGGTGTTTGCATTTGGTCCGCCATAATAATTTATAGGATTGCCATTAGCATCTAAACCTGGCTGTACTGTTATCTTTTCTGCAAGAGGAGTTATACCTCTTCCCTGGACAGCAGTATTTGTAGTAGGAATATAGAAATTTGTGTTTACAAACTTAATGATTCCAGAAGATTTCACTGGTCCATAAAGATAACCTTTGAGAACAAAATCAAGCTGCCAGATAATGGCTCTTCTGTCTTTGTATTCTCCATCATAGTTATCGCTATAACTAATGTTATTTAGGATAATAGGAATATCCATAGTAATACCAACTTCTGGGATCAAATTACAAGTAGTCGTCCAATCAGGGGTAAAATATGGAAGAATCTGTTCAATTATCTTAGTTCCATCTTCAGCGTTTTTGGCATAAACATATACTTTGAATTCTATATTATAAGGAACTGGATTATATTGGTATTTGAATTTGTTTAAATCGGAATTGTTTTTAACAGAAACTTTACCAATAGTATTGAGTTTTCTTGATCCGTCATAAACCATTTTGCCCATTTCAAATGAGATCATTGGTAAAGGAGCAACGGCGCTGCCAACATCCAAACCAGGATCCTGCATGACACGTGCTAACATTTTATCTTTAGGAGCATATGTAATTGGAATTTGAAGTAAAGATACAACTTCTCCTGTCTTATTCGTTCTTGTGATACGGATCTGATTGAGCAGGGTCCCCATCAAAATAACGTATTTACGAATAAGACCAAAATAAAACGGTGAACCAAACATTAAATGTTACCTTCGCTAAATGGATCTACAGAACTGAAGTCAACAAATAAATCAGATTCTTCTTGGATTGCTAAATTATCAGAAACTGTGATTAGTTGATTGATTGGATAATTTTCCAAAACAAGATAAGAACCATCTTCCGTTAACAACATGTCATTATCTTCTGTCAACACAGTCCAATCAAGAATATTAGTATCAAATCTTTTCTGCATATCATCAATTTGCGGAATGCCAGTAGAGAAATTCTCGCCAGAATATTCAAATACTTCGCAAGTCATTTCCCATGTCTGAAGCGAACCTAATTGATAAAACATTTCATATTTGTTAACGTATTTAATCTGGAATGCTCTTTGGTTCAATGGGAACCAAATAATATCGCCTTCGTTTGGTCTTACTTGTGCAGTAAATTCCCCAATTTCTTCATTAAATATTCTTCTGGCCATAGAAAACACAACTTGATTGCGAATTTCTACACCAAATTTAGATAAAAATTCTTGATCGCCACCAAATCCATCAATAGATTTAATATACATTTCTACAGGATAGGCCATCTCAAACGAAGATTGATCGTCTGCGCCATACACCTCATCGTAATTGTTAAGTTTACGAGGGAGATAGTAAACATCGTGGCCATAGATTTTAATAGATTCAATAACTAGGTTCTCTAGAAGCAATTGCTCCTGAGATGCTTGGAAGTTATTGAAAAAGAAATTGGTGGCCATAATTATCCAATCATATCAGTTGCTGGCAAGCTGTATGTGTAAATCATTTCCTTCTCAAGTTCTTCTCTTTCTTGAGTGGCTTCATCATAAATTTGCTGACCGTTGAATTCTATGCCGCCTGGAAGTTTCATACCACGAAACTTCTTCATATTCTGACCCCATTGCTGTTTTATTAGGCAAGAAGCATAACGCTGTAACCAGCGGTCGCCCCATGCATCTGTATATACGTCGGGATCGACGACTTGATATGCTTCTACAACAAGATATTGACCTTCAACAACTTGGTTCCAGTCCATATCAATGTAAAGTTTGTTCATATGGCGGTTGTAACGTAATGGTTTTTTACCAACCAGCATCTGTTCTAGAAACTGGACATGATTCATGGCCATATAATAAGGAACCATAGATACTGAAGTAAGAGTATAAAGGTCATTCAAAGCAATCTGATAACGAATATTGAATAGATTGCCTAACCCCAATGCAGAACCAAGGTCAAAGATATTAACAACGCCAATAATATTGTCTGGCATTGTGACATACTTATTGGCTATATCTTCAGCTGTGATTATTTTCTTGTAGTAGGTCTTTTCGGATCCATCAAAATGATAATCCCAATACCAACGAAGAGCTTCGTCTACACGATCTGAAACCTGATCATCATCAACATTAATCTCGATTACTGGTTTGCCCAATTTTCTAAGACAATATTCGGCAAACTCTGTTCTTGTTGTTGGTACCATTAGATTCCTACCTTTGATGAATTTATAATATTTATTTATCCCTTTGTCGGGTTATTAAAATCCACCTCTTTATTGGTTCTTCCAGTATAAAAAAGGATATTATCTAATTCTATAACTGCATCCTTGGTATGATACCAATCATCGTATATACAAATATCTCCTCTTACAACCAATTCTCCATTATTTATTTGATATTCACAGTATTTATTAGAACCCATTACCGTGGCTCCCTTGGGGCACATATTCTTTACTCTTTGGACTTCCTCCATGGTTTCAAATATATGATTTATTGCTATTGGCCCAATTTCGCTCATGCCCCAATTTACTATAAATTTACAACCCCTTGGAACAAATGCTTCAATAATATCCCAGGTTACTGGTTCAGCGCCACAAGTAATTGTCACGCCTTTGAGATCTAGCTCCCAGAACCTCTTGGTCATCATAATAGCTTTGGCGTGTAATGGGGTTATGTGAGAATGGGTAAAATTGTTTATCTTTTTAACCCATTCGTATGCATTAAATTGATCTGTGTAAACATAAGCGCCAACTTCCAGCGCTGGCACCGTCTGACCGAACAATCCTCCAGCATGAGACAACTTCATAACAGTGTATATTTTACTGTTCTGCGTTATACCTTGAACTTCTCTGGCAACTTTATTGGCCGCAAATATTTTACCAGTTGGTTGATAATAGCTCTTGGGAGGACCAGATGAACCTGAGCTTTTAATTATTATTCCATCAGTCATTATCGTGGACAAAATATTTTTCAGTTTCATTTACCACCTTTTTGGCCAATCTATATGGAGTAAAAGCGAATATAAATGGAAAGAATGCATGTATGGTGCCTGTTATAACGGCGAATAAAAGCATAAGGTTAAACTTCATTGCAAGATAACAGTGAGTAAAATAATCAGATTTAATTTTCTTTATGTGGTTCCAATCAAAGTCCATAAATCTTCTCCAAATGCGCATACACAGTATCAGCTATAACCTGATTCTGTTCTGGACCACCATAACTAAGATCTTGTTCTGTAATACCTGTTATATTTTTGGTAATATTATTCATGGTAGTCCCTCTGATTATATATTGAGGGACATCTCTATAGTCATTTATATCACAATGCTGCATCCAGCCATCAAATATAATGAACTTACATTCAGACTTCTGTAGAACATACAGGCTACTAGACATCATAACCTTAAACATCTGTAAAAACCATTCTTCGTTCCAGAATGTATTAAAAGTATGATACATATATTTTTTAGTGAACTCATCAGTCGTATGAGGAATAATAGTCCTACAAAGATTTTTAGTTCTTACACCAAAATCCTCTTGAGTGCCATCTAAGATTTTATATTTCTCATCTTCATGCATTGTAGAATTATATTGGTAATTTGGATTAACTCCGACTTCTGTTCTACCAAACGAAGACCATTGAATTACTACAACATCGTCTTTGGTTAGCGGCAAAGACTGGAGTATTCTCGCAGCACGCCAGTTACTAGCTCCTGGAAAAGAAAAATCGGTCAAAGGAACGTCTAACATCTTAGATAACTTACCTGGCCATGCCAGAGCTTTACGATCTTCTTCGGAATAAACTTTATACAAGTTCCAACCAAAAGACATACTATCGCCAAATGTATATAACATATTACTCACCAAATCCAAAAGGGCATTTTTTGTTTTCTCTTCTGTCGTTTCTTTTCACCAAAGAAACGTTCTTTCTCCATCCAAAAGATCTTCCAATCACACTATAAGTTTTAGTGGTAAGTTCTGCCTCGGTAACAATGTGATTGTGGATTTTTATATTCTTATCCGATAAAGGAATGAATTGGACCAATGGCTGACCCATATGAATTGCGAATTGATCTTGTTTAAATTTATGTATGGCCAAAAAAACATTGCTTCCTGTTTGATGATGAAAATTTACCATCCCAGGTAGGATATGAAAATTGTATTTTTCTAACGACCATTGAGCAGGAACAACTATAAACTGAACATCTTCTTTAGACTGGATTATCCAAGGACTATTCAATTTCAGAATATGATGGTCTTTGAAACCTGGATCTACCTGATGATAACCATGCAGTATAGGAGCTTTACCGTTAGAAAAATTATAAGAAATATCACCAGTTCCATTTACATTTACAACAAAATCGCACCAGTTTTCCAACATAAACCCTCTTTTATAGAGTTCATGGAAACCAGGACAAGCTCTTACTGTTCTTATGGAAATGTTCCAATCAAAATAAATATTACCATCTTCGTTCAATTTGAACTGAGGCCATTTTGTGTTGGTCGGCTGGGGTTTTAATACGCCGTCATACCATTCTGGTTTTGCTTGATTGGAATAGACTATTGGGGCGAATTTATAAGCGTCATTGCTGGATGTAAAACAATCTAAATGGATTACAGATGATCTGTGAAAAAACGAGAACATAACAAATCTCCTATCAGGTTTTACATATTTATATAAATATATTTATATAAATACGTTCATACAAATATTTTTGAATTTTAGTTCAACCGTTAAAGAGGAAATAATGGCAAAGATTTACACTTTTGATCTTCCAGATTATGATGATTACAATGTGGTAAGCGAACTTCTTCCAGACGGAAGAAATATAGCACACCAGTATTATTACAAAAACGGCGTGCTAATTTCTCAAGCAGATATTTACTATGATATGAAAGACGGCGAACCCTTTAAGTGGCCGCATCTAATGGTATTCAAAGACATTTCTGGCGAAGTTGTAGTTACAGAATCTACTGAATGATTACGTCCAAGAAATAACAACACTACCAGAAGCACCCGGAGAAGCAGCGCCAGCACGTTCGCCACCCCCGCCACCAGCGCCTCCGCCACCGATAGTTGCAGCTATAACTGCTCCATAAGCTGGAGCTCCAGCATCAGCCCAGTTCCATGTCTTAACGACCATACCACCAGCGCCGCCGCTATTACACCCTGTGCCGCCAGCACCACCGCCTCCAGTAGTAACAGTTCCTCCTACGCCACCACTAGCAGCGCCGGATGGAGGGCAATAGTCATTACTTCCTGCTGAAGTACCACCACCGCCATATGCAGTAACAGCAGTTCCAGAAGCAAAATTACTGTTACCGCCAGCTGCTCCAGCACCGCCACAGTAACCATGAGCAAATCCATCATTACCGCAATAACCTGTAGCACCACCACCGCCAGCTTTAACTGTGACTGTCAATGTTTCATATCTAGGAACAGTAAAGTTGGTAGTACCAACCGCTGTAATAGACTGAGAACCAGGTGTGACCCATCTTTTACTATATGCATCTGACATATAAATGATGCTTGCATTAGTTGGGCGACCCAACAAAGTACGAACATTAGTGTCGTTCATCGTTGTGGTAGCGGTAGAAGCTCTCAAAATTTCTACAGAAATGTTACCGATAGAGATAACACCAGAAGCGGGTAATCCAGCTGTCATTATAGTCCCTTGTTATTTAAATAGATAAGAACCTGTTATTATATATTTATCCTTTTTCTCACTTGTTATACCTCTATGGGTAAACGTCCAATCTGTTGGCCATATTCTCGCCAAATGATATTTTTCTTGAATTTCCACCATTAACGACTGCAAGAATATCTGACATACTTATTTTATTACCAGGAGCAGGAGTAGCCATATTTAATCTCCAATTTTATTATTTAATCTATCAATTTGTTTCTGTTGTTCTTTGATTGCTTCGATCAACAATGGAACAATCTTTTCGTATTGAACAGTCTTATAATTTTGTCCAGACTTAGAAACAATAACACCATCAACTCTATCAACATCAAATGGAGCAGGTTTAACAACCTGAGGCAACACTGCCTCAATTTCTTGAGCAATAACACCAACTTGTTCTTCTTTGTCTGTATATCCGAAAGAAGCTGCCAATTCATTGCTTCTGAAAGTAACGCCTGATATTTGTTTAATCTTATCAATAGCATTTTCAATTGGTTTAATGTCTGTCTTAAGTCTTTGGTCAGAAAAATAAGCGGTAATATTCTGAGTAGCTACAATATGACCTGCGCCATAAGGATTAGAACTTGTACCAACAGACAACCCGGCAGTAGTATAACAGAAAGTGCTACCTGCAATATATCCAGCATAGTTAGCATAAGCAACGGATCCAGCAGAAGTGACGTACCCCGAGTCATTAGTAAATGCTGATACTGTTGTTGGTCTTCCTGAAACGTTGCCCCAAGCAACAGAACCAGCAGAAGAAGCATAATTCGCATTACCTGTGATATTAATACCCCAAGTACCATAAGCATAAGAACCATCTCTTGCAGGAACATAAGAACTATAGTTACCACTATCAAAAATAACAAAACTACCGCTACGCGACCAACCACCAGTGCGTAGCTGATTATCAGTTCCAAGACCAAGATTGATAGCATAAGAACCAACGCGATGAAAAGAAATCATCGCAGCACCAGAACCTTGACTTTGAATCTGTGGTCCGCCTTGTGCGCCATAATCAATATTAACACCAGAAACTGCGTAACCTAACAATGGCTGAGTTGTGTCAATACCATTTGCCCAGGTTGCTCTAGTAGCGTTTGAGGCATTAGTGGCAGAACCAGCAGAACCAGCAGAATCTGCATATCCAGAATAACCTACATAACATGGAGCATGATATGTGTCTCCATTGTAACCTCTTAATGACCAATAACCAGAACGATCAGCGCCCCAAGTAGTCTGAATATTGTAGTCTGAATCGTTATCGTTTCTGAATAGTTTATAAACACCATTTCTGTTTGTAGAAGTTCTGGCTACTGCATAACTGTTATAATTACCAGCATTAAGAGCACGCTGCCCATTAATGTTTAATTCTGCTCCATTCAAATTATAAGTTGTATTATCCCAATAAAGGTATCTACTTCCAGAGCTGTTTAAAAACAATACGCCAGTAGTTCCTCCTGACCTATAAGAATAAAGGTCTCCTCCAGCCACTGTCAAATTACTTGTTGATGTTAGGCCAGCAAAGGTTGGGGCTGCAGTTGTAAGAACACTCTGATTAAGAGGATACTGTGTTATGTTATATGAATTGATGTTCCAGTTACCAGAAGCGTTGCTCTGGACAGCTGAAGTCAATGAAGCTATTGAAGATTTACGATAATAACCATCGGAGCCGGTAGTAACAACAATCTGAGATATGGTTGGATTTTCGTTGTTTGGAGAAGCACTGTTGATATAACTAAAGAACGCATAACCGCTTGCATCTCTAGCTACAATTGTAGATGCAGCTTGAGCAGATGAAACAGCAAGACCACCTGCAGTAACAGCATTTCCTGTAATATTAATGCCCCAAGTGCCAGTAGCACCAGTTCCTGAGAATGTTGGAACATAGCTGTTATAGTTAGAGGCATGAAGTACCTGATTACCAGCTTGGGTAATGGCACCAGTAGCATTTAACGAACCCGAAACAGATAGTTTGTAACTTGGATTTGTATCACCAATACCAACGTTACCACCAATTAAGACTGTAACAGCTGTTCCTAGTGATGTATTGTTTGCTCCGGTTACTAAACCGTTTTTTACTTTAAAGTCTACTGACGCCATGGTTCCCTATCCCCTATGGAGTTATTTTTGATATTTAGATTATTTTTCTGGTTTAACCCATGGCAAAGGAGTATCAATTAACACATTATTCTGTTCATCAATTTGTTTCTGAATTGAAAGGTCTATTTGACTCTCATGAGAACCAACAACCTTTTTAACCCAATTAAGAACGTCTGATTCTTTTAGTTTATTATAAGCAACGAATTTCGATGGCTTGCCTTCAACAACAGGAATATTGTCAGCATGAACAATTCCTTCAAAATAGCCTTCGGCGCCAGTAGAAGAATCTTTACCGACCTTGCTCCAGTAAATTTCTGCAACAACATCTTCGTCTTTATCGTTCTTTTTGCACTTAATATTTTTTACAGCCCATTTATATGATACTGACATTTAATGACTCCTTAATTCGACCATGGCAGTGGAGGCGTAACCACTTTAGGCTCTTTCATTTCTTCAATCGCAGCCTTCAGAGATGCCTGAAAATCTGCGATTTTCTTTTCGCCCATAGTAGTTTCGAGCCAACCAATGACTTGTTCTTTAGTTAGGTTCGCATATGGAACAAAACCTTTTAAGTTGTCTGTATCCAAATGCTGAGACCCATAAACATCAGCGTAATATTCGCCATCCCTAGCTGCATATCTCCAATACACAAGGGAAACGACTTGTTTCTTTTTGTTTTTTTCTGAGTGACATTCCATTTGAGAAACGACCCATTCGTAGACAATAGCCATTGGTTAACCTTTTTTAGTTTAACACTTTATCTGAAAGTGGACCTTCTGGTCTAGCTCCTCTTACCTGAGGATCTGCCTGCTTCTGGATTTCAGTGAAAGTCATGATAACTGCCTCAAGAGGCTGCTTAGAAAGAGCGTGTAGAATTACGTTAAGGTGATCTACAGTCAATTCAAGAGTTACATTCTTATCCATATTATTTTCTCCTATTAAGTGTTGCTAGTTGAACTATTTGATGTGTTTACTGATGGTTCTGGTGTTGATGGTGAAGTATTTGTTACTGGAGCCCAAGGTAGAACGTTCTCTACGACTGGGTTCTTCTTATCATCAATCTGTTTCTGGATCTGGCCGTTTACATGTTCTTCGTAATTACCAACAACAACGGCTTTAATCCATGATAGAACGTCTGATTCTGTTAGATCAGAGAATGGAACGAAAGTTGTGTTTGCTGGCATGCTATTGGCAGAGAACGGAGTTGCTCCACTAAACTCGCCAACATTACCGCTTTCATCGGTTCCCTTTTTCTTCCAGTATGTCTGAACGACAACATCAGAAGTGTTAGCTACTGTTGTTGTCTTAAGACCTGTTACTTCCCAAGTATATGTTACTGCCATTTTTTATCTCCTTAACCTTATATTTAGTTATTTTACTATTACGGATACTAGACTGACAGTGCTCATCGGAGCCTCGATTGTCACGGTTAAATCAACAACAATATTATTCGATCTAGCTTCTCTAACTAGATTATTTATTGTTGTTTCCGCTTCTTTAATTGCTACGATATATTCTTCTTTTGTCATAGTATTCCCTTATCTTTTAGAAGTTGTTTCAATTCATTAAGTTCTTTTGTTGTATCATTTAAGGCCTGAACCAACAATGGAGTGATCTTGTTCCAATTGATTGTTAGATATTCTGATTCTGATTCTGTTCCATCGATGTGTGCTTTATTAGCTGATCTATTAATGACAACAGCGTCCGGAATGGCGGCCTGAACTTCCTGTGCGATAAGACCGATTTCTTCTTTACCTGGTTCGATTTCAGCATGGAAATCTTTTACCTTATTATTCCAGTTAAATCTATAGGCTGTCAGTTTAGACAATATTTGAGTTGCCTCGTTACCAATTGGTCTCAAATTTTCTTTGAGTCTTCTATCTGACCAATAAGCAATAACGTTTCCTGGGAAGTGGCCTGTTCCGTTTTCGATATAAAGTCTCCATCCCACAGCATTGTTATGAAATCCTTGAACGGTGCCAGCAGTATTGATCATCAATGAAATATTCTGTGACGCATCAAATTCGATACCTGCCCAACCATTTCTAGATCCTCTTGAACGCCACGACCCATAAGACAAATCATTTGGATGAAAATGGGCGCCATTGTTTGGTGAATATAGTCCAGTGAAGTTTACGAACTCGATCCACTCATGAATGTATGTTCTTCCAGCAAATCTTCTACCCGCATTAAGATCATTGTAGTAATAAGTATCATTACGATCATAGATGATGTTAGGTCTAATATCATTTAGATATGAAATCGATCTTGCTTGAACATAATAGTTTGTATCATAAATATCATAGAAGATGCTTGCTCTACAATCTTCGAGTAGAGTTGTGGAGTTAGGATCAACATATCTTGCGGTATTATTAGAATCATACCAAAATGGCGCATATATTGTTCCAGATTGATTGACATAAAATACATTGGAGCCACCGGAATTTCTGAAAATCCATTCGCTTGCAGCTTGAAAATACCAGTTACTACCGTGATATTGAATTTTACCAGAATACTCGCCGTCCCATGATGATGAATCTGCTCTCCAACTACCAACAGTTCTTAGTGATGTTGTGGAGTTAGGATCAACATAATAAGCAGTATTATTAGAATCATAAAAAATTGGAGAACGTATTGATTCGTGAGCGGTAACAAATCCACCAGCATGGCCACCAACAGTCATAAGTAATGCTTCACCACCGTCACCATTACCATCGTTATTAGCATCTGTTGTTGGTGAATTATTATAGAATCTTATGCCAGAATATGATGCGCCAATACGAATACCAGTATGATAACCAATAATCAAATCTGAGTAATGGGGATGTGACCATCCACCATCAGCAATATCTTCGCCCATACTGTAATGATTGGCAGAGAAAGTAGTACCACCGCCTGAACCTGATGGAAAATTAATTTTACCGTTGAGTGTGATACCTAACACGCTCGATGTATTATTCGGATCGATGTAGTATGCAGTATTATCAGAATCATAGAAGATCGGAGCACGGAAAGAACCACCAGAAGCAACATAAGAGCTGAAATACCAATAACCACCTGCGTTGTAAACACTAACAGAATTTGACAAATCATCACGAGTTAAGTGGATAGCCCATGGCCCAGCAGAAGAAGTTCTGACGTTTAATGGATTGCTCGTTCCGCCATTGAGAGTTAGTGTGCTTAGTAACGACGCACTTGGTGGGTTCAGATAATAATTTGTATTGTTATTTAGATATAGATTACCGCCAACGGTTTTCTGCATATCCCAATTGCCCCAAGAAGATCCAAGGAACCCATATTCGGTTCCGGATCCACCATACAATTGGAAACCAAAAGTACCACCAGAGTTTTTCATCAACAATCCTACAGAACTATTTCCTGCGGTGTTTATCTGAATGTTACTGGTATTGTAAGATGAATATGTATGACCACCAATGATCGCAGCATTTAAAACAGAGGTTGATGCGGCATCAATATAATAAGCAGTATTGTCCGAATCATAGAAGATTGGTGATCTACTAGAAGTTGCAGAAAACCAGTTACCACTGTCATCGTTCCATGCCCACCAACCATCAGCAGCAAGATTTAAGAATCCTAATCTACCAGAATTGGCATGAATGAATCTATTACCATTATCACTATCATACATTGTGATAGTTGATGATGTTCCTCCATATCCTACTATCAACCCGTTCAACAAAGAGGTAGAAGCAGGGTCTAGATAATAAGCAGTATTATTGATGTCATAGAATTTAGTAGCATATGCGCCAGAATTGTTAGCAACAAACCAGTTAGATGTTGTGTTACCTGCGAAATAGTTGTTCGCTTGAAAATTAGCTAGATGGAAAGTTGTATTTGAAGTGTCTATATAAGGACTAGCATCTGGTTCTGGTCCATAATTGTCAAAAACTTTCCAGATACCATCGCTGGCGTCTCTGAAAAACCCAGTATGGCGATAAGTACCATCGTTATAATTACCAGCAAATCCAAGATCTGGATTGGAAACAGTGCTGTTAGAATTTAGGTAAATCATATTATCGACTAGCGAAAGATTATTCGCACCAACAATGTTAACATTACCAGAAACAACAAGGTTTCCAGTTAGGGTCATACCTTTAAATTCTACAGAATCAGAAGTTCTGACATTCTGATCCATTCTGTATGGAAGTCTAGCTTCAGCTACAGTTCCGGAAGAAATATTAGAAGCGTTTGATGCGTATGTTGTGGCATTAGAATATGCTGCAGAAGCATTAGCTGTTATGGCTGAATTGGCGATAGCTATCTTTGAATCTGTGTAAGAAACGGAGTTGGAGTATGCACTAGAGATAGCGGCATTAGCAGTAGCTATCTTTGAATCTGTGTAAGAAACGGAGTTGCTATACGCTGCTGACGCATTAGCTGTTATGGCTGAATTAGCGGTAGTTATCTTTGAATCTGTATAACTGACCGAATTCGAATATGCGTCAGCAATCGCTAGATTCGCAGTAGCAATTTTAGAATCAGTATACGAAACTGCATTAGAATATGCAGCTGACGCATTAGCTGTTATAGCAGAGTTAGCAGTAGCTATCTTTGAGTCTGCATAAGAAATTGCATTAGAATATGCGTTAGCGATTGCTAGGTTAGCTGTTGCTATCTTAGAATCAGTATAAGAAACGGAGTTAGAGTATGCATCAGCAATTGCTAGGTTAGCTGTTCCAATCTTAGTATCTGTATATGTAACAGCGTTAGAATATGCAGCAGAAGCATTAGCAACTATAGCAGCATTAGAAGTTCCAATAGAACTGTTGATATATGATACTGCATTGGAATATGCATTATCCGTATAACTCACAGCGTTAGAATATGCAGCAGAAGCATTAGCAACTATAGCAGCATTAGCCGTGAATATCTTGGTATCAGTATATGTTACAGAGTTAGAATAGGCTGCTGCAGCATTAGCAACCATTGCAGCGTTAGCAGTTTCTATAGAACTACTGATATATGAAACTGTATTAGAATAGGAGTTGGCTATATCTGATCTAATGACAACTAAATTAGCTTGAAGGTCTGTATTAGAAACAACATCATTAGCCGTTACTGACCCGACATAAAGAGTGTTATTTGCTGTGCCTGGATATGAAGTGTTGTTCATAGACTGGCCAGAAATAGTAATACCATTACTATGAATGGAAGTATTACCTACAGTTATTCCGATAGTATGGATAACAGTGTTACCAACGCTAACGCTTTCTGCAGCTGTATTGACTGTTACAACTTGACCAAGTTCGCCAATTTCTCTATTCTGAGCCATTTTTTGCCTTTATTATTTGTTTTTTAACTATTTATCAGTTTTTTCAAATCGCTCATTTCTTGTTTCATAGTCTCAATCATTTCTTGCTGTTCTTTGATTGCCTCAACAAGATAAGGAACGATCTTGTCTTGGTCGATTGTTAGGTAGTGAGAACCATCTTCTGCTTTAGCTAGTTTGTTTTCTCTTACAGCAGAAGGAATATGTTCCTGGACTTCCTGTGCAATAAATCCAGTTTCTGGTTCATCAGAACCATTGAAGATACCTTTACCAGTTTCGTTCCACTGGAAAATAACACCTCTTAACTTCTTAACAACATCGATAGAGTTTTCAAGGGTTTCGACGTTCTTTTTCAGACGACGATCTGACCAGTAGGCAGTTACGTTACCTGTAACCAATAGGTTTCCGCCTGGTTCGAGTCTAAGTCTCTCTGAACCCCAAGAACCGTTATAAGAATCTTCAGAAATCCAGAAACTGTTGTCTCCGGAATATGGTCTAATACCACAAGCCCAGTGTTTGGCGCCAGCTTTGTGGAACCATAGCATTGGACCATCTTGACCACCAGCGCCGTCAGTTCTTAATTGAATGACCTTACCATACTGACCCCAACCGCCCATAAAGGATGCTGCTACAGTACCACCATTATAAACCTGGAAACGACCTTCGTATCCAGTTGTCCCCAATCCAACTACGTTCAAGAAAGATGTTCCATTAGGATCACAATAATAACCAGTATCATTTCTATCATACATGATAGTAGGACGAATACTTGCATTACAGTAGACGTTACTATCATTTTCAAACCACATAGCAACAGAACCCCAACCATAGATACCTTCATGTGGGTTAGCATTGTTAGAAGCATAACCAATTGAAAGTCTGACAGCATTTGTGCCCGATGTACCTATAACCCAATGCTTATAGTTTCCTGATGTCGCTCCGGCGGTATCATAAGCCATAAATCTTAGTGTTGGTCCATGAGATGTGTTATTGATTCCGGAAGAAACTAGATTCAGATGAGGATAGTTACCTCTAATAGTGATACCAGGTCTATAATCATATCCTCCATCATACAAACAGCCGTCGTAGTTCTGGTTACCGATCAGTGATCGCCATGCCATTCTTGGTTCGACCATGTATGAAACATCATTTGGATTTACATAATATGCAGTGTCGTTTAAATCATAGAAGATTGGCGCTCTTATATCACTATCGCCGATTAGATTTCCACCACAACGTAATTGCGATCCTCCGTCATGATATAGCGGCACAGAAGTATAACCTGCTCTATGGAACGCTATACCAACATTGCCACCATTTGTATTTCTTATTTCGAGTTGAGAATTATTCCAAGCAATACCACCGGAAAGATTTGAGCCGATACAATGTGAACTTGATCTTCCTAATCCGCCTACTTCTATTCCTGATAGAACTGATAAGCTATTAGGATTACAATAGTAAGCAGTATCATTGGAATCATAAAAGATTGGTGAACGCATACTGGCATTAGACTGCCAAACACCATTATTAAGAATCCAACCAGATGTATAAGCAGCACTGAAATCGTTACCACCGGTGCCTCGACGGAACACCCATCCTCTTCCATCTGAGTCCATTGTGAAATATGTATTATAACCGTCGCCGTTACCAGTCGGATTAGTAAAGGATCCTCCGTTTGATTTAAAACCAATAGCGGAAGTTGTGGTGCTGGTTGAACCCCAGAAATGTATCTGGTTCTGGTAATTAGTAGAATTGGCATCACCTCTAATATTCACTGACCATAGAGAAGATATACCGTTTGGATTACAGTAATATCCTGTATCATTTCCATCATAGTAAATAGCACCATATACGTTGTTTGTACCAAAGTTACAGTATGAAGAATAGTTAGCAGAATCTAGGATTCTGGCCCAAGCATAACCATTGTTCCATGTGGTTCCTGGAACCCATGCAGTTCTATACCACATACCATTGTTAGATCCTGAAGCGGTATGAGGTACATACAACTGAAGCGCATGGTTCGCCGCAGCCCAAGAGAAAAGAGCACCATATGCATATGCACTGCTTGGACCATTTGACCATCCGGTGCCATTTTGAATTTCATCAAGTCTGATTGAATAAGCCGCAGGAAGTATAGTATTCCAGTCAGTGGATGTTGTGTATGTTGTTGAATACTTCCAAGCAGGAAAACCACCAATATTTAAACCGTTGAGGTTTGATGTATTATTAGGATCTACATAATAACCAGTATTATCTGAATCATAGAAGATTGGCGATCTAGAGCTACCATATGCATATGAGATACCAAAAATTTCAACATCTCTAGTCTGACCGTTAACGGTGAACATGGCTCTACCGTTTGGATAATCAAAAACAGCAAAGTTTTTATATGTACCAGCTGCGCCGCCCCAGTTCATTCCTATCAAGCCGTAACTGCCACCTGTCCATGCTCCTGCTGCGGTGAAGTGAAATCTTGAACCGCAACTTATATCATTAGATGCGAAAAGATTTCCTGTGGGAGTAAAATAACAAACTTTAGACCATGCGGCGCTGTTAGGATATCCCCAAAGAGCAGCATTACCACTTGAATCCAGCTGCCAGTTCCATGCTTGTGAGTTACCAGCACTGGCAAAGTATAAATGACTATTAATAGAATCTGCGCCGTTTTTGAAAATACGAACATCGCCATTAACAGTAGTTGTTCCTGTAATTGTACCACCAGAAAGTGGTAGATAAGTCGATGACGCAGTAGAAGATAACAAGTAAGAAGCTGCTGCTGTTCCGCCTAGATAAGCGGAGTTGTTGGACGTTCCAGAATAATTTGTCGAATTAACAGTAGCAGATCCAACAGTAAGCGTACCAGTTGATGGAACAAAATACAACTTGCTGGTAGAAACAACAGCATTAGTCCAAGCTCCTGACGAACCACTAGAAAGACCAATGTAATACGTTGAGCTGTCTGTATTGTTAGCGTTTAGTGTAGCGCCAGCAGTTGCCCAGTAAGCGCCTGTTCCGTTAGAAACAAGAGATTGACCTGCCGAACCATAAGTTCCATTGGCAGAAATACCGCCGCTTATTACAACATTAACTGTGTTTACTGCGGGAGCATGAACACCAGATGTATTAGCAACAACCCAGAATGAACTTGTGTTGCCTAGGAATAGTGCATTTGCTTGGAAGTTTGCTATATGAAATGTTGTATTTGTAGTGTCAATCCAAACATTAGCATCAGGTTCTGGAGCATAATTATCATATACCTTCCAGATACCATCGCTGGCATCTCTAAAGAAACCAGTGTGATAATATGTTCCATCATTATAGTTACCAGCAATACCAATATCTGGATTCGAGACAGTGCTGTTAGAATTTAGATAAATCATATTATCGACTAGCGATAGATTATTAGCGCCGATAATATTAACATTACCAGAAACAACCAGATTCCCCGTCAAAGTCATTTGTCCGAATGTTACATTATCTGTATTGCGAACATCTTGGTTCATTCTATATGGTAATCTAGCTTCTGCTACTGTTCCAGAAGATATATTAGAAGCATTAGAAGAATAAGAAGTAGCGTTAGTATACGCTGCAGAAGCATTAGCTGTTATAGCAGCATTAGCAGTAGCTATCTTTGAGTCTGTATACGAAGTAGCATTCGAATAAGCAGTAGCAGCGTTACCAGTAATAGCAGCGTTAGCTGTTGCAATTTTCGTATCTGTATAAGTCACAGAATTAGAATAAGCAGCTGCTGCATTGGCTACCATAGATGTATTAGCAGTAGCTATCTTAGAATCTGTATACGAAATAGCGTTGGAATATGCAGCAGAAGCATTAGCAACTATGGCAGCATTAGTAACCCCAATAGAACTGTCAATATACGTCACAGCATTAGAATAGGCTGCAGAAGCATTAGCAACTATGCCAGCATTAGCAACCCCAATAGAACTGTCAATATACGTCACAGAATTAGAATAAGCAGCAGAAGCGTTAGCAACTATAGCAGAGTTAGCGGTGCTAATCTTACTATCAACATAGCTTACAGAGTTAGAATAGGCTGATGATGCATTAGCGACTATCGCAGAATTGGCAATTGCTATTTGGGTATCAACATAGCTTACAGAATTAGAATAGGCTGCAGAAGCGTTAGCAACTATGGCAGCATTAGCAGTAGCAATCTTAGAGTCAGTATAAAATACGGAATTACTGTATGCAGCAGAAGCGTTAGCAACTATAGCAGAGTTAGCTGTTGCTATTTTAGAGTCAGTGTATGAGGTGGCATTAGAATATGCTGCATCAGCGTTCGCTACCATAGCAAGATTAGCAGTTCCTATAGCAAAACTAGTATAATTAACAGAATTAGAATATGAATTTGCTATATCAGAACGTATGACTGTTAGGTTAGCTTGCAAGCTCGTATTTGAAACAACGTCATTAGAAGCAACTGACCCAACATAAAGAGTATTGTTCGCTGTTCCGCTAAACGACGAAGTGTTAATGGTCGCACCAGCAATACTAATAGTAGTAGAATCAATGGTAATATTGCTTGATGTATTACCAATGACTAGTGTAGAACCGTTTAAATATACGTTTCCTGGAACAATCTGAGTGTTAACAGAAGAATTACCGATTGATATTACATTACCAGAGATACTAGTATTACCAATTGTCAGATAAGAAGTTGATGTGATAACAGAATAACCAACAACGTCAATCAAAGCACCGTTTGCAGGAGCAGGAGAAATAACAACGTTGACTCCAGACTGAACATTGGCCTCAAGACCGTTATGAAGCATAACACCATTCAAGAATACTGAAACAGTATTAGATTCGTAACCACCAGATATAGCAAATGTTGTTGTGTTTCCGTCGCCAGTAAATTGTTGTCTCACTGGACCTGTGGCGCTACCACCAGCTGGCGCCCAATAAACCCCAGAACCGTTTGAAGTAAGAACCAGTCCTGCTGCGCCGTTGCTGCTGTTGGCACTAATAGCGCCGAATATAGCTACATCATGAAATACAGCAACATTCTGAAATAATGCTGTGTCTGTTACATTGATGTTTGATGTTGTGATATTATTTGATACTTGGAGATCTGTTAGATTGGCGCCAATCTCAAATACTAGCGAACCGTCTGACGAGAATAGCTTTTTATCGGTAAGGTTGATTGCTAATTCGCCGATTGCGACAGTAGATGTATTTGGGACTTTACCTGCGACTGATGATCGACGCAGTTTGAAAACTGTATTTGCCATTCTAGGCTCTCCTATAACTCAGTATATACTGAGATATTAAAATTCATCTGGCAATGTTGCCGGAGGTTCTTTCTTTTTTGCCTTTTTTGAATCATCGCCTTTCAGCTTTTGATTCTCGGTGTATAAATTATTTAGTTCTTCGACTTGATGCTGGTATTCTGTTTTTAATTCTTCGGATCTAGAATTACATAGTTTTAATTCATCTTCTAATTGTTTAATACGGATACCAGCTTCATTTAATTTCAACTGATTCTCGCCTTGAGCTTCTTTAATAATTCTCTCTTTTTGAGAATTAATCTCTTGATTTTTTTGTTGAAGAGCAGTATAATTACTTTGTAGCGATGAAATATCAGTTTTAGATGCTTCTAACTGACGAGTAATACGATCATTCTCAGCTGTCAGCGTTTCGATGCTAGCAGCTGCTTGATTCAGTAATTCGTTACCAAGAGCTACTTGCTTCTGAGATTCCTCATAGCGAGCATTAGCTTCATTGATATTGTTGTTGAGAGCTACTATACGTACTTCTGCGTCGATGTTCTTACGCAAGAAATCCAGAAGCAATTGTTCTTGCTTCTGGATGTAATGTAGTGTATAGAGGTTTTGTTGGTCGTTTTTCTCTTCTTCCATAATATATCCTCAGATAATTAGAAGCTACCTCCATCTAGATAATCGTATACTAGATGACTTCCGTTTGATTGAAGAACAAATCCACTAGTTCCAAGAGACAATCTATTATAGCCGTTCGAAGAGTTACCAACTAGCAATGCTTGATTGATAGTCGTCTTATAACCAGTACCACCCTCTGTTCCTGCGAGAGCAGTAGATAGAGCTAATGTATTAGCAACAATATTAACATTACAAGTTGAGTTTGCAGTAACTGTTAATGTAGTATTGTTAGATACAATAGCACCAGACTCTAGGAAAGTCTGTAGAATTGCTAGGGTATAACCGTTAGCAGCTGTATTAACAACGTTGTTACCTGATAGCTCTTGTTGTGAACCTGTAAAGAGCTTATATATACCACCATCAGAAGCGTCACGGAACAGACCAGTGTGTAGGTTTGTGTTAGCTGCAATATCATGATAGTTAGCAGCGAAACCGATGTCTAATAGATCGCTGGAATAGTTGTTACCAGCAAGATAGATCATTGGATCAGAAACGATAACAGATGATACGTTAGTTGTTACCAGGTTACCAGAGACGATAATATCGCCAGCAATTTCAACGCTACCATCGAAGTAACCAGATGTAGAATGGATGTTAGCAGCGTGAATTTCTCTCCATCTTAGGCTGTTAGAACCTAAATCATAGGCTGTATTAGCAGATGGATTTACGTTGCCTGTTACGCGAGCAGTAACATGGATTTCGTCTGAAGTGCTGTTACCTAGAGTGGTGTTACCCTGGACGATGACATTCAAGAATTCTGCAGTTGCAGATGTAGCGTCAACGTTTGAACCAGAGAATACAACCTTTGTAGAATTGGCAGTAAAATCTGTACCAACGCTAAGAATAGAAGCATTAACTGCGCCAACGGCGAACAAACCATAAGAGTTGGCTACAAGATCAGTACCAACAGTGTGGGCAAAGGCATTAACAATACCTGCAGCAAACACACCACTGTTGTTAGCGGTTGTAAGTCCATTAATAACAATACCACCTGAAGTAATATTGGTATTAACTGTGTTGTTGCCTACGAAGAAAGTAGTGGTATTCTGTACTGTACCGCCAGCGCCTGTTCCAATAGAACCAGCGTCAAAGGCTGTGGCGTTCACGATACCAGTTACATAAGCGCCAGAAGAATTTACTGCTAGACCATTAGATTGTAGTCTTGTGGAGTTTGCTACAACTACTGAACCTACGCTTATTGTAGAAGCATTAACTGTTCCGACTGCGAAAACGCCTGAAGCGTTTGCAACAACATCTGTACCAATGCTTACGATGGCTGCATTAACTGTACCAGCTGGAGTCCACAGACCAGTAGAATTGGCGACTAATAGGGATCCAACAGTATGAGAAGCAGCGTTTACTGTTGTGGCATTGACTGTTGTTGTGAATACAGTGTTGTCAATGAAAAGGTTATTGCTGACTTTATTGAATGTGAAACCAGCTGTGGCGTTTGCAACGCCTGAATCATTGAACTGGATTTGAGTGTTAGCGCCAGAAGTACCTGTTCCCCAATAGATGGCCGAACCATTGGTAACAAGAACTTGACCATTCGAACCCGGAGATCCATTGGCAGTAAGCATTTTGACGATAGCATTATCTACGATAACTGTATCAATACCGCCAGAAGTGTTAGCTACAAGGGCATGGTTATTGGTCAGAATGCCTGGATATTGAGCGCCACCAATTCGTAGTACGCCAGAGCCGTCAGGAAGGCCGATATGAAGGGTGTTACTAGCTTGGGTGAACGCCAATTCACCATTTGAAAGACCGCTAACTGTAGCGTTAGCTACCGATCTTTTGATCTGAATTCTGTTATTGGCCATGTAGATAGCGCTCCTTTGAATTTTTTATATATTTATAAAATTAGAAAACTCCACCATCTAAGTCGCCATCTATATTAACAAAATTCAAATGTTTAACTTGATAAGTATCTGTACTATCGTCATAAATTAATGTAGAACCGTCTGATCTTTGAGTCAGACCTACATCTCTTAATTCATCTATTGTGTCTAGCCCACTCGATAAAACTGGAGCATTCTTTAGGGTCACAGGAACTGTTGTGTCGATAACGCCACCAGTAGCGTTTGATGATACTTTGACGTTTCTTTTTCTCGAAACAACAACATTTACCATGTATTATCTCGTTACCTGTGGGGTTACTGTTACAATGCCTTCAACAACTCTAGAAACTGCATTCGAAGATGTGTCTGTCAGTTCAACATCATAAACATATCTTCCAGCTGTCAAAGCGCCAGTCTGATTTGCTGACAAAGTTAGAGATATCTGTCCAGAATATACATTAACAGAAGTGCTAAAAGTTGTAGCATTGGTAGAAGTGTACCATTTTCTCATCTGTGCGTTCGCAGAAAACCCAACCAAGTTAAGGGCATCTCCATTGTCATCTGTGAGGTCAAGCTCCACTGAAAAAGTGGAACCTTGATCTATTATGAGATTAGCTTTCGTTGCCATTAGGAAGACTGAACCTTTGTAAATCTTACTGTTGACGAAGAAACCGAAGGAGTAAAGTAAAGGTATCCAACCCCGCCACTTACATCAGTAGTAAATGAGCCTAAATTACCAATTTGAGCGTATTCAGAAGAATTAATCGCTGTAGAATTGGTTGACACTAGAATCTTTGTAGCCATTCTGTTACCAGAGCTATCTGCAACATGGATCACATAATCATATGCATAAGTTCCAAGAGCTACGCTATCGATTGACTGCTGGCCTGTGCCTGAAGTAACAACAACGTTGTTTGACACTGGAATTATTGGCAGAGCAGTCCATAAACCATTAGCGTTTAGATAAGTGTTACCGTGGTTTCTCTGAGTAATATTTGGCGGAGAAACAGTAATAAATGAAGTTGTTGAATTGTTACCAATGGTAACACTAGTGTTGACAGTAAGAGCCTGGTATAATGTAGCGTTATTAGACAGAGTAAGCGTAGAACCGTTAATTCTCCATCTATTATTAACTGTACCTAGTTGATAAAGATCGTTCGACGAAGGAATAATATCACCAATAGCATTACCAGTGTATGTGATATTACCGTTAACAGTAACGTCCCCGTTAACAACCAGAGTTCCTTTGACATTTACGTATGTACCAGCTGCTTGAGAAACACCAAACACAACGTTACCATAAACGTCCATATTGGCGTTTGAAGAAATAGCGGTAGCATTAATTTGAGTGCTGAACGAACTGTTAGCGTAGGCATAGAAAGCAGTAGAATTGATGCTGGTATTAACACCAGCCTTACCGCTGTTAAATGTATTAGCCCATATAGTTCCGTTTGCCTCTAATCTATATGCAGGCGAAGTAGTTCCAACACCTACATTACCGTTGGCAAGAACACGAACACGCTCGACGTTGGTAGTAAACAACATAAATGGAGTTGTGTCAACAGTACCAATAGAACCAAGTGCTGCTCCGCCATATGCAGGATTAATTCTTAGTTCTGAAGTTGTGCCTGTTCCACGTAGTCTGACTTGAGGAACAGATGACTGTATGTCAATAGCCACAGTTGGTGCAATACCACCAATACCAATATGACCGTTAGAAGCTACTCTGAAGAATTCTGTTGATGTGTTACCAACATATAATGGATTTCCTGTTCTTGCAGCGAAATAACCAGCCCAAGAAGTGTTAGATAAACCATATACGCCATAGAAATTTTCTGAATCGCCAAAGGCTCCAACGCCGCTTATAGATCTACCATAAACGCCAGGGGCAGAATTAGATCTACCAGACACACCAATATTAGAATTCGATTCACCGTAAATAGTGACATTATTATTAGAATAAGCCGTAATGGCCAAAACAGGAGAAACTATAGAACCAACAACAATGGCTGTGGTATTAACAGTAACATTACCAGTAGTAATAATTGTACTGTTGACAAACGAATTACCAATTCTAAGATTGTCTGATGTAAGATTTGCTACGCTACTAGAATTGGCAAGAGAGATTAATACAGAATTAATCTTAACATTAGCTGTTGGGCTTCTTACGTCGACGAATGTAGAATTCGAAAGTATGTTTGATGTAGAAGTATAACCAGTAACAATAGTTGTATCATTAGCAAACGTATTAGAACCAATACGGATAGAAGTTGTATTGGCTGTGAAACCTGTAGATATGTCATTGGCTGTGGTTATAATAGTGCTATTAACAACGCTATTACCAACCCACAAAGTATCGTAAGAAAGAATCGCTGAAATAGCGTCTTTGGTAATCAATACACCATTAGAATTAAATGTGGAGTTAACAGTATCGTTTGCCTTGAAATACATATAGCTCTTATTCAAGACAGTGTTAGCAGAACTATCGCCTATGAATATCTGTGATGTATTAACAACGACATTAGAACCAACCAACACAGAGTAAGTCTTCATAGTGCTGGTGTTGACAGTAGAATTAGAAGTCTGGTTACCTACGTGGATATGGGTTGTGTTTACGTATGCAGCGTTGGCGTCAGGATTACTGAAATTACCGACAACTACATAAGTTCCTACGTTCGCATTATAGGCAGAATTCAGAACATTAGCGCTGAAAATGCCAGTAATACCAGCATTACCAACAGCAGCATTAGAGCCATTGGCCGTAACAGCATATACCGACATTGCATAAGCAAGTTCGTTAGTTCTGTTTAGCCAGTAAGCAAAGTTTTGATTATTACTGGTATTTGCGATAAGAACTGTCATTTATTAATTTCTCTTTAGTAGTTGACTAAGCATGTCCTTGATTTCTTGGATGTCATTTTCTACTTTATTGATTCGCTCTACGTTCTTGATGTTGCTTTCGACAAACTGTTTTCTCTTTTTATATGCATCCAGTTTTGTATTATCAACGTTGAGAACTGCCCCGCTATTAGGGTCTTTCATTAAACCTTCGAAATCTGTTTTATAATATTTATTTTCCATGATTACAACTGCATTGCTAGAGCTCTAAGATCGTCTATAATCGGAACCTTAGAAGTATCGTTTGATTTTAGAACAATCTTAATCTGGAATTGCTTAAACGAAGTAAAGAAGTTAGTTGAACTGTTATAGTATGAAAGGCCTGGTTTTGACACTCTATAAGCAGTTGCTCCGCTAGTAGCACTTGACCAAGGAGTTCCAACGCTCAATAGAGTGTTGTTAGCAATGGAAACAATTACTTGTTGATCTGAGCCAACGCTTATAACAGAACCAACTGAAAGTTGTGTCGTGAAAGATGTACCAGAACCAACAATAGAATTGTTAGTAGTATAAGAAGAAACAGTTCCTGTCAAAGCAACTCTATCGTCTTTACCTACCCAAGCAGTTGTTGGGGGAGGAGCAAGATACATTCTTGTTGCAGATGTATAAGTTCCAATAAAGTTAGAAGATACTGTCAGAGAACTATCGCTAGCAATACTTACAATTTTTCTCTTTTGTTCTGTATAACCTGCTGTACTTGGAACTAGGAAAGTAACAAACCATCCTGGCTGCAATTCAGACAAAAATGAAGTTCCTGTGCCAGTGACAGTTGTGCCTGATACTGTTACTGTACCAGAAGTTATAACTGGAACATAATACGAAGGAACTGTATAAACATATTCTTTCATGTCTGTAGGATCAGAAGGATCTGAATATAATCCGTAACCAACATTATACAAAGGAGACCAAGTTTTCTGATTGATAGATTCAGTGTCTTCGCCGTTTAAGAACTTGACCCATACTTCTACGTCAGAACCAATTGGTCTAAATGCAGTTAGAATGATCTGAAGATCTTCAGCATCTTGACCATCAGCAAGAGTAATGATCTTAGAAACGTACTTAGATCTGGCGTTGCCGTTATTGAAATATTCGTCGTAGTCAAAACCTAGAGGATCAATATCGTTCTTAATGACAAGCTGTTGATTTCTTACAGTGTCGATAGCAGGAGACAAGAATTCCGAATCAGAATACATAACTCCCTTGAGATACAAAGATTTACCAGACATACTGTTAAGTTCGTTGGTACGACTTGCTACGATACGCTCGTAATCATACATCTCCTTTTCGTAACCAGGAATAACCTTGGTTTCTTTGCTTTCGATGCTATAACTGTTTGTTGTTCCCGTATAGAAATATTCAACAGAAGTTCCTGGAGGAGTAATGTACGCCAATTGAGGGACTAGAGCATCAACTACAGGATTATACAAGGAACCTGTATTAGCATAAGCAACTATAGTCGAGTTGTTCGGCGAAGAAACTACAGAAGAGTTAGCAAATCTATGAATCTGTACATACTTATTGGTAGAAAAATTACCAGTAGAATTATCAACGTATAGAATATTTTTGTTATCGTCATAGAAATTGACAATACCACTAACGCTAAGATTAGCTGTAGAAGGAGTCGAATTGTCAGACTGATAAACATAATCTCCTGCAAGAATTGTAGAAGAAGAATTACTATATCCTACGTTATATACTGAAATAAAATCTGTATTCGTGTTAATGAAAATAGCCTGACCTTTTTGTGTGTTAAATCTAGCTCTATTGAGAGTAAATTTAACATATTCTGTTTGCAAGGCTGTCCACTGTTCTTGTGTAGCACCATAAAAAGCTGTTCCGACTACTGGCTGACTGAATACTTGATATCCAGTATTAACGTCTGTGTCGCCAAGCTCTGCAGTCCATACCTGATAATCCTGGTCATTGTTGTCTGGTCTTACAACGAATGCATAAGTTTGTTTGTTTGCCAAGAAAACAGGAGCTTCGAACGTAAATCTTGTTGCTACAGTACCGTTTTCGCTTATATTTACTTCGCTGTAGGTTTTGTGAACTTTGGAGAAAGGTAATATGACTTTACCGTTAGGATATCCATTCTGAGTTTCACAAATGTAAACATTAACGCCTCTTTCGGATACTAAAGATTTTTGTTTGAAGAACAAATCTATAGATGTAGCATAAATTCCTGATTCTCCATTTGGGGTGTTGATAGTAAGAGCTTGAGCTACAGGTTCAAGAAACAACCAAAATGGGAAAGGCTGAGGTGGAGGCGGAGGGGGTAAAATAGTTACGTTATCTTCAATGACAGAAGTAAGAACTGTTGTATCAGTATTTACGAATGTATTAGAAACAGGTATAAAATTTAATTCTGGTGTAACTGTTGTGAGAGTTAATGTATCTCTAGAAACTGTTATGTTAGAAGCAGTAAACATAGCAGAAGAAACTGTGGTGATAGCATCGTTACCATATACAAGGCTATCTACGTCACATATCTGCAGAGCTCTTTCGCCAGTTTTGAATGTGCCTGCAGGAAGATTGAACTGACCTGTTACTCTACCATTTTTATCTGTATAAACAGGAGAACCCCAATTGCCAACTCTAGAAACTGATTGGTAATTTCCACCGTCTGTTGGAACAACATATGTGTTGTTACCATCTCTTGAACCAGGAGCACAATGTTCGTCTACGTTAACACTATCGAAGAAAATATGAACTCTTCGATCAGGGCGCATGTTGTATGCAAAAAAGGAGACAATTCTGTTTTTAATGTACGGCTGAATAGAAATGTCGGTAACATAATTTCCGACAGTTTTTGAATTCTTGTTTTCAGTAACTTGTAATTGCGTACCTTCGCGGATACCAATGGTAGTGCTTGTAATACTAGTAGTATTTGTAACAGCCAATTTTTATCTCCTAAATTCCATTTTGTATATTTATAAACCTCTTAAGAGAGTTGTCAATAAGTCTACGCCGCCATTCCAACCAGCTTGCACGAGAAGATCGTTTACAGATGGAGGATTGGCAACAGGCTGAACAGCAGCAGGTCTATCGCTGACAAGATTTCCTCTGAAGTCATATACTTTGTTTCTAACTTCTCCAGTAAGAATAGTCTCAACCTCAGTAGAAGTTGTAGTTCTCCAATCGCCCCATGTAACGCCGAATGGGCTAGAAGCGAATTCTTTCCATGGAGCAGCTGAATCAATATAGATTTCTGCAGAACCAGTTTTACCTTCATTAACGCCATTATCGTATGTCGGAATAAGAGTAAGATGACCATTCCAAGCATAAGCAACCAAAGCTGAAGATCTATACTTTGTAGCATATTGCTGAACCAAGAAAGGAACTTCAGTATAGTTTAGTGTAATAAGTCTGCCTGTCTTGACAACATTAGAAGAAGCAGTGCTACTGAAATTGATAGTGATAGTTTCTCTAACAATTTTTGGTCTAGCGACGCCCTTCGAAGAATCAATTGCTATACTGAATTCTGGATTAGAAATATCGCAAAGAGAAAAAGAAGTCATAGGATCAACGAAAATACCATTCTTGAATCTATCAAGACCGTTTTCGTCAGTAACTGTTAAGTCTTTTGCCTTTTTCTCTAGCAATGACAACTGAGTGTAATATTCTAGATTTGTAACTCTCTGATCAATAGAACCTATGTCTTTCATAGTATATCTTCTATTAGTCAAAGAAGAACCAGATATTGAAAGAGAAGTGTCTCTTATAAGGTTTATGGCGCTCTGGTTGATAGTCAAGAAGTCATCGACCTGCTCAGAAGATAGAGAAGGATATGGAGGTATATTGAGAGTAGCCAATGGCATAGCATTCTCTGGGAATAGAGGAGATTGTGGTGTAATGCTAGGCACACCCTCCTTTACCTTGAGAACATTGTCAGGGGTGATCATAACCAGATCTTTTCTACCCAGATAGAAAGTATAATCTGCCTCTAGAGATTTACCATAAGCAGGAGAATTCATTCCTGTGATTGGAACATCAAACGATAGAGTGCTTGATGGATTCAACGTAGCATATGAAATTGCAGTATTAGTTTGAGCTCCGTTAGACCAATCGTAAAAACCGCTGTCGTTAGCAGTATTAATACATGGAACTCTGAAGTCCACATAATCTCTTAGTGGTAATTTGGCTCCAGTGTCATCAACATAAAGAGGAATATCTTTTGTCTGAATGGCGGTAACACTAGCAGTATTAGCGTCGTCAACAGGATAAGATTCGACTGTAAAATAACCAACTCCTGGCGATGTATTAACAGCAAAATAATCTAAGTCCACCAAAACATTTGGGAAAGAAGTAGCTGTATAACCAGGTTTAGCGTAAATATATGCTAAGTTATAATGAGTATCTTTTTGGCCTGTGTCAAGAGAGAAATTACTTGTTAGATCGACACCATTAACAGTATAAACGCCATTAGCAGTTCCGTAAATTTTATTGATCTTATGTACGTCTCCCAACCCAAGGCACCATGGACCTTTTGGGTTTGAAGAAGTGTTGATCTTAACAAATCTCTTCTTTCTGATTTCCTTTTTAGCAGGAACAGTAACAGTTCTTTTTACGATATAAGAAACGTCAACGTCCAAAGGAACTGATGGAATCTGCCCTGAATGAATTGTGAACCCTGTGCTAGTATCTATTGTTACATATGGAGAAGGACCAGTAATACCCTTTGTTGTGGAAATTACTTTACCATTCACATATCTCTTATAACAGTTTGTTCCAGAATTAGAGTAAGCGAACGGAGCATCAACAACCATATAAGTGTTGTTTGCAACTGATACAATTGTTCTTACTGCGCCATCGACCTTTACCAAATCTCCAGATGTAAATATAGAAGTAAATACAGTAGAAGAACCTGTTACAATAGTAGAAGATGTGCTTACTGAAACTGACCCAGTTATAGCAGCTGAATCTGCATTAGTTTTAGAAACAACTATAATGTCAGCTGCAGCCGAATCTGTTAATGTTGTACCTGCAACGAATGGTAGAATATCAGTTCCGCCTGTAACTGAAGAAGCTATTCTTGTGTCAATGTTACCACTGGTGTCCATAATAGCAGTAGTATTACTTGCTCTGTAATAGTAATCTGTAACAACATTGTTGTTCTGATCTCTAAGATTCTTAATACCAGTTACGCCAAAACTGAATAGTTGTTTTTTGTTCTGCGAAGATACAATACCAGTAGATACAACGTCAGCAATACCTTTGTTTGGACCAGTAAATACGATAGATTTTATCTGGCTTGGTGTGTAATTTCCAGACATACTAGTATTGAAAATGTGAATGTAATAATTAGCAGTAGATGTGCCGGGAGTGCCGGAAACTAATGTTACACATCTAATATTGGCTGTACCTATCAAATTACCAACCAAACCAGTTCCAGAATATGTTCTGTTGGTAACAGCTTTTTGTGGCTGGTCATAAAAATTGACGCTAGCTATCAAATCGGATCTGAATGATCCAGCGTATTCATTTACAATAAAATAATTGCCATAATTGAAATTGATTTCTTGTGAACGGTTTGTCTGGGTATCAACGCCACGACGCATGTTGATATATGCAGTTTTTTGGATTTCTACTCTGTTACCCTGAACATAACCGATACCTGTGCTGACACGCCCTAGAACGCTGTTAGCATCAGATGCGCTTACATCAGAACCTGGAATGGTTGTTACAGTATCAACAATAAAAGGGTTTACGACATAATTGCCAGATTCTTCGAATGTTCTTTTTGCTAGAACGTCACCAACAACAGAATAGACGTTTGCTGCTGGTAAAACTTTAGAAACCAAACTACCATAATTATAAATTCCGATAGGATTGAATTTCTCTCTAAGGGATGCTTCTTCTGTAGTAAGAGAAATGATTATAGGAGTAAGTTTCAAACGATGAGCGCCAGGAGCGTTTTCGTTGGTATATCCAAGAGCGTTATCTAGAAGACTTGTATCTTGGTTTTCTGTAACAATCTGTTCAATAAGGTCAAATCCAATAACATTATTACCAGCGTAAGTACCAAAATTGTTAACAAGGCCAAATGTAGAATTTGCTACTCTAACGAATTCGCCTCCAATGAAAACAACGCCTTCTGTTACGCTTACGCCGTGAGAATTACCTGTTGTTACAGTATCGATAGGAGTGTTAGACCAACTATAAACATTTGCTAGATCAGTATTACCTGCAACAGAAACTTGCTGGAAAGTCAACAATTCGTTGTTGGAGAATATAGTTTCCCCGCCTGTTCCAGTGTTGATGTACTTTAGATACAGAATGTTTGTGTCAGGATAATTGGTGCTGAATCCTGCATTAGCGTAAATGACCTGAGCTTTTAGATTGCTTGTGGCGCTAGTGGCCACTGCATTAACATAATCTCTTACGTCTAGAGTGGCTGAGTTTGCTGTACCGTTCGATGCGAAATCCATAAGGCGAACATACGGAACCGAAGGCATGTCGAAAATCTGACAACCATAAACAATATCGCCGTTATTAAACGCCCAGTTACCAAATCTTTCGATCTGTTTCTGGATAATTGTCTGGATCTGTGTTAGTTCTCTTGCCTGAACTGCTGTACCAGGTCTAAAAAGGATTCGATAATAGTCTTTAAACTCATCATAATCGTCGAAATATGGAGCAACGTTGAAATCTGTCTTTAGAGCCATTATTGGTGCCTTATTATATCTGGATAATCAGTTTAAAAGATTCGGTTTGGGTGTTAGACCTATTAACATTATTTATATTCTGTACGTAAAGAGGCTTCAAACTCTTAGCGTATATATCGCCCTTTGAAACAATATCAACTTCTGTGTTGAGAACGCCATTACTAGAGAAAACATATTCTCCATCTATAAATGTTTTGTCGCCTGTGACATACAATTTAGTTGTATTTGAATAGGCAACAATACCATAAGCGTTGCTGGTATTACCATAAACCCTGTCTCCAATAGTATATACGACTGGATTAGAGACATCGCATTCCATAACCTGACTGAAAACAGCCCCAGTAAATTGAGTATTACTTTTGGCGCCATTTGCATATAATTGGTATGGATTTTTAATAATACCTATCTTGTTATATTGAATCCAAGTAGGAATATTGTCGCCTTCAGTATTAGCAAAATGAAAGTTTACACCCAGAGCCTTGATATTCAATTCCGAAAGAGCGTCACTACCATGTCCGCCAGCTGGTGGTACGATAGCATAAACATTAGCATTTTGACCAACCAAAGCATTAATCGTCACGTTAGCCCAAGATATATCCGCCCCAGTTTCTAGAATTACTACATCAGAAATAGAGTTTGCTTCTGGGTTTATAGTAGTATAAGCAATAGGTTGAGTTCCACCGTCTGTAACGAAATGAACGCTAGGAGAAATTTTGTATCTTGTGGCCTGTGGCAAGATATTGTCAGTATTAGCTTCTTTATCCAAATAAATCCATTTACCAACACTGTTTGCTACGTATTCAGTTATGTTGAATATCTGAGAAGTTGTAGCTGTAGTATTGTAAATATAGATGGCGCTTCCTGTGTAATAACCGCTCTGGATACTGGCTTCGTTTTCAATCTGGATAACAGTAGTATTAGCAGATAGAATAGTGCCTTCATGATATGTAGAATAACCTGTTCCGCCGTTTTCAATAACAACTTTTTCTACACCAGCATAAACATTGGCATAAATTGATGTAATAGCGTTTGCGTATAATGGAGCATATTCTTCGGTCGCAAACATTCTGTATAGTCTGAATGGAATAGAAGTTACATATTTCCAAACATAACCATCAGAAGTAGCAAAAGAAGTTGTTTGAACCATTGTTGGCTTGACAGAAGAAGGGGAATCGTTGCCATTGTCCAAACACTTATATACATTATAAGTGCCACCGTCATATTCAGGCTCGCAAATAGCATAAAACAAATTATTGGAATAAAGCTCGGGATCGCTATTATCATATTTTCTGTATATTGTGTTAGCGTCCCATATATTATTCTGAATCAACGGGGCGAAATTAGAAATAGATAATTTCTTGCCAAATAACATCAACCAATCGTTCTCAAATTCAGTAGAATAGTCTTTTGGTGAAGTATTAGGAACAGCTCCACTATACGCTACAGGGTTAGATGCAAATGCGTAATAATAAGACGTGTTTGTGCTGATATTATACAACATCTCATCAATTAAAGACTTTTTGTATGCAGATTGAATAATTCCAGCCATTTTTAAACCTTACTTACCAAGCGCAATAAAATGAACGTTGATAGCTGTATTATCGTTTGTTCTGATAACAGCTGCAGTTGTATTCTGTTCAGGCACAAAAGGAGCAAAAGAAGCGTTAGCTGTATTACCGGTAACAGTAACAACATAACACTCTGATGTATAAGCAGAAGTAAAGATAGCATTTCCAATTGTACTATTACAATACACCCAACCCCAATTCATTTTTAGACCGTTTGGTAGGTAGGTATAACCATTAGCTCCAGCAGAAGAGGTAGTTCCAAGGTTCAAAGTATTTGATGTAACAGAAAGAGTTCCTGTATTTACCAGACCAGCTGTCTGGATAACAGAACTGTTTGCTATTACGTTCACTGATGCGCTGTTACCAATTCTAACGTAAGCAGCATTATTTTGCACATAAATCAAAGAAGAATTAACAAAGACGTTTCCAGTCGCTGTATTTCCTACAGTAATACTGGTGTTTACAACAGAGTTAGTACTCAGCTGAATAAAATTTTGATTGAACAGATCAACGGCATCTCTCAGAGGAGTGCCAGTTCCGTCGTTTGGGCTTGCGCCAATATTGGCTGTTTGTATTGTCAATTTAGTTCCCCTTATGAATCTTCAGATATTCTATCTACTCTGAGAGTGGCATTACTACAGAATATAGTATTTATGTCTACTCCCAGATAATTGTTAGCGAAAGTGAATTGATCGACCGTTAGATATGTATTTGGTAGCAGTCTGCCGTCAGGAAGTTCTTCCACAAGAACGTCGCAGCGAATTCTTGGGTCTGAAATATCGCATGTCAACCATAGCGGCCAAGCAGTATTGGCGTTTGTATCATATACTAGGTCTATCTCGCTTTGGACCACAAATGGCTGCAATTCATACTTACCGAATAGTTCTGTACCAGCAGGGTGGAAAGTTGAATAGAAAACTTCTTTGTAGTTTTCAATACTGATAGCAGCTCTAATTTCATAAGAATAATCTTGATAATAATAACTGTCTTGAATGACCTTATCGGAGTTTAATAGTCCATCAGTTGTTGCCCAATAACCAACACCCTTACCAACACCAGCCTTTCTGACAATACCTCTAATTTCACTGGCTGTATCGAAAGGAATGAAGTTTGTGGTCAACACTGCGCCATAGGCTCTGCTGTTTGCAGATCTAATAGAAATTTCTGGAATAGTGTTATATCCAGATCCACTATACCAAGCTCCAAGCTGTGTGTTAACAGCTGTAATGTGACCTTGGTTGTTGGTTATGACTGAACCTCTGGCTGGATATTCGGTAAACCCTCCAGTAAAGATTAAAGTATCATTGTTTACGTAACCAAAACCGCCTTTAACAACAACAGGAACTTCTAAAATACCATATCTGTAAGCATGAACAGATTCGCCCTCTACGTAAGCTCTACCCGAAGAAACGGCAGCAACCTTCTCTACGATATTATTACCGCTAGAGTTAAGAGCAAGAATATTATCATTAATGCCATTAATCGTATTATCCAATCTTCTCATGATGCTTGCATAAGCGCCATAATTATTTGGATTATTGTTATACGAAAGTAGACTAAACTGATCGATTAAACCAGTATTACTATTTCTTGCTGTGACTTCTGAATTAGCAAACTGAGAAGGCATGATAACAACCGCTCTACCGTATACCATAGAATTAGTAGAAGTATTGTTAGTGAACCCATAAAGTTGAACAGATGTATCGCTTTTGATTTCTCTAATAACAGCCAATTCTAAAGTGTTTGCATCAGCCTCATCAGACTGCAGATAGATAACATCATTGTTCGCAAAATATTTGTTGAATTTGGCGCCTTTGATTTGATGAGAAGCAGCAGCACTAGAAGAAGATGTGTATATCTGTATAGTAGCACCACCGGCAGTATTACTTAAAGTGATAGCGCTGGAATTTACAGTTTTAACAAAATAAACAGAATTTGCTGTTAGATTTGCAAGCGCCGAAGATCCTGTAGGAACATCATAGAATATAGAATCACCAGCTTGCAAATATATGTCAGCATTGGCCAATAGGATAGAATAATTTGAATTATTTACAGAAGTTGTATTAGAATAAAAATCTTCTGAATAAGCGTTGACATAGGGAACTTGAGCTCTGGTGGTATCATTCAATAGATAATGAGTTTCTGCCGCCGCCCCGTAGTTACCAGAAAATACCTCAATAGGATCTCCGCCTACTGACATAGAAAGAGTTAACGCAGAATCGTTAGAAGATTCCACATAATAATAAGTGTTTCCTTTCAGACCAGTAATTGCAACATTTCCTGTTGGAACATAATAATACACATAATCGTCAACAAAGAAGTATGTATTGGCATTAGAAACTAATATAGAATGACTTACGTTGTTGATATAAGAAGCGTTTGCCAAAAAGCTCTTTGTAAGAGCTTTTGTAGTGAAAACGTGTTTCACTACATTACTAGAAACATTAGTTGTGCTGATCGCTAATGTTGCTCCACCAGGAGTTTCGCTAAGAGTAATTCCTGACGTGTTTGTAGTTTTTACATAATATCTTGTGTTAGATTGCAATCCAGTAATGGCGCTATAGCCTTCTGGAGCCAAGTAATCTACATAGCTATTCAAATCGAAATGTTTATTAGCATTAGCTATAAGAACAACATTACCATCTATGAATGAAGTATTTACATATACGCCTGAAGAATAAGCGTTAATAAATGTGTTGGTGTTATAATACCAAAGTTTGCCAGGAAGGTTTTTTGATCTATAAGTTGATCTAATGAAAACATTAGCAGGGGCAATATAAGCATTACCAGCAAGAACGTTTGTTAGATAGGCGATTTTACCGAATACGCCGCTCTCGTATGTAAACGTGTCTTCGATATTCGTACTTAAATTGGCGCTGGCATTTCCCAAAAATCCATATGAAGTTTCATTAATAGGTAAGTCAATAAAATCCTGGATCCAGTCTGTGTTGTATGTCAATCTTCTGGTGTCAGAAAGTTTGATGTTAAAGCTCGCTCCGCTACCAGTTTGATCGGCAATGTTTTTGTATAAAAATATTGCTGAATTGGCTAGGAACCCAAACCCGCCATTAACGATGTTGAAGTTAAGAGAACCATATCCACGAAAAAGGGATTTAACGATAACAAGACCTTCAATACCAAAAGAATCAATTTCGTTGGTATCTGGATCTTTGTATGCAATTTTAAGAATATCTCCGACGTTGAATGAATTACCGCTGTTGAAAACATCAAGAGTATCTAATGATCCTAGGATGACTGGCGATGCACCAATTACTGCAGAATCTGTTCTGTATCTGTAGTCAACAATTCTTTCACCAACGTCGAAATCGCCGCCTTTAGGCTCAACGCTGGTAATGTACGCCATATAAACTATGTCTTTATTAACACGTTCCCTAACAACCTTCTCAACAACAGCTGTTGTCTTTGAAGAAACGCCCATAATGGATTTACCAATAAGAGATTCTAGATTCTCTGTGTATGTTACTTCTAGATATCGTGGATCAACCCATTTACCGTCTGATACTCTCAGTACGTCTTTACCAGGAAGATAAATGTCAACGTCTTCGTCGTAGATTAATCTGAATAGAAGTTTATAACCTTGAATGGTTGTTTTTGAACGGTACACGTCCAAAATATGTTTAAGGAGGAATCTTTTATTAGCAATAATATTGAATGGAATACCATAAAGATATTTTTTCTGGAAATATTCCAGAAATCTTTCAACAGTAGTATCAATATCTCTGTAATCTGTTAATTCTCTGGCTTCGTGAATGGGTCCGCCATTACCATCTGCTTTGACGGGACCTGCGGATTCTAGCCATTCATAATAAGCTCTGACGAATTGTATGAACTTTGGACCCTCTTCTTGGTAGAATTGAGGGAACTGGCTCTCTACAAAATTAGATATTGTTTTTTCTACTTTAAATTCCATTTTATCTAATTGTTTCTATTACGTCGATTGTTACGTCTTCAGGTTCTATAACCAGAACCATGTTCTTTGTCGCAATAATATCTTTATTTCTTGTCTTTAGTTCCAGAAGCAGATAGTTGCCATAGTAAGAAGATTTTAGATTACTTAGGGAAACAATTCCAGATTCGTAATCTATAACTCCAATATTTGGATTGACAGTAGTTTTTACGCCTCTAACATAAGTATAAACAAGAATACTACCAAGAGCGTCATCTTCCATATAACAGTTAGGAATTATATTATCCTTTTCGTCAATGTAAGAAAACGAAGAGCTGTTGAAAACTCTTTCGTCTGGATACGCAACTCCTCCATACACGCCTTCTAATTCAGCAGGATTATTAAATGCTATACTGTAAGAAGTGGCATAATTTAGTTTGGGATTTATTCTTTTAACAATCTTTACATGAGTGTCGTTACTGGTAATACTTGTGTCTGCGTCATCGATATGAGTGACGAATCTACTATATCTAAAATCGTTACCAAACTTTTCTAGATGAGCAGAACTAAACTCTAAAATATCATTAAGAATAATACTTCTTACTTCTGAAGCATATTTTGTAGTAAGTTTAGAATTATATTGAACGATTGAATTAATCTTAATATAGAAATACTCAGGATCAGTAACAATAACTCTGTTAGGCAAAGCAATATAATCTTGAAGGTAATTAACAATACTGTTCTTCAACAAAGAAGAAGCTATTGTAGAAGCTGTTGGTTTGATGGAAACGACTACTCTACCATAAAGTTTTGGTTCTAAGTCTTGACCACCATACACAATAACGTCGTCAACAGCGCCGCCAAATTTAGCATACACAAGAGAAGCATAATCGTCTACTGAAACAGCTCTCTGTTGTGTAGCATAATATCTAGGAGCATTGAATCTTATGTTTTCTATGTTTTCTTGATTGGCGCCATACACAGAAGGAGTTATAACTGTGATAGCAGAAGCTGTTGCAGTTCCTCCGTTAGATGGCCCAATATTATCTGTTAGAGTAAAATTATCAACACCATTACCATCAGAACCATCAGTGACAATATAATTTACTTGAACTGACGCCCCATTAAGAGGCTTTCTGCCAAACAATCCATCGCCGAACAATATCTCATATCTACCGCCTTCTACAGCCTGCACGAAATACACCTCAGATCCTCCCTTTAGACCAAATAGGGAAGCAGCAAAAACAAATTGAGTGTTAGATAAGCCAGAATTTTCAACAACATTGACTGTTATAGTATTGATGTCGATGTTCTGATTTGACAATATAAATCTTTGATCTTCTATGTCATAATCTACAACAAAGCTATCATTGAAATAGTCGCCTTCGCTTATTTGTATGTTTTCTACAGAAAACGTACTATTACTTGATGTGAACGTAAGAGACTGATCTGTTACGAAAGTATATGTTCCATTAGAATTATATCCAGAAAACCTAGTTCCTTTTGGGATAGTAAGTTTATTGGTAGTAAATCCGGATGTGTCAACAGTAAAACTTACATTTGCTGCTGCAGCATGAGAGCTTCTTGGAATATAATTCAGCTCTTTAGCGTGAGAAATAACAGAATCAATTTTTTGGGCTGAATCCAAAAACATCTCTGAAGCTACCATGTTAAGGTAGAAAGAATTCAAATAAGAATTATAAGCCATAACGTCCAAAAGAACGCTCATGTTTGAACCATCAAAGTTATAATCTTTGAAGGTTGACTGGGCTTTTAGATAATCTTTGAAATTCTGCTTGAGAGTATCAAAGTCTAAGGAAGCGAGATTTATTGAACTGTTTGCCATTTATCGAACTCTTTTTAGTAGCATCGTAAGAGTAAATTCTTCTGGATTATTTATTAGATTATAAATCAATGTTATTTCAATAGAATTTTCGTCGCTGGGTACAGAAGTTACTAAGGTCTGTAGAAGGTTTACTCTTGGCTCGTTGTTTTCTATTGTATTCTCTATATACATTTTTATAGTCCCAAGAGCATCTGTCGTATTAAGTTCAAACAGTGCAGCCGAAACGTCTGAACCAACAGTAGGTTGAAATAATCTTTCTCCTAAATTGGTTCTCATAAGATTTTTTAAAGATTGTGTAACAGAATCTTCATTAGAAACTTTAGCTAATTGACCTCCCAATGGAGTTTTAGCAAAACTTGTCATAAAATCGGAGAAAAAATCAACTTGTCTTTTTGCTCCAGTGAAAGTATCTGCTCTTGTTGGTTTGGTTGCCATTAGCTTACCTTTACGAAACTTTTGCCCTCTTGGGCTTTGGGATTACAGTGTTCTCCTCCTAGAGAAGGACACAAACTATCTTGTTGCGCACTATCACCCTTTACAATAACAGATTTACCGTTAATCTTTACATAAGTTTTCGAAGCAATCAACCCACCTTGACCGTGACTATTTTGGTCGTTTTCGACAGCCCACAATTGACCATCTATTTTAACAAAAGACTGCCCAGAAACTATAGTAGTAGCTCCACATGATCTTTGTTGGTTGTTTACATGTGCCTCTGCCATTATATTTACCCTTGCTTAAATTCGATAGATGGCGAAGTAATTGTAATAGACCCTGAACTTATTTCTATCTTAGAGCTTCCTACTTTTAATGTTATCTTAGAACTAGCATTAATCATTACTTCAGAAGCTGCATTTACTTGAACATCAGAAGCAGAATTGATTGTAGCTGTAGAACCTGTCTGAATAAACATGGTACTACCAGTTTCGATCTTACCTTTCTGCTTAATATAAGTGTCCATGTTCTGACCAGCATTGATAGCATAATCTTCTTTAACAACAGTGGCTTTATTCTTTTCGCCCATACTGACAATATCGCCTTGAACATGATTAAAATAATCTTTGTCGTATGAGTTTCTTACTGTACCAGAATATCCTCTAGAACTTACAGCCTCTGAACCTGTTTTGATCTTGGCTGTATCTCCTGATATTTTTACTTCTTTATTTTTGGTACCACGATAATAATTCTTACCGCCAGCTTGCCCAATATCTCCAGCAACTTCTGTTCTTTGAGTGGATTCTACATTAATATCATGATGACCGTCAACATGCGTTGATTTTCCGCCAGCTACATAATGCCTTACTTCGCCGGATCTTAGGCTAGTATTAATTTCTTTTTTCTTATCATTATTTTCTATTGTATCGTATGCGCCAGAAGGGTGAGTTTTCTGAGAATATGTTTTATCTTTTTCTTCTTTGTACTCGTAATGCCATCTACTTCCGCCACACTCTCTCCATTCTCCAGTAATGAATCCATATTTTGGTTCAATGTCTTGTTCAGAAACGCCGTCTTTTGGTAGTTTTTTATTGTCATCAACCATTACGAAATTCCTAATATTGTTAACATGCTTGATACTTTGGTTAAACCAGTCGTTGAAATATCGCCGCCAGAATAACTTCCTCCAGAATAACTTCCAAACCCAGAACCAGCTGCTCCGCCACCACCGCCAGAATTACCACCAAAAGAACCAAAACCGCCTAACTGAGAAGGTAATCCCATTCCTCCTAGAACTCCGCCTAATCCTCCTCCGCCAACACCAAAACCTCCCATGATATTACTTAAACCTCCCATGCCTCCAAGAGCTCCTAACGGAGAACCTCCTCCTAGAGCTTGTTTGCCTATCTGGAATATTTGGTTATTCAAACCCATATCTTTCTGAAATTGTTGCATTACATTCTGTATATTACCGCCCTGAATAGCAGAATTTGGTAAACTTGTTTGCGTGGTTAACATACCAATTAATGATTGTAATTGCCCGCCGAGCATACCACCCATACCACTAGACTTGTTAGAATTTTTACCAGCGCCCAAATCCATAGTGTTAGATTCTATTGTTACCATTTGATCATAAAGAATATCGTTAAGTTTGCTTGCTGTAAGAAATCTAATTGGTTTGTTGTTTGTGTCTAACTCAAAGTATTTGTCTATTTCGTTTGCTATGGTTGTTTCAGAAACAGAAAATACTTCTTCGCTTGATGTGCTAAAATGATACGATTTTGGCGCCTTCTTTACATAAACCTTAGTTGTTCCATCAGGAGACACCCATTGATCGTAACCAGGATAAGGGTCATTATCTATGGTATAATATCTTTTTACATAATTGTCAGGAACAGCGTCTATCAATATAACAGGAGAAGGAACAATATCTCCAAATACGGTGTCATCATATTTTGATACAGGTATACTAAGCGGTCCGAAATACAAAGCCAACCTAATCAGATTAGCCAAAGAATTTTTCACAATATCTCTGTATAAAGAATTTATTTCTTCCAAACCATTTTGATCAAGAACATCAACGAACAAAGCAATAACTGATTCGAAATTGTGTTTTTTAGTTAGAATACAGAGAGCTCCAGTAAACGAATCATTAAGAATCACAGATGGCCCAGAAGGAACTCCGCTATACGGCTGTTGAGGATTACTCATAGAAGCGCCAGAACCTATAGCCAACAAAGAAGTTATCTGTTGCATCTGTTGGTAAAGTTGCGGCATAACCTGACCATGTCCGCTTCCATCGACCATTTGGATTATTTGGGGTAAATCTTTACTACCAATCTCTCCAGAAGCTGTAGTTGGTTTGTCAGCGTTTTTAGCATGTTCGTCTCTAACGTCAGAGAGTTTCTCAGCGTCTTTACCTTTAACTCTTGGAGCGTCAGCATATTTTACTTCGCCTTTAAGAATTTTGGGTTGTTGTTTACGATGAAAAACAGACTTTCCTTGATCGAATGCTTTTTTTGCCATAATTAATCGTCCTTCGAAACTGCAGGGTTATCTACACCCTTAACTCTTATTGAACCACCAGAATTTTTCTGAGCTTCTTGTGTATCCCTACCAATTCCACCATTGCTGTCCTCATGGCCTTCAGGCATATCTCCTCTTGGTAAAGAACCAAGAACAATAGGATATTGCATAGCATGATCATGAGGCAAGAAAGTAACAAGAACTCTAGAACCAACTCTCAAGCCATGCGGCGCATGACCAAGTTTAGCAGTAGCAGCAGATGTGCTAGGTTGAACTACCATCGCCCAAGGCAATGCATCATCTTTAATAGCTTGTTCGTCGTTATGTTCATTATAGATTCTTACCTTCACACGTCCTGATTTGGTTGGATCGTCTTCAAAATTTCTTACTTCAGCAATATAAAACATTATCCTTGACCTCCACCGCCACGCTTAAATGACGCCTTTACAACTCTCAGAACCATTGTACAATGTGGCGGTTCTGCAGAAATTCTATATTTTGTTCTTATCGCCACAACTAAACATTTGCCATTGAATTGACCTTCGCCTTCTTGCGTATCGCTGTTCGCTTTTTTAGGAATATCCAACTCAATCATAGAACCAAGTTTAATATTAGGATTATAATATGTTTCTAATTCTGCGGAATTTTGAGCTAAGTGAGCAAGAAAGGCAGCTCTTTTTGTTTTGGCTTCTGATGTTGTATGTTTGTCTTTATTGTTAGCTTTATCATGTATATATCTAACGGGCAATGACTTAGCGTATGAAGGAGATTGATCGTAAACTCCTTGACTGTCAGCAAATTTAAACTTGTTTTGTTTTTGACTATTTGTGGCCACAACCTTGTGAGAAGTTAAATCGACAGTATATTCTTCTGTTTTATCCAAAGCTCTTGGGCCAGAATCAAAATTCTTGGAAGGTCTGAACCACATAATAGAATTTTGTCTAGCGTTTTGATCTTTTGAATCAAAATTTAAATTTGTTGACTGTTTTAGCTTTACAGTTGGCTGGCTTTCGAATAATTCTTCAAAGGTTTTGAAGACATATTTGTGTTCGCCCTGTTCGTCTCCTTGTTGGAAAAGAGCAAAAGTTGAAGACTGATACTTTTCGGAAACATGTTCTGTATTCATTTTCTTTAACGCATCTAATGGATGCATTTTTGATATAACAATTCTACGGTTTCCTTTGGTAGTTCCAATATCCATTTTTCTTTTGGATTTGAAACCTTCTTTGAGCACATGTTCTACAACTTCGCTTGTTTTGCCGTTGAAACTTTTTTCTATGTGGTTACCTTGAGCGTTCAAAAACTCAGGAGAAACACATCTAATGTCATATTGTTTGTTGTGACCAGAACCTACATTATTTCTTGATTGGTCGTTAAGGTTTTTGTTCTGGAACATTTTGAATTTAAAATTACCGCCGCCCCCAGAACTTAGAATGTTATCGTCTCCGGAGAATCTTATCTCGACTTCCTGGTCAAAAGAACCATTAATTTTATTTTTGCTAAGAGCGTCTGTTGGATCTATAACTCGTAATTCTGCGACTGGACCGTATGGGTTCAATATATCTTCATAGATATTGAAACCAACTATTGATGCCTCCCCAGTTTTTACAAGATCCATATTGCCAACTTTAATTGACGAAACTTTAATGTCTCCAGCAGCCATATTATTCCTTCAATAGATCAGTTAGATTATCAACAGCAACTTGTTTCAAGCTACTGTCCAACACTCTAATTGTTTTGTTATATTCGTTCTTTTCTATTTCTTCTTCTAACAAAGTCACAGGTTTCCAATAAACTTGCTCGTCTGCTGGTATGTTTACTGCAACGGTTCTTTCTGAAACAAACACATTATTGGCTTCGCTTTCTCTGCCATAGATATAACTAGTAGAAACAATATCAAAATCTTCTCCGGTTTTGACATAACCATTAGTGTGTTTAACAGTCACAGTATTTCCTGATACTGCCATAATCTGACCTTTGCCATAATAAAATTGATCAAAATGAATATCACAAATTTCGTCAATTACATAAGAAGGAGAATTAGTATTAACAACATACTCCATTATTTCGTTTGTGTTTGTTTTCCACTCTACTTGTCTTCTTTTGTATGACATAATTTTGTTATAACTACCAAAGATGGGTTCCCAATATTTCTGCTGCCCAGCAGTAAGAGCGTTATAAGCGCTGACGCCAATATCATCTTGACCAACCCAATTGTTAGTGTAATGACTTATTTTGGTCTGAGCATTATAATAAGACCCATATTTTAAAGTAATGAATTCTTGCATTTCTCTTTCGCCGAGATACCATTCATAATATGGATCAACAATCTTATTGACAACATAAACTATCCAACTTTTGTATTGGTCGTCGTAATATCTTGCAGAAAACTGATCAGCTCTTTCGTTATCTGTAATTTCGTATGGATAAAACAAATAAGGTTCTGTTGCAATTTTATCTAAAACTGCTACACGTCTGGTAATATCTATAGCCTCTGTATTGGCATAAGTTATTACAGGAAATTTGTCGAAATATCTCTGAGCCATTGGTTACTCTTGATAGTTGTCTTTGCTCCACAGCTCGATTTCTTTTAGCTGAAGAGACAAATTTACGATAGTTGGGGCGCCAGTTTTAAAAAACGAAGGCATACCAGCACCAGTATAATCTACTTGAACTGAAACTATAGCACAAGGTTTGATCTTAAAAAGATAATCATCGGGAGTAAAAGAAACATTACAAATATTTGGATATCTCATCATCAAGTCTGTTCTGCCACCAGAAGGCAAAGCAGCTCTTTTACAAGTATTGATAATTCTTTTGAGAGTTTCTGACTCTTGTTCTGTGTTCGGAGCCAATGACCACTGTAAAGTGTGTTCTTTAAAGTTTGGTCTTTTGAACATCATGAACTGGAATGGATTAACTGACTGGCTGCTAAAGGTTCCTGCCATATCCAACCCAGAGGCCAATTGAGAAGCTAGTTGACCGATCTGGCCAGCGCCGGGAATATATTGCCCAACAGCCTGCAGGCCCTGACCTATGGCAGCTGTTCCTGACCATTCTTCCCATATAATGACTTCACTATCATTCAATCTTCTTGGGAATGGCAAAGTGACGCTGTTTCCGAGCATTATAGCTCCAGCGCCTCCAGTAAAACTGTAATTGTATTCAGAAAACGTCAATTTCGTAAAAAATTTTCTATTACTTTGCTCCAAGTCATTGGGGAAAGTATCATTAGTTTTCTGGTTTCTGCCAGGTGGCTGTGGAAAATTAATTGTACGGGCCATTGAGTTCCTGTTTTGGGTATAAATATAGTTACTTCATTTATTTATTACAAAAAACAACGATGGCTACTTATAAAGGATTCTTCAAACCAAGAAATCCACAAAAATATAAAGGCGACCCTACTAATATTGTATACCGCTCCAGATGGGAATTGTTAGTAATGAGCCGATTTGACGCTGACCCCCAGGTAATATGGTGGTCCTCTGAGGAAACTGTTATACCATACAGATCCCCAGTGGACAACCGTATTCATAGATATTATGTGGATTTTACTGCAAGGTTAAATACCATTGACGGTAAGTCAAAAACGGTTCTCATTGAGGTCAAACCTTATGCGCAGACAATACCACCAGCGCTCCAAGAAAGTAAGAAGAAGTCAAAAAGATATATACAAGAAGTGATGACTTGGGGAGTAAATTCGGCCAAATGGAAGGCTGCCAGAGAATACTGCAGAGACCGAGGTTTTGAGTTTAAGATTATGACAGAAAAAGAATTAGGAATACCAAAAGGATACTAATGGCCGAAGACGATTTTTCCAAGATTGTAAGGAATGCTGGCAAAGCTCTTTCGAATGATTCGAAAGCGGCTCTTGATTGGTTTTATGATACGATCGATGACGTAAAGAAACCCAAATCCAAGCCATTTACCAAGGATTCTATGCCAAAGGTAGGCAGAATGTATCTGTTCGCCTACGACCCAAAGCACAAAGATAAACTACCATTCTATGACGCTTTCCCTTTAGTTTTCCCTATAGAATTTTACATCGATGGCATTCTGGGCATCAATCTGCATTATCTTCCGTATATGCAACGTACACAATTGATGTCTGCCCTACAATCTATCACAAACAATAATAAATATAATGAAACAACCAAATTGAACATATCTTATGAATTATTGAGTAGATATGCAAACCAATTCAAAGGTTTTGAGAGTTGCGTCAAGAGATATCTGTATGGGCATGTAAGAAGTTCGTTTCATGAGGTGTATCCATATTATTGGGGTAAGGCGATTATATTACCACTACAAAGATGGAAAGTTAACCCAAACAAGAGATATAGCGGTTCGCCGCCTTATTAGGAACAAAGATGCCATTTGACATAAACAAATTCCAAACTAATATCCGAGATTTTGGGTATATTGACAACAATTCGTTCTCGGTCTTGGTCCAGACTCCAAAGGTTATGACTGGAGCCAGTCTCAGCAATCAAGGAACGCCAACTGCTGTTTATAAAATAGCAGAAAATATGGAATTTAGAATAGATCAAGTAAAGGCTCCTGGTATATCTATTGTTACCACAGACATCAATAGATATGGTATCGGCCCAACACAGAAACAACCATTCAGCGCTCAGTTCCAAGAAATTAATATTTCCGTTCTGGGCGATCATTATTGTGAATTTTGGCAGTACTGGTATCAATGGACTAGAGCTGTGTTTCAGTTTAACGGTTCAACAGCTGGAAATTGGGCTCCAAACTATACGGCTGAGTATAAAGAAAATTATTCTTCTACCATAATCATATTCATATACGACCATTATGGTAACATCATCCAAAAAATAAACCTTTTCGAAGCCTTTCCAACAGCTATTAGAGAATTTCCTCTTTCTTGGGGGGATTCGAATCTCATGAAGATTAACGTACAAATAGCTTACACTGAATACACAATAGAAAATTCGACTTTAGAGAAATCTAATCTAGAAGATAAAAACAGATCAGTAATGACAGGCTATACAAGAGAAACAATATCAAGTTAATTATGGAGTTTAAATAATGTCTAAGTTACCTAAGATTGATTACCCAGTTTATAAAATTAATATACCTTCTTTGAAAAAAGACTATCAATTTAGACCGTTTTTGGTCAAAGAAGAAAAACTATTGTTGATGGCTAAAGAAAGCGAAAACCCAGCGGACGTGCTTTCGGCTATTAAACAAATCGTAAACAACTGCTCTATTGATTCCAAGTTGGATATTAGCAAACTGGCTCTGTTTGATATTGAGTATATTTTCCTTAGATTAAGAGCTATCTCTGTTGATAATGTTATTAAAGCATCATACAAAGATTCAGAAGATAATAAAGTATACGATTTTGAAATTAATCTTGACGATGTTAAGGTCAAGTATCCAGAGAACCTTGATAACAATATTAAAATTACGCCTAAGTCTGGCGTTATAATGAAATATCCTTCCGCTGCATTATATGATGATGCAGACTTTTTGGCCTTAGACAAAGATTATATGTTTGAGTTGATTCTTCGTTGTATAGATTCTATCTATTTTGAAGAGCAGATTTTCGAGGCCAAAGATTATAAGAAGGAAGAACTGAACGAATTCTTAGAAAACCTTAATATCAAGGTGTTCGAAAAGATCCAGGAATTCCTGTTGAATGTCCCTAAGATGGAATACAAGATTTTATATCAAAACGATCTGGGTCATGACAGAGAAATAGTTCTGACTTCGTTAAACGATTTTTTTACGTGGCGCTGAGCCATACTGATCTGGGTAATTATTACTCTACTATATTTTCGTTGGTTCAGCACCATAAATATTCAATATCTGATGTAGAAAATCTTATACCATTTGAACGAGATATCTATGTGCAAATGTTGGTGAATTATATCAAAGAAGTAGAAGAAGCAAAAAGACAACAAGCAAATAGGTAAGAAATGGCAACGGCAGAATTAGCAGAAGTATCCAGAAGTATAAGATCAGCAATGGGAGAATCTGCTGGTCAATTCAGACAAGCTGCAAACGCTTCAGCAGCCAATCTTTCTAAAATAGTCAAAGATATTGCTACTACTTTTTCTGCACAAAGAAAAGATATTAACGACCTTCACAATAGTATTCAGGAAGGTCAATATGCTACAGAACAAACTAATGATAAGATAGATGGCCTAATCAGAATATTCCAAGAAACGGCCAGTATCCAAACAACTATGCAAGGTTATCTAAGCGATATTTCTAAAAACATTAGAATATTGAATAGAAACGTTGAAAGTATGAATACCAACCTTTCCAATAATTTGGTTGGATCTGGCACTGGTAATATTCTTAGTTCTCTTACTACTGGTTTAGGAAGCGTTGTTGAAAAAATCGGTGCCGCTGCAGTTGGTGGAGCAGTAGGTTATGTCGCTGGCGGCATGGGTGGCGGTGGTGGTGGAGCCACGGCAATGCAACCAAATGGTAGTTCCTCTGAAGCTATGTCATTTTTCCAGTCAAAAGGTTGGTCAAAAGAACAGTCAGCTGGTATTGTTGGCAATCTTCAAGTGGAATCTGAGAATTTTTCTTCTGCTGTAATAAGCGGAAAGAAAAAGGGCGATGGAGGCACAGCTGTTGGTATAGCACAATGGCATCCTGATAGGCAGGCAAGATTCCAACAAATAATGGGAAAACCATTAATTGGTTCTACATTCCAAGACCAACTTGCTTTCGTTGACTGGGAATTAAAAAATAGTGAAGCCAAAGCAGGCAATATTCTTAAAATGGCTAAATCTGCAGCTGATGCTGCTGCAAAGGTTGACGAATTTTATGAAAGATCTTCTGGCGAACATAGATCAAAAAGAATAGCTAATGCAGAAAGACTAACAAGTTCTAAAGGCGGCGAAACTGCTACGCCAGTAACATCTGCAGCAACTACACCCTCAACAACGCCAACTGCTACACCAGTTTCTAAGCCAGAAGCTGTACCTTCTGCTACTTCCCCAAGAACTGAAACAATTGGTAAAGAAGGCGGCCATGGCCCTATCAGTGGTGCTATGCATGAAGGACAAGCTCACGGAGAAAAAGTAGAAACTTCTGCTGCATTACCTTCTGGTGATATTGTTGCTCTTGGCCATGCTCTAGAAAAAATGGGAATGAGAATTTCTGAACATCCTTCTTTTGGTGGCGTCGCAGGAGTTCATAAAGGTAGAGCCCATTATGAAGGAAGAGCGATTGATATTAATATTGGTAAGGGTAATACAGAAGCGACAAATCCTGTTCTCGGAGCAAAGTTTGATCATCTAGCTGATCAATTAACTAGACTCGGTTATAAGGTTTTCTGGAGAGAATCTGGGCCATATGGCGCTGCTGGTCATAATGACCATCTACATGCTGAGCTCAGAAAAGGTGGCGCTCCAGCAGTTCCAGACACATATCAAATGGCAGGAACGCCAGAACAAAGAGCTGCACAGGGAGCAACTCCTTATGCAGCTACTCCATCAACAACTGCTCCTTCTGCAGCACCAATGGCTGCTCCTGTAGCAGAACCAATACAGCAAGCGCCAATGACTACTGGTATGATGGGCGCTCCAATGGGTGGGGACATGACAGGACAGCTTATGGGAATGTTAGGCGGCTTTATACCTGGAGGGTTTGGTGGGATGATTGGAGGACTACTTCCAATGATAGCTTCAGCGATCTCTGCAGAATTAACTCCTTCTCCTTCTATGGCTTCTATGAATGCTAGAACTGTAAGTCAGGCGGCTGTTCAGTCACAGGCAATGGAAGAATCTGCACAACAACAGACTGTAACTCCTACTAATACTCCTTCTATGACTGGAGGGGCAAGTCCAATGTCTGCTGCTGATAATTCAGGATACGCTTATAATACACCAGATGATATTGGTTGGCCAGATTGGGCTGCTATGATTGGCGGTAATCATTGGGAAGAAATGAAACACTATAAGAAGAATATGTGGGGATAATAAAAAGGGAGCCAAGCTCCCTTTCTTTTAGTCGTTAGCTAGTTTCTTAAAGAACTTAATTGTCTCATCTTCATCTTCATCATCACCAGAATACTTCGGCGCATGAGTTGCCTTGAATGATGGAGCAGTTGATTCCTCAGCATCATCCCATGGAACTTCAGTATTTTCTGCCTTAGCACGCTTGGCCGGAGCAGAGTCTTCAGCAAGAACCTTTGCTAGTCGAGCACGTAGTTCTTCTTCTGACTTGAAGTTAGATGGAGCAAGAAATTCCTGAAGAGAATGTTCGCTCTTCCAAACCTTTTCTAGCTCTTCATCGTCCTTTAGTAGTGGACCTGGCTTATCAAACTCTGACTTATCATAATTACGATAACCTTCAAGATTACGAATCTTTAGCTTGAATGAAGCGCCAGCCCACATATCGAATGGATTGATTGCTTCCTCGTCAGCAAACTGTGGTTCCATTGCTTCCTTCAGCTTGTCGAAAATCTTCTTTCCGTACTTGTAAAGGAAAACTTTACCTTCGTTTGCAGGATTACCCTGATCGCTGACAACGTAGATATTGCTGATGAAGTGAAGACGACGCTTCTGCTTACGAGCAATTTCCTTATTGGCTTCAATACCAGAGTTCCATAGCTTAGAGTTATACTCTGAAACTGGATCGTTCTTACCAATAGTTGTCAGGGAGTTTTCAATATACCAACCACCTGGACCCTGGAAACCATGATCGAAGATACGAACGAAAGGAACGTCTTCATTCTGTGGCGGAGGAAGGAAACGAATAACAGCATAACCATTACCAGCCTTATCGACTGTTGGCGACCAGAAACGATCGTCGGAACCTTTTCCTTCGCCGCCTGATAGCTTATTGAGTTCTGATGTTAGGGATTCGAGAGACTTCTTACCTGAAGCTGCTTTGAGGGACTTAAAATCTACCATGTATAATCTCCGTATTACAGTGTATAACAATTGTATGAATGGCATTTGTATCGCCATCATTATTTATATTACTCCATATCGCTCATAATGTCAAGCATTATTTGCTTCACCTTCTCATAATCGCATTTTATAAATGGAGTATACTTCACAACCTTCAATCGGACGTCATCCCATATCGGGTCATATTCCAGTTTAGAGTCCCACTGTTCTAATGCTTTTGTCATTTTAACAAAAATACAAAGGGACTCTAAGCTGATCTGGTTACCAAGATATAACCTCAGGGCAGCTGGGTGTTGCTGCCCTTTTGGTTCTTGTAGAATTTTCTTGAAGTCGTTTTTGAAATTATATGTAAGAGACTGATTACGTTTCTTCCAGTTCTGATAAACTACTTGAGCAGTCTCTGAATATGCGAGATCACGGATCCATAGTTTTGGATCAACAATAAAATTAGCAATGAGAAACTCGCATACATTTTCAATTTTAGATAATTTCTCAAAGAACACCTTATCCTTACGCTTATCAAACGATGCGTGCTTTAATCCGGTTTTTCCGTTGTATTTGATATAGTCGTAATCGGTTTTGGTAAAGTGATTTTTGAGGGCAACGTACTCTTTATATGCTTCGAACGCCGACATAATTCCTCAGGTTCTCCATACTGTAGATAAGTCAAAAATTTGAAGTAAAGACCTTTTTCTCGGCCATACGCTTCAATTTCCCATGGACATTCCCAATAGTCCATTTCTTCGTGCAAATATCTTTCGCCTTGCCATTTAACCATCCGCACTGGACGCCAAATGTCTTTCATTTCGCCTTTGGCGTATTGTTTAAGATGGACCATCTCGTGAGCAAGAGCAAGCAGGGTTTCCTTCTTGCTGAGAGCACGATCAATACCTATTAAAAACTCTCTACAACTATCGTTACCGTCTGTCCAATCGCAGTATGCGTAATCACCATCATCGTTAGTAACTTTTTCAAACTGGATAGTCAAATGGATATTATTAAAGAGTTTTCCGCCTCCGATCAGATATTTACCATAAAAATATGCCGCTTTTTTGATTATTTTCGAAGATACGTGCGATGGTCGACCTATTGTTTTTATACGCATAAACGCCTCCAACAATGGTTGAACCTAATATTTATATGGGAAGTCTGGCTCCACGTTTGAGGATATTGAGATTTTCAGCCTCTACTTGGATCTTGGACTTCATAACTGGGTCTTTTTTGATCCAGTATGCAGCCGTTTCCACTTCCAGGTTGTTTTTCTGACACCAGAAAACGATGGCATCAATATATTCGATGTTCTTTTCTCGACAGAGTTTTTCTACTTCTTCTACGAAGCCTGAATTTTTAAGCATTCTTTTTCATGTTCCTTCAGTTCTTCAATTCTCTTCTTAAGGAAAACCATGACTTCTTCGTTATTCACCCTCACACACTTTAATCGGTTCAGTTCCATTTCAAGAGCCCACTTTATAGTGGAAGCATGCGAGTAAGAATATGAAGATTTTGACGTCATGAGTTTGTTCCTTTACTTAAATCGATGTTCCACCAAAAAATGATAGAATATCTGTTAGACTTTTGTACGGGGTCAATACCATGATATACTTCTTGACCGTTGAACAGCGTTAATCTTCCAGGTTTTGGCTGGATGATTATGTCGTCAGTAAAGAATTTTCCACTTTCGAAATCGTCGTTCAGATATAACATACTGTTGAAATTAGCATCACCAGCCCTAGGATCATCATGAATATGTCTGACAGTATAACTGTCGACAGGCCATATCTGTAACTGAGTCCATCGGTGGTTTAATTTATATCTGATTTTTGATTCTAGATAATCTTGTACCTCTTGAATAAGAGGATCATCCAAATCTATGAGCCTTGTAGCAAAACTCATAGGATTCATTCCTAATGCAAGCCTTTCGTCGTATGTTGTTTGAATATACTTACAATAATTCTCACAACGTTCTTTAGATATTACATTATCAAAAATGAATATCATTTAATCGTGATCGTAGTTGGAACGCCTCTAGTCATACTGTAAAGAGTAGCAGCATTGCTTGGAGAAAGGCGAACGCAGCCGTGAGAAGCGGGTCGACCCAAAGCACCAACATGAGGAGTAGCGTGAATTGCATAACCACCGCTAAAAAAGATAGAATGAGGCATCGGGGCATTGTCGAACTTCTTTGAGTAGTGCATTAGTTGATAAGAATAAGGATGGAAAGTTCCTGATGGTGTTACGTAGCCTCTACGTGCGGTAGAAACTGGCCACTGTTCGATTAACTCTCCATCTTCATAAACTGTCATTGTCTGATTACGTTTAGAAACTACCACATCATAATCTGCTAGAGCAGAAGTTGAGAATAGAACTGCTGCAGCAATCAATAGTTTATTCACGATACATACCCCAAGATAGCGCCGACGGGACCAACGAAAACACCAATACAGCGAAGAATAAACTTAGCTGTTACAGGATTATCGATCGTGTTCCAGATAGCAATAATATTCATAACCCAACCTACGGCAAAAACGAGCCAGATTGCGATTAGCGTAAGATAATAACCTGTACCGTATTCTTTGTGCCCATGATAAAGCGCCATAATATATACTCCAGTTAGCGACCTGACTGTTTACGCCAAATCCATGATGATAGGTCTAGTAGTGATTGTTGGAATTTGTTAACGACAAAACTGTTCCAGAACCAGTGATTGTTTCTTGACATCTGAACACCTTTATTTTGTGAAAACTAGATTGATCACCATTCTCAATTCATGAGAAGATGGAGGAGTGCTAGCATGCAATAACATAGAATCAAAGGCAATTAACCTATTTCTCATAGGTTTAATTTTTTGTTTTATTGTCAATTCATGCTTATTTATCGGTTCTTTTTCTTCGAATATTACAGTGCACCCATCGCTGTCATTAACATAATATAATAATGACTCTGCGTCAACTTCTTTCGTATGGTCGGCGTGAGGAAGATTGTAAACGCCAACAGGCCAATCAGAATGCCTGTAAATCAGATTAGCCTTGGCTCTTACTAACTTTTCAGTAGATCTACCAGAGGCTTCGATGATTGGTTGAATTAATGGATAATAACCTGAATTAATATTATCATGTAAAAAGAATACATGAGTAAATTGACTGCAATCTCGAGTCTTATCAGTGGTGTATTGTTTTGAGTGTGTGGTGAAGTCGCTGTAATACCAAGGGAAGTCGCTTCCGGATAATGTTTGTTCTAGATCATCGCTAATAGCTTTGTCTAGAAAATTGTCAATAATTTCCATCACAACCTCGAGAAATGGCGGTCCCCGAAGGATTCGAACCCTCGACCCACGGAGTAGAAATCCGTTGCTCTATCCAGCTGAGCTAGGGGACCATTATTAGTATTATACTACATATTTCACGAAAAGTCAAATGGACATTTCTTTTCACGCTTTTCGTTTCGACGTAGTAAAGAAAAAGTCTTTCTCCATCCATATATACTGGTACTAGGAGTTAGGCTCTTTTGATTCATCTCTTGATCGCTAATTAGATGATTATGTATCTTAACCTTCTTTTCAGTCAATGGAACGAATTGCATAAGAGCTTCGCCCATGGGGATCTTCATCAAATACTGTTCGCCCTGTTTTGCTTTCTTAAAAGCCATAAACACATTAGTGAACGAAACATCATGAAAAGTAATAGACCCAGGAATAATACGAGCATCGATGTTTTCTAAAGACCATTCAGTCCCAAAACAAATAAATGGAACACGCTCTTTGGTGGTGATCAGCCAAGGACTAGTCAACTTGAACATATGATAATCTATAAAACCAGGATTAAACATACTATCCGGAGGAATCTTTGGCTCTGGGCCAGTCGTATAGTTGTAAGAGAAAGTTTCGTTTCTTACATCAATAGCAAAATCAGCCCAAGACTCTAGAATGAATCCACGTTTATATAAGTCCAAGAATCCAATACAAGATCTAACGCTTCTGAAAGAATTATTGTAAATGTTTCCTAACGGATTATATGCATACTCATGACGAGTCTTAGGAACATTATCCATCCATTCGGGTTTAGCTTTATAAGAATTAACAATTGGCGTTGTCTTATAAACACTAGTATTAGATGTGAAACAATCAACATCTAAAACAGAACTTCTATGAAAAAATGAAAACATAATATACTCCAATTAGAAAATGCAACATGCTTCTGTTTCTAGGTGCAGTTGCCAAACCCAATGGATTATGCCGCTAGAGCATAAACTCCAAATGATGCATCATTATCGTTTGCATCTACGTTTCGCCTTTGGTCTCCTTACGACCTTACTGAATCCTGTCGAACCTGAATCGCCCCCATCAAAGATACATAGTTGCAGGTAAAAGGCAACTGCATAATCGGGTGTGTGTATCCTTTTTCATCCACTTCCGATCTATGTATCCATGGTGGAGGCGGTGGGAATCGCACCCACGTCCAAGAAACCTATTTTTCGTCTCTCAACGACCTCGGCAAACCTATTTATTGTGTTTGTATCTGATTTTCAAACTCCTCAATCCAAGGAGCAGTTACTTTATCTTCTTTAATTGCACGGATTTGACGTGCGGTCTCTGAAGAGACATTCGGCGAATTTAGCGTCATCCCTATTACAAGCAGACAAACTAAGAAAGGATAACCCCACTAGGGCTAGTACTAGATACTTCTTCATTCTTTTCCTCCGGGTTAAAGTCGTGCTTTTCAGTTTCGTGAATAGCAACAGAAAACCATTCGTTCGAACCTTCACGCTGATATTGAAGATCCTGCATTGGAACCATTACCATCTGCTTTGTTTCTGGATGAACCATCATCTTAGGAAACATTACCATACGAATATCAGCAATTGGCTTCTTCTTCTGTAATCCGCCTGTAGGAAAACTAACTCCTGCTGTTGCACCATCTGGTCCAAGAATACTCATGTCTTTTGTCCTTTATACTTATCAAGTAGCTTTGATAGAAACTCAATAGCTGAATCATTGAATGTTACATCATTTAGAATACCACTAACACAGTACTGCTTGGCCTGAAGAGCGTTACCGTCTGCTGCCTTATCGTATTCTACAATATATAGATGACGATCTTTAGTCATCATTACTTCGTTAATCTTACCGTTCTTCTCGCCATTATAAAGAGTGACAAGAGCTTTCTCGTCGATCATCTTCATAAACTCAGCATTAGGATAGCACTTTAATACATCATCTGCCTTGGCCATATTATGCACGACTAGAAAGCCAAGCACAAAAAAGAAAATGGCAATAAAACATTCTTTAGTTCTGGACATATCACTTCTCTCTTTCTACAAAGTCAAAATTTATGATGGTTCGTTTTTTAAAGTTTACTGGATTGTTACCTGCATGATACCTATAACCATTAAATACCAATCCTGCTCCTTTCTTTGGTACGAACCTATCTGTTTCTGTTAAGCTGCAAACATCAACTTTATCTGGATCTAATCCTGGATAATATTCTTCCTTAAACAGAATAGTATCACCATCGCTATCTTCCGTATAATAAACCAACGTTGTGAACGGTATAATCTCCGGAAGATCAATATGTGGCCTATTATACTTTGACAGACAGTGGCCAGGAACAGGAAATGATCTTCTTATTCTAATTCTCAGAAAACGAGCACAAGTTATACCAGTCTTTTCTTCTAAGAAATACATTATTGGCTTGAACGAATGGAAATAGTCTGAATTTATACCACGTTCTGTACTATAAAGTGTATGACAAATTGCAGAAGCTTCTGTTATTCTATCATCCACCAAACTTCCTGGAGATATATCATGAGTATAAAACCAAGGGAAGTCGTTAGCGTTAATTATTCTCTCGATTTCGTCTTGATAAGAAACTGGAATAATGTCTGATATATACATTTATTCTTTGTCTACACCAGAAATTGACTTCATTAGAGTTACGTCATAATCAATCAGACGAGATAACGCTTCAATAGCGTTTTCTTTACTGACTCCACCAGCAATCTTATCCCTAGACCACATAACATACTTGATTAGCATGTTAACGTCAAGTGCATTTTGATCCTTTAATTCATTCATGTAACTACCCTCAATAGAATCGTGTTTTCGTTGATACGATACGCAAGAGGCTTCTGCGTCTTGATCTCATCAAAGACTTTTCGTAGGACAAGTTTGCCACCCTCAAGTATGCGCTTGAGAAACTCGTTCGGATCTTTTCTTCCAACGGACATCGTAACAGAACTACTTTCGTCAAAGTTCGTAATGCTAGTGCCCTTGACCTGGAGCCCACCACGATCAATCGCTGTAAGCCTCGTAATCGTCTTATACTTCGTATTGAAAGTCCAGAGCTCCAGTGCGCCGATGATTTTCTCCGGAGACACTGATGCAATCTTGTAAGTTGCATCTTCCTTCTGGTACTTGAGATTTTTGATTTTCTTTTCGACCGATATCGTTCTTGGCTTGCGAGCTTTATTAACTTTTTTCGTGTTCGAAGAGTATCTCTCCGCATCCTCGATAAGCGTGTTGTAGAACGATACAAGGCGTTTGATATCCGCTTTTTTGTAATGGCGGTAGCCTTCTTTGAGTTGTTCACATTTCCCCTCATATGCTTCAAGCAATTCATCAAGTACTGGGGTCATTTTAGCGATGATAGAAGTAGCGTAAGCGGCAGGAATGTTATTCGCCTGCAGCCATTCGTATAATGAGAACTCTACATTGTCGTAGATGTAATCGTCTATCATGCCCTCAATTTCACCAAGAATATCGTGTGCACGCTCACGCATGCGATCTTGAATAGAAACAACAGGTTTATTAGATTCTTCTGTTGGTTCTTCAGTATTTATCTTGTTGAGGGCAGCTTTGATCTTCTCGTCAATAAAATTTCTAGTAAATTCGTTTGGTTTATAACCACGACTGATCATACGCACCGACCAAGCGGCAGTGGTAGGAATATCAGAGTCGCTGATACGCTTGATCTTCTTTGCCTCAGCAACCCTACCTATGTTCTTGAGGTAATCGCTGAGATACTCCTTGGCCTCCGAATTACTGGCCATATAATTATACCAATTCAGACCATTCATATAATCTGCATTAGTAGATTTGTCTGTGAAAATAGGCTCGTCGCCCAGATGCTTCTTATTAACAATATATGCCTCTGACTTCGTAACACGAATAGTCTTAGGTTTACGTTTAATAAGTCCTGGACGACGAGCCATTGTTTTCTCCTATTATTTTTATATTATACTACTCGTTTGATTGTTTGTCAAGCTACTTTTCTGTTCTTACGCAGATCTAGGATCATGCGATATTCAACAAGAGTAGTAGTTCCCATATCGCGATTGTGAGACTTACGGATAACAGCGCCATCCTTCAATTCCCCACCTTTAGCCCAAGCAGTATCATGACCCCAAACACTATCGGCAAGTTCCAAAGGCTCGCCATCAATCGCACACTTGTATCCCTGAATGGCCAGCATTTCTTCTCGCTGAGCAGTTGATAGAGAACGCTTGGCTTCACGGAAAGTGATACCAATATCGATACCCATTTCGTCAAGAATAATCTTAGCGCACTGACGCTGAACAACGCTGTTCGAAAAATTCTTCGTATTACAACGGACGAATTCCTTCACGAAAACGTATTCAGGTTCATCTTCAGTTCCAACATTGATAGTCTTATCATTATAGAGGCTGTTACCTGTTCCAGTAAGCCTGGAATAAGCATCCATAAAACGTTCTTTGAACAGAAAACGATCATTGAAAGTAAAATCGCGATTCTGTTCGTAGAGAGCAAACCAGACAAGCTGGAAAGCTGCGAAGATATCTCCGTTTAGTTTCTTACCACGACGATATTTAAAGTCATGAACGTCGTTGAAGAAACGATCAACTGTTTTTAGAACATTCTTTGTAACAGGATTCTTCCCGTCATACTCTCCATGAACAAGAGCTTCAATCTCTCGCTGGCCAGCATCGACGTTACCGCCACCAATTGCCTTTAGAATGGCAATAAAAACGTATTCGTCCCACTTACGGCGAGGATTAACATCGCTATCAAAGCATTCCGGAGTCCACTCGCCCTTAGCATTACGCTTGGCTTCGAACACAGGATGAACGTCGTTCTTATATTCACGATAATACTTCGTGCGACTGCGAACTTCACGACAAATAGCGGACTCATCGTCGCACATAATCATCTCCATGAAGTTAACAGCCGTAGTCTTGTTACGTGTACGGAAAATCTTAGTAGCTTCTTCGGAAGTGCAAGTAATCACTTCGAAGGCAATTTGAGTAGATAGAAAACTTGTATCTTCAAATTCGGTATAATACTTACCGTTGACCTTAATTTTGTTGGTATAAAACTCTGCGAACGCACGAATGCGATGACCGCCATCGATCACAAGATAATGGACGCCTGGATACACTTCCTGCATAGCAGGATCTTTAGAAATATCGCGAACGGTAATCATACCAACGCCAATGCCGCTGCGGACAGCTTCAACAATTTCTTGAGACTTTTTAGGACCAGACGAGGTAGCAGGACGCTGAGAAATAGGATCCGGATTAAGTTTTCCGTTCAAAGCCAGATCGATAAGCTGACGGATGGTCTTCTTGTCAATATACGTATTCATAATATTCTCCTAGGTTTGGACTATTGCCCGTACACTGTTGATCCTGGCACACGATGTGCTTCGGTATCAACAAAAGACATCCTACTATATTTCAAGTAGGATGTCAATTCTTTTATTAGGCAGCTTCTGCCATTTCGACAGCAAGCTCGAGAGCCTTGGTCTTCAGGTTCTTATTATAACCGTACCAAGCGGAAGTCAGGCGAGTATCAGCCGAACGACCAATAACGTGATCAGTCATGAAGGTAACAGCATTGAATGGCTGCCACCAGCTACCCTGAGCGTATTCAGCACCAGGCTGAGTGTCAATAACACCAAGAGCGATGTTTGCATTACGAGAACGCTTGCCCTCTGCCTTATCTTCCGGAGTAGCACCAGCCAGCGGGAACACACGCTCGAAGTATTCAACGATAGACTCAGTCTTGGCCTTCTTAGAGCCAAGGAACTGAGCCATCTCCTTGTACTTCTGGAGCTTGTCAGTAGCGATACCAAGCATATCCTTCACGTTAGCAGGATTAAACTGCTTACGGTGGGAAATCTTGACCATACGCTCTACAGTCGACGAGAGAGAAAGAGTAAGAGTGTTATTACAGACAACACGGATCGGGGTGAACCGAACGTCAGTCGAGAAGCCATACTTGTGGAAATTAGAGAACAGAAGATAAGAATCAATCTGATCTCCCTTAAAGAGTTCGAACGACTCCTTAACCTTTGCCAATCCCCAGACAATCTGGCCGTCCTTCAACGAGCCAGCAGTATGCATCTCCATGTCACCAGCCATAACGAATTCGTTGAAGAATTCAAACGCTTCCTGATTCTGGACGGGATTCCAGTCATCAGAAACTACGTCAAGTAGTTTACGATCCTTCGAACGAATCAGAGCAGACTGACCAGTCTCCACAACGCTATCCGGATCGTTTTCGTCAATGATGGCGAAAGATGGGTATTTGCGGACTTCCCAATCCAAGCCAGCAGCCTGGAGCATCTGTTCGGGAGTAAGATCCGCAGGGACTTCCTTACCCAAACCATGCCACGGAACGGCTCCAACATAAGCCATCTGAGCGACACCATCGACGAATTCAATTTCATGAGCCATTAGAGTTCTCCTTCACAACCTTCATTATATACATAGTATACCCTAATGTTTTAAAAAAGTCAAGCCCTTATTCTGCGGATGCCGGGACTGGGCCAGGAGCTCCCTGAGATGGCAGCTGAGGAGCAGCCTGCTGACGTAGCTTCTCGACCAGAGGAGCGATCTGATCATAAGGTAGCTTACCTAGAGCAAACATAACAGCATTTGCTTCTTCAAAAGATAGTTCAAACTTAATTACAACTTCATCCATTTTATACTCCATATGGTTTATTACGCAGTCTTCGCTTCTAGTAAAGACTCTTTAAATTGGAAATGAAAACCAGCGAGCCATTCTTTCTGGCGATATAGCTCGTTCTGTACCTGCTTTTCATCATCCTGGTCAACGTCCATATAATCATATGGACAATCTTTTACCAAACCTCCCTGTGAATAATGAACACGACCTTCTTCAAAAAATTGATTGGTGTATTGCCATTCATTCATTTGTGTGACCTTTTCTGTATCCAGCATTTATTAGGTTCATTTTGGCACTGGAGCTCCATTCTGGCCCCAGATTCTTTCATACCTGATGTTATATATATTGAATCCAAATAAGGGATTGTCAAGAATCCCCAAATGAATAAGAATTCGAGAAAGTATCTTTTTCTTTCACTCATTTTTTGAATGAATAGTAAGCGTCAATTATCTTTTGGAGGGGACGCTCTAGGCCATCATAATGATCTTTATCCATGATGCCACAAAGAATATCCATATAATCATCTGGTTCGATAAACTGTTTTACGATATCTAGATACTGTTTTCCTGTCTTTGGTTGTTTAACAGGAGCTCCTTTGATATTAGGAACATCATATCTTTTCATATCTTCAGCAATCGATCTCGCAATGACAGTCTTTGCCTTACTCACATAGTCTCTCATTGTTTCTAATTCTAGTTGTTTTTTAGATTTTGGAAAAGGTATAATTTCAGCGCTCACGACTCATATCCCTTGGAACACATTTTACCTTAACATAATAATGATCGCCTTCCTTTGGAGCAAAGGCAAGTTTGGCGGAACGTTCGTAACCTTCCTGAAAACAACTCATCGGCGTGTTTTTGAGGTCGCCCATAACAATTGTCGTGTCTCTACCGCCTTCTTTGCATTCCATAGGAGACAATAAAGAATTACAGATAAGAATAACTGGAACATATTCGATCATCCTTGACACTTAACGCCGAATTTAGCTTCAGCGCCCATTACTTTACCATGAAGAGTGCCAATGTGGCACGCCTTCGGCTCAATTTCTACGTGCTGTTCGGTACAAACTCCGGCAACACACATATAAACAATCGCTGCAATCAACTTCATAATATATATCCTTTTATTACGCCGCTTTTTTGTCTTTTACCTCAAAAAAGTGCTTTTTTAGGCTCGGAGACGCTTTGTCAAGTATTTCTCCGCTTACTCCAATACGAATTAACTCTGATAACTCAATAATTTCGGCTTCTGTGATGTTTTCTGCTGGCTTGAACTCAAAAAGTCTAGACTGTGTGTACTTTTTTTCTTTAGCCATTTGTTACTCCTGCTGTTAGGAAGAGATGGAGGGAATACATCGCTGCTGCAAAGCAAATTCCGAAGGCAAAAGCTGCTAATCGAGGATAAGGAGTGTTTCCAGACAATGCATAATAGGCATTAACGAATGCCAAAAGCATATTTGTCCAAAACCAGATCATGTTATTGTCCATTTTTCTTTTCTTTCTTAGAAGTAAACTCAATCATAGAGGCTTCGAACAAAAGATGCTCTAAAAGATCGATACGAGACTTCAAGAAAATATGCTTATCGACTTCTTTACATCCTGCTAACTGCACGATATAATCATACCTCAGCTTCCGCATCGTTTTGCGCATCTTCTTGAACTTGCCCATTTGCTTTCTCCAACATTTCTGTAGTCACAATGTGAGTATATATCTTTTTGCCATCATTGTAAACTACAAAAAGTATACCCGAGCCAACATTTTTTACTTCGGCGCTAAGATTCATTACTGCCCCAAATCAATTCATACAATACGATCCCAAGAGTCAATACACTTGTTATCATGCCCAAATATATCATGAACCATATAAAGTCAATTTCTGCTATTTGTAGCATTCAGATTTTCCTTATACCAATCTTCAATCCGTTCTAGTTCGATTAGGTACTCTTCGGAATCAATATTACCTTTTATATATTCTTCCATGATAAGAGCCAATTTTTTGGCATAGATATGTTCAAGTTCCATCATTCCCTCATTTCATCATATTTTAATAATACCCTGGAAATGTAAAAAAGTCAATCGAAAACATAATTAACAGCGATCCTACGTTTTGTCTTCGTAGGAGGCGAGCTAGAATGATAAGTCAAACCATCAAAAAATACCATTTTATTTTCTGCAGGAAGAATTATCTCTTTGATGGTCACTTTTTTGTTTAGTACTTCGATATAATACTGCCCGCTGTGATTTTTCTCATAATTACAATCATATTTCTCGTTGTAGAGATGCGTATGGCCATCGCTGTCGTTCATATACAACAACCCAACATTATGAGGAAATTCCATATCAACATGCGGAGGATTAACGGAAACGACAGGACAAATTGGAATCATACCAATACGAATACGATGAATTTTGTTTACAGCAACACCTGCTCTGTCAGCGGCAACCAATAAACAATCTTCAAGAGTATTAGCAATTTCAGAGTTTCTGGCCAGATGGTAAAAGCTACCATTATAGAGAGTTTCATACTGGTCAACATTCTCAGTATAGGCAGTCGCAGCAACGTAATACCAAGGAAAATTATCAGAAAAAATAATATCCCTAGCTTTCCTAAACAAAGAATCATTTACAGCATCGTATTTCTCTATAAGAGGCATTATTTCCTCTTCTTTAAAAGAGACGGTCTACGGCGACGATTAACGATTTTAATATAAGCAGCATAAGTCCTATAACTACAGAGCCATCCCCAGTCACTATGGCGATGCAACCGTAGGACTGGCCCCAAAGGTAGCACCGACTTCGTCGCGAAATTCCTATAAGCCACACGGCTCATAAACCAAACTTCGCCAGTTCTACGATCAATCATACTCTAACCCAATCACGACGTTTCTTTAGTTTATGCACTTTTACCTTAATCATCCCAGCAGCCATATACTGGCTTATTAAACCAGCAACAGAGGGAGAGACGTTCTTCGAAATATATAATGAAGCGGACTGAGAAACAGCCAAGCCGTCCGACAGGGTCACCGGATCCTCCGTCACAATTTCGTATTCTCTGGTATCACTTAGAATATTCCAGCCCACGATCATCTAGCTCCTTAATACAAGCCCAATATTCTTTTTCGCACTCACCACGTTCTTTGGCTTCAGCAGACCAATTACCTTCAGCGGCCATATAATACATATGGCGACGCCAGAGACGATCATATTCAGCCAAGAGCTCTTCATTAGTCTTAGTCGTAAAATCAACCATTTGACATTCCTTTCGCAATTTTTGCTTTAGCGTCCATACGGTCACGGATATCTTTTAGCAAAGGCACATGGTCATCCCGAGAAGTATAGTGGTCAGCAAGAATTTCGAAGGCGCTGAGAACATTTAAGCTATCTTGCACATCCTCACGCTTAAAGTCATACTTAACAGGATCTTTCATAATATCATTCTGAGCATCCCTAAACGCCCAGTAGGTTGTTTCATAACCTTCAAGAAGCATATCGAGGAAGAGCTTGTCGTAGCCTTCCCATTCCATTGAAATCTTAATTTCTGGTTTCACTTATAGATCTCCTCTAGAACAACATCAAGAAAGCCACGAACTTCTGAGTCGAAGGCGCCATAACGAGTCCACTGAGAAAGATAATTGAACATCCCATCATGGGTATCTTTCTTGGAGTAATCATTGTTGACATAATCATTCAGGCGACTATTCAACTTGTTAGCAACTTCCTCGATCTCATCACGAGGGAATGTATTTGTAAGTAGACCCCACTGATCAGCTGAGAAGTTGCAGGTAATATCCTTCTTGATCACAATAGTAAGATTATGCATAATATAGACTCCGTATTTTACACTGGTGGCGGCACATCAGATGGAGGAACCATAGCTATACCGCCTTCTTGTTGAAGCTCGGCAATTTCCTCTGCCGTTGGTTCAACTGGAGGGCCACGCTCTACAATAGGCTCTGGCTCATAGGCAGGCATATTAGCAGGAACTTGATTACCAACCAAATCTAATGCTTCTTGATAATGTGCCCAATGCTTCAATCCAACCTGAATAAGAGCATGAAGCATATCTGATCTTTTAATCAGTTCTTTGTGTGCATCTTTGCTTATTGTGACTAATTTTGACTCTACCTCGGCCATGGATAATACCTCTTGATGTAAAGAAATATTTATTCAATCATAGGCTCGGGCGACTTCCAGACTTCGGTGATACCATAGTCGTCGCTGTAATAATGAGTGACTTTAATACCACTGAGAATAGTCTCGGCCATGTTACGATCGTAGGTGGCTGCTACAATAAGACCATTGACTTTATTATAGACTAGCCATGTAAACTCACCAGCCAATGTTCGCTCTACATAAAGTTCTGTGGGTTTACACTTAACTGGTAATGGTGCCATATCACATCTCCTCAAAGAATTTCTCTAGAAGCCTACGAAAGTCATCACTGAATCCATAGGTCTTGTAATCCTTATAGAGTTCTTGAAGTTCCTTGACATCTCCCAACTCTCCATTAATGACTGTGAAGCCTCGATCTTGAAGTTCGTCAACAAGATCCATGTCTTCAAATTCGCTTAGATTAACTTCAATGTATGCCATAGTGTCCTGTTGCTCCTGTTGCGACTTTCCAGTTGTAAAAATTTTTGCACGGAAATTTTTGGATTTTCCGTTCCGCTTACGCCTCGGGGGACCCGACCCAATTTCCCTAATTTCCTAAAGGACCACTTTTATGCACGATCCTTCCACTTCCGCCTGTAGCGAACCATGTCCACATAGAGATCGATCATGATCCCGTATGCGAACCCCAACAGGAACAGAGCCACGCTATTGCCAATCACATTCAAGTCCACCATCATGCACCTCTTGCCTTTCTTCGAACATAAGCTGAACCGTAATATTCACCTATGCTTCCATTATACCAAAAATGGACCGCACAGTCAAGTAAAATCGTCTCAGTACAAACACCCAGAGCTTGAGCGTGCATCAGAGCACGATAGAGTGGAAGAAACCGATCCTCCATCACTTCCGCTCCAAGACCACAGTGTACTTGCCATCAGACCATTGCTTGGTCTTGACTATACTGTAACCAGCATGAACCCACTCACGGGTCAGGCGTCGGACATAGCGTAGGTCACCAGATATGATCTTCTGCGGTTTGTTGGTCATCACAGCACCTCTCCCACGTCAAAGATTTGGCCATAGACCTTGTCGAGCTCGACCTTACGGATTTCCACCCACTCACAGTCGTCGCCAACCGCATACTTGGCCTTATAGGACACTTCGAACTCGCGAGCTTTCACGTAGTCCGAGAACACACCCAGCAACTCCATGCCCTCATATTGGACACCGTAGAGAACAACGTACACTTCCATGATTCCCTCCATCAACTATATTCAGTATACCTGATTCTCTGGAAATGTCAAGCGCCAACTGAACCATAACGTGAAAATAAATCAAGAAAAAAGTCGTTTACTATTGGAACCTGGAGGTCCGCAGACTCAACGATCCAGCAATAGTAAACGACTAAAATATTGACTTGTATGCGCAATAAGGTATAATGGGTGGATAAGCAATCAACCTACCTTCATGCCTATCCACCCAACCAAGTCACAGGATCAAGAGCCTGCACTCAGTATTCCACTAAATAGAGCGTCCATCGCGAGTTGCAGCTCCATGGACTCTAACACCTAATAGAGAGGTATCAGCCCATGTATATAGACGATCCATTTGCCCACGCTCTAGGCATTGCACCATCCACTGATCAACCCACGATCAAACAACTACTCGAAGAGCATCCTCCAACATCCAAGGGCATCACATCACCCAACAAGGGCAATCGCTACACCATCAAGAACAGACGTGGTGCCAAACCATCAGAACAGCACAAAGCCAACCTAAGAGCAGCAATGATCCGTCGAGAACAAGACCCTGCCTGGATCGCACGTAAGGCAGAGATGAGAGCCAAGATGGCCGCCTCCAAGATAGGCAACAAGAACCGTCTTGGAGGCAACAAGATTAAACAAGCGCCCGAACGTCTGACATATTCAGAAATTTAGGGGCTTTAAACGAATCTAGCTCGTTCTC
>Ga0208482_1000003_pt1 | contig 83848 bp, 84 predicted proteins | sample LakMenEpi26Sep10_FD_150737 | JGI IMG/M metagenome (GOLD analysis project Ga0208482, IMG submission 150737) | Freshwater microbial communities from Lake Mendota, WI - 26SEP2010 deep hole epilimnion (SPAdes) | ecosystem: Environmental > Aquatic > Freshwater > Lake > Epilimnion/Euphotic zone ... | reverse complement strand
CCCCCGCCGCACCCGCACCGCCGAGCTGGCTGACGAGCACCTGTTCATCCGTCCCGGCACCGACGCCGTGTTCCTCGCCGGGCTGATCCGCGAACTGTTCGCCACGGACCGCGTCGACCTTGCCCATCTTGACCAACACGTGGCGGGCCTCGACGAACTCGAGTCACACGTGGCGGCGTTCACCCCCGAACACGTCGAGTCGGTCACCGGCATCGCGGCGGACACGGTGCGTCGCATCGCGGTGGGGTTGGCTGACGCCCCCACCGCCGTCGTCTACGGCCGCATCGGCACCACCACCGTGGCGTTCGGGACGGTGGCGTCGTGGGCCACCGACGTGCTCGGCGTGCTCACCGGCAACCTCGACGCACCGGGGGGTGCCATGTTCCCCCTCGCCGCCCACAACCTCCCCGGGAACGGTACGCCGGGGCGCGGGTTCACCATGGGTCGCCGCCGAAGCCGGGTCCGCAACCACCCCGAAGTGCGCGGCGAGTTCCCCGTCGCAACCCTCGCCGAGGAGATCACCACCCCAGGCGACGGCCAGATCCGGGCGTTGGTGACCGTGGCCGGGAACCCGGTGCTGTCCACACCCGACAGCGACCGGCTGGCATCGGCGCTTGCCACGCTTGAGTGCATGGTGAGCGTGGACCCGTATCTCAACGAGACGACCCGGTTCGCCCACGTGGTACTCCCACCCCCCTCGGCGCTCGAGCGTTGCCACTACGACCTGGCGTTCACCGGTCTGTCGGTGCGCAACGTGGCCAACTTCTCCCCTGCCCTGTTCGAACCCACCGGACCCGGCGAACACGAGATCCTGGCCCGCCTCGCACTCATCGCCGCCGGCCAGGGCGCCGGTGCCGATCCGTCCACCATCGACGAGTTGGTCCTCGGCACCCTGCTGGGCCGGGCGAGCGCGCCCGGTGCCCCGACGGCGGGCCGCGACCCGGCCGAGTTGGCCGCCATGATCACCGGTACGACCCCCGTGGAACGGGCGCTCGACGTCATGGTGCGCACCGGCGCCTACGGCGACTGGTTTGGGGAGGTTCCCGGAGGCCTGTCGCTCCAACACCTCCTCGACCACCCCCACGGTGTTGACCTTGGGGCCCTGCAACCCCGTATCCCCGAGGTGTTGCGCACCCCGTCGGGCAAGGTCGAACTCGCTCCCGACGCCATCGTCGCCGACCTGGCGCGGCTCGCGTCGCTGGAGGGTCCCACCGACGGGGACGAGGCGTTGATGCTGATCGGACGGCGTCACGTGCGGTCGAACAATTCGTGGATGCACAACGTGGAGATCCTGGTGAAGGGCCGGGAGCGCTGCACGCTGTTGATGCACCCCGACGACGCCAACCAGCGAGGTCTCGGGGACGGGGACCGGGCGGTGGTGCGATCCCGGGTCGGGGAAGTGACCGCACCGGTGGAGGTGACCGACACGGTGATGCCGGGGGTGGTGAGCCTGCCCCACGGATGGGGCCACGACGACCCGCACACCTCCCTGGCGGTGGCGGCAGCACGCCCCGGGGTGAACGCCAACGTCCTCACCGACGCCGAGGCGCTCGACCCGTTGTCAGGCACCTCGGTGCTTAACGGCATCCCAGTGACCGTGGGCGCCACGAACGGCTGATCTCAGGGCGGCATCGGCGGTCCCGTGCCCCCCACCCACCACATGGCTGCGCTGACCGCCATCACCAGCGCGAACCACACCGAGCCGCGTCGATACCACACCCCCGGTCGGTAGGGCTCGGCGTCGTCCATGTGGCCATCGTGCCCGATGCCACGCCAACGCCAACTAGGCCCGACTCACGGTGACGGGGTGACGCCACCGGTGACACGCCACCCCCTACCCTGAGCCACATGGAGGTTCGGGTTGGTCCGGTGTCAGCGGCGAGCGTGACCGTGTGGGTCGCCTACGCCCAGGAGGTTCTCGCAACACCCGGGGAGCATGACGTTCTCCACGTTGACGCGGTCGCCCTCGAGGCGTTCAACCGCTACCTGTCCGAGTGGGCGATGTTGGCCCGTGTCGCCGACCCGTTCCTGTGGGTCGGCGAAGTTGACCCCGAACGGCTCGAGTACCTCGCCCACAGTTTCGCCCGCATCGTTGAACACCTCGCCGCCCTCGCCGATCACCGCGGACTTGCGGGCGCCCCTGCCGAAGGCGAGGAGTTCTATCAGGCACTCGTGGCGTCAATAATCGGCGCCCTCCGCTCCGAACACGGTTCGGCGTCGACGTTCTCCGAACAGCTCCGGGATCGGTGGCCTGGGCTTCGCTCCGGATAGCCACGCCGGGGTGACGACTGAGGTCCCCGGCGGTCGCTAGGCGCGGGCGAGTTGGGCTGCGGCCTCGTACAAGGTGTCAGGCACCACCGCTCCGGGGGTCAACGCCGTGCGACGACGTGGGTCCACCACCACCTCGCCGACGCCATGAGTGCGGATGCGCACCGATCCGTCGATCTGCAAGGTGAGTGTGTGCGTGACCCGTCCCGTGCAATCGAAGACCTCAACGGACTCAAGGTACTGATCGAGTTCCACAGCCTCAACGGTCCTCGCGGAACAGCACGTGGCGGCGAACTTTCGGGTCGTACTTCATGAGCTCGAGACGCTCACGGGTAGTGATCTTGTTTTTGCGGGTGTAGTAGGTGAAGCCGGTGCCTGCAGTGCTCCGCAGCTTGACCAGCACCCGGCGATCCCGTGACTTGCCCGCCATCAGATCCGATGCCCCTGCGCTCGGATGCGGGCGACGACCGACTCGATGCCGTCACGATCGATGGTCTTGATGGCCCTCGTTGACAGCGTCAACCTCACCCAGCGCCGCTCACTCGGCAGGTAATAGCGCTTGCGCTGGATGTTTGGGTTCCAGCGACGATTGGTGCGCCGATGCGAGTGGGAGACGGACTTCCCGAACGATGGTTTGGTGCCCAGCAACTGACAGACCCGTGACATGAATCCAGAGTATCAAAATAGGAACGATTCCCAAATCCGCGATGGGCAAGAGACCCGGGGCTCCGACCCACCACCTAGGGTGGCGGCATGGGACCGTGGACCGACCAGCAGCGCAACACCGCAGCCGTCATCATGGGGGGGCTCGTCAGCTTCGCCGGCGTCATGCACTTCGTGAACCCGCAGTTCTTCGACGACATCGTGCCGCCGGCGCTACCAGGGGGCCAGCGCTTTTGGACCTACGCCAGTGGTGTCGCCGAACTGGTGGTGGGTCCCATGTTGTTGATCCCCCGTTGGCGACGCGCCGGCGGATGGGCGGCCATCGTGCTGTTCATCGCCGTCTACCCCGCCAACCTGTACATGGCGTGGGACTGGCGGGATCGTCCGCTGGGAGAACGCGTCGTGTCATGGGTGCGTCTGCCCCTGCAGTTCGTGTTCGTCTGGGTGGCGTGGCAGATCGCCCGACGCTCCCTGGCGCCGGCGGCCCGGCGCGACTGACCTCAGGCGCCGATGACGTTGGGCCGGGGAAGTCCCTGGGCCTCGCACAACAAGAAGTAGCCGTCTCGCACCGTGCCCGCATCGATGACGGAGGTGACGTTGCCGTCCTCGTCGAGGTTCAGGTTGGCCCCGTAGATGGCGAACCATGCGTCGGTGAGACCCTCGTTCTCCGCCGGCACCATCAACGTGTGCTGGCTGCCGGCTGGTTCAAACAGGAACGAACCCGCCACGTTCACCTCGGGACCCTCCACGTACTTCCATGCACCCGAGAGAGTGAAGGCGTACACGGGGCCGGTGTGCTTGTGGGTAGGAACGATCGTGCCCGGCTCGAAGCGGGTGCGAATGACCCACAGGCCCTGTTCGATGTCGACCTGCAGCAACTGCAGGTGCGTTCCGTCACCGACGGCGACGAAGGGGAGTTCCTCTTCGCCCCGGTGGATGGCACTGGGGATGGTGTCAAGGATGCTCATGCCCTCCATGAGACCACGCCAGCGGGCGGTTCGCCACTCATAGGGAGGAATCCCGGGAATGACTGGGGACAGCAGGATTCGCAGATCACGCAGTCGCAGCGCGTCCCTTCGGCGATGGCTACCGGGGTCACTCCCAAGAGCATCCGAATCCAGCCCGGCGTCGCCGGCATAGCCGGTCAACGCCGATCGGCTACGGACTAGCGTCACGTCATGGCAATGGCGACCCTGAGGATGAGCCGTGACGTTCGGGCTGCAGAACCGATTCGGGTCACCCGGGGAACCATGGGGATCGCCGCAGCGGGCTTCAGCCTGTGGGGTGTGGCGTGGGTGATGCTCTGGCTCGTCCAGACCCAGAGCAAGCTGGAGTGGGCGTTGCTGACCATCGGCGCCCTGCTCATCGTCGTTGCGGTCCTCACCCACGTCGCCCACCTTCGGGCACGCTTCGGGTTAGGCGCACTCGTGGTCCTGACGCTTGCCTGCGCCCTCCCGGTCGCACTCTTCTTTCCGTTCGCAATCCGTCTGGACGCCAATCTGCGGACGTATGCCTATGCGATGTGGGGAGCCACCTGGCTCACGGCTTCGCTGGGAGTCTTTCTCGTGCTGGCCCGCAAGGAGGCGCGACTTGTGCAGCGGGACCGCTCACCACGGACCGAAATCCATGCGTCCTTCTCGCAGTTGACGCTCGTGGCGGTGGGCACATTGATCTACGGCATCAGCTTTCTGGGCCTCATCGCAGATCAGGACAGCTACCTGATGGGCTGGCTGAGCCTCATCGGACCCTCGATGATCGCGGTGGCCATCATCTCCCACATCGAGCACCTCTCCTTGCGGGTAGGACGACCTGCGGTGATCCTCGCCATCGTCGGGGTGTCGATCTGGGCGGGCAAGAACATCACCCGGGCAACCACCGATCTGATGAGCGACCCTGACTGGTCGGCCTTCCTCGTCAACGGGCTCCAGGGCATCAGCATGCTCCTCGGGGCGATGGCGTGCCTGTTGGTCGTGGCGCACAAGCGGGCCTGGGCGGCGTCCGCCGTGGCGGCGCAGTCCGAAGCGCAGGTCGCGATGATGTACGACGTCCTCGACGACGTCCGCAACCAGGACTGAGACCCACAGGTCGCTGCGTCGATCCGGCCGACCAATCGACCGCTCGTGACGTTGCCGACGCCCGACGTGCTCCTGAGCGTTCGGAGGCGGGAATCAGGTCCCCCGCGATGCTTTGTGCGGCCAATCTCCCGGGGAACGAACAAGGGCAGGCCCGAGGATTGTGTCCTCTGACCTGCCCTTTGCTTGTGGACCCGACTGGACTCGAACCAGCGACCCCTTCCGTGTCGAGGAAGTGCTCTAGCCAACTGAGCTACGGGTCCAAGGCCCTCTGACCTTACCAGCCGCCACCACCCCACCTCACGCCGACCAACCCGCCCCGGCCCGAACCGAACGGCACAATGGTCGCTGGCTGCCGCCGTACGCTGGCCCGGTGAGCACCCATGAAACGGAACTCGTTGCACCGGTGGACCTCACCACCGCCGATGGCCGCACGTTGAATCCGGCGGCACGGGGCTGGTCGCGTGTGCCGCTGCACACCGCTCGACTGTCGGGCCCGTGGGGACGCCGCAAACGATGGGACTACTGGGCGATCCTCGCCGGGGACGTCGTGGTCAGTGGTGTGGTGGCGAACATCGACTACCTCGGCCTGTCCGACGTGTGGTGGTGCGACCTTGCGTCACAGACCCATGGTGGTCGGGGGATGATCACCCCCGGTGGCCGTGGCGTGCATCTCCCCGACCGGTTCGGGTCCGTGCCGGTCAACGTCGCCAGCCGTCACTACCGGTGCACGCTCCGCGACACCCCCGACGGCGCCATGCACATCGAGGCGCACTGGACGGAACGATCCGGGGTACCGGCGCACCTTGACGCCACCATCGCCCTGCCCGACGGCCACGAGTCGCTCAACGTCGTGATCCCCTGGAACGACCGGATGTTCCAGTACACGTCGAAACACCAGGCCCGACCAGCGAGTGGCACGTTGAGCGTCGGTGACGACCGGTGGGTGATCGGCGAGGGGCGCGAAGCGTGGGGGGTCCTCGACATCGGTCGTGGACGCTGGCCGACGACGACGCACTGGAACTGGGGTGGTGGGGCGGGTCGCACCACCACCGGTGCGGTGGTGGGACTGCAGTTCGGGGCGAAGTGGACCGAGGGCACCGGCTTCACCGAGAACGGGGTGACGATCGACGGGCGCATCACCAAGATCGGTCGGGAACTCGAATGGGCGTACCGCTGGGACGACCCGATGGCACCGTGGCGGGTACGTGACCCCGGTGGCCAGCTCAACGTGACGCTCAGCACCCGGTACGACAAACACACCAAGGTGAATCTGGTGGCCCTCCGCCAGGAAGTCCATCAGGTGTTCGGCCGCTGGTCGGGATGGGCGGTCGACGACGACGGGGTGCGCCACGAATTCGAGGGAATCGACGGTTTCGCCGAGGAGTGCCGGGCACGCTGGTAGCCGTGGTCCGACCCGCTGGTGGTCGTGACAGACTGCGGGCATGGATCACCGCCAGAACCTCCGTTTCATCGCCGCAGGCCGCATCGTCATCGGCATCGCCATGCTGTTCGCCCCCCGCCGTGCCACCCGGGGGTGGCTGGGTGACCGGGACATCGGAGCAGGTGTGAGTCTGCTCAGCCGGGCGTTCGGCGCACGTGAGGTGGCGCTCGGGGCGGGCACGTTGCAGGCGCTTGCGTCGGGAGGCCCGGTGCGGCCGTGGGTGATGGCCGGCATCGTCAGCGACGGCCTCGACGCCACCGCCTCGCTGCTCGCCGCCCCCCAGATCGGTGTGGGTCGCGCCCTGATGAACGGCGCCGTGGCGTCGAGCGCCACCGCGGCGGGCATCGCCGCACTCGAGCACGTCGACTGAGCGGCACATGGTGTGCACCAATGTTCAGTCGGCGTTCACCGACCTGCCCGGTGGCCGACACCACCGGGGACTAGGTTTCGCACCATGACCGCAGGACTGTCGCGACGTTCGTTTCTCACCCGGACCGGCCTCGGTGGGGCCACCCTTGCTCTTGCCGGGGTGTTGCGGGCCACCGGTGCGGCTGCCACACCGTTGTCGGTGGGTGCCGGCCCCTACGGCCCCCTCGGGGCACCCGACGCCCTTGGGTTGCGACTCCCCCCCGGGTTCACCGCACGGGTGGTGGCCACCTCGTTGCAGCCGGTTCCCGGCACCGGCCACACCTGGCACTACTTCCCTGACGGCGGCGCCACCTTCGCCACCGAGGACGGCGGGTGGATCTACGTATCGAACTCGGAGTTCCCCGGGTCGGGTGGCGTGAGCGCGCTGCGCTTCGCCCCTGACGGCACGGTGGTGGACGCCTACCCGATCCTTGCCAACACGTCGGTGAACTGTGCGGGTGGGACAACCCCGTGGAACACGTGGTTGTCGTGCGAGGAGTTCGACCTCCACGGCGAGAGCCAGTCACTCATCGACCAGGCCGGTGCCATCGCCGGGCGGGTGTGGGAGTGCGACCCGTTCGGTTCCGGTCAGGGTACGCCGCTGCCCGCCCTCGGGTTGTTCCAGCACGAAGCAGCGGTGATCGACCCCGACGTCGGGATGGTGTACCTGACCGAGGACAAGGGCGACAGCCTCTTCTACCGGTTCACCCCCGACGCCTACCCGGACCTGTCGTCAGGCACGTTGGAGGCCGCCCGCGTCGACGGTTCGAGCGTCACCTGGGTGGAGGTGCCCGACCCGAGTGCGGCCACCACGCGCACCGCCCTGCAGCTCACCGACGACCAGATCACCCGGTTCCGCGGTGGCGAAGGGATGTGGTGGCATCAGGGGGTCGTGTACTTCACCACCAAGGGCGACAACCGGGTGCACGCACTCGAGTGCGCCACCGACAACTACGAGGTCATCTACGACGCCGCCGACTTCGGGGGTGCGAACGCACCGCTGCGGGGGGTGGACAACATCGTGGTGGCTGACGTGTCGGGCGACATCTACGTGGCTGAAGACGGCGGCAACATGGAGATCGTGTTGCTGTCCACCGACGGGGTCATCGCTCCATTCGTGCAGATCGTCGGACAGAACTCATCTGAGATGACCGGCCCGGCGTTCAGCCCGGACGGGGCCCGCATGTACTTCTCCAGCCAGCGCGGTGTGGTGGCCGGAGTCACCTACGAGGTGACCGGGCCGTTCCGTGGGGCACGCCCCGTTGCGGTGACCCCTCCCTCAACCCCGTCGGGGACCGGTGCCGGCGCCGCCCCGGTGGGCCCGGCGTTCACCGGTGGCCGCGACCGGATCCCCGGCGACATCGCCACCTCGTTCCGTGCCCTATCGTCTCCCGCCAACGACGCCAACGTGGCCATCGGGGCACTCGGCGGATTGTCGGTGGCCGCAGCGGGGGCAGCGGCGGTGCTGGCGCTACGCAACCGCATGCAGGGTCGGCCCGCCGACGAGGACACGGCGCCCGCAGCGACCGACTGAGACCCCTGCGGCAGCGAGCCTCACCGCAACCGGTCAGTCAGTTGAGGGGTTCAACTCCGAGTTCCCCGAGCAGGCGTTCAACCCGGGCCCGGATCTCGTCACGGACGGTGCGCACGAACGTGGCGTCCTGTCCGGCCGGGTCGTCGAGGGCCCAGTCCTCGTAACGGGTGCCGGGGTAGTACGGGCACGTGTCCCCACACCCCATGGTGACCACCACGTCGGACGCCTCGACCATGGCGTCCTCGAGCCGTTTGGGGGTGGCGCCCGCACCGATCACGTCGATGCCGACCTCGGCCATGACCTCGATGACCGCAGGGTTGATCGTCTCGGCCGGTGCGGTGCCCGCCGAGCGCACCACCACGGCGTCACCGGCGAGGTGGGCGAGCCACGCTGCGGCCATCTGGGAACGTCCGGCGTTGTGGACGCAGACGAAGAGAACCTCGGGTCGGTGCATGGGGAGTACCTCGGGGTCAGGGGGCCAGGGCGTCGCGCAGCAGGGCCAGGCGTTCGGGCACCACCCGGTACCAGGCCCACTTGCCACGTCGTTCACGGGTCAGCAGTCCGGCGTCCACCAGCATCGTCAGGTGGTGGGAGACGGTGGGCTGGGACCGGCCGAGGGGCAGTACGAGATCACAGGCGCACGCCTCCCCTGCGGGGGCGGTCGCCACCATGGACAACAGCCGAAGGCGGACCGGGTCGGCGAGCACCTTGAACGCCGCAGCGAGTTCGCCCGCCGCGCCCTCGTCCAAGGCGGTGTCGGTGACGCTCCCACAGCACCCGGTGAAGGGTGTGACGTCAATGGCCATGGCGACACTATACATTGATGATTATCAATACGTTGCTACCGTGTGGTCCTCGACCTGGGCCCACCTGTGACGACCCGGTCGCACCGCCACCACCCAAGGAGTCCCCATGTCCCGAGTCCAGCTCGCCCTCAACGTCACCAACCTCGACGAGGCCGTCGAGTTCTACTCGCGTCTGTTCGGTGCCGAGCCGGCCAAGCGCAAGCCGGGGTACGCCAACTTCGCCATCACCGACCCACCCCTCAAGCTCGTGTTGTTCGAAGGGGGCGGGGGCGGGTCCATCAACCATCTCGGAGTGGAGACCGACGGCGCCAACGAGGTCGAAGCCGCCGATGCCCGCCTCAGCGGTGCAGGACTCACCACCACCGGCATCGACGACACCATCTGCTGTTACGCCGAGAAGGTCGAGACGTGGGTGGTGGACCCCGACGGGCTGCGGTGGGAGTGGTACGTCAAGACCGCCGACGCCGAGGACATGGGCGACGGCGGGAACAACGACACCGCCATGTGCTGCGCGCCCGAACCAGTCGCCTTGAGCACCCCCGCCACAGCCGCCACCCCCGACAGCGGCTGCTGCTGATCTGATGACCGAACCAGCGAACACCACGGCAGTCAGCGCCCGACTCAGCACCCTCGACCGCTTCCTCCCGTTGTGGATCGGGTTGGCCATGGTGGGGGGCCTGGCCCTGGGCCGGATCGTTCCCGACCTCAACAGCACCCTCGGGGCGGTCAAGATCGACACCGTCTCGTTGCCCATCGCCATTGGGTTGCTCGCCATGATGTACCCGGTGCTGGCCAAAGTCCGTTACACCCGGGTGCGCGCCGAGCTTTCGGACCGCCGGGCACTGGTGTTTTCCCTAGTGGCGAACTGGGTGGTGGGCCCGGCGCTCATGTTCGCCCTGGCGTGGATCTTCCTTGCGGACCTCCCCGAGTTGCGCACCGGACTCATCATCGTCGGTCTCGCCCGATGCATCGCCATGGTGCTCATCTGGAACGACCTGGCGTCGGGCAACCGGGAACTCGCCGCGGTGCTCGTGGCGGTGAACTCGTTGTTCCAGATCGTCATGTACTCGGTCCTCGGCTGGTTCTACCTCTCCGTGTTGCCCGGCTGGCTGGGTCTTGACACCGCCGGGTTGGACATCAGTCTGTGGGACATCGCCAAATCGGTCCTGATCTTTTTGGGTCTGCCACTGGCAGCGGGGTTCCTGACCCGGACCGTGCTCGAACGCCGACGGGGAACGCACTGGTACGAGGGGCGGTTCCTGCCCCGCATCGGTCCGGTGGCGCTCTACGGGCTGCTGTTCACCATCGTGGTGCTGTTCGCCCTCCAGGGCGAACAGATCACGAGCCGACCCCTCGACGTGGTGCAGGTGGCGGTTCCGTTGCTCATCTACTTCGCGCTGATGTGGGGCGGATCGTTCTTCGCCGGGTACCGACTCGGGTTCCCCTACGACCGCAACACCTCGATCGCCTTCACTGCGGCGGGCAACAACTTCGAACTCGCCATCGCCGTGTCGATCGCCGTGTTCGGCGTCACGTCAGGCGAAGCACTGGCGGGCACCATCGGGCCGCTCATCGAGGTCCCCGCCCTCATCGCCCTCGTGTACGTCGCCTTGTGGCTCGGCAAGCGCTGGTATCCCGACGACCAGGCCGTGCGCGACACCCGAACCCCGACGGGGTGATCAGCCTCTGACGACCGGCACGGGGCTGTCGACGTTGACCGTCCCGTCGGCGTGCGCCTCAACGGTCACGAACCCGTGCGGGGTCGGCGCCGTGGCGCGCGCCCACGCAAGGTCCCCGAGGGCGGGAGCGACCCGCACTGGCATGCACCCCTGGCCGCTCATCGCCGGGGTTCCACGCCGTGATGACGTGCAACGTCGCTCCGGCGTCAAGGTCGATCTCCCTGAGGGCGCGCAGTTCGCCATCGTGTTCCACCGTGATGTGGGTGGCGAGGTAGATGGCGGCGAGATCTGCGTCAGTCATCGGGCACCTCCTCACCGGCGTGTGCACCACACCGGATGAGACCGTACCCACGATCACCCATTGCGCTCCCCTGTCCGACAACGACGAAAGCCCGGTGACCCGGGACGTAGTCCAGGGCCACCGGGCCGTCCGTTCATCGAATCACTCGACGGTGATGGTGAACGTGGTGGGTGCGCCCACCCCGTTGGTGGAGCCGAAGAACTGCACGGTCACCTCAGCGGTACCGGCTGCGACCGCCTTCCCACCGGCGTTGGTGGTGTAGGAGCCCTCCGTCTTGCCTTCACCCTCGACCTTGAACACTGCAGCGTCGGAACTCTCCGCTACGAAACGCCCTTCACCGGGGTCACCGAGGTCGAACACCACGGTGGTGCCGACGCTGACCGTGGTCGACGTTTCCGATTCGCTGAGCACCACCGGGGGAAGCACGTTGCCAATCACCTCAGAAGTCGTCGGCGCTGCGGTCGTCGATGAGCTGGATTCACTGTTGGACGAACACGACATGGCGGTCAGGGCGAGGACGGCGGCGAGACCACCGATGACGACGGGACGGATACGCATGCGACTCTCCTGGGGTGAGGCTCGGTTCGCAACCGTCGGCTGACGCCACGACCGGGCAACGGGTTGTGGTCTCCCAGAGGCGGCCCCATGCACTCGGGCCGCTTGTGGAGATGTCACATCATGGCCGATAGGGCGGGCGAGGTGGGGTCACCCGAGTCCTGCACGCCACCTGCCCAGCCAATGGTCGCTTGCCACCCCGCCGTGTGTGGGGTGGCGCCTCACAGGGATGCAGCAAACGGGGCGGTAACGTGCGGACGTGGATCGCCAACACGCCGCCGGTCACCAGCCTCGGGTCGCCGACCGCAGTGACCTCGATGCCCTCAGTCGTTCGTTGGCTGCAGCGTTCGCCGACGACCCGGTGTGGGAGTGGCTGATGCCCGAAGGCCGCAACGGCGGACCCAGCGCGGAACGGATCTTCGCGTGGATCGTGGCGGGCCACCTCGGTGACGGCACGGTGTGGACGCTGCCGGACGCGACCGCCAATGCCGTGTGGGCCCCTCCGGGCAAACACCGCACGCCAACGACGAAGGTACTCACCGCACTCCCCTGGCTCTTGGGAGCACTTGGTCTCGCCGGGTTCGGCCGTTTCGCCCGGCTCGGCGCCATGGAGAAGCTGCACCCACCCGAACCGCACTGGTACCTGTCGCTGCTCGGCACCCACCCCGACCACCAGGGCAAGGGTTTCGGTTCGGCAGTGGTCGCCCCCGGGATTGCCGCTGCGGACGCCGCCGGCGTGGGGTGTTACCTCGAGTCCTCCAAGGAAGCGAACGTCCCCTTTTACGAGCGTCTCGGTTTCCGGGTGACTGACACCTACGACGTGGACGACGGACGAGGTCCCCGTCTGTGGTTGATGTGGCGGAATCCCGTTCCACCCCCATCAGGGTGAACCCGTCACTGCGCTGATCGACACCTGCGACGATCTGGCATCACGGTACGACCGCTGAAATTCACCTCTGGGGGCCGGTTCACCCCCTCTGTCCGGCCCGCACACCGGAGCGAGGTTGCAGTGCCAATCCGTCGCCGTACCCTCTGGGTTGTCATCAACGTCATCCGATCGTCACCCTCGGACCTGAGATCCCGAACACGGTTGCGTTGGCGAGCGACTGCTGCCACGAAGGTCACTCCGAGCATTCGAACAGAACGATGTCGACAGGTCATCGGACTACCTCCTCGGAGAAATGCTGTCATGCCGGAGGAGATTTTCCCCGGTCGGGGCATTCCCAATCCCTACCGCCCGGTGGACCACGTCAGCGGCGTCACCACAGATCAGGCGACGCGCTCCGATCGGGGCTCAGCCGGTGTACCGCGGGGTCACCACTGCAGCATCAGGAACCGTGGTTGAGGTGGTTGGGGCAATGGTCGACGAGGTGGAGGGGGGTGACTCTTCCCAGAGTACGACCGTGATCTCACAGGCCGGCGGCCCTCCAACATCGGAGAGGTACCGGTAGGTGACGGCGCCCGTCGTCGCCGCCGGGTCACCCAACCCCTGACGCAGGAGATCCCGTTCATCCTGGTAGTCGAACGTGATGGTCCCAGTCGTCACTGAGATCGGTTGGGTGAATGCCGGGTTGAAGACACCGTTGAAGGCGATTTCAACGCTCGTCTGCCACGGCTCGGGGTACGTGGACAGAAACGACGCCGGTTCCTCACCCGGGCGGATGCCGACCACCGCCGGGTTCCAACCACAAAACCCGGGCTCGGCGGCCGCCGGGGAGACCCCTGCGGCCCCCACCACTGGGATGGCGAGCACCGCCGCCACCAGCACTCGTAGGGCTCTCGGCGCTCGGACCATGGTGGGCCTCCAACGTCTCTCTGCAACCGAACCTGTCGTGACGAGTGGAAAGGCAACCCGCCACGAGGTTGCACTGCGCTGACCATGCGCGGGCGTCGAACCCGCCGTTACGGGTCTCAGGATCGGTGTCAGTTGAGCGTGTAGAGACGGTTCAGGAAGGCGGCCATCTGCGCCCGAGTCACCACTGCGCCCGGTTCAAACGGGTTGTTTCGAGTGACCCCCTCGGCGAGCAACCAGCACGCACCTTGACGGGCGTAGCCGGGGATGGTCGCCTCGTCAGTGAATCCGCACGACAGCGGAGCCGAAGGTTGACCAGCAGCGCGCCACAGGAACGCCGCCATCTGCCCCCTGGTGACGGACCCACCCGGGTCGAAGGGATTGTTCTGGGTGATTCCATTGGCAAGCATCCAGCAGGCACCCTGTCGTGCATAGGTCGGGATGACCGCCTCGTCGGCAAATCCGCATGCGGAACGGGCTGCCGGTTCGCCGGCCGCCCGCCACAGGAATGTCCCCATTTGGGCTCGGGTAACTCCCGCCGAAGGGCCAAAGGGGTTGTTGACCGTGATGCCATTGGTGAACAACCAGCACGCGCTCAAGCGGGCGTAGGCAGGAATGGCGGCGCTGTCGACCAGCTCGCAGAAGTTGTCAGCAACGTCGACGACCGGAGCCAGGCGGACCTTCACCAGATTCGCCGGGAAGGTGTTCGTACCGAAGTACGCCTGTGTGCGATCGGCCACCACCGTTCGTAGAAGATCCTCATCGGTACCCAGCGTGATGTCGTCAACCCGGGTCATGTTGTAGAGATCGACCTTGATGATGCGACCCGGGCGGGTGTTCGTCCCGAAGTAGCCGAACGTCGAATCGGTCATGGCCGACAGCACAATGTTCTCGCCGGCATCGAGATTGAGTTGCTCCGGCCGGCGGGTGAGCAATCCGCCGAAGGCAGTGAACTTGATGATCGTTCCCGGCGATGTGCCGGTACCGACGTAGGCGAACCGGCCGTCCCGGCGCACCGTCACCGACAGGGCATTCGTCTCCCCGGCGTTGAGGCGGACGGCGTCCAAGGAGGACATATCCGGATTTCCCGGATCCGCCCCGAAGTACCCCAGATCCACCTGAGCAATGACGCCCGGGTTCATACCGAGACCGACGTACAACGTCCCTTCCACGAGGTTGATCGCCGCGGAGAGCGCATTCTCCCCCTCAATGGTCACCCCGTCGCTGTCAGGCCGGTCGACGTAGAGGACGTCACTCTCGACCTCCGACATATCCGAAAGGCGCACCTTCACGACCCAGGCGGGGCTGCTCTCCGTACCGAAGTAACCGTACGTCCCGTCGGTTGCGGCCGCGCGGGCGACATCCTTGCTGGCGCCAAAGGTGACCGCTCCCACCCGCGTCATGTCCGACATTCGGACCTTGACGACCCGACCGGGGAAGGTCGCCGTGCCGAAGTAGGCGAACCGGCCATCAGTGACTGCAGAAACGAGGTTCGACTCGCCGGTGCCCAGCCTCAACACCCCGACCGGTGTCATGTCCGACAGACGCAGCTTCACCACCCGGCCAGGAGAATCATTGGTCCCGACGTAGGCGTAGGTTCCGTCGGTCACCGACGACACGGCGTTGCCGGGGGCTCCCAGGGTGCGAGTATCAACCCTGGTCATGTCCGTCAGGCGGGCACGAACCACTTTGATCGGCGACGTGAACGTCGGAATGAACGCCTCACTGCCATTGATGATCAGAGGATTCGCCAAGCTTTCGTCGTTTTCCAGCACCAAGGCACCGACACGGGTCATGTTCGAGAGGCGCATCTTGACCACCCGCGCCGGTGACGCGTTCAGACCGAAGTAGCCGAAGGTGCCATCGGACGCTGCGGACACGGCGAGCTTCTCACCAACACCGAACTCGACGTCGTCGATTCGGCCGAGGTCGGCGAGACGCACCCGTACCACCCGGGCGGGCGTCGAGCTCGTTCCGAAGTATCCGTAGGTTCCGTCGGTCACTGCTGCCTTGAGGAACTCGTCATCACCGGTGAGGATCACCTCATCGGTTCGTGAGAGATCCGACAGGCGAATCTTGATGATCCGTCCGGGGTCGGTGTTGGTCCCGAAGTAGCCGTAGGTGCCATCAGTGATGGCCGTCGAGAACCGGTCGTCGCCCGCATTGAGCGTGACGGCACCCACACGGGACAGATCCGAGAAGCGAACCTTGATGACCGTGCCGGGGACGGTGTTCGTCCCGAAGTAGCCGTAGGTGCCGTCAGTCACCGCTGAGATCAGGTAATTCTCGCCCAACTCCAGCGACAGGGCCCCCACTCGGGTCATGTTCGACAGGCGCACCTTGACGACCCGGCCCGGGAAGGTGTTCATGCCGAAGTAGCCGTAGGTCCCATCGGTCACCGCAGACACCGGACTGGCCTCCCCCTCCTCCAGCGTCAGTGTCTCCACCCAGTTCATGTCCGACAGACGCATCTTCACGATGCGCGCAGGGAAGGTCTGGGTCGCGAAGTAGCCGAACGTGCCGTCACTGAACCCCGGTGTTCGGGCCAGATTCTCACCACTTGAGAACCTCGACGACCCAACCCGCTCGAGCGGCGTGTAGCGCGGACCACCCGAGTAGGCCGGGGAAACTGTTGGCCCGGACTCGGTGGGCACGGCGGACACAGGCGAAGGGGCGAGGGCCAGCGAGCCGAGAAGGGCACCCAGTGCCGCAATGACAGGCAACCCGCGCCACCACCGACGCTGACGATCCCCCATGCCGCAACGCTCTGCGGTCATCAACGCCTCCCCCCGAGGTCGTGTCAGAACGTGACACGAAGACTACCCCTCGCAAAGGTTACCTGTCACCAGTCCGAGGGTCCGGGCGCCCCCGAGCACCAGCAACGAAGGGCAGCATCGAGGGCCACCGCGTGGCCTGCGGTGGTGGCAGCCCAGCCGCTGGAGCGTTCACCGCCAACCCGGGACGTTAATCGGGGGCGCCCTTTGAGGCTGTGCACAGCCTCAGCGAAACCCTCCCCGGGCAGATGTCAGCTCAGAACAGCCCGGCAGGATCGCCGAGAGAAATGGTCATGACGATTGAGTAAATGAGAATGACGGCGCCGACAGCGGCAAGGCCAATCTGGATTCTCTGTTGACGGACCAAGCTGGCGACACCAAAGAGGAACAGCGACAGTGTGACGATGACTTGGAGAAGGTCAAACTTGTCACCCTCGGTGTCAGCTGTCTTTGCCGCGTCAAAATACTCTTGGGCCTTGGCGTCAAGTTCGGCTCCCGCGACCCATGAGCTGTCGTCCCAATTGGGGTTTTCGTCAACGAAGGGTGAATCGGGACCCGTCTCCTCAGGCTGCTCGATCCACCAATCAACTGCCGCCGCCAGCTCAGGTGACATCAGCGTCTCCTTGATGTAGGTCGCAGTGACTTCGTCTTCGGCCACGGTGGCTTTCGCGTACTCAAGGAAAAGCGCCTGACTCTGGTTGTCGGTGGCAATCGCCGTGTTGTACTCCTGCGACGCCTGGTCGGAGGTGCGAATTCCTTCGCTGAAGGACTCCTGCACCTTGTCGCCAAGCTGAGTGCTCTGAAACGCCGTCCATGCCGTGATCATGGCCGCCAGACCCAACATGACCGCAATGACCAGTTCAAGACGATCCTTGAATGGATTGCCGGTGTCTGAGTCTGTGGCGCTGGGGCTATCGGTCATGGGAGAAGTATGGCAGGCATTCCTTCCGGACGCGGTGACATCCAGCTCCTCACTCGACGGACTGCTGATGCGGAGGAAACGCTGAACGTAGCGGCACGAACGACCGGCGCCGGCGGCCCGAATCACGCCAACGCGTGTCCCCAGGTGACTCGCCCCGACGCCAGCACGAGAGCGCGGGACGGGTCATCCTCCGCAGCCCACTGAAAGAGGGACCCCGGATACCGGGGATCGCCGCTGACTTGGGGAAGATCGGCATCAGCGAGTGCATCGACCACGTCGGCGCCGAGCACCTCGATCCCACATGCCCCTCCGCATCCGCAGGGATCGAAGGCGACTTGGCTGCCGGCCCGCACCAGTCGTTGCGCTGCAGCGGGGTCGATCCCTTCCGCCACGAGAACCCATCGCTCGCCACCGACCAGCACGAGCACGTCATCGTGTCGGCCGGGAGGCAAACGTGGACCGCTGCTTCGGGCCGGCCGTTCACGCTCGGCCTGAAGCAGTTCCGAGAAGGTTTGGCGTCGACGCTTTCCCATGAGGGACTCCCAATTCGTGGATGTAGTGCCGCCATGACTCCACGAAAAGACTACCGAGACGGCGACGGATCCAGCCCCCAGGTTCAGGCAAGGTCCGCTCCAGCCTCCCGAAGCAACCCATTGAGTGGCACGCCGACGGCACGGCCGTACTGCGAGCCTCACCGTGGCATCCGAGCCGCAATGCCAACGGTGATCATATGGATGACCTCTCCACCGTCGAAAATCCCTGGGTCCCGACACCTCGATGCATGTCGCTTAGAGGGCCCGGCGAATCGTGCCCCTAGTGGCAGGCGACGAACCGCCCGTCACCTCCGGGTCTCCCGGAGTCGGCCGATGGATGTCCCGGCCCACAGAACCAGTTTGATGTCACCCATCCGACGTCAACCGGGCGAGCACGTCGCCAGCAGCGCGCTCACCGGACGAGATGGCACCGTCGATGTACCCGGCGAACCGGCTGGCGGTCTCGGTTCCGGCGAAGTGGACCCGTCCAAGCGGTTCTGCGAGGCGCGATGCGAGCTGCGCCGAGCCGGGAATGGGCATGGCGGAGTAGCCGCCACCACTGAAGATCTCGTTCTCCCATGACACGTCGGCAACGCTCTGAGGGTTCCTGGCTTGGGGGCCGAGCCACGACGCCATGGCACCGAGAATCCGGTCCTGGCGGGCACGGGGAGACAGGCCCGCGAGTTCGACGCTCTTCGTGCCGCACGTAAGCGAGGCCAACACCGCTGGACCCGAAGGTGGCGAGATGTCGAATGTCGAGGACACCGGCCCGGTGGCGTCGAAGACCTCGCCCGACCAGCCACCATCCCTCCAGAAGGGACGCTCGTACACCGCCACGAGCTTCGTCACCGACCCCATCGGCAGCCGGGACAGCAGACTTGCCCGCCAGGGCGGGAGTCCGGGTGCCCAGTTGAGCGCTGCGGTGAGCCCGGGAGGGAGTGCCACGATGACGTGACGTGCCGTGATGGTCGAGTCGTCGGTCACGACACGCACGCTCTCCGAGTCATGGTGAATCTCCCGGGCCGGGGTTGCAAGTCGAAGCCGGGAACCGAGCAGCGCAGCGATGTGGCGTGCAGCCGAGTCGGCCCCGCCGATGACGAGATCCTGCTGAGCACCTCCGTCAGTCCCCAATTCGGCCAGCAATCCCCCCTGCTCGGAGGCCGCCCTGACCATGTCCAGGAGTGACACCTCGGCAAGTTCGTGGGAGGAACTGAGCACCAACGCCGCATCGATGGTCGCCCGGGCGCGGCGCTGAGGGACCCAGCGATGAAGCCAGTCCGCCACGGTGATGCTGTCGAGACGGGCGGTTCGTTGCGCTGACAGTGGTCCGGCCTTTGTCTGACGAACGAGGAACGATGCACGCGCCAGCGGTGCGATCACGGACGGAAGTTCCGTCATTGACATCGGCATAGATCGTGCTCGCCGAAGCCTCGCCGAACGCTCGTCCCACCAGCCCACGTTCCCCGCTGCCGGTGTGGGGAAGGTTTCGAGTCCGAAGCGCTCGAGCAGCGCCCGGAAGTGGGAGTGACGGGCGCCGACCCACATCCCTCCAAGGTCCAGGGGCACCCCGTCGACGTGGTCCGTCCAGACTCGACCGCCCACACGGTCCCTGGCCTCGAGCACCATGACGTCCCGTCCGGTTTCCATCAGGTGCAGCGCTGCGGTGAGTCCTGCGTAGCCGGCACCGACGACAAGCACCTCGGTGTCGGGCCCTGAACCGATGGCTGCTCTCCCCAATCCACCCGTCACCAGAAGGCCTCCGTGCTCGATTATAATAAAACAGATGTTGTAAATAAGGTACTGCGGTTGCTCACAGCGGGCAACCGAGAAGGTGCAGGAATGCCACGCCACGTAGATAGCGCCCAACGGGACCACGAGATCCGCCGTGCCACCCTTCGGGTGGTCGCCAAGCTCGGCGTCAACGGGGTGACAATTCGCCGTGTCGCCGGCGAACTCGGCACCTCCACCTCGGTCATCACCCACTTCACCCGCGACAAGGACGACCTCCTGACTCGGGTCATCAGTGCCGAACTCGACGATCGTCGCAAACAGATCACCGACCTGGTCGCCTCGGCCGAGGACCCATTGTGGGCGGTGGTGAACTGGTCAGTTGAGGCCGACCCCGATGGGGTCTGGCCGGCGCTGGTCTCTGCGACAGCGGCGGGAGTAGCACCCCACATCGGTCAACTCGTCCGCGACTTCGACGCCTGGTGGACGGACCTCGTCTCCCAACTCGTCAAAGGGCGTCTGATTGACGGCCTCTCCGAACGGGACGCTGCGGACGCCATCGGCGTCGTCGCTGACGGACTGCTACTCGCACTTGATTCCGGTGACTGGTCGGCGTCCCATCGCCACCTGCTTGCCCGAGTACTAATCGGGCCTCTCCTCAGTCGGTGATTCGCCCTGAGCCGTCGCGAGTCTTCTCCTACAGGTCCCGGCGGATTTCACCCGGATTCCTTGGAGGGGTCCGGGCGGAACCGGGTTTCGGCAGTAGGCGACGGGAAAGCATCCACACTCGTGCTGCAGGTTTCCCCGGTTCGCAATGAAGGGTTTCCCGCAGCGGCCACAGTGGGCTCGCGCTGACTGGGCGTTACGAAACTCCATGCAGCCGTCCATGGCGCATGACGACCGAGGAGCAGCGAACCTCCGTCAGCAGCAGACCACAGCCCGAGATCCCGGTTGCAGGCGTCGTCGGTCGGATCAGTTGGACCCGTCGAGTTCGTCCTGTCCGTCCGCTGCCGAAATGGCGGAGGTCACTGCGTCGAGGTTTCGGACCATGGTCTGACACGCCGGAATCCGCTGGAGGTCGTCGCCGCTCGGTGAGCCCGGGTTGACGTACTCGGCGAATCTCTCGAACCTGGTGTCCACTGCCTGGATCGTGGCGATGTCGTCACCGGTCACCGAACCGGCGGCGTTGATCTCGGGGGCAAGCGCAGAGAAGTCGGCGGCTGCGCCCGTGAAGTCGTCGGTGACGTCGGCGATGGCGCTCTGGCCCGACGCCTGCGCCAACTCGTCGAAGAAGGCATCGAGTGCCGTGGCCAGCGACGAGAACATCACGCTCCCCTTCTCAAGGAACGCAACCGTGGCGGCGGCGAACTCGGCCTCATCGCCGACAGCGGCCTCCAGCGTCACCTGGGCTTCGGCCAATTCCGCCGCGGAGGTCTCGACCGACGCCAGGTCCACCTCGCTGCAGGACGCAGCCAGTGCATCAGCGCCTCCACTCTCGCTGCTACCGGCGTTCCCCGTCGACGTCGTCGAAGCTGAGTCATCGCCGCTGGAACACCCGACGACCGTCCAGGCCAGCAGCACACCTGCGACGAGGAGTGCAGCAGGTCGCCGGCGACGACCAACGGAAGTGGAAGGCAGCAACATGGCGACTCCTTTTCGTCTCGGAGCTCGCCTGACGGCGGCGCCCGGATCGTTTCCTGGGCTTTGCATCAACGCATCCCCGTCATAGGGCTGGACAACCCCACTATAGGCACCTCCGCATCTGCTCGCCGGAGCCGTCTCCACCGAGTCCACGAGGCCGCCATGCGCCAGCGCCCGTCTCGTTGGACCGCGACAACAGGGGAACCTGCCGTGTCCGACCCACACGAGTCGGTGAGATCAGCCGGACTGACCGGTGTGACAACCTCGTCAAGTGGATGGCGAGGACCCAGCAACGTTGGTGCAGATCCTTGTCACCGGGACGAACTTCGACTCCAACCTCGTCGTGGATCTGCAGGACCTCGTGGATTCACAACCTGAGTCGCCAGGAATCTCGCCTACCGGCCGGGGCGAATTACCCCCGGACTCTTGGAGGGGTGTTAAGCGGAAAACCAAAACCCACCTGTTGCAGGTGATCGAGGGCGCTGAGCGATAGGTCCGCCAAGGCGGCTCACAGCTGGAGCCCTCACGTGGCTACACCATCCTCGACTGACGCTTGCCCTACCGTGGGGCCTGTGACCTCCACGCGCTACGACGAAATCGGAGCCGGCTACGCCGCCGTGCGACGGGAGGATCCGGTGCTGCGCAATGTGATTCACCGCGCACTCGGCGACAGCCAATCGGTCGTAAATGTCGGTGCAGGCGGCGGCTCCTACGAACCCGACGATCGGTATGTCATCGCCGTGGAGCCAAGTGATGTCATGTCTGCTCAGCGACCACCCGAGAAGGTGCCGGCACTCCGGGGCAACGCAGCCCCCCTGATGCTGCGCACCGATTCTGTCGACGCCGCCATGGCCGTGATGACAATCCATCACTGGGATCACCAACTCGAGGAGGGCATCCACGAGCTTCGCCGTGTCGCGCGCGGCCCTGTGGTCATCGTCACGGTGGACACCACCGTGAGCGGGCAGATGTGGTTGCTCCAGGACTACCTAACCGAGCTCGCCGACCTGGATCGTGGGACATTCCCGCCCATCGACCAACTGGTGGAGTGGCTTGGTGGCACCGTGGACGTGGAGTCCGTTCCAATATCGAGGGACACGCCCGACTGGTCCCTGCTCTCCTACTGGGCGCACCCAGAGCGCGTGCTTGACGGGACGGCGCGACGCGCCACCTCAGGGTTCTCTCGAATGGAGCCAGCGATCATCCAACGAGTGGTGGGCGACGTCGCACGAGACCTCGCTGACGGCATCTGGGACCGGCGTTATGGTCACCTACGTGTGCTGGACACCCTCGACGTCGGAATGCGCCTTGTCGTCGCACGTCCGTAAGGGCTCCAGCCCACCCGTTTTCCACTAAAGACGATTGGGTTTCTTGCTAAAGACTCCTTGGAGGGGTGTAGGCGAAATTGGGTTTCGGCAGTGGTGTCAAGCGGGTTGATGCGGGTCGGGGGCCAGTTTCCCAGCGTTGGGGCTTAGGATTTCCCAGCTCGGCCCCAGAGCAAACAACGGCCCCTGAACCTCACTCTGCGTGGTTGAAGCGTCACGTCTAGGGGCGCGACGGCACCGACGCCAGCCTTACCGCTGGGGAAAAGCCGACGCTGCGAAGGAAAGCGAAACGCCCGCAGGGAACCGCACGCGCCTCGCTGCGGATCGCCGGGAGGATCGAACCGACGAGCTCGGCACGAGGGTGGGCCGCCACCGTCTTCGTGACCAGATCGTGCGGGAGATGGCGCTCACGCAGCCCGACGAGGTCGACCATGGCACCGAACTGGAGGTAGGCACCGAGTACCCCATCCCGGTCAGGGTCAACGCCCACCGTGGTGTGCACGATGATGGCGTCGGCGAGGTGGTCACAGGCCTCCTCCCGACCGGCTTGGCGGGCAGCGTCAGTGGCCGACGCTGCACTGCGGAGGGTGAAGTCCTCCCCTGTGACAGCGGTGACGAGTCCAACATCGTGGAGCAGACCGCACACCGCGAGCAGTTCCTGGTCGACCTCCACACCATCGACCAGTGCGAGGGCCTGCGCAAATATCGCCGTGCGGTAGGCGTGACCGAGCAGCCCCGGTGGCTGCACCTTCGCCGCATCCTCGGCATCCCGCACGATGCGGCTGTCGGGAAAGGCAAGCACGCCGGTCAGGTCGACGCCCGACGGACGACGCCGCCGGAGGCGTTGGGAGAACAGCTCGCGCTGGGTCCGCAGCGACTGGACCAGCATCCGCCGACGCTGCTGCCTCGTGAGTTGGCCTCCTGTCTCGGCCAGCCACCCCGGACCCCCGAGGCGATCGGGGTCCGGCAGGGGCCCGATACGGTCCTTGCGTTCGTGAGCGCTCACGCTGTATCTCCCTGTCGTGTTCGGTAGGCCTTGGTGTTGGCGCGGTTTCCGCACCGCGCCGTTGCGCACCACCGTCGCTGACCAGGGCGCGATTCGTCGTAGAAGACGAGGCTGCACCGCTCGTCGGCACACAGACGGAGGCGACCGTCCCCACGGGACAGCACGTCGATGGCGTCACGGGCCACCACTGCCAGGATCGGGGTGAACGTGTCGGCCGGGGCAACGAGCTCCGACGTCCCGCCGGCGGTGAGGCGAGGCACGGGGACCGCTGGGGTCGCAGCGTGGTTGATGACCTTGCGGTCCACAGCAGTGATGGCGTGACCATCAATGACCGAGCGGGCGGCCCGGTAGATGGCCTCCCGCAACCGACGGGCGTCCTCGAGTTCACTCTCCGTCGGCACGCCCGCCACAGGCAGGCCCACCTCCACGGCCCAGTCACGAAGATCCTCCCCGGTCGCGAGAAGTTCGACTGGCTGCACCGAGCGGAACCGGATCGTCCAGGTGAGGTCGATGCCGAGGCGTGACCCGAAGGCGAAGCGACCCGCACCCGTCGGCATCACGGATGGTCCGACGGGTCGGCCGGGCTGACGATCAGGTGGGCCTGGACCTCGAGCACCAGGTTGCCAGGCAACGAGGAAACACCCACGGCGAGACGTGTGTGCCGACCGGCATCTCCGAATGCCTCGACGAACACGTCCGAGGCGGCATCGATGACCGCAGTGTGCTCGGTGAAGTCAGGTGTGGCGTTGACGACGCCCAGTACCTGCGTGACCCGGACGACAGGTTCGAGCGAACCGAGGGCGTGACGGACCGTTGCGAGAAGGTTGAGAGCTGCAGAGCGAGCAGCGTCCCGAGCTTCTGCGACCGATACACCCCCACCGCACCGCCCGACGCTGATGGAGCCGTCGGGGTGCGTTCCGAAGTGACCACCCACCCAGAGCTGCTCGCCGTGGTGCACCGCTGGCAGGTACTGCCCGAATGCGGGCAGAGGGTCGGGAAGGCGAAGCCCCGCCTCGGCGAGGCGCACTTCGGGGGAAAGGGTCGGTGCCACAGGCCGAACCCTACGACAGAGGTATAACTGCTGTCCATAGTTTCCGGTCGACGTCGACGCAGCAAACAGCCAGCGAATTTCGCCCCAGGTCCCCGGCGAATTTCGCCCAGACCCCTTGGAGGCGGCGGTGGGAATCGAACCCACGTACGGGGCTTTGCAGGCCCCTGCCTAAGCCACTCGGCCACGCCGCCAGGCTGTGGGGTACGCCCCCACATGGTGACCGGAGAAGCGTGTGCCCGGTGACCCCTGGGGCCTCCGGGCACACAACTCCACCGATTTGGAGCGGACGACCGGGCTCGAACCGGCGACCTTCTCGTTGGCAACGAGATGCTCTACCAACTGAGCTACGTCCGCAGGGTGAGCCAACACGATAGCAAGGCCGGCCCCATGGGCCGACATCGCCGCAATCGCCCTCAGTCCACCGCCGGTGGCCGCAGGTCGATGCGCAACGTCAGGACGCCGTCGTCGAGGCTGGCTTCGGCGTCGCCCACCATGGCGAAGTCCTGGAAGTCCACCTTGGCCTGCTCGATGAACAGGGTGCGTTCGTCACCGCCGACGGGCGGCAACGGGCGGGACCGCACCGCAGCGGCGCGTTCTTGGAACCGGCGGATCATGTCCTGAGGGTCAAACGATTCAGCCATGCCCCCAAACTACCGTCACGAAACGGATCGGGTTCCTCAGCGGGGGTCGGCGCCCGATCCGACCGAGCTCAGCGTCACGGGGTCGTCGTCGGCCCCTGACGTGTCGGCGGTCCGGTCCGGCACTGGCACATCGGGGCGGGTGTGACGCCAGTAGGCGACGGTGAGGACCACCGTGATGAGGGCGAGGGCGACCAGCGAGCCGACCGCCATGCGGACCTGGTTCGCCGGCGAGAACCATCCGCCCCCGGTGTCGGCGACCGTTGGCGTTTCCCCACCGTCGGGGTTCGCACCGAGCTGACCTGCCGATGGGCTGAGCACGGTGCCCTCGGTGACTACTCGCCCGACCTCAGGTTCCACCGTGGTCGGCACCGTCACCGACGTCGTCGGGGTCGGTGCGGTGGTCGGAGGCGACGTCGGTTCAGGATCGGGTGGAACGGTGGTGGTCGGCGCCTCGGTGGTGGACGTCGTCGTAGGGGCCTCGGTGGTGGAGGTGGTCGCCTCGGTCGTCGACGTCGTCGAACTGGTGGTCTCGGGTGGGTCCCCCTGGGCGGTGGCGACACCGCTCAGCACCGGTCCCGCACCGAGGATTGCCGCCACACACGCCACCACCATCAAACGGACCCGCGGGCGGCCAGTCGCTCCCGAATCGTGGTGGTGTCGTGACACGGCGCAGAGCGTAGTGGCCTTGCCGCTCACCGGGTCCCCGCCCCAGCGGGGCGCCCCGTCGCAGACGTCTGGTGGTGGGGGCACCACCACGTGGTGCGGCCCCCCACCGTGGATCGCCGAAGTTCGGCACCGTCCTTGGGGCACCGTCCACCGGGGTGGCGGTGCGGGGTGAGGGTCCCGAGGTGTGACCCGCCGGCACCCATGAGGTCGTCGAGCGTGGCGCGCAGGTGCCGGTGGAGTCGGCGCCGCTCGTTGCCGTCGAGCGAACCCGCCGGACGGGTCGGGGCCAACCCGGCCCGCCACAGCACCTCATCGGCGATCAGGTTCCCCACACCGGCGATACGTTGCTGGTCCAACAAGCGCGCCTTGAGTGCGGTGGCCGAACCCGCGAGCGCTGCGGTGAGCTGCCCTGAGGTGACCGCCAGCGCGTCGGGGCCGAGCCGGGTGAGGTCGGGGTCGAGTTCCGCCGACCCGAGGATTCTGGGGTCGCGCACGTACAACACCCCGGCGTCGGTGTGGATGCGCAACCGGATCCATGCCGGGTCGCGCCGCGACGGGCCGTAGACGAGTTCGTCGAGGCTGTCGTGGTCGTCGAGGCCCAACACGCCGGTCATACCGAACCGCACACCAAGCGTCGGTCCGTCGGTGGGAACCACCAACACTTTGCCGATGCGACCGGGGTCCGCAAGGGTGCGTCCCCGCAGGGCTCGGGCGAGTCGCGTCGCTCCCCCGGCGGGCCGCACGAACCGGGGGTCCACCACTTCGACACGGGTCACCGTGGCCCCCGCCACCCGGGCAGCGGTGCGGCGATAGAGCTCGACTTCGACGAGTTCGGGCACGTCTACCCGAGGGCGGCGAGCACGTCAGCCAAGACGTCGTCGGGGTGTTCGAGGCCCACCGACAGGCGAACGGTGGCGTCACTGATCCCGAGCCGCGCCCGACCCTCGGGGTCGAGGTGGTGGTGGGTGGTGGACACCGGATGGGTGGCGAGCGTCTCAGGCCCGCCCAGCGACGTGGCGATCCGCACCAGCGACAACCCTTCGATGAACCGCACCGCGGCCCCGTCGCCGTCCACGTCGAAACTGAGCAGACCACCGAAGTTGCGCATCTGGGTGGCGGCGATGTCGTGACCGGGGTGGGTGGGCAGACCCGGATAGCGCACGTTGGACACCCCGGGGTGGGCAACGAGGGTCTCAGCGAGTCGTTGGGCGGTTGCGGCCTGACGTTCGAGACGCACCGGCAAGGTGCGCAGACCACGAAGGCCGTTGGCGGCGTCATGAGGCGAAGCGGACGCCCCGTGGATCACGGCGAACCCCCACAACCAGTCGATCAGTTCACGCGACCCGGCTACCACCCCCAACGTGGCGTCGTTGTGACCGGCCATGGCCTTGGTGGCCGAATGCACCACCAGGTCCACGCCGAACTCGAGGGGACGTTGGCCGAGGGGGGTGGCGAACGTGGAGTCCACCACGGTGATCGGCCCCTTGATGGCGCCTAGGGCGGCGAGGTCGACGATGTCGAGCGCCGGGTTCGCCGGCGTTTCAGCCACGACCATCACGGTGCGACCCGGCTGCACCGCGGCGGCGAACGCCCCGGGCTCGGTGCCGTCGACGAACGTGACGTCGATGCCGAACCGGGGACACACCGCACCGAGCAGTTGGGAGGTCCCGCCGTAGAGCTGGTACTGAGCAACGAGGTGATCGCCGGTGGAACACATGCCGAGCACCACCGCCGAGAGCGCCCCCATGCCCGACGCGAACGCCCGAGCCGCCTCGGCGCCCTCGAGTTCCGCAACGGCCTCCTCGAACGCCGCCACGGTGGGGTTCCCGTTGCGGGAGTAGAAGCGTGTCTCCGTCGTCGAGGACGCGGCACGGCGCGCTGCGGCCACGTCGGGTGAGGTGAACGTCGTCGTCTCCCAGATGGTGGGGGCAAGCGCCCCCGCATCTCCCTGGCGTCCCGCGGTCACCGCCGTCGTCTCGGGGTTCGGGGTGTGTTCAGCCATCGTTGCCAACCTCCTCGAGCAGTGCGGTGAGTGCCGGGCCGACCTGGTCGGGTTCCAACAGGAAGGCGTCATGGCCGTGGGGGCTCGCAATGGTCAGTTCGTCACACGACGCCCCGCCAGCCACCAACCCTTCGACGAGCTGGCGTTGCTCCGACGGCGGGTACAACAGGTCCGAATCGATCGAACCGATGAGACATCGGGCCGTGACCCGCGCCAGTGCCGCCGCCGTTCCGCCACGACCCCGACCGACATCGTGGAGGTCCATGGCCTTGGACAGCACGAGGTACGAGTTGGCGTCGAAGCGCCGCACCAGTTTGGTGCCGTGGTGATCGAGGTAGCCCTCGATGTCGAAGCGTTGCCACTGACTGAGGCCCTCGTCCATGGGATCCACCGTGGAGCGGCCGAAGCGCTCCTCGAACAACGGACCGGTGCGGTAGGTGACCTGGGCGATCTGGCGGGCGAGGGCCAGACCACGATGCGGACCCCGACCTGGGGGCGCGTCGTAGTAGTCGCCGCCGGCCCATCCGGGATCGAAGGCGATGGCGCGCCGTTCCACCCCACTCCACGCGATCTGCAGCGCCGAGGCCTGTGCGGTGGTGGCGATGGCGGCGAGGCCCCGCACCCGGTCGGGGAACATGACCGCCCACTCGAGCGCCACCATCCCCCCCATCGATCCGCCGATGACCGCCGCCCACACCCCGACACCGAGATGATCGGCGACGTGGCGTTGGGCGCGGACGATGTCGCGCATGGTCACGACGCCGAACCCGCTGGCGTAGGGGGCGTCGGTCGCGGGGTCGATGGATGCGGGACCGGTGGACCCCTGACAGCCGCCGAGCACGTTGACGCACACCACGAACCACTCGTCGGTGTCGATGGCCCGACCGGGCCCGATCAGGTCGTCCCACCACCCCGGGGTGGGGTGCCCGTGACCGATCGGACCAGCGGCGTGAGCGTCCCCGGTAAGGGCATGACACACCAGCACGGCGTTGTCCGCCGCCCGTGACAGTTCCCCCCACGTTTCATAGGCCATGGTGACCGAACCGAGCGTGCCGCCGCCTTCGAGTGTGAACGGACGGGACGGGTTGGCAACCTCGACGAACCGTCGTCCACCGACGGCATCACCGGGCTGCCACGCTCCGGTGGGCGCGAAGTCGCCATCGCTGAACGGCACCGGTGCCGGGGCGCTGGTCGCTTGGGGGTCGTGTGGAGTCATCGGTGTCGTCAAAAGGGTGGACACCGGGTTGCCGGTTCGGCAGGCGTTGCCTGCCGGACACTTCGTTGCCGGATGACCGGCCACATCCCCGCCGAAGCGGGAGGCACCTTGGGTGTCCGTCCCAGGTTGCCGGACCCGGTTCCCCGGGCCACTCGTAATGTCTCACCTAGTGCACTACGTCGACGACCCAGCGGTCAAGTGGGCAGGGAACGCCCCGGGGATCTGTGTACCAGTCGTCAGCGTCGGCGTCGTCGCGCCAACACGCCGAGACCCAAACCAGATCCGGCAAGGGCGATACCTGCTGCGACCAGTGGGGCCACGCCGGCGGCGCCTGTGGCTGGCAGGGTGCCCGGTCCGCCGCCGGGCACCGTGGTGGTCGGGGCGGCAGCAGTCGTTGAGGTCGGCTCCGGCTCCGGCGCCGTCGTCGGCGGCGTCCCCTGAGCGATGACGATGTCGTAGTCAACAACGCTGCGGGCGCGGACATCACCGGCATCGTCGAGCACGCTTGCCATCAGGATCACGTTTTCGCTGCCAGTGACCGTGGGCGTGCCGGTGATGGAACCCGACGGGTTGAGCGTCAGTCCGGCCGGCAGGGGACTTGAGAGGTAAAAGAACGACCATGTGATGGTCCCGCCGTTGGCGGGACTCACCGTCGACATGATGGAACTGGGGCCGTCGACGAACTCGACGAAGTCGGCGTTGAGACTTGCCGAGTAGGACGATCCGGTCGTGCCCTCCGGCAACGACGGCGTCGTGATCTCCACCGTTCGCAGCGCCACGGAACCTTCGGCTGGTCCCCCTGCGGTAAACCGGGGAGCGGCAACGCCATTCGGAGCCTCGGGGGCGCTGCTCAGTCCCGCCGCTCCGGAACCGATGCCACCGCCGAACTGGCCGTTCTGGCCGGCGCCACCACCGCCACCGGAGACGCCGCCGCCACCGCCGCCACCGCCCGGTCCACCGAACTGGCCGACTCCGCCGGTCCCGCCCGCTCCCGGGGGCGAGCCGGTGGCGCTGTTCCCTGCCGTCCCGGGTGGGGGGTTGCTCGATCCGCCGTTGCCGAGACCCGCCACGCCGCCGAGCTCAGGGGAGATCCCTCCACCGGCCACGGGCGACGTACCGAACCCTTGACTGCCGTCTGGCGTGCCGTTGCTGCAGGCTGAGCCGCCGCCGGTGGCGAGGACACCACCGCCGCCACCGGCGGCGATGATCAGCTCGTTGTCGTTGAGGCGTAACGACGTTGCACCACCGCCGCCAGCTCCAGGCGTCGAGGGGTTGCTGAACGTCTGGGACGTGGCACCACCGGCCCCACCGGGCCGGGCACCTGCCCCGCCAACACCGCCGGGCTGTTCAACTGTCGAGAACGTCGTATCGCTACCGGACCCGCCCCGCACCCACGTCACTCGTCACCGAGTTCGACGGCGAGTGATGCGGTGACCTGACAGCCTGAGCCACCCTGCTGGAAGATTTCGGTACCGGCGTTTCCACCACGGCCGCCGAGAACCACCACCTCGACAACCTCAACTCCGGGAGACACGACGTAGTCGGCAGGTTGACCCGCGGAAGCGGGAAGGGCCACCGACCCAGCGAGGATCAGCGCAGATGCCGACGCGACAAGCGGTTTACGAATCGATGATCGACGCACGGAAACTCCCTGAGATCGAGACTGGGGAGCTCGCCAACTCTAGCGAAATCACAGTGCAGGATGATGGACCCGACAACGGGGCGCTCAACGGGCACACCCCTATGGATCCGCCTAACGGCGTCGGGGTTTTCCGGCCGCCTTCGGGCCCGGACCCGGTTTCCACGACGCAAGATCGTCGAGGCGGGGGTCATTGGAGAACACCTCAACGATCTCCTGGTCGATGCCGAGGCGCCGCATCAGGCGACGCACGTCAAGTTCCTGATCCCACAACAACAACGTCACCGCCACACCGGTACCCCCGGCGCGCGCCGTGCGTCCCGAACGGTGCAGGTACGACTTGTGGTCATCAGAAGGATCCCAGTGCACGACCATGCCGACGTCGTCGATGTGGATGCCCCGGGCCGCCACGTCGGTGGCCACCAGCACCGACACCTTGCCGGCGGCGAAACCGGCCAGGGCCTTCTCACGGTCACTCTGGCGCAGATCCCCGTGGATGGCCGCCGCGCTCACGCCTTCGTCACGCAACTTCTCGGCCAGTCGATCGGCGCCACGTTTGGTGGCCACGAACATGATGGTTCGGTCCACGCTGCGGGCAATCCGGGCAGCCACCTTCACGCGGTCCATCTGGTGGACCCGCAGGAAGTGGTGGGCCATCTGGTCCACGGTGACGGTGGGCGACTCCACCTCGTGGTACACGGGGTCCCGTTGGTAGCGCTGCACCAGGGTTTCGACGACACCGTCGAGCGTGGCGCTGAAAAGCAACGTCTGGTGGTCACGTTCGGTGTGGCGAAGAATCCACTCGACCTGGGGCAGGAACCCCATGTCGGCCATGCGGTCCGCCTCGTCGACGACCACCACCTCAAGGTCGGCGACCGAGGTCGCCTTGCGATCGATGAGATCGATGAGACGGCCAGGAGTCGCCACCACGACGTCGGCGCCCTTTTCCAGTTGCGCCTGCTGACGCTCGAGGGGGGCGCCGCCGTAGACGGTGACCACCGACAAGCCCATGGCCTCCCCCAGCGGCTGGAGTTCGCCAGCCACCTGCAACGCCAGTTCCCTGGTGGGAACCAGCACGAGGCCACGGGTGCCCGATGCACTGTGCACCTTGAGCAGTTGCAAAAGCGGCAACCCGAAAGCGAGGGTCTTGCCCGAACCGGTCTTGGCCTTGCCACACACGTCCCGGCCGGCGAGGGCGTCGGCGATGGTGAGGGCCTGAATGGCGAACGGTTCGGTGATGCCCTTTGACCCGAGGGCGGCGGTGAGGACGGGGTCAACCCCGAGCGATGCAAATGTCGTCATGATCAGTACCCCTCAGGGTACCGCCTCACCGCCCCCAGCCCGAACCGGCGGGACGACGGACCGGTGACGGGCCGCTCAGGCGGGCAACGCACCCTCAATGGCGGCGAGCACCGAGGGGTCGTCAGGGACGGTCACCGGTGAGAAGCGGGCCACGACCGCACCGTCGGGGCCGACGAGGAACTTCTCGAAGTTCCAGCGGATGTCGCCGGTGTGCCCCTCGTCGTCGGCGACGTCCACGAGCTCGTCGTACAACGGGTGGCGGCCATCACCGTTGACCTCGACCTTCTCAGTCAGCGGGAACGTGACGCCGTAGGTGGAGGAGCAGAACTCGGCGATCTCGTCGGCGGTGCCGGGTTCCTGGCCGAGGAACTGGTTGCACGGCACGCCGAGCACGGTGAAACCCCGGTCGGCGAACCGTTCGTGGACTTCCTCGAGCGCCGTGTACTGCGGGGTGAGCCCGCACTGGGAAGCCACGTTGACCACCAGCACGGTCTGGCCAGCGAAGTCGGCGAGGTTCATGGGCGAACCGTCGAGGCGGGCGATGGACACGTCGTGGACGGACATGAGGTCTCCTTGAGTGGGCACGGACGACTGATCGAGACGGCTCGCAGCGGCGAACCATTAACACCCACAGCCTACGATGCTTGCGGCGGTTCCGCTCAGGGGGACGATCCGCACGGGAGGGACGATGGCAGCAACACCGACGGCCACAGACGACACCACCGCCGACCGCCACGCCTCCGAGATCGCCACGCGGGGATACACCATCATCCCCGACGTCATCGACACCGACCTCGTCGACGCCATCGCCACCGAACTCGACCGCCTCGAGACCGAACTCGGCGTCGGGGTGTGCTCCAACGCCTTTGAGGGCTACGCCACCGTGCGGATCTACAACCTGTTGGTCCACGGTGAGGTGTTCACCCGCATCCCGGTGCACCCCGGAGTCCTTCCCGTGGTGGACCGGGTGTTGGACCCGGGGTGTCTGATCTCGAGTCTGTCGTCGATCGCCATCGGGCCAGGTGAGCGGGCCCAACCCATCCACGCCGACGACCAGCTGATCCCCCTCGACAAGCCGCACCGGCCCATCGTGTGCAACACCATGTGGGCCATCACCGACTTCACCGCCGACAACGGCGCCACCCGGCTCGTTCCCGGTTCGCACCTCGCCGACCACGACCCGAACCCATTCGACGGCCACGACACCATCGCAGCGGAGATGACCCGAGGCAGCGTGCTGGTGTGGAACGGCAGCCTGTGGCACGGCGGCGGCGCCAACAGCACCGACGAGCGTCGGGTGGGGATCGCCATGAACTACTGCGCCGGGTTCATCCGCCAGCAGGAGAACCAGCAACTCGGCGTGCCCGCCAGCCTCGTCGCCACATTCCCCAAACGGCTCCAGACCCTGGTGGGTTACGGCGTGTACAACGGCCTCGTCGGCCACATCGACAAGCAGTCCCCCCGCTACCTGCTCGACGGTGACGGAGACCAAAAGATGATCTGGGACGTCTGAGTTCGTCGCTGCGGGCGACGTTCACGTCGGCGACGAGTTCGACCGTCAGTCGGTAGACGCTGCCCCGTCCGCATCGCCGGACGCACCGCTGGACGCGTCACCCGGTGCGTCACCGTCGGGTTCGTCGTCGCCTGCGGCTGCGACCCCGACGGCCACGACGTGCCCGTCGAGGTAGATCGACTCGACGTCGTCGTCACGACGGCGCAGACCCCGCACGGCGAGCACCGCCACCACCGCAGCGATGGCCAGCACGCTGATCCAGATGTTGACCCGCAACCCGAACACGACACTGGCCGGATCGACCCGCAGCGACTCGACCCACAGTCGACCGGCGAAGTAACCACCGACGTACAAGGCGAACACGTTGCCGGGTCGCAGCACCCGACGACGGTCAATGGCGACCAACACCCCCACCAACGCCAGGTTCCACAACGCCTCGTAGAGGAACGTCGGGTGGAACGTGGTGAACTCGGCGTAGGCGAGCGGCCGGTTCTCCACGTCGATCTCGAGACCCCACGGCAGGGTCGTGGGGCCGCCATAGAGTTCCTGGTTGAACCAGTTGCCGAGCCGGCCGATGGCCTGAGCCAGCGGCAACGCCGGGGCGACCACGTCAAGTGCCACCGACAGACGCACCCCTTTGCGGCGGGCCACGATCACCCCGGCGAGCACCCCGGCGGCGATACCGCCGGGGATACCCAACCCGCCCTTCCAGATGGCGAACGCCCCGAGCGGATCGTCAGGGAAGTACTTCTGCCAGTCGGTGACGACGTGGTAGAGGCGCGCCCCGATCAGCCCGGCGGGCACCGCCCACAACGCAATGGTCGTGACGTCCTCGGGGTCGCCACCACGCGCCGCCCAACGCCGCCGTGCGAACCACACGGCCACCAGCACCGCGGCGGCGATGGCGAGACCGTAGGCCCGCAGGTGCAACGGACCGATGACGATCTCGTTGCTCGGTGGCGACGGGATGGCCCCGAACACCCCCATCGCCCACACGACCATCAGCGCGACGCCAGCTGCTCAGAACTGAGTTCCATCAACGACCCCGCACCGGCACTCACCTGCGCACCAAGACCGTGCACCTGGGGCAGCCACTGGGTGCAAAAGAACGAGGCAGTGGACAACTTGGCCTCACCCTCATCCCCACCGACGGCGACCGCGGCGAGCGCCTGGCGGGCCATGAGCCAACCCGCCACCGCCAACGAGAACATGCGCAGCAGTGGCGTCGCTCCCGCCAGCGCGTCCCGAGGGTCGGCCAGACCGTTGGTCATGGTCCACTCCACCGACGACCGCACCGTGGCGAGCGCGTCCGCCAGCGCCGAGCGGATGCCGTCGAGGGCGGGACCCGCTGCGGCGAGTTCGGCGTCGATGCCGGCCATGGTGTCGAACAGTTCGAGCACCGCCGCCCCACCGCGCAGACCGAGTTTGCGCCCCACGAGGTCCATGGCCTGAATGCCGTTGGTGCCCTCGTAGATGGTGGTGATGCGGGCGTCGCGGTAGTGCTGGGGAACACCTGACTCCTCGATGAAGCCCATGCCACCCCAGATCTGGATGGCCAGCGACGTCACCTCAACACCCATATCGGTGCACCACGCCTTGGCCACGGGGATGAGCAGATCCACGAATTCCGCCTTGGCGGCACGCACCTCGGCGTCGGGGTGGTGGCGGGACAGGTCAATGCCCTCGGCGGTCACGTACACAATGTTTCGCATCGCCTCGACGAGCGACCGCATGGTGAGCAGCATGCGCCGCACGTCGGGGTGTTCGATGATGAGCGACTGCTCCCCCGCCGGCGCCCCCGGGGCACGACCCTGGTGACGTTCGATGGCGTAGGTGTAGGCGTCCTGATAGGCGCGCTCGGCAAGGCTGAGACCTTCGAGGCCCACCGACAGGCGGGCGTTGTTCATCATGGTGAACATGTACCGCATGCCCTGGTTCTCCTCACCAATGAGGTACCCGACGGCGCCACCGTTCTCCCCGTAACTCATCACACAGGTCGGGCTGGCCTTAATGCCCATCTTGTGTTCGATCGACACGCACACGGCGTCGTTACGTTCCCCGAGGGTTCCGTCGTCGTTGACGAGGAACTTCGGCACCACGAAACACGAGATGCCCTTGGTCCCGGGAGGGGCGTCGGGGGTACGGGCCAACACGAGATGCACGATGTTGTCGGCCATGTCGTGTTCACCGAAGGTGATGTAGATCTTGGTGCCGCTGATCAGGTACGACCCGTCCGACTGGGGCACCGCCCGGGTGCGCACCGCCCCCACGTCGGACCCGGCCTGGGGTTCGGTCAGGTTCATGGTGCCGGTCCATTCACCGGTGACCATGCGACGCAGGTACCGCTCCTTGAGTTCCTCACTGCCGTGTTCCAACAACAGGTCGATGGCGCCCTGTGTCAGAAGCGGCGCCATGGAGAACGCCATGTTGGCGCTCGAGATGAACTCCTGCAGCGCAATGCCGGCCAGCCAAGGGAACCCACCCCCGTCATACGCGGGCGGGAACGGCACCCCACCCCATCCGGCGGCCACGTACTGCTGGTAGGCGTCGGCGAACCCGTCAGGGGTCCGCACCGTGTTGGTGGCGGGGTCGTGCACGCTGCCCTGGATGTCGCCCACCCTGTTGATGGGGGCGATCACCTCGGCGGTGAACCGGGCGTTCTCCTCAAGCGCACCCAACAGGGTGTCGGCATCGATGCCGTCGAACTCGTCGAGGGCACACAAGGCGTCGAGGTCGACGAGGTGTTCGAGGACGAACGCAACGTCACGGAGTGGGGGTCGGTAGTCGGCCATGGGCCGATCCTAGACGCCGTCCACGACCCGCCTCCCAGCCGCGTGGCCACCCCCGGATCAGCCGTCGCGGGCCATGCGCTGCCATCGGCGGGCCAACACCAACGCACCGACCGTGCCGGGCAGCGCAATCCCGAGGATCGCCACCAGCCGGAGGTTCGTCAACAGCAGCACCTGCCCGAGCGCCAACAACGGCACCGCCACCATGAGGGCGATACGCAGTTCCCGGTCGGCTTGTGCCCGCCCCGACGGTGGCCCACCGCCGACGTGTTCGTCTCCGGCGTCGCTCATCGGAGCCCTCCGCTCACCACAAGGGTGCGTTGCGTGTCGGTTGCGATGTCGTCGGCGTCGAAACGGACGGGCCGCCACGCCTTGTCGCTGAACCGGTACGCCTGGTCGACATGGAACGGCGATAGCGGATCCGACGACTGGCCGTGGACCACCAACGCCTCGGCCTCAACACCCTCGGCGGTGAACGCCACCACCATGACCGCACCCGTACCGCCCTGCACCCCGCGCCCACCCCGCCGCAGACCGCTGCGGGCATCGACCACCTCACCGACGTCGAAACTGGGAGCGAGCGAGCTGGACGACGACGATCGCCGGGCAATGGTGGTCGTGCCGTCACGACCGGTGCCGCCATGCACCGGAATGCGTTCCCCGCCGCGTTGGGTCCACTGCACCTGACGCCAGAACTCGTCAATGTCGAGGCCGGCGGTCCGCACCGCCACCGCCGCCTCGGCGAGTGCCGCCACCACCGGGTCGGGACCCGTGACGGGCGCAGCGGCGAGACCGTTGGGCGTGCCGATGGGATCGGCGGGATCGAACCCGTTGGCGAACAAGCGCCCGGCGTCGAGAAGTTCCCCCGGCTCGAACGAGGCGAGGAACACGTCCCACACCGCGGTGGCCTGGTCGTCGAGACCCCACGTGGTGCGCCAGCGCTCCACGAGGTCACAGATCTCCCCCATCGACACCACTTGCGCCGGCCAGACCTGGGCGCCCTCGGCGGTGAACCGGGCGGGCACCTCGACGGCGTCGACGGCACGACAGCGCTCCACCACCGCCTGTCGCACCAGACCCGACACCAGACCCTCGTTGGCGAACATGGCGGTGCGCACGTCCGCCGCCCCGAGGTCACGACCCTCGTCCCGTGCGGTGGCGACCAGGTCCCCCACGGTGCGCAACGCGTGACGCGCCGCGGTACTCAACGGGACCCCACTTGGTCCCACCAGCGGCGACGAGAATGTGAGCCGTCGGTCGTCGTTGGGCACCCACACGTTGTCACCGGTCGCCACCAACCAGTCACGCACCTGCGCCCGAGGCAACGCCGCATAGGGCAACAGGCCCGCAGCGACGGCGCCCTCACGGGTCTCCCACACCGCAGCAGGGTTCGTGCCGTCGAGCAGCACCGCACCGGTGGCAGCCACCGCCGCCGCAACCGGATCGTCGACGGCGGCGACCTGGGCGTCGAGAAGCACCTCGTCGGCCACCGCCGGGGTGGGTGCCGCGTCGGTGAGCAGCGCCCAGCCCGTGGCGGTGACCGCCACCGTCTGGGTGAATCCGGTCGCCCCCACCGTGGCATGCACGGCGTCGAGTTCCGCGGTGGACGCAGCGGAGGCCATGCCGAGGAACTGGTCGACGAGGGCGGGCCGCACCACGGCGGCGTCGCCGTAGGCGAAGGCGCGCTCGGTGGTCCACGGCATACCGGGTGGTGTGATGACCGGGCCCCACTGGGTGGTCCACAGCGTGCGTTCCACCGTGGGTGTCGCCCCCTCGGCGACCTCGACGCTCACCGGCACCGGCGTCATGTCCACCGTCGCGTCACCCACCCGGTACGCGGTGGGGTTGCCCGGCACCAATTCAAGGTCGACGTAGGTGAGCCGCTGACCGGCGGAGGGGACCTGGGTCCACGCCACCGACTCGTTGAACCCGTTGAAGACGCCGGGCAGGCCCACCAGCGACATGCCGTACACGTTCAGTTCGCCCGGCACGGTGAGCTGGTTCTCCCACAACGCCAGTTCGCCCTCCCAGGCAAACGCCGTGGCCGAACCCAACACGGACGTGGTGGTGCCGGTGGCGCCGCGACCCAACGCCCACGCCACGGCGGAAACGTCGGCGGGTGCGGGCAGCGCCGGCGGACCGGTGGACGCCACCGCCCCTGAGGGGTCGGGGGGCTGGGCGGACGCGACCGCCGGGATGAGTCGACGGCCGCTCGTCACCATGGCGAGGTCGTGGTGGTACGCCACGAGGTCCAACGCGTCGATGGGGCCGAGCCACAGCGCACCGGCGCACCATCCCGGCACAGCGTCAGCCCCCGTCTCGGCCAACCACGCCGACACCCCTGCGGCGTACCCCTCGGTCATGGCCTGGGCGTCTGCGCTCAGCGTCGGCCACAACGCCTCGGCCCGGCCACGCAGGTTCCACGCCCGGTACGCCAAATCGGAATCGACGTACGCCCCCGCCGGACCTGCTCCCTGCCATCGGGCACGCTCACCACGCACCTTGGTGATCTGGTCGAACAGCTCACACCCCCGGTCCGAAGCGGCCGCCCAGCCCTGGCCGAACCCGACGCTGCCAAGATCGTCGCCGGTGATGTGGGGGATGCCGTGCGCCGTGTAGGTGATGGTGGCCACGTAGTCTCCCGGGGCGGCCACCACCGCCGTCGTGTCGACCGGCGTCGCCTCGGGTTCGGTCGGAGCGCAGCCCACCACCACCAGCACCGCCGCCATCAACCCGGCAACCAGCCGCGCCCGGACCCGTCGGCGGTCGGCTGAGGGGTCACGCTGGGGCACGACCGAACCCTACCGCCGCGCTGGCACCCCCATCGGGCGGCACCACTAGCCTGCGACCATGACTGTTGCGGACCTGTTCTCCATTGAAGGCAAGACGGCGCTCGTCACCGGCGGTGGCCGGGGCATTGGGGCCATGATCGCCCGGGGCTACCTCCAAGCAGGGGCGGCCCGGGTGTACATCTCGTCGCGCAAAGCCGACGAGCTCGACGCCGCCGTGGCGGCGTTCGCCGAGTTCGGCGAGTGCGTCGCCATCCCAGCCGACCTGTCCCGGGCCGACGAGTGTCAACGTCTCGCCAGTGAAGTCAGCGAACGCGAGGGCGGACGGCTCGACATCCTCGTCAACAACGCCGGGGCCAACTGGGGTGCGCCGTTCGCCGAGTTCCCCGACACCGCCTGGGACCGGGTGCTCGACGTCAACGTCAAAGGGGTGTTCCACCTCACCCAGGCTCTCGCCCCGGCACTCTCGGCGGCGGGCACGTCCCGCAACCCGTCGCGGGTGATCAACATCGGTTCCATCGACGGCATCCGCGTCCCCGAGATGGACACGTACTCCTACTCGGCGTCCAAAGCCGCCGTGCACCACATGACCCGGGTGCTGGCCCGACGACTCGGTCGGGACAACATCACGGTGAACGCCATCGCTCCCGGACCGTTCGAGTCGAAGATGATGGCCGCCACCCTCGACGCATTTCGCGAACACATCGAGGCGGCCAGCCCGTTCGGTCGGATCGGTGAACCCGACGACATCGCTGGTGCCGCCATCTACCTGGCGTCACGGGCCACGGCGTGGGTGACCGGCGTCATCCTCCCCGTCGATGGGGGCATGGCCACCACCGTCTGAACTGGCGACTGCGGCGGCTCGGGATGCGTCCGGGTGCCGATGATGATCGTGGGCGGGACCCACGGGGCCAGGCAACCCGTTCAGATGAAGAACAGCACCCAGGCCAGGATCCCGAGCACGAACAGCAGGCCGACGAGCACGGCGATGATCACCGGTGTGGGACCGCGGGAGTTGCGGAACTCTCCGAACGCCACGAGGTCCTCGCGGGAGCGGCGAAGCCGGTAGGCGTTGTCCGCAGGCGTTCCCACCTTGGGCAGGTGGTCGTGAGACTTGTGTGACGCCTTCGACTCGTGGCGGGCGGCTCGAGCCTCGTGTGCCCGCTGCTTCGTCTTTTTCGACTTGGCCATGCCGGCACACTACTGCCCACCCGCCGCCACCACCGTCAGGGTGCGGTTCGCCCCCGGAGCGGGCACCATTAGGGAATGGACGACGAATCGTTGGTGGGCAGGACCGCTCTGACCGGTCGGGCGCTGCTGGCCACGCCCGTCATTGGCGACGACCGGTTTGCCCATTCGGTGATCCTGCTCGTCGAACACGACGCCACCGGGGCGCTCGGTGTGGTGCTCGATCAGGCGACGGCCACACCCCTTGACGTGGTCCTCCCCGACTGGGCGGGATACGGCACCCCACCGGCGGTGGTGTTCACCGGTGGCCCGGTGGCCAACGACCGGGCTCTCGGACTGGTTCGGTTGCGTCCCGATGCGACGCCCACCGGTCCCGACCACCCCATCACCGCCATCCCGCGACTCGGCGGCGAGGTGGGCCTCATCGACCTGTCAGCCGACCCGGACGGTTTGTCGGCGATGCTCGGAGAACAACCATGTCTGCGGGTGTTCGCCGGGTACGCCGGGTGGTCACCGGGCCAGCTCGAGGCCGAGATGGACGCCGGGGCGTGGTGGACCGCCGACATTGGTGTCCACGACGTGTTCGACGCCGACCCCGCCACCCTGTGGCAACGCGTAGTGGGGCGCCAACCCGGTGAGCGCGCCCTGTTCGCCCGCTTCACCGGCGACCCGGCCATGAACTGAACCTCATCGCCTTCCCCCCACTACCGTGCCCCAATGACCCAACTGACGCACCTCGCCGGTGCGGCCTACGTCTGGTGCGGAGAACCGCCACATCACGGCGCCCCAAACGCCGGGGTCATCGTCGACGACGACGGCATCACCGTGGTCGACACCCTCCTCGTGCCCTCGCAGTCCCGGGAACTCGCCGACGCCCTCGAGGCTTTCGAGGTGCCGGTCCGGCGCGCCGTGTACACCTCAAGCCATGCCGAGTACACCGGTGGATCCCAAACGTTCCGGTTCGCCGCCCGCTACGGCTCGCCACAAACCTCGGCGCTCATGGACGCCCCGGCGAACACCGAAGCGTTCAAGCGTCTCCACCCTGAGGTAGCCGACGAGTTCGACGACCTCGACACCCGGCCGGTGAGCCACACCGTGGACGCCGCGGTCTGGCTCACCACGTCGGTATGTGTCGTCCCTACCGGTGGGCAGATGGAACAGAACCTCGTGGTGTTGGTCCCCGAGGCCGACACCCTGTTTGCTGGTGCCATGTGCACGTTTGGCGTCACGCCGAACTGTTTCGACGGTGACCCGTTGCGCTGGGCCGAGGCCCTCGGAGACCTCACCGAACTCGCCGGTCGGATCGTGCCCGGCCTCGGCACTGTCGGCGGACCCGACGACGTGGTGGCACTCCAGGCCTATCTGTGGGCGTGCGCCGAGGCCAACGGCAATCTGAACCGTCTCCCCGACGGGCCTTGGGAGCGCTGGTCGGACCGACAGTTCGACGCAGTCAACGTGGAGCGGGCGGCCATGCTCGCCAACGGGGACCATTCCCCACCGCCGTCCATGCTCCGACTGCTGGGTCTGCAAAGGTGAACTGGACCTGACGGTAAGGTTGCACCGTGGGAGCAGAGACCAAGGACCTGTTGATTGATGCGGCGATCCGAGCCATTGACCAACAAGGTGAAGCAGGTCTTCGCATCCGCGAAGTCTCAGAAGAGGTCGGGGTGGCGTACACCTCCGTGTACCACTTCTTTGGCAGCCGTGACGGACTCGTGGAGGCTGCGCAGTTCGAACGCTACCGGCGAGACCTGACTGAGCCCCTCGATCGCTTCCGCAGCTTGGTCGCAACAACAACCACCAAAGAGGAGTTCCGCCACGCCATTCGCACCATGCTCAACTGGGTGTTCACCCAAGAACGAGCACCGCGCCGGCTCGACCGCATCAGCGCACTCGGCAGCGCACTGGGTCGGCCCGATCTCGCCCAACGGTTCGCCGCCCTCCACGACGAGCACATCACCGACCTCGCCGAAGTCATGCGCCAGCCTCAACAACAAGGATGGGTGCGAGCCGATCTGGACCTACGAATGGTTGCGGCGTGGTACATGGGGCTCGTACTGGGCCGGACCGTCATCGAGTTCGGTGGGGAGCGCGACGAACACGCAGCGTGGAACGACATCGCTGCCAACGCCATCCTTTCGACGTTGCTGACCCCAGACGACTGAACAGCAGCAGTCAGTCGTCACTTCGCAGGGTCAACCCCCCACTAAGGCGTCGCTGAGTTCCCACAACTTCCGTGCCGCCTCGCTGTCACGGGCGTGGCGTGACGGAGTGCTCTGGCGAACACCGGGCAGGTAGCCGCCAGAGAAGTAGGCGCCAGTGACGCCTTCCACGTCGGGCGACGCGGCGAGATACACGAGCGGTTCAGCGCCACGAGCGGCTGACACCATGAACGGTCGACCGACAGCCATCATGACCTGCTCGAATCCGTGGACGTCCTCGGACGAACCGAACCCGGTGCGCACCGGACCGGGGTGGCAGCAGTTGGCGGTCACCCCGGTACCGATGAACCGGCCGGCGAGTTCGCGTGTGAACAGCACGTTCGCCAGTTTCGACTCGGCGTACACCTCCATCGACCGGTACGACCCGCTGCGATCGAGGTCGTCCCAACTGATACCACGCCACGCCATGCGGTGAGCCAGTGAAGCCACCACGACCACGCGGGCCGGAGCTGAGGCCACGAGGCGGTCAGCCAGCAACGAGGTGAGCAAGTGATGACCGAGATGGTTGCCTCCGAACGTCGCCTCGAAACCGTCCTCGGTCAACGTGCGCTCCCCGAGCACCGCCCCGGCGTTGTTGATGAGTACGTCGAGGTGCGCCAGCCTCTCGAGCAGTTCGGCGGCGCACGCCCGCACCGAGGCCAGACTCGACAGGTCAAGCGCCACCAGCGACACCTGATCCGACCCGCTACGGCGCCGCACCTCGTCGAGGGCAGTGGCGCCACGCTCGGCGTTGCGGGCCGTGATCGTCACCGCAGCGCCCATCCGCGCCAGATCCACCGCCGCCTCAAGGCCGATACCGGAATTGCCACCGGTGATGACAACCGCCTTACCCGACATGTCCCAGTGCTGCTCCATTTACCGATCATCGCCCATCCCAACGCCCCCTGCACAACGGGGCCCCGGAGTCCACGACTACCGTCAAAGACATGTCCGCCGACCCCCGACCAGGTGCTGATGACGCTGCGCTGGCGCCGTTCGGCTGGGATGACGCGGTCGCACGACGCTGGGCCAGCGGCGTCGAGACCGCCCGCAGCGAGTCGGGCGACCTCGTCGCAGGCCGGGTCATCCGCACCAGTCGCCGGTTCACCTACGTGGCCACCCCCACCGGACTGGTCGCCACCATGGCTCCCCGCGAACTCACACCAGCACCAGTGGTGGGTGACTGGGTGGCGGTGTGGTTGGGGAACACCCGTGGTGCTCGAGTTGAAGCGGTGGCGGAACGCACCACCGAACTGGTGCGGCGCGACCCCCAGGGTCGGGTTGCACCTCAGGTGTTGGCCGCCAACGTCGATGTGGTCGCCGCCGTGTTCGGCCTCGACCGCCCGCTGAGGCCCGGTCGGATCGAACGGTCGTTGATCCTCGCCCACGACAGTGGGGCGACACCGCTCGTGGTGTTGACCAAGGCCGACGTCATCGGTGACGAGGCTCGTCATACGGTGACCACCGAGGTGGCCGGCCTCGTCGGAGAGACCGAGATCATCGTGTTGTCCTCGCGCACCGGGGCGGGAGTGGACCGGCTGGCGGAGTTGTTGACCCCGCACCGCACCGTGGTGCTGCTGGGCGAATCGGGTGCGGGCAAGTCCACGCTCGTGAACCACCTTGCCGGCCAGCGGGTCCAGCGCACCGCTGAGGTGCGCGCAGCCGACGCCAAGGGCCGTCACACCACGGTGACCCGTGACCTGATCGTCCTTGAGCGAGGCGGGGTGGTGATCGACACCCCCGGGTTGCGGGCCTTGGGCCTGTTCGACGCATCGAGTGGGATCGCTGCAACCTTCGACGACGTCGAGGCGCTCGCCCAGACCTGTCGTTTCCGTGACTGCGCCCACGGCGACGAGCCGGGGTGCGCCGTGCATGCCGCAGTGGCAACCGGCGATCTCGACCCTGAACGGGTGGCGAGGTATCGGGCCATGGTGGACGAGCTCGCCGAGACCGACCAAGCGGTACTTGAGGCCTCACGCCGACCACGGGGCCGACCCCCCGCACCGGGCGACGACGGCGACTGACCCGCGGGGCGGTCCACTCCCCTAGATTCGCGCCGTGCCCGACGTTCCCGCCGACCCGTACGCCTCTGAGGCGGTCGCCACAGCAATGCCGGCAGCCACCGTGGTGCCCCTCCGGGACGGACCCCACGGTCTCGAAACGGTGTTGTTGCGACGCGACAAGGGCCTGACGTTCGCCGGTGGCCTGTGGGTGTGGCCTGGGGGCCGCATCGAAGACGCCGACGGTCCCGCTGGTGGGGACGATCCGCTGGCGACCCTTGAGCGAGCCGCCCGCGCCGCTGGGGTCCGCGAGACCCTTGAGGAAGCAGGGCTCGAGGTTTCCACCGCCGACCTCGTGTGGTTCGCCCATTTCACTCCTCCGATCGGACCTGAACGCCGCTACGCCACGTTCTTTTTCGCTACGGCGGTGGACCACGACATCGAGGTCCGTCCCGATGGCATGGAGGTGCACGAGTACCGCTGGTTCACGCCCGCTGATGCGCTCGACGCCTGCCGCAACGGTGAGATCGGCTTGTCGCCCCCGACGTGGATCGTGCTCGAGTGGCTCGCCACTCACGCCGACGTCACCAGCGCCCTCGCCTCGTTCGCCACCACAGAACCACAGTGGTGTGTGACCCGATTCGGAACCGTCGAGGGCGGAATGGTGGCGATGTACCGCGGTGACGCCGGCTACGACACCGATGACCCCAGCACCCCGGGGGATCGTCATCGACTGTGGATGTTGGATTCCGGCTGGCGCTACGAACGCACCGGCTGGCCGATCTCGGAGAGAACCACGTGACCACCCAGACACCCCCAGGCCCAGGAACCGAGGTACCCCGCACCCGCCATCACCACCGGCTCGCCATGGTGGTGCTCGCCGTGGTGGCGGTGCTGGTTGTCGGGGTGGCGGTCTTCGTTCACCGGGTACAGCCCGCCGAACCGGGCGCGTTCTACGACCCGCCGGCGAACCTCGCCGCCGCCAAACCCGGCGATGTGTTGCGCTCCGAGTCGTTCACCCCGGCGCTGCCCAACACCTCGGGTTGGAAGGTCCTCTACCGCTCGACCGATCCGTGGGGGAACCCCATCGCCGTCAGCGGGGTCGTACTCGCCCCCAATGGTGCGAACAATGGCGGTGGGCCACGACCGGTCGTGTCGTGGGCGCATCCCACCACGGGAATCGCGCGCCGCTGCGCCCCGTCACTGCTCGACGACCCGACGTCCGCAATGTTCGGTGCCCGAGAGGCCGTCGCCAACGGTTGGGTGTGGGTGGCGACCGACTACCCCGGCCTCGGCACGCCTGGGCCACACCCGTACCTGATCGGCCAGAGCGAGGCACGGGCCGTGATCGACATCGTGCGCGCCGCTGGGGCCCTGCCGACCGGGGCGGGCACCACCTACGCCACCTGGGGTCACTCCCAGGGCGGGCAGGCTTCGGTGTGGGCCGGCATGATCGCCAACGAGTACGCCCCTGACCTCGAGTTGATCGGTGTGAGCGCGGCGGCGCCCGCCATCCAGCTCGACACGCTCGTCACCGCTGACGAGAACACCTTTGCCGGGCGATACCTGTTGTCGCTCGGGCTGGTGTCGTGGTCCGAGCTGTACCCCGACGCCGACCTCGACGTTGCCCTGCAGCGACCTGCGCGACCCCTGGCCCGCAGCATCGCCAAGGACTGTGTGGAGACGAAGAACCAGAGTCTGGTGGTGGCCCCCAAAGTCGAAGCTGCGCTGCGACTGCCGTTCGCAGCGGTGGATCTCACCACCACCGAACCGTGGGCGGGCATCCTGGCCTCAAATGCCGCCGACGGCCCGATCGACGTCCCGATCTTCGTCGGCCAGGGTCTCGACGACAAGATCGTTCGGCCGTGGAGCACACGAGACGCGCTGGCCACTCGTTGTGAGGACGGCGAGACCGTCGAGTTCGTGACCTACCCCGACGTCGGCCACATTGAGGCCGGGGACGTGACCTCACCGGACGCCATGGCATGGATCGCCGGGCTGTTGGGCGGCAAGGCGGCGCCGTCGAACTGCGACGACCTGCCGGCGGTGCCGGCCCAGGGGAGCTGACTCAGCGCAGCGAGCGCAGCCCGAACCCGATCACCAGCTGGACGATGCCGGCGATCAGCAGGTCGATGCCGATGATGACGGCGAGCACGAGGATGGTGGCGGCCGGCCACGCAATGGCGGCGACACCGATGGCGACCTCGACGAGGCCGAGTACCAGCCACAGACCCCACACGGCGGGCCGGTCCACCAGTGCGCTCATGGCGGCGATGACGCCCCGCACGATGAGCAGCACACCGATGATGATGGCCACGATCTCAAGCGTGATCTCGGGCCACACGATGGTGACGACGCCCGCACCGAGCGAGACGATGCCCCACACGACCGGCACCCACGGCCGGGGCCAACGCCCGGCGGCGACGAGGTCCCCGAGGCCCGAGACGATGAACCCTGCTGCGATGAACACGGCGAGGGCGAACACGCCGGTGATGGGCCGGACGATGACGATGATGCCGAGAATGGCGGTGATGGCGCCGATGAGGGCGACCAGCCACCAGCGACGCGCCACGGCGCGCATGGCTTCGGGGTCAACGGTTGTTTCGACGGCGACAGGCTCGGTCATGGGTTCCTCCCAGTTCGTGCACCCGCTTGGGCGCACCGGTGCGGTGGAACCACCCTAGGACCATCGATCCGCCTCTCGGCGGACCCCGCCGAATCAGCTGGCCAGGGCGGCGATGTCGAAGGCTGACTGCACGATCACCACGATGATCAGCACGATGCCGATGCTGGCGTACCCCCATCGCCACTTGTGCTCGGCGGCGAAGAACCGGCGCATCGACTTCACGATGAACACCACCGACAGGGCGCCTAGTGCCAGACCCAGGTAGGGACCGACCACACCGAGACCGAGAATTGGCCCCGCCAGTGGGATCAGGATGTAGGTGATGATGCAGCGGATCCCCGAGATGGCGATCGAGCCGCTGAGGGCGTTGGTTGCCCCCATGATCGACCCGCGCGGGCCGTCATCGGGCAACAGGAGGATGCGGCGCATGACGCGATCAGCGGTGGAGCGCTGCGGGGTCGCAGCCGGATTCGTTGAGGCGTCGATCGAGGCGATGACACGACGCTAGATCATTCGTGACGGGGCGGACACCTCGGTGGGTCCTTGCGCCGCCACCGTTCCCCTTATACCCTAGGGGGTATGTGCCGACGAGTGATGTGCAAGAAGTGCAACAAGCCGGGCTGGGCAGGATGCGGGGCCCACGTCGAGCAGGTGCTCGGCGATGTCGCTGATCGTGACCGTTGCCACTGCAACGATCGCCCGACGCGCAACAGCGACCGATCAGGGAAGCGATCGCTCGTCGACAGACTGCTCAACCGCTGACCAATACCGGCCGGTCGAACGACAAGATCAGGACAACTCGGATCCAAGCGCGCTGAGCAGATCGCCGATCGTGTGATCACGTTCAAGTACGTGACGGAGCGGCAGGTCGGACCGAAGTGCGTAGTGGTTGCGCCGACCTTGCCGGGTTCGGATCACATACCCCGCCCCCACCAGGTCGGCGATGATCGACTGGGCGGCACGTTCGGTAATCCCCACGCGGGAGGCGATGTCACGACCCCGCATGTCCGGCTCTTGGGCTATGCAGACCAGGACGTGGGCGTGGTTGGTGAGAAACGTCCACGTCCCACTCGTCGGTTTTGCTGGCTCACCCATGGGCGTTGTGCACCTCCGAAAGCGTGTTCACGACTGCCCCTGCGCAAACACTACCTGCCGGGGTTCCTCACCCACCGGGCGCGTCCGCTCCCTGCACCGCGCTGTGACCGCCGTCGACGTGTATCAACTGGCCGGTGACCGACCGCGCCAGATCCGACAACAGGAAACACACCACATCGGCTACCGGGTCGGGGTCGTTGGCGTCCCAGCCCAAAGGGGCTCGCTCCCACGAATCGATCAGGGTCGAGAACCCGGGGATACCCGAGGCGGCACGGGTGTGCAGTGGTCCGGCCGACACGATGTTCGCCCGGATCCCACGAGGACCGAGATCCCGGGCGACGTATCGGTTGGCGGTTTCGAGCGCCGTCTTCATCACGCCCATCCAATTGTAGATCCCCCAGGCACGCGACGAGTCGAAGCTGAGTCCGACGACACTCGCCCCGTCCTCTCCGCACAGGTCGGCGACCACACCGGCAAGCCGGGCGTAGGACGACACGCTCGTGGCGAAAGAGAGGTCGAGTCGCGACGGCGCCGGGCCGGCGAAGGCCCCACCGAGACCATCGGGAGGACTCCATGCAATGGCGTGGAGCGCCCCGTCGAGTTGACCGCCGTCGGACCCCAGGGCCTCGACCAAACCGGTCCAGTCCTCCTCGTCGGTGACGTCGAGACTCAACAGCGGCATCCCGGTGTCACCCACCGTGTCCCGTGCCAATTCCAGATCACGGCCGGGCGCGGTGAGCACCACCTCGGCACCCATCCGATCAGCGGCTCGTGCCGTGGCCCACGCAATGGAGTCCGCCGTCACGACACCGGTGATCAATAGGCGCCTACCCGACAGCAGTCCTGCGTGGGTTGCACCCGTTGTGTTCACTACGTCCCCAGCCACTTGGCCACCTCCAGATAGATCGGGATACCGATGGTGAGATTCAAAGGGAAGGTGAGCGCCAGCGATGCCGTGACGTAGAGCCCCGGGTCAGCCTCGGGCAGCGCGATTCGCACCGCAGCCGGCGCCGCAATGTAGGAGGCACTCGCCGTCATTGCACCGAGCACGGCGGCCCCACCAACACTCAAGCCCGCAAGGGTCCCGACCGCCGCGCCGATCGTGCCGAGCACCAGCGGCGCAACGAGCGCGAAGCTGACAAGCCGGGCGCCGGCCTGGCGGATGGCAGACATGTTCTCGCCGGCGAGAACCCCGAGATCGACGAGGAACAACACGAGCACGCCAGGGAACAACACGATGAACAGCGGGGCGATCTGGGCCTCACCGACCTCTCCGGAGATCACCCCCATGAGCAGACCACCCACCAACAGGACGACGCTCTTGCCCGTCAGGGCTTCGCGCAGTCCCTCGGCGAGACCCCCGGAACCGCTGTGGCGATTGGCGATGGCAAGCGCGATGAGGATTCCGGGAATCTCCATGAGCGCAACCAACGCGGGCATGAACCCCTCGGAGGCCATGCCGGCAGCCGCCACGAACGACACAGCTGCGGTGAAGGTCACCGCTGAGACCGAGCCGTAGTGGGCAGCGAGCGCCGCAGCGTTGACGACGCTGAACCGGGCGGCGAACCGCAACACCCCATAGGCCGCCACGGGCACCAGCGAAGCGAGCAACAAGGTGGCGACGGCTGGTCCGGCGAGGTCCCCGAGCGGGGTCTTGGTGATGGCCCAGCCGCCCTTGAGGCCGATGGCCAACAACAGGTAGGTCGAAAGCAGGGTCGTCACCGCTGGCGGGAAACGCAGGTCACTTCGGATGCGCGCAGCGATGACGCCAAGCACGAAGGCAAGTACCGCAGGGGCGGTGAGGTTGGTCTGCGCCAGATCAGCGATGCTCACCCCAACCCCGCTCTCCCAGATGTCTTAAGGCACGACTCCACTCGAAACCGCATCCTAACGTACGAAGCTCTATTCGCTAAATCTCTTGCGGACAATGGATCCCGGGAACGTGGTGAAACGATCCGGCCACGGTCGAATTACCTGTGACCGGCACGCGCAATAGGGCGCTGGGCCGTACTCCCCGCATCGCTGCCGACCTCGGCATCACGCCCGGCGAACCAGGTCCCGGCGTTGGCGTCCCTGATCCTGCTCCACTCCAGCGGAACCCGCTCCAACGCCCAGAACCGTTGCGGGAACTCCGGCATGCGGCCGATGCCCAACTCGTCGGGTTCATCCCGATCGGTTGGCCTGAAGAACGTACCGAACACCTTGTCCCACACCGAAGTGACCGCCCCGTAGTTCGTGTCGCCCTCCTCGTACACCGTCGAGTGGTGCCAGCGATGGAGGTCCGGCGTGGAGAACACGTGATCAAGAACGCCGCTGCGAAGGTCAAGATTGCAGTGTTGCAACTGGCCGTACATGCCTCGCACCGTCTCGTAGGCCACACGCTGGTCGCGGCTCAGTCCGAGCAGCGACAGGACCACCGTTTCAGCAGCCATGTCGACGAACATCTCCACCGCGTGGAACCGCGTGGCGTTGAACCAGTACAGACGCTTGGGACTGTGGTGCACCGAATGGATGCGCCATGCCGGACCCCACCGGTGCCCGAGGTGGTGAAGACGGGAGTGCACGAGATCGAAGGACAAGATCCCCAGCGCAGCCCCCACCGGCACCGGCAGGCGTTCGACACCCAGCGACAACCGCTGACGACGCACCAGCGGATCCACCACGTTCATGGCGGCGAGTTGCACGCCCACTACTGAGGCGAGGAACGCTGCATCGGTCGCTGCGTCCGTCGCCGTCGGCTCCCAGTCAGACCGGTGCGCCTCGCGACGCTCGAGGGCCCACAGCAGTCCGTAGAACGCAATGCTGACCGCCGGGGCAGCGACCTGCATCCTGCCCAAGCCTCGCTTGCGGAGTCGCCGATCGAGAGCAACTGCGCCGGCAGCACCCGCAACGACAAGGCCATGCAATCCCCACCCCATGGCCCGCTGCGCCCGACGTCGGCGGCGGTTCACCACCCGGTCGACCGGGGTGGGTGCCGGAACTGCGGGGTCGTGCTGCACCCCAGCAGTGTGTCAGGTCGGGGCGCACAACACCCTGCTGTGCGGACGTCGGCGTGGCCCACGGCACGCTGTGGTCCGTCACACCAAGGTCGGCTAGTCGTCGAGCCCGATCTCGGGGTCGATGAACAGCGATACGTCTCCCAAAACCGCCGGCAGATCCGCCCCGTCGTGACGATCGCCGTGCGCAGCGAGGAATCCGTCGAGGCTCCCCGCCTCCTCCACACTCAAGACCGCGAGCTGCATCTCGAACATCCTGGTATCGGAGTCGTAGCTGGGATCGGTCATGACCCCCACCACGGTGTCGGTCGACCCCGACGAGTCGTGGAGCACCAGCGCCACATTCGGTGGGACGGCGGCGAACTGACTTCCCGGTGCCCACCTCTCGACGAGGTCAGCGGTGGACATCACGCCCGAGTCGCGCACCGGTCGATCGGTGAACCAGACGGCATGGGGGTCGGTGTCGGTCATGGTGACGGTTACCCGACCTTGGGTGTCGCTGCGGAGGCGCGCTCCGCCCGCGCTCAGAGAATAGAGATACGAAGGCGGTGCGGATGCAGAGGCGCCGGGTTGTTCACCGTCGCTACACGCAGCGAGCACCAGCGGCGCAACGACCGCCAGTGCTCGCCACCTTGTCATCACCGCTCGGGCCGACAGGCTCCCGCCGACACCAAAGCAGCGGCGACCGTGGGCGCTCCTCAGACCTCTCGCTGTGTCAGCTGCAGCCGCTGGTGGTGCCACAGCTGGGGCAGGCGTGGCACGAACCGGCCCGCACCATCTGGACGCCACACTGCATGCACATCGGGGCGTCACTGGGACGGGCACCCTTGGGCTGCAGCGTGAACCCGTCAGTGGGCTGGTTCGCCTGGGCGATCAGTTGGCTGGCGGACTCGATGCTGGGTGGGTCCGGCTCGATGTCGGTGCCTGACACCGTCTCGACCACGGTCTCCTCAACTCCCGGCAACGTCGGCTGGAGACGCTCGGCGGTGGAGAAGATGTTCAGCTCGGCTCGCTCCTCGGCCGTGAGGTACATGATGGCGAGCTTGCGGAACAGGTAATCCATGAGCGAGTTGGCGATCCGGATGTCGGGATCATCAGTCATGCCGGCCGGTTCGAACCGCATGCCGATGAACGCATCCACGAAGCTGCGCAACGGCACCCCGTACTGCAGGCCATGGCTGATCGAGATGGCGAAAGCGTCGAAGATGCCCGCCAGGGTCGAACCCTGCTTGGACACCCGCACGAAGATCTCGCCCGGACGACCATCCTCGTACTCGCCAACCGTCACGAAACCCTTGCAGTCGGCCACCCGGAACTCGAACGTCCGCGAGGTCCGGTTGCGGGGCAGGCGCTGACGCACCGGCTCGTAGACGACCCGCTCGATGATCTGGGTGACGGCCTCGGTGGCGGCAGTTGCGGCGCTGTCGTCCTCGGCCCCCTCCTTTTTGGCGGTGGCGAGAGGCTGAGCGACCTTGCAGTTGTCGCGGTAGACCGCAACCGCCTTGACCCCCATGCGCCAGGCGTCAATGTGGAGCTGCTCGATCTCCTCGACGGTGGCTTCCTCGGGGAGATTCACCGTCTTTGAGATGGCACCCGACAGGAACGGCTGGGTGGCCGCCATCATCCTGACGTGACCCGAGTAGTGGATGGTGTTGTCACCCATGGAGCAGGCGAACACCGACACATGATCCGCAGCGAGGTGCGGCGCGCCGAGGATCGTCTTGTTCTCGTCGATGTAGGCAACGATCTCGGTCACCTGAGTCTCGTCGTACCCGAGTCGACGGAGCGCCCGAGGCACCGTCTGGTTGACGATGGTCATCGTGCCACCGCCGACGAGCTTCTTGAGCTTGCACAGCCCGAGATCGGGCTCGATTCCGGTGGTGTCGCAGTCCATCATCAACCCGATCGTGCCGGTCGGGGCGAGCACGCTGGCCTGCGAGTTGCGCACGCCGTAATTGGCGGCGATGTCGCACGCCTCGTCCCACGACCGCTGGGCGGCACCGAGCAGCTCGGACGGAACGAGTTCCTCGTCGATCTCGGCGGCGGCCTCACGGTGCATGTTGAGGACCCGCAGCATGGGCTCCTCGTTCTCGCTGTAGCCGGCGTGCGGACCCATCCGCGACGCCGTGCGGGCGGAGGTGGCGTAGGCGTGACCGGTCATCAACGCCGTGATGGCCGCAGCCCACGCCCGACCCTCATCGGAGTCGTAGGGCAGGCCGAGCGCCATGAGCATGGCGCCGAGGTTGGCGTAACCGAGGCCGAGCTGACGGAATCGGCGGGAGTTCTCGCCAATGGGCTCGGTCGGATAATCGGCGTTGCCGACGAGGATCTCCTGGGCGGTGAAGATCACTGACACTGCGTGGCGGAACGCCTCGACGTCGAAGCCGTCCGGCTCGAGGAACTTGAGCAGGTTCAGACTGGCGAGGTTGCACGCAGAGTTGTCGATGTGCATGTACTCGCTACACGGGTTCGAACCGTTGATCCGCGAGGTGTTCGCTGCGGTGTGCCAACGGTTGATGGTGGTGTCGAACTGCATGCCCGGGTCTGCACACTCCCAGGTGGCCTGGGCGAACTGGCGCATCAGGTCACGGGCCCGCACGGTCTTGACGATGCTGCCGTCGGTCACGGCCCGCAGGTGCCAGTCGGTGTCGTCCACGACGGCCTGCATGAACTCGTCGGTGACCCGAACCGAGTTGTTGGCGTTCTGGTACTGCACCGAGTAGCTGTCGGCGCCGTCGAGGTCCATGTCGAACCCGGCGTCGCGCAGCACACGTGCCTTGCGCTCCTCAACGGCCTTGCACCAGATGAACTCCTCCACGTCGGGGTGATCGACGTCGAGGATGACCATCTTGGCGGCCCGGCGGGTCTTGCCACCCGACTTGATGGTGCCCGCCGAGGAGTCGGCGCCTCGCATGAAGCTCACCGGACCCGAGGCGGTGCCGCCGCCCTTGAGCAGTTCCTTGGACGAGCGGATCCGCGACAGGTTCACCCCGGCGCCCGAACCGCCCTTGAAGATGACACCTTCCTCCCGGTACCAGTTGAGGATGGAGTCCATGGCGTCGTCCACCGAGAGGATGAAACAGGCGCTGGCCTGCTGGGGGACACCGGGGACCCCGATGTTGAACCACACCGGCGAGTTGAATGCGGCGCGCTGGGTGACGATGAGGAACTTCACCTCGTCACGGAACGCCTCGGCTTCGGCCTCGTCCACGAAGTAGCCGTCACGGATACCCCACTCGGTGATGGTGTCGGCGACGCGGTCGGCGACCTGCTTCAGCGACCACTCGCGCTCGGAGGTGCCGGGGGTGCCACGGAAGTACTTCTGGGCGACGATGTTGGTGGCGTTGAGCGACCAGTCGACGGGGAACTCCACGCCGAGCTGTTCGAACGCCACCGAACCGTCGCGATAGTTGCTGATCCGGGCGTCACGTCGCTCCCACTCGACCTGGTCGTAGGGGTGGACACCAGCGGTGGTGAAGTGACGGCTGATGCCGATACCTGCTCGTTCGGGAGCGAGGGCCATGACGTGTCCTCCGGATGTGAGTTGCGGCTGTTCGGTTCGTAGGGAATTGCTGGTTCCGGGGAGTTCAATGCCACCGTAGGCAGCATCAGCGACCACCACTACATGTCGTGGCTGTGCGCCCCCCTACTCCCCGGGGCCCACAAGATGCGGATCGGTATTACACCACCGTAATTACAGACCTGTCAACGCTTGTCCAAAATTCCTGCAGTAGCAACCGATCCGCGGCTGTGGCGGCCACTGTGACGTCCGGGCCGTGGCGCCTGGCGGCAGGTTGGAGCCCGAATGCCGTGCCCGGTCGGGACGCTCCCCGACCAGCCACCATCGGTCCACAGACCTCGCCGACCGCAAGCGGCCGGAGGTCTACGTTCCGCCCCCAGCGCCACAGCCCGTGATCGAACGTGACCCTAGAGAGGTCTGCCTGTGTATTGGAAGGGGAACAACCCTGTGAATTTCCGGTGGATTACTCCCCCGTCATCCACAGGTATCCACAGGCTGGTTCAGGCGGCGCGACGCAACGGCACCGGTACCGGAGCCGGCTGGGACCCCGAGACGGCCAGCTCGTGGACGAGCGAGGACGCCATGGTGGTACTGAACAGCATCGAGAAGTGCCCGTGGTCCTTGACCAACAGGTTGGTGGCGCCCAGTTCCGGTTCGCGGATCATGGCCCGGCTGGCGGGCACGATGAGGTCGAGGTTGGCGTAGTAGGCGACAAAACGAGTCGACAGCGGCCGCGCCGAGGAACGCAGCAACACCATCTCGGGGGCGTCGGGACGCAACTGGTGGGCCACGGTCCCTAGACCCGTTCCCCTCAGCGCCCGGGCATGACGGGCGAGCGCCACACCGCCGTGCGGCGACGCGATCGTGGCGCAGGTGTCCACCCCGCCGAGGCCGAGCACCTGCACGGCGTAGCGAGCAATGATGCCGCCCAGTGAGTGGCCGACGAGGTGGACCCGGTCAACGCCGAAGTGTTCCCGCGCCTGATCCACTCGTCGTCCGAGATCCTCGGCGAGGTGGGGCAGGTCGGCTGCCAGGGGGTTGTAGTTCACGGCGTGGACACGGTCGAACCCCGCTGCGTGCAGGCGACGTGAGACGTACCACCAGTTGGATCGGTTCGCCCCGTAGCCGTGGATCAGCAACACCGGGGTGTCATCGACCCGACGACCGGCAACGGGCGTCGGGGAGAGCAGCTCCTCGGTCACCCCGAGGGGCCACAGGCCAACGGTGATGGCGGTGGACGCCAACTCGCGGAGGTGACCCGCGTAGGTGCCTCGACGCGTCAGCGCCGCAGCAAGGCGGCCCACCGGTTCGGTGACCCCACGCAACGGATCCACGTTGATCCCCCTTCACCGCACGATCCCTGCGGTTACCCGCAGATCCCCCTCCCCCGACAAACGCCCCGGGGCTGTGCGGCGAGATCTTGGCAGAGTCCGCAGCGAAAGTGGTGGCACCCCACCCGGTAGCGTCACGACGTGCACCTCCGCCAACTCCACCCGTCGATGAGCGATGAGCCACAGGTCGACCTGTGGTCGGCATACCTGCCCGATCCCGAAGCGGTGGCGGACGCCAGGCGCGGTGGGACGCCGTGGGTTCGGGTGAACATGGTGGCGAGCGTCGACGGAGCGATGAGCCTCGCCGGCCGCAGCGGAGGCCTCTCCTCACCGGCCGACAAGGCGGTCTTCCACACGCTGAGGGCTCTCGCCGATGTGGTGCTCGTTGGCGCCGGTACGGCGCGCACCGAAGGCTACGGACCGGTGCGTCTCGCCGACGACCTCGTGGAGTGCCGCCGCGCCGCCGGACGCCCACCCCTCCCCCGACTCGCCGTCGTGAGCGATTCGGGGGTCATTCCCCCAGACCAGCCGTTCACCGACCCCGAACGGATCGGGCCCGAGACGTCGCCGGTGATCGTCCTCACCTCGGCACGGGGATCTGAGGTGCTCGGGTCAGGCAACGAGCACCTCGAGGTCGTCGTGGCGGGCGACGAGCATGTCGACGTGGTCGCTGCGGTGCGCCACCTCGGGACCCTCGGGAGTGTGGTGGTGAGCGAGGGTGGACCAACGCTGAACACGGCCATGCTCCAACAGGGCCTCATTCGGGAACTGTGCCTCACGATCTCCGCGGTCATCGCCGGTGGAGACGCAGGCCGGATCGTTGCCCCCGGCCTCGGTGCGCCGGTCAAGGCCGAGCTGACACACCTGTTCGAATCCGACGGGAGCCTGTTCAGCCGCTGGGGCCTCGAAGCCCGCTGACCGGTCAGCCGCTCAGACAGGAGTGGGCTTGGGCGGCGAGGCCTTGGTGAGCAGACCGATCTCCCGCTCGAAGTCCGCAGGGTCCTCGAAACCCTTGTAGACACTGGCGAACCGAACGTAGGCCACCGGATCGAGGGTGCGGAGACGATCAAGGATGGCCATGCCGATTGACTCCGAGGTGACATCGCTGCCGCGGGTCCGCACCCAGTCGGCCACGTCCCCAGAGATCTTCGCGATGCACTCCTCGTCGAGTGGTCGCCCCTTGGCAGCTGAGCGAATCCCCACCTCAACCTTGGTCAGGTCGAACGGCACCCGGTGGCCGGAGCGTTTCACGACCATGACCGGACGCTCATCGCAACGCTCGTAGGTCGTGAAGCGGTGTCCACACTCGCCGCACTCACGGCGGCGACGAATGGCGGAGCCATCATCGGTGGTTCGGGTGTCGAGGACACGACCGCGCGAACTCGTACACACGGGACAACGCATTTGAAAAAAGGTAGTCCGCCCAAACCCCCGATCAGTGGCATGCACGAACGCGCGGTCCACGGTCAGCGTCCCACAGCGGTCAGGGAAGCAGACCCTCAAGCGGGATGCGCTGACCGATCTGCAGTTCGGCGCCACCGGCCCGTTCACCCAACGCGTGCACGAGAGGCCGGAGGTCACCTTCATCCTGGAGCGATGCTGCGATCGACCACAAGGTGTCGCCCGCAGCGACCACATGAACCTCGGGAATCGTCGCTGCACGCTGCGCCGCGGCGGCTGCGGCGGACTCGGCGCGGGCAGCGAGCACAGGCTGGACTGCGGCGGCGAGCATCGCCACCACGCTCAGTGCCACGAGCACTCGGGCGACCATGGTGATCGGACCCCGACGGGCCGGCACCACAACGTCGGGGGCGACGGCGGGTTCAGGGACCTCGACCGTCGGTGCGGCAACCGCGTCGGCATCCGTGACGAGCCGCAACGCCGGGCGGGACCGGGCGTGACGGGGACGGAGGTGCTCGGGGAGCCGGAGCTGCTCTGCGGGGACGATGACTGCTGCCATGGCGATGATTCTCCTGACGTGGTGTGACAACCCTGCTGCGGGCCCCGCCAGGCCGGACCTGGCGGCTGCCCCCCCGGTGGCTCCCGGGTTTCCCCGGCCCCACCTCCCCGAAAGCCCGGGGTTGCAGGGAAACCACCTATTCGGGACAGGCCGAACACTTGTTCGAACACCATCGAACCACGAACACCTGTTCGTCGTCAAGCCGAACAAGTGTTTGCCTCAGGAGACCCCCGACTGATACCGTGACGAACATCCGTTCGCCCACCGGAATCGGGCATATTGCCGGGAGGACCCACCGTGACCGCACCCAAGCTCACTGAACGCCAGGAGCAGATCCTCACCTTCATCGACCAGGTGATGCGGGAACGGGGCTACCCCCCGTCAGTGCGTGAGATCGGGGAAGCTGTCGGCCTCACCTCCCCGTCAACGGTGCACTCCCACCTCGCCACCCTCCAAAAACTCGGGTGCCTTCGCCGAGACCCCACCAAGCCCCGAGCCATTGAGGTGCGCTACGACCCGGCGTCGGGCGCCGTGCTCGACCGGGCACCGGTGCGCCACGTACCCCTCATCGGCGACGTCGCCGCCGGCACCGATGTTCTCGCCGAACAGAACGTGGAGGAACTCCTCCCGCTTCCTGCCGACCTCACCGGTGAGGGCGAACTGTTCATGCTGCGGGTGCGCGGCGACTCAATGATCGACGCCGGCATTTTCTCCGGTGATTACGTCGTGGTGCGTTCCCAACCCGAGGCCGCCAAAGGCGAGATCGTGGTGGCCGGCATCCCCGGCGAGGAAGCCACCGTCAAGACGTTCGACCGCGACGGCGAACGCATCGTGCTCCGACCCGCCAACGCCACCATGGAGCCCATGGTCTTCAGCCCCGACGAGGTCACGGTGTTCGGTCGCGTCGTGACCGTCCTGCGCAAACTCTGACGGACAGCTGTTGGCTCAGGCCAACTTGGCCAGGGCTTCGTGGTACCGCTCGAGCGGACGGGCGGTCCCGAGGTCAGGTGTGTCGAACACGTCGACCACCACACCGTCGGTGTCAATGAGGAAGGTGCTCCGGTTGGCACAGCCCACAACGTCGTTGAACACCCCGTAGGCCTTGGCCACCTCACCGTGAGGCCAGAAGTCCGACAGCACCGGGAACCCGTAGTTCTCCTCCTCGGCCCAGCGGGCCTGCACGAACGGGGAGTCACACGACACGGCGAGGACCTGCACACCAGCGTCGGAGAACACGGCGGCGTTATCGCGCAGACCACACAGCTCTCCGTGGCACACCCCGGTAAAGGTGAACGGGTAGAACACAAGCGCCACTGGGGTCTTTCCGCGGAAGTCGGCGAGGCTCACCGTCGCACCCGACGGGTCTTTCAGCGTGAACTCAGGTGCCTGCTGGCCGATCTCGATACCCACGATACCCTCCCGGATTGGCCGCAGTGCGCGGCGTGAACGTCACAGGAGACTAGCCACCGCCCGGGGTGTGTCCACCACTGGGAACGCCACCTCATCGATCACGACGGGCGGCTCAACACGCCGAGCAGACCCCGGTGCACGGCGTCGAGCTGCGCACGTTCGACGAACTCGCCGGCGGTGTGGGCAATGGTGGCGTCACCCGGCCCGAAGTTGGCGGCCGGCACCCCGTGCGATGAGAACGTCGAGGCGTCCGTCCAGCCCAACTTGGCCCCCACACTCAGACCCTCATTGACGATGAGTGACTGCACCACCGGGTCGCCCACCGCCGGCCACGCTCCACCGGCAGCGTCGAGCACCGCAACGGTGTCGCCCTCTTCCAGGAACGGGGCGAGCAGCTCACGGACGTGCGCCTCGGCATCAGCTGGGGTCCGGTCCGGGGCGAAACGGTGGTTGACCACCAACTCGACCCGGTCGGGCACCACGTTGCCCGCCACACCGCCGGTGACCGACACCGCCGAGAGCGCCTCACGGAACTCGCATCCCTCAAGGATCGGCCGGCGAGGTTCATAGGCATCGATAGCTGCCAGCAACGCCCCCAACCGGTGAATGGCGTTGCGCCCCATCCATGGCCGCGCCGTGTGGGCCCGCGCCCCGGCGAGGACGATCTCCATGCGCAGGGTTCCCTGACACCCGGCCTCGATCGCCGCCGAGGTGGGCTCACCGAGCAGCGCTGCGTCCCCCACCAACAAGTCCGGCCGGGCGGCGTACAACTCGCTCAGCCCGCTGTGTTCCGCGGCCACCTCTTCACGGGCGTAGAACACGTAGGTGACGTCAATGGCCGGGTTCCGAACGGTGCGGGCGAGTTCGAGCATCACTGCCACCCCGCCCTTCATGTCGGCGCTTCCCACCCCGTAGAGCCGGTCTCCTTCGACTCGGGCCACCTCGTTGCCGTTCGCCGGAACGGTGTCGGTGTGCCCTGCGAGAATCAGGCGGCGGGGATGGCCTTGATCGGTGCGGGCCACGACGTTGTCGCCAACACGGTCCACCGTCAGCCAGTCGCACAGACGCAGTTCAGCCTCAATGGCCTCAACGATGGTCGCCTCGGAGAAACTGGGAGACGCAATGTCAACCAGCGCAGCAGTCAGCGCAAGAAGGTCCCCGGTGGGGAGAGGGGCATCAGGTGGCGGCACCATGATCCCGGAGTACCTCGTTGAGGCGGGCCTTGTCGTGACGTTCGCCGGGCTCGAGCCGCTTGACGACGAGCACACACGGCATCCCGAACGTTCCGCCGTCGAAGGTGCGAGGCCGGGTCGCCGACACCGCCACACACCACGAAGGCACCACACCTCGCGACAGTTCCTCTCCGGTTGCTGCATCGATCACGGGGACCGAACCGGTGAGGATGCACCCCGCACCGAGCACTGCCCCCTCGCCCACCCGGGCACCCTCGGCCACGATGCATCGGCTGCCGATGAGGGTCTCGTCACCAATGATCACCGGCGCCGCCTGCGGCGGTTCGAGGACCCCGCCGATGCCGACCCCACCCGACAGGTGGACGTTGGCGCCCACCTGGGCGCACGAACCGACGGTGGCCCAGGTGTCCACCATCGAGTTCGCCCCCACTCGGGCACCGATATTGACGTAACTGGGCATCATGACCACACCGCGGTCGAGGAACGACCCGAAACGTGCCGACGCGCCAGGGACGACACGGACTCCGGCTTCGGCGAACCCTGACTTGAGCGGGATCTTGTCGGCGAACTCAAACGGGCCGAGCTCCATGGTGGCCATCGACGTCAGCCTGAAGTACAGCAGGATCGCCTGCTTGAGCCACTGGTGGACCACCACGTCGTCGCCAACGAGTTCAGCCACCCTGGCTTCACCGCTGTCGAGCAACCCGACGGCCTCGACCACGGTGGCGAGCGCGTCACCATCGCCGGCGACGAGTTCCTCACGCCGTTCCCACAACTCGACGATCTGGTCACTGAGGGCAGCCATGAGTGGCGAGGCTACCGGATAGGCGTGTTGAACCTCGTGCCGGATCCGGGTCCACCGGGCACGTCCGCACCCCGTCGCCACCCCACGAGCACAGCCACGCCGCACCCGACGGGAACCACTCCGAGAGCCACGAGTCCCAGCCACGACCCGAGCCACCCTGCGCTGCGGGCGTTGGCGAGGAGGAGTTCGCCACCAACTTGGGCAGCCTGCGGCCCGGGGCGAACGGCGTAGATGGTGTACACCCCGGGCACCCGCACCCGGAACGCCCCCACCTCCCACGCCTCGAGAAACGGCCTGGTTCTCGCCGCGTCTTCGCGGGCGGGCCGGGACACGATGAGACGCTCACCATTGCGGGACTGCACCACGAGGCCCTCCACCCGAGGGGACGACCCGCCGTCGCGCTCCTCGAACACGACGAACTCGCCCGGTGTGTCAAAACGCAACGACTGTGCCCCACCGCCGAGGTCGATGCGTTCGAAGCCCACCGGGGACAACCCCCACACCCACACCGCAGCGCCGAAGAATCCGAGCGCCACGAACGCCACACCCAGACCTCGCACCAGCCAGTTGCGTCGGCGGCCCACCCGGACCGCCGACGGCTCCATGGGCGGGACGAGAACCGGTCCGCTCACCGCACCCCACGGCGTGAACGGCGGCGGCGCACCACCAACAACACCAACGCCACGATGGCTACACCCAACGCCACGACGGCGACCACCACCGCCACACTGAACGCCCCGGCCAGTCGGGCCAGCGGATCAGGGGCGACCACCACTCCCTCAGTGACTGTGCCAGCCCCCGACGTCGGACCGACCACCACCCGGTAGGTGCCGGCCGTCTCGGCGGTGAACGTGCCGAGACTCACCAAGTAGGTACCGTCCGCCGACCACGATTGGGTGGCACCGCTGCGTACCAGGCGGACCTCGCCGCCATCGGGACCGAGGATCACCACCACCGGGGGGTCGACGAGGGTTCCACCCGTGGAGGTGGCGTACTCGACGAACACCACAAGCTCACCGGCCTCGGCGACCTCAAGGCGTGCCGTGTCCTGTGCGGGAACCGCCACCCCACCGTCCACGACTGCGTTCACCGTCGATACCAACGCCGCCACCATGATCGTCACCGCCACCAACATCCCGACGGCAACGACACCAATGGGCGCAAGGAACCACCACGCCGACGGAGTGACCGCACCGGTGGGTATAGCGGCGGGAACCGGGGTGTCGTGGGTGGTCACAGCCCCGCCCGTGACGCCACGAGATCAAGGGCGTCGTCGGTGGCGACCGCCGCCACACGCAACCACCCGAGTGAAGCCGGACCGTAGAACTCCCCGGGACTGACCACGATGCCGAGACGTTCGGCGAGCATCCGCGCCGTGCCCCACGCGTCGGCGTCGGGCGCCGCCGCCCACAGGTAGAACGCTCCGCGCGGCAACGGGGCGTCAACTCCGACCGTGGCGAGGATCCCCACCAGTCGTTGAAGACGTCGCCAGTAGCGGTCCCGCTGGGCATCAACGTGGGCGTCGTCACCCCACGCCGCCACCGCCGCAGACTGCACCGGCCCGGGCACCATGAACCCGGCGTGCTGGCGAACCTTGCGGAGGTAGCCCACCAACTCGGCGTCACCGGCGTACGCACCCACACGGGCACCCGCCAGATTCGAACGTTTCGACAACGAGTGCACGGCGAGCACCCCGTCACAACCGGCGTGCAGGATGGTGCGTGCCGGACCGTCCCAGGTGAACTCCACGTAGCACTCGTCGCTGAGCACGGGAACCCCCCGGCCACGGCCCCACCCAGCAGCCGCCACCAGATCGTCGAGGCCTCCCGAGGGGTTCGCCGGCGTGTTCAGCCACAGACACACGGCGCGGTCGGCGTCAGCGGGGTCGATGGCGTCGAGATCCATCGACCAGTCGGGACGCATCGGCACAGGAACCGCCCGGCAGCCCGCCAACGTGGCCCCCATGGCGTAGGTCGGGTAGCTGACCTCGGGGTACAACACCGTGTCCCGACTGGGGTCGCGCAGGCGCAACCAGTGCGGCACCCCGGCCACGAACTCCTTCGTGCCGATACACGCCGCCACCTCGGTTTCGGGATCCACGCTGGCACCGAGTCGACGTGCCGCCCAGTCGGCGAAAGCGGTGCGCATCGCCACCGTCCCCGCCGACGGCGGATAGCCCTGGGCGGGGCCGGCGTCGGCCATGGCCGCCACCACCACCGCCGGGGGCGGGTCACCCGGCGTTCCCACGGACAGGTCCACCACCCCACCGGGGTGGGTGGCGGCCACCGCCGAGAGTTCGGCGAGTCGGTCGTAGGGATAGGGCGGCGGGTCGAAACCGCCGGGGCGATCGGTGCTCACCTCCACATCCTGCCCCAGTGACGCCGACACGACCCGCTCACGCCACGAACTCGGCGAAACGGCTCGCTTCGGCGGACTCGAGGCGCACCACGACCCGCATCCCGGCCTCGCCGGGTGACTCGTCGAGGACCTCGCCATGACGGTGAAGCGCGGCGAGCACCTCCCCACGGTCCCACGGCACCACGAGTTCCACCTCCTCGCTGGCGGCACGCAGCCGGGCGGCGAGTTCGGCGAGCATGGCCGCCACCCCCAGGCCGGTGACCGCTGAGACCGCCACCCCACCGGGATGCACCAGTGCGGCACGCCCCACCGCGGTCGGGTCGAGGTCAGCCTTGTTGAACACCAGCATCTCGGGGATCTCCGACGCCCCGATCTCAGCCAGAACAGAACGAACTGCAGCGATATGGCCGTCGGGATCGGGTCCCGCGCCGTCGACCACGTGGACCAACAGGTCGGCGTCACACACCACATCCAGCGTCGAGCGAAACGCCTCGACGAGCCCGTGGGGCAGTTTGGTGATGAACCCGACCGTGTCGGTCACCAGCACCGACTCGCCACCGGGCAGCTCAAGACGGCGGGTCGTGGCGTCGAGAGTGGCGAACAGTCGGTCCTCGACGAGCACCCCGGCGTCAGTGAGGTGGTTCAGCAACGTGGACTTTCCGGCGTTGGTGTAGCCCACGATGGCCACCGACCGCAGCGGTGAACGGTGACGGGCCTTGCGCTGGGTGCCACGGTGACGGGCAATGCCGGCGAGGTCCGCTTCGAGTTTGTGGACCCGGCGCGTCAGTCGCCGCCGGTCGACCTCCAGCTGGGTCTCCCCCGGCCCTCGGGTCCCGATGCCACCCCCCTGCTGGGACAGGGCCAGACCGCGGCCACGAAGCCGCGGCAACCGATACCGCAACTGGGCGAGTTCGACTTGGACCTTGCCCTCGAGGCTGGAGGCGTTCTGGGCGAAGATGTCGAGAATGACCGCGGTGCGGTCCAGGGCGCTGCGACCCAGGAGTCGTTCGAGGTTGGCCTGCTGGCCGGGGGTGAGGTCGTCATCGAACACCACGGTGTCGACGTCGAGCGCCTCACACAGGTCTCGCAACTCGGTGGCTTTGCCCTTGCCGATGTAGGTGGCCGGATCGGGGGCGCTGCGGCGCTGCACGACGCGGTCCACGACGTCGGCGCCCGCCGTGTCCACGAGCAACCCCAGTTCGTCGAGGGAGCGTTCGGTTGCCTCGATGCCACCACCGGTGCCGTCGGTGCGGACCATGCCGACGATGATGATCCGCTCACGGAAGGTGCGCTCGATGAGGCCGCTGCGTTCACCACCGAACTCCCCGAAACCCCCGCGGTGCGTTGGCACGTCGAGCGGGTCGGGTGGGCGGTCGTCGCTCACGTGTCGGGGATCTCCACCGTGCCCACGAACACCGACGGGCCGACGAGAGTGGCCTCGTCCCCGTCGAGGATGACCGTGGCGACCCCACCGGGCATGGCCACGGTGCAACTGTCGCCCACAAGACCCCAGCGTCGTGCCGCACTTGCCGTGGCGCACGCTCCGGTGCCGCACGCCTCGGTGAGACCGACGCCTCGCTCCCATACCCGCAACCGCACCCCGCCAGATGTCGAGGTCATGATTTCGACGTTGATGCCACCGGGAACGGCCGCCTCGATCGCACCACCGAACGTCACGAGGTCAACCTCGTCGAGGTCGTCGACCGCCACCACGACGTGCGGGTTTCCGACATCGAGGGAAGCGTAAGGGCGTCCGGCGATGAGTGCGATCGCTGCGTCGGGAAGTTGCGGGCCGACGTCGACGGTCCCCATGGGGGCCACGATCTCAACGGTGCCAGGCACCGGCTCGATCCCGCCGGCAGGCCGCCGGACCGCCAGCACCCGACGGCCCACATCGGTGTCGAGCACCACCTCGTCACGCCAGCCCCCGGCCACCACGACAGCGTGGGCGAGGCAACGGATGCCGTTGCCGCTCATCTCGGCCCGACCGCCATCGGCGTTGTACAGGACCATGGTTGCATCGGCGTCGCTGCCCGCACCCGGCGCACCGCCGTGGATCAGACCGTCGGCGCCGACACCGTAACGACGGTCGCACAACGCCGGGGCGCGCCGGCCCACCTCGGCGGTGTCGAGCGGACCACCGGGTTGGTCGACGTCGAGGGCCACGAGGAAGTCATTTCCCCAGCCGTGCAATTTGCGAAGCCTCACGGCGACAGTCTCGCCCATGAACGCCCCAACCCCACACCACATTGGTCACGAGCGTCCGACCCCTCGGTCACGAGACTCGTCCCGAGGGTGTTCACCACCCCAGCGCACCAACCACGCCGGGCACCAGTGGCGCCGAACCCGTCTCCCCGACCGACATCCACTCGATCCGGGGGTCCCGGCGGAACCAGCGTTGCTGGCGGCGGGCGAAACGACGGGTGCGGGTGACGGCGTCGGCCACCGCCACGTCGAGCGGCAGGCCGTGCTCGACGTGGCCGAGCAGTTCCCGGTAGCCGAGGGCCTGGCGGGCCGTTTGCGACAACGGCTGGGGTAGTGCGACAAGGGCCCGAACCTCGTCGAGAAATCCCGCCGCCATCTGTGCCTCGTAGCGCGCCGCGATACGACGGTCGAGCAGAGGCCGCTCGACGTCGAGGCCCACGATGGGCCATGCCAGCGGTGCGTGCTCACCAAGACCTGGACCGTGGGCGCTGAAGGGCACACCGGACCCGATGGTGACCTCGAGGGCTCGAACCACTCGACGCCGATTTCCCGGCTCCATCCGTGACGCCGCCAGAGGGTCGAGCGCGCTCAGCCGACGATGCAACCCCTCGGTGTCGGGGTCGGCCTCAAGTTCGGCACGGACCTCGGGGTATCGGGCCGGGATGGTGAGCCGGTCGACCACCGCACGCACGTACAGCCCGGTGCCACCCACCAGCAGGGCGCGGTGCCCTCGAGCGGCGATGGACTCGAGGACGTCGTTGACCATGGCCTGGTGGTCGGCGACGGTGTGGTCACACCACGGGTCCACGACGTCGAGAAGGTGGTGGGGCACCCCGGCTCGCTCGTCAGTGGTCGGAGTGGCGGTTCCAATGTCCATCCCCCGGTACACCGCCATCGAATCCATCGACACGATCTCCACACCCCCGACGGCCTGGGCCACGGCCACGGCCAACGCCGACTTGCCTGAGGCGGTCGGGCCGATGAGGACCCCGACGTCGCTCACCGGCTCACCCGGCGACGACAGGGATGCGGGTGCGGTGACGGGGCCCGGCGAGCACCTCGACGAGTTCGCCACGGAGGTGGTGGGGGGCGGCGCCGGTCACGGTGACCAGCGCGTACGACCCGGGTCGAATCGGGTTGGGTGTCGCGAAGTGCACCAGCTTGGCCTGGGCGGTCCGGCCGGTGAGTACCGACGGGTTCTTGCGGGACGGCCCTTCGACCACCACCTCCTCGGTGCGGCCCACCCTGGCCTCATGTCGCAAAAGCGCCGAGCGTTCCACCACGGCCACGAGCCGCTCGAAGCGTCGTGACACCACGTCGGCGGGAATGAACTCGTCGACCATGGCGGCCGCCTCGGTGCCAGGTCGGGGCGAGAACTGGAAGGTGTAGGCACTGTCGTACCCGGCCTCGGCCACCACCTCGAGCGTGCGTTCGAAATCGTCTTCGGTCTCGCCGGGGAACCCGACGATGAGGTCGGTGGTCACCGCCAAGTCCTCGATGGAAGCCCGGGCGGCAACGAGGCGCTCGAGGTAGCGCTCGGCGGTGTAGCCGCGGTGCATGGCGGCGAGTACCCGGTCGCTGCCCGACTGGAGCGGAAGGTGAAGGTGGGGGCAGACCTCTGGGGTGTCGGCCATGGCGGCAATGGTCTCAGGGCGGAGATCCTTGGGATGGGGGCTCGTGTATCGAACCCGGCGGATGCCCTCGACTTCGGCCACGGACCGCAACAGGTCGGCGAACAGGGGCCTCGGCCGATGTCGGTCGTCATCCGCCCACAGCGAACCGGCGACGTTGACGAGCTCCTCATGGGCGAGCTCGCCATTGCGCAGACGGGTGGTGAGGTCCCGGCCGTAGCTGTTCACGTTCTGACCGAGCAGCGTCACCTCGGTCACTCCATCGGTGGCGAGTGCAGCCACCTCGTTGACGATGTCGGAGAAGGTGCGGCTGGCTTCCTCGCCGCGCACTGACGGGACGATGCAGAACGCGCACGTGTTGTCACATCCCACCTGGATGGTGACCCATCCGGCCCAGTCGACCTCACGACGGGAAGGAAGGGCCGAGGGGAAGTGCTCGTCCTCGGTGTCGAGCATGCGGTCCCAGATCTCCACGACCGGGCCGGTGGCCTCTGACTCGTGGAGAAGCTCGACGGCCCGGTGCACGTTGTGGGTGCCGAAGACGACATCGACGTGGGGGGCTCGTTCACGCACCGCGTCGCGGTCCATCTGGGCAAGACAGCCTGAAACCATGATCCGCAGGTCGGGTCGCTGGTCCTTGAGCGGCTTGAGCGCACCGAGGGTGCCGTACAACTTGTTGTCGGCGTTCTCCCGGATACAGCACGTGTTCAGCACGACCACGTCCGCCTCGTCAATGTCCGTGGTGGGGACCATGCCGTCAGCGTCGAGCAACCCGGCGATGCGCTCGGAGTCGTGCTCGTTCATCTGGCACCCGAAGGTGCGCACCAGGTAGCGGCGGGTCACCGATTCAGGTTACGTCGCCGCGATGGGCCGACGACAGCCCTGTGTGACCCATCCCGCTCCCGGACCGAGCGGTGGCCTGCACGGGGCTGCCGCCGCCGGCGTAGGGCGGGCAGCGACGGAAGCCGTTTCGTGCAGCTGAGTGGAGGCAGGTGGCCCTGCGCTGGTCCGGGGACGGGCGGTCAGTCCTCGACGGTGATGGGTTCGTCGTCGAGGTCAGAGAACGCGTCGGCTGGTGGCGGGACGTCGGAGAGGCCCACAGCGGCTTTGACCCGCTCGGAGATCTCGACCATCACCTCGGGGTTGGCCGCCAGGAAGCCCTTGGCGTTCTCGCGGCCCTGTCCGAGCTGTTCGCCTTCGTAGGTGTACCAGGCACCCGACTTCTTGACGATGTCCTGGTCCACGGCGATGTCGAGCACCGAGCCCTCACGGCTGATGCCCTTGCCGTACATGATGTCGAACTCACACTGCTTGAACGGTGCGGCCACCTTGTTCTTGACGACCTTCACCCGGGTGCGGTTCCCCACCACCTCGACACCATCCTTGATCGCCTCAATGCGTCGGATGTCGAGACGGACCGAGGAGTAGAACTTCAGCGCCCGGCCACCAGGGGTGGTCTCCGGTGAGCCGAACATCACACCGATCTTCTCCCGGAGCTGGTTGATGAAGATGCAGATGGTGTTGGTCTTGTGCAGCGTGCCGGTCAGCTTGCGCAGCGCCTGGCTCATGAGCCGGGCCTGCAGGCCGACATGGGTGTCGCCCATCTCGCCCTCGATCTCGGCCCGCGGGGTGAGGGCGGCCACCGAGTCAATGACGACGACGTCGATCGCACCGGAACGCACCAGCATGTCGGTGATCTCGAGAGCCTGTTCGCCAGTATCGGGCTGGGAGATCAACAGTCCGTCGATGTCCATGCCGATGGCCTGGGCGTAGACCGGATCCATGGCGTGCTCGGCGTCCACGTAGGCGCACACGCCGCCGTTGCGCTGGGCTTCAGCCACCACATGCATGGCCAGGGTCGACTTGCCCGAGGACTCAGGGCCGTAGATCTCAACCACCCGGCCTCGTGGCAGACCGCCGACGCCGAGGGCGAGATCGAGAGCCAGCGCACCGGTGGAGATGGCCGGGACCGGCACGACCTCCCGCTCCCCCATCCGCATGACCGAACCCTTGCCGAACTGCTTCTCAATCTGGCCGAGAGCCATCTCGAGTGCCTTGTCTCGCTCCACCTGAATCTCCTTGTGATGGTGTGGACTGATCGTGTCTGACCACGATGATCGGGGACGGGGCCACGCTATGGAGGGGGTGTGACAACCAGGTCACGTTCCTCCCCCGACGAAGCCGGGCCGACCAGAAAACCCTGAAATGACGGGGTTTGTCCGGCTGGATGCCATCAGTGTAGTTACGAACGGGTGTTCGATCAAGGATTTTCTCGACCCGGTGGGCCCCCGGCCCGAATATGCCGCCGGGGTGGGTGTTGCGCCCGGTCAGCGACCACAATGGGCGAGTGCCCAAGCCCGACATCGACGAGCTCCGAGCCCGACTGACCGACGAGCAGTTCCACGTCACCCAGCAGGCCGGCACCGAGCGGCCCTTCACCGGCAAGTACTGGGACTGCCACGATCCGGGGACCTACCGCTGTGTGGTGTGCGGAACACCGCTGTTCGACGCCGACACGAAGTACGAGTCTGGCTGCGGTTGGCCGAGCTTTTGGGCACCGATGGATGACGAGGCGCTCGCCAACATCACCGACACCAGCCACGGCATGGTGCGCACCGAGGTCCGCTGCGCCGAATGTGACGCTCACCTCGGCCACGTCTTCAACGACGGTCCGGCACCGACGGGTCTGCGCTACTGCATGAACTCGGCCGCTCTCGAACTGACACCCCCCGAGGCCTGAACCGCCAACCGAACCCTCGGGCCTCAGTCCCCCACCGGGATCGTCGCCAGCGTCTCGTAACGACGTGGGGCCACCCCCCGGGGATCAAGGATGCTTCGGACCACGGCCACCTCAGCCACGGAGAACTCGGCGCGCACCCGGTGCCCAGCGAGACCGCAGGCGGCACGGTCCCTCAAGCGGGCCAACGTGAGGTGGCCGGCGAACGTTCGATCGATCGGTGCCACCCCGCGCTCGACCAGCACCGCATCGACCCGACCGGCCAGCTCGTCAAGACCGGCGACCGGCACGCACAGCACGGACCGACCGAGCCGACTCACGCACGGACCCAACACCGCGGTCGCCGGTGGCAGCGGCGCCTCCCGCAGTGCCCCGACGATCACCTCCGGTTCGGCGTCGCCGATGAAGCGGACGGTCACATGGGCGAGACCCGGCGGCTCCCAGCGCACCCCAGGTTCGTCGGGTCGGGGCAGCTCGTTCACGACGGCGAGCACGTCTGGGGGTGGCCACACCGCCACGAACAACCGGTTCGTACCCGACACCGGCACTCCCGGTGGACTCACCGACGGGCGAGCCTGCGGCGTAGCAGGTCCAGCACCGAGATCACCGCGAACTGCCGCACCTGGTCCCGGTCACCGGGCAGACGCACCGTGAAGGCCTCGGCAGTGCCGTCGAGCCACACCGCCAGACACACCGTGCCCGGTGCGACCCCTTCGAGCTCGTCCGGGCCGGCCACACCTGTGGTGGCCAGACCGACATCAGCGCCGAGCCGTTGCGCCACACCCTCAGCCATCGCCGCCGCAGTGGCTTCGGTCACCACCGGTCCGACCGGCACCTCGAGCAGGTCGAACTTCACGTCAGAGGCGTAGGACACCACCCCGCCGCGCACCACCGCACTGGCACCGGGCCGGCCCGTCAGGCGGGCGGCGACCAGTCCGCCCGTGAGCGACTCGGCGACCGCGACGCTCAAGCCCGCAGCCGCCAGTTGATCCAGCACAACCTGCTCCATGGGTTCGTCACGTGTGGAGAACACCGGGTCACCGATCAACGCCGCCACCGCAGGTACCTCGGTGTCGAGCACGGCATCGGCCTCCTCGGCGGTGGTGGCCTTCACCGTGACCCGCACCTTGATGCCCTCCCAACCGCTGGCGAGGAACGCCACCGTGGCTCGACCGGTTCGGTCGAGTTCCTCCATGTAAGGGTCGAGCACCTCAGCGAGTTTGGACTCCGCCCACCCCCACGTGCGGATCGTCCTGCTCCGAATCACCGCGGCGTCCTCGCCGGCACGGTGCCGCAGATCCACAAGAACCGTTCCGAGGACCATGGGACGCATCTCGGCGGGGACCCCGGGCACGGCGTAGATCACCTTGTCCCCCACCGGACAGACCAGGCCCGCGGCGGTCCCGGGCTGTTGGGCCATGGCCCACGCCCCTTCGGGCAGTTCCGCCTGACGGTAATTGTTCGCCGGCATCTCGCGACCCCGGCTCGAGAACATGGTGGCGATCCGGTCGGCGAGCTCATCATCGAGGAGGAGGTCGACCCCCATCACCTCGGCAATGGCGTAACGGGTCAGGTCGTCCTGGGTGGGACCCAGACCCCCGCAACAGATCACGGCGTCCGCCCGCTCCAGTGCCTGGCGCAGCGCGGCGACGATCCGATCGAGGTTGTCCCCCACCTTGACCTGGTGGAGGCAGTCGACACCGGCGAGCGCCAACTGTTCACCGATCCACGACGAGTTCGTGTCGACGATCTGTCCGAGCAACAACTCGGTGCCAATGGCCACCACCTCACAGCGCATGGCGGCGAAGGCTACCGGCTCACGGGCGGTCGCGGTCCCGGTTCATTGAGGTGGCCGCACGGTGGCCGTCGGCGGCGTACTGCACGGCGCTTGCGACCGTGAGCGCCACCGACACCCACAAGATCACATCCGCCACCCACAATGCCCCCGACAGCGCCGGAGCGAGCGCACACCCCACGGCGATCGCCTGAGCGAACGTCTTGGCCTTGGCGCTGGCCCGGGCAGGTACGGCGAGACCCTTGCGACCGAGATGGACACGCCACAGGCTCACCGCGACTTCGCGCACGGCGATGACCGTCACCGGCAGCCACCCGAACCGGTCGATGGCCACCAGCGAGAACAGCGCACCGAGCACCAGGACCTTGTCGGCGAGGGGGTCGAGGAAGGCCCCCGAACGGGTCGTGCCCTGCCTGCGGGCGATCCACCCGTCAACCCCGTCGGTGCTGGCCAACACCACCCACAGCGCCAGGTTCCACCACGTCGCCCCGTCGGTGACGATGCGCACCACGAGCAAGGGGGCGAGCAGCAGACGCAGCACCGTCACGGCGTTGGCCGGAGTGGCCAACGCCGACGGCCCGAAACCCGACGGACGTTCGGGCACACCGGGGACACCCGCGGTGGGATCCCCCGCCGGGCGACTCACGCACCCACCTCGTCAACGGGGGCGACACGACGCACCCACGGCATCGGTTCACCGACGGGTTCCGCACGCAGATCGGTGCCGAGCGACTCGGTGATGGTCGCCTCGACGATGGCCCCCACCGGCAACGACTCGTCAAGGAGCACCACGCCGTCGATCTCGGGGGCCTCCCGCCAGGTGCGTCCCACCCCCGGGGCGTCAATGAGCACGTCGGTGCGCACACCGACGAGCCGGTCGCGTCGCGAGGCGGTGATGGCGTCCTGGAGGGCGGAGACCTCATCGAGTCGTTCCCGGGCGAGCCCGGCGGGGACCTTGTCAGCGAGGTCCGCCGCGTAGGTCCCCACCTCCTCGGAGTAGGTGAACAACCCGCACCAGTCCAGTTGCGCCGCCTCGACGAACTCGACGAGCGCCACGTGGTCGTCCTCGGTCTCACCGGGGTACCCGACGATGAAGTTGGACCGGAACACGGCGTCGGGACGCGCCGCACGGATGGCGTCGATGCGGTTGAGGAACCGTTCGCCGTCCCCCCAACGCCGCATGGAACGCATCAACGGCGGACTGACGTGCTGCAGCGACAGATCGAAATAGGGGACGTCAGTGGCCAGGATGGCGGCGATGAGCTCGTCGGTGAGGTCGGAAGGGTACAGGTACAACAGCCGCACCCGATCCACCATGGACGTGAGGTGTTCCACGAGCGGGACCAGTGATCGTTCCCCCCGACCCTGGTCGCGGCCGTAGGCGGCGAGGTCCTGGGCGACGAGAACGATTTCACGGACATCAAGGTCGTCGGCCTCGTCCACGAGGTCGGCCATGGTGCGGGACCGCTGCGGCCCACGGAAGCTCGGGATGGCACAGAACCCACACGCCCGGTCACATCCCTCGGCCACCTTGAGGTACGCCCACGGCGCCACCGACGCCGGCCGGGGCAGGTTGAGCAGGTCGAACTGGGGCACCCCGGCCTGGGCGGCCCGACCGATGGTGACGGGCACCGCATCGTGGGCGGCGGCGTGGACCGGCACGAACGCCGACCCGAAACCGGCGACCACGTCGACCTCGGGCAAGGCGTCGCTCAGTTCGTCCCCGTAGCGCTCGGCCATGCAGCCCGTGACGACCAGTTCGGCCTCCGGTGCGTCCTCGGCGAGAGCGAGCACGACGTCTATGGACTCCTGACGGGCAGCCTCGATGAACGCACACGTGTTCACCACCACCAGATCCGCCGCAGATGGCGAATCGGCCGGGGTCATCCCATCAGCGACGAACGTGCCCACCAACTTGTCGGAGTCGACCTGGTTCTTGGGACAGCCGAGAGTCTCGATCCAGTAGGTGCGGGGCACAGTCGATCAGCGTACCTGTGCACCCACCGACCGTCCCCAATGGGTGCGGCTGCGTTCAGCCCAGTGCAGGGGTGGCGTCGCGCACGGCGCGCCAGTCGGCGATGACGCCAACCGCCCCGATCGATGACAACGTCAGTGCAGCCCGCACGGCACCACCGTCATCAGGGGTGAAACAGACGTTGGTGGTGAGGTCGTCAGGGGCGGTGACGTGACGAACCTCACCGGTTGACGGGTGGACACACGTGACACCGCCACCGGGCCCGATGGTGGCCACGCACACCCAGCCGTCGGGGTCGACGGCCAGCGAGTCGAACATGCGCCCCTCGGCGCGGTGGACGAGCCGGCCGCCGTGACCCGTGAGCGGCGCACCGCCGTCGGCCACCCGTCCGGGGCCGACCACGTCGAACGCCCACAGGCTGCCCGAATGGGTCTCGGCGACGTACAGCTCGCTGCCGTCGACCGACAGGCCGACGCCGTTGGCCTGATGGGTTCCCCACACCACGCCGGTGGCCTCGTTGGCTCCGGGTGCGAGGTACCCCACCCCCGGCCGACCCGCCACCTCGGTGTCGTGCTGCACGCCGAAATCGGTGAACCACACCCCGCCGTTGGCGTCGAGGACAAGGTCGTTGGGGGCGACGAGTGACTCGCCGTCGCAGCGGTCGACGACGAGGGGCTCACCGGCACCGCGGTTGAGGGGGAGGTGGCGAAGGCTGCCGCCACGGTGATCGGAGGCGGGCGGGCCGGGGACGAGCACCGAACCGGTGTCGAACCAGGTGAAGTACCCACCGTTGTCGCACACCCACACCCAGTCGGTTCCCTTGGGGGAGCGAGCCATGCCGTTGGGGCCGGGAAGGGACGACACGAAGACACTGACCAGACCGGTGGCGGGGTCCACCCCACTGAGGGTTCCCGCAGCGATCTCGGTCAACACCAGCGTGGCGTCGTCGGCCCATACCGGGCCCTCGGGGAACCGCAAACCTCTTGCCGCCACCCACACGTGGTCGTGATCCTCACCATCAGCCATGTCGCCCCCCGTGGTCCTGGCCACCATCCTGTGCCACCGGGCGGCGTTGCGCCACCGACACCTGCATGTGACCCGGTGTTCACCTCGGTGGGCAAGACTCGTCGCACCACCAACGGGTGGCACCACCCCGGCCGCGTCGTGCGGCCCGACCGGAAGCGGAAACCTGTGCGACTCCTCGTAACCAATGACGACGGCATCGAATCCGAGGGCATCCACGTCCTCGCCCGGGTTCTCCACGAGGCCGGCCACGACGTCAGGGTGGTGGCCCCCGACCGGGACTGGAGTGGCGCAGGGGCCGCACTGGGGCGCCTGCATCCCGACGACACCATCGACGTGACCGAGGTGAGCATCCCCGGTGCCCCCGACATCAAGGCGTGGTCGGTGGCGGGACCACCCGGGTTGACGGTGCTCGCCACCCAGCTCGGAGCGTTCGGGGAACCGGCCGATCTCGTCGTGTCGGGCATCAACGCCGGGTTGAACACCGGTCGGTCAATCCTGCACTCGGGGACGGTCGGTGCGGCACTCACCGGCCAGAACTTCGGGATTTCAGGGCTGGCGGTGAGCGTGGCGTGGGGCGACGACTGGTACTGGCACACCGCAGCGCGCTGCGCACTCGAGGTCCTTGAAAGTCACCTGGTGGGCGCGCCACCCCGCACCGTGCTGAACCTGAACGTGCCGGCGTGCGACTACGACGACCTTGGCGGGGTGCGCTGGGCGCGACTCGCGGCGTTCGGGGCGGTGCGCGCCGCCATGGCCGACGCTTCGCAGGGTCGTCTTCAAATGGAACTCACCGCCACCGGTCTCAGCCCCGAACCCGACACCGATCAGGGCACCGTCAACGACGGCTACGCCGCGCTGACGACGCTGGTGGGGGTGGTTGAGGCGTGGTCCACCGAGACGGAACTGCCGTCGGAGCCGCCGCTCGTGAGTGAGCACGTCGTGCCCGGGGTCCCGCTTGAGGCGGTGCACACCGTGCCTGACGCCTCGGCACACCGTGCGCTACGCCGGCCAGACCTCGGCGTCGTCTGAGTCCGCCCCGGCTTCGTCGGCACCCGGAGCGGTACCCACCATCCCGGCGTCGAGTTCCTCGGGGGTCATGAGTACGGCACGGGCCTTCGAGCCTTCCGACGGTCCGACGATGCCGCGCTGTTCGAGCAGGTCCATCAGCCGTCCCGCCCGGGCGAACCCGACCCGCAGTTTGCGTTGCAGCATCGAGGTCGAACCCAACTGGGTGCGCACCACGAGTTCGGTGGCCTGGGCGAGCAGATCGTCGTCGTCGTCCCCGCCGCTCGTGCCACCCCCCGCTGACGCACCGGGCGAACCTTCTTCGGGGCCCTGCACGGCGGCATCGTCAAAGGCGATCTCGGGGGCCTGCCGCCGCCAGTGGGCGACGACCCCGCGCACCTCGCGTTCAGACACCCAGCAGCCCTGGATGCGTTGGGCAATGGTGGATGACGACCCGACGAGGAGCATGTCGCCCTTGCCGACGAGACGTTCGGCACCGGGCTGGTCCAAGATGACCCGACTGTCAGCGAGGCTTGACACGGCGAACGCCAACCGCGACGGAATATTGGCCTTGATGACGCCGGTGATGACGTTCACCGACGGGCGCTGGGTGGCGACCACGAGGTGGATCCCCACGGCACGTGCCATCTGGGCGATGCGACAGATCGACTCCTCGACGTCGCGGGCCGCCACCATCATGAGGTCGTTGAGCTCGTCGACCACGATGAGCAGCAGCGGAAGCCGGGTGTAGGTGGGGCCGTCCTCGCCAGAGGTTTCGTCGTCGGTCAGTTCCCCACGATCCCACGCCGCGTTGTACCCGCCGATATCCCGGAAACCCGTCTCGCTCAACAGGTCATAGCGACGTTCCATCTCACGCACCGCCCACGACAGCGCGTTGGCTGCCTTCTTCGGGTTGGTCACCACCTGGGTGAGCAGGTGGGGCAGACGGTTGTACTGGCCGAGCTCGACCCGCTTGGGGTCGATGAGGATCATGCGGACCTCTTCGGGGGTGGTGCGCATCAGCACCGAGGTGATGAGCGAGTTGATGCACGACGACTTGCCCGCGCCGGTCTGCCCGGCGATGAGCAAATGCGGCATGGTGGCGAGATCCACAAGGATGTTGTTGCCGTTGATGTCGCGACCCAACGCCACCTCGAGCGGCTGTTTTGCCCGACGGGCCTCCTCGGAGGTGAGCACGTCCCCGAGGGAAACCACGTGACGATCAGTGTTGGGGACCTCCACCCCAATGGCCTGCCGGCCCGGGATGGGGGCGAGGATGCGGACGTCTGGTGAGGCCATGGCATACGCGATGTCGCGGTTCAGGCTCGTGACCCGGGCCACCTTCACCCCAGGTCCGAGTTCGAGTTCGAACCGGGTCACGGTCGGACCCACCACCATGCCGACCAGTCGGGTCTCCACCCCGTGTTCGGCGAGTGCCCTCTCAAGGATGCGCCCCCGGGCCTCCACGGCGGTGGCGTCCACCTCCTGACGGTCGGAACGGTCGAGCAGCGCCGGCTTGGGGAGTTTCCACGGCTTGGCCGCCACGGCAGGACCGAGATCGATGGTGAGCTGCTCGGGCGGGCCGGCGGGAATCTCCTCGTCGGGTTCCTCGTCCGACGTCGCCGGCTCGTCGTGGACCGCCGCCGGGGTGGGCACCACCACGGTGGGGGCACCGGCAGGACGCAGCCACGTCGGTGTGAGGTCGTCGACCTCGGCCTCGTCGGTCACCGCAACGGCGTCGGTTTCCACCTCGTCGACCGGGGCGTCGTCAGCACCGGGCACGCTCACCGACACGCCACTGATCACCGGCGCCGGAGCGTCAGCCTCCTCGACCCCCTCGGGGGCGCTTTCACCCAGAGTGAACAACGCCCGCCAGCCACGGGCGATGAGCGACCCGGCGGGACGAAGGACGCCGGCGACGAACGCACCGACCTCGTGGAGCGGGCGGTTGATGGCAACGATGAGCCCGACGGTGGCGAGTGCCACGAGGACCAAAGCGGAGGCCCAGACGCCGAGCAGCCCGGAAAGCGGGGCGGTGACCACCGCGCCGAGGTAGCCCCCGGACGCCTCAAGGTCCTCGGTCGGGGCGGTGAGACCGGGCCCACCGGTGGCCAGGTGCAACAGGCCTGCACCGGCGACGACGAGCAGAGCACCACCCACCACGGGCCGCAACAGCGATGTGGGTTCGGCGGGGCGGCGGCGCACCAGGAGCACCCCGCTGCCGACCAGCACGACCGGCAGGACGTAGGCGAGCACTCCGAACGCCACGAGCAGCGCTGTGGCCAGGCCGCGACCAACCGGTCCGGCGAGATCGGCGTACAAACCCAGAGCAGCCACTGCACCGACAACGGCGAGGGCGACACCGGCCACGTCACGTCCGTGTCCGCTGAAGGCGTCGCCCACCGGCCCGAGCGCCGGGGACGGCGCCTGGTTGGCGGCCTTGGCGGAACCGGCCTTGGCTGGGGTCGCGCCGGCGCGTGCCGTCGACTTCTTCGTCGTCTTGGCCTTCGCTCCCGATGCTCGGGAGGGTCGGGATCGCTGGATGGTCGCCACGTGTGCCGTCCGAATCGTTACCGCCGGCAAAGCCGGGGGCGGGGTTGGTTGTTGGGCGGGACTTGGGCACGACGGACGCGCCATTGAGTCCCGACCACCCATCGGCCCTACGTGACGCCCACGCCCGGGTGACCGCTGCTCACACAGCGCTCTCACTGTACCGGCTGACCCCCCGCTCCGGAAGGGATCCCGACGGAAAACCCCTCAGAATCAGGCCTCCATCACCACCGGCACGATCATCGGCCGACGTTTGGTCATGGTGTTCACGAACCGACCCGCCGCCCGACGCACCACCCGCTGGAGACTCTCGATGTCGGTCGCCCCGGTCTGCACCGAAGCGGCAACCGCTTCGGCCACCGCCCGGCGGCACCCCTCAAGGAGTTCGTCGGATTCGTCGGCATGGACCCAGCCGCGGGTGATGACCTCGGGACCGGTCAGAAGCGCCCCGGTGACCACGTCAACCCCGACGAAGACCACCACCACACCTTCCTCGGCGAGCACCTGGCGGTCGCGCAGCACCCCGCTCGACACCTCACCGATGATCCCGTCCACGTACAGATACCCCGACGGCACCGCCCGGCGATCGACGCGCAGGCCGTCCTCGTCGAGTACCACCCGGTCGCCGTCCTCGCAGATGAGCACATGGTCGTCGGAGACACCCATGCGACGGGCGATGCGGGCGTGGGCGGCGAGGTGTCGATACTCCCCGTGCACCGGCACGAACCAGTCGGGCCGGGCGATGGACAGGAACGTCTTGAGTTCCTCGACCTTGGCGTGCCCGCTGGCGTGCACGTCACTGATGCCGGAATGGACCACGTCGGCGCCGAGTCGCACCAAGCCGTTGATGACCCGCGACACGTTCGACTCGTTGCCGGGGATCGGGTGGCTACTCATGATGACCACGTCGTCGGGTTCGATCTTGAGCCAGCGGTGCTGACCGGCGGCCATGAGTGCGAGTGCCGACAGCGGCTCACCTTGGGATCCCGTCGAGATGACGCACACCTCCCCAGGCTCGAGGTCCCCAATGGTGGCGATGTCGACCAGCACGTGATCAGGGATGTGCAACAGGCCCATCTCGCGTGCCAGTCGCACGTTTCGGGCCATGGAACGACCCATGGTTGCGACCTTGCGACCAAACGACGCCGCGGCGTCGGCGATCTGTTGCACCCGGTGGATGTGGCTGGCGAAACACGTGGTGATGATCCGGCGCCCCTCATGGGCGTGGAACAGGTCGTAGAGCACGTCACCCACCGACGACTCCGAGCGGGAGTGGCCCGGCTCGTCGGCGTTGGTGGAGTCCGACAGCAACAACCGGATGCCTTCGTCTTTGGCAATGGCCCCCACCAACGCGAGGTCGGTGAGGCGGCCGTCGACGGGCGTGAGGTCCAACTTGAAGTCCCCGGTGTGCATGATCACGCCTTGGGCGGTGTGGAACACGGTGGCGAACCCGTGGGGAACCGAATGGGTGACCGGCACGAACTCGACCTCGAAGGGTCCGATGGTTCGACGTTCGCCGTCGGCGACCGCAATGAATTCGGTCCGGTCGACGAGACCGGCTTCCTCGATGCGGCCCCGGGCGAGGGCCAAGGTCAGCGCTGAGCCGTAGATGGGGAACGACAGCTCCCGCAGCAGGTACGACAGGCCGCCGACGTGGTCCTCGTGTCCGTGGGTGGCGATGCACCCCACCACCCGTTCGGCGTTGTCGCGCAACCAGGTGAAGTCAGGCAGGACGAGGTCGACGCCGAGCATGTCCTGATCGGGGAACATCAGTCCGCAGTCCAACAGGACGATCTGACCGTCCTGTTCCACGGCGGCACAGTTGCGACCGATCTCCCCGAGCCCGCCGAGGAACGTGACGCTGACCCGGCCGCGCCCTTTGGGGGTGCTCACGCCGGTTGTCCGCCGGGTGTGCGACCCAGGTCGGCCAACACCGCCACCGCCCGGTCGGCGAGACCGGCGGGGGGCGGACCCAGAGGCAGACGGCAGGCGCCTCCGGGGAGACCCAACACCCCCAACATGACCTTGGTGGGGATCGGGTTGGGCGCCTCGTCGGACCCTTCGAACGCGTACGACGACAACAACAGGTCGTTGATGCGTCTGGCCTCGTCGTGGTTCCCGGCGAGGAAGGCGGCCACCATGGCCCCCATCTCCACCCCCGCCCAGTGGCTGGCCACCGACACGACCCCCTGACTGCCGAGGGCCATCAGGGGCAGGGTGAAGGCGTCGTCACCGCTGTAGAGCTCGAAGGTGTCGGGCACCCTCGACATGACCCACGCCGTCGCAGCGGGGTCCCCGGCGGCGTCCTTGAGCGAGACCACGTTGGGCACCTCATTGGCGAGACGAACCAGCAGCTCACTCGAGATCTTGCGCCCCGAGCGCACCGGGATGTCATAGAGCATCACGGGGAGTTCGGTGGCTGCCGCAACCGCCCGGAAGTGGGCGTCAAGGCCGGACTGTGGAGGTCGGTTGTAGTACGGGGTGACCAACAAGACGCCGTCCATGCCGAGGTTCGCCGCCGCGGACGTGAGCTCGATGGCGTGCGCGGTGTCGTTGGAACCGCTGCCACCCACCAGCGGCACGTCGACCGCTGAGCGCACCGCCCGCCACACGCCGAGGTGTTCCTCGTCGGTGAGTACCGACACCTCCCCGGTGGTGCCGGTCAGCACCAACGCGTCACTGCCGTGATCCACCAGCCACGACGCCAACTCGACCGCCCCGTCGAGGTCGACGGCGCCGTCGGCGTCGAACGGTGTGGCCATGGCGGTCACGATGCGGCCGAAGCGGGCCATGGTTCCTCCAGTACTCGTCATTGATGGTCGTGGCCCGTGGGTGCGCGGTCCCCGCACCCCCGTGACCCCTCAGCCGTCCCCGGCTCCCGTCGCCACGCCGGGTGTGGCGGGATCGGGGCGGCCCCGCTCGATGCCGAGCGTGGCCAGTAGATGTTCGTGCAACTCGAACCACACGGTGTGGAACGAGTCGATGAGTGGACTGTCCACCCACCGGTACTCCCATGACTCTACGTGCCTTCGGGCCACCTCCAGCCGATGGCGGTAATTCCCGAACCTGGCCACCAACGCCCCCAGGTCGTCACACAGTGGCCCGGCGGCATCCCCGAGTGCTCCAAGTCGGGCAACCACCGCGGCGTCACGGACGGCGTCGGTGTGGTCGTTGATCACCATGGTCCCATCGTCGGAGGTGACGACCTGCCAGTCGGTCACCACCGCCAGCACATCAGGGTTCAGTGCACAGAACCGTTCGTAGAGCGCCGTCACTGCGGTGCGCAGTCCTGCGGCGTCGAGCTGGGCACGCAGTCGTTCCTCAAGGGCGGTGTGGCCCTCGGGTGTGAGGGTCCACCCCGTCGGCGCCACGTCGTGGCGGCGGGCGAGACCTCCGGCGACGAGCGCGGCGATGTGCGTGTCGATCACCCCTGGTGGCAGGTCGGTCACCACTCGGAGTCGATCGACCTCCACGAGCGGGGCGAGACGCAGGGCGCACATCACGGCGAGATCGGGATCGGTGTCGAGCGCCCGGGATGCCCGTCGCGCCGTTCCGGGACCGTCCCCGCCTCGTTGAGCGGTGCGGATCACCAACACGAGGTAGATCACCAGGGTCAGCGTGGCGAAGATGGCCCACTGCCCCGTGTAGTTGAGGTGTGGTCCGTCGTCGAGCGGCGGCAGCGTCACCGGGATCGGTTCGCCATTGGGTTGGGCGGGGTCCTGCACCTCGAGCTGCAACCACACCGGCGCCACCTCACCACCGATGCGCGAGGCCAGCAGTTCAACGTCGAGGCGGGGCAGTGCCATTGCGTCATCCTCAGCGCCAACCACCGCGCTCTGGGTCGTCTGCAACAAGCCTTCGACGTACACCGGTCCCGCCGGCGGGGCGAAGGCGTCGAGCGATTCGCCCGGCACGGCCGACGCGAACGGCACCCAGCCACGGTTGACCAACACCACGAGGCCCGACCCGGTGCGCAACGGGGTGACCACCCACCACCCGGGGGCACCGCCAACGGTCTGGTTGGCGATGAGCACATCACCGCCACCGGGGCCGTCGGTGACGTACGTGCCTTCGGCGGTCACAAACCGGTAACGCAACTCGTCAGGGGTGAGACCGTCGAGCGACGCCGAGTCGACCGGCACCACCGGTTCGTTGGCCCGGGCGGCGATCTCGGCGTTGGTGTCGCGACGCTCGTGGAGGCGGTTCAACTGCCAGACCGACAGGTTGACCATGACCACAACGGCCACCGCCACGACCACGGTCCACGCTATCCACTTGGGTCGGGCGAGGAACCGGAAGGACACCCCCACAGGTTACGACGGTGGCCGCAACCACACCGCAGCGGAAACCCTTGGGTTCAGCCGGCGACCATCATCACGTGCTCAAAGCCGAACCCGGGTCCCATGGCGGTGAGCAGGGTGCGTCCCGGCGGCGGGCCGGCGGCGAGGTGACGTTCGAGCACGGCGAGCACCGTGGCACCTGACACGTTGCCCATGTCGGCGAGCACCTCAAGGGACACGGCGAGGCGGTCACGACCGACACCGATGGCGTCCGCCACGGCGTCGAGTACCCGCACCCCGCCGGGGTGGACGAGGAGGTGGTCGACGCTTGACGTCTCCCATCCCACCGACCCGAGGGCGGCCGCCACCGAACCGCCGGCGTGGGCGGCGGCCACCTCGGGGACGTTGGGGGCGAGACGCCACGCCAGGCCGTCGTCGTTCACGTCGAACCCCATCACCCCGAGCGAGTCCGGAACCAGTTGGGCGTGGGTCCCCACGATGCGCAACCCATTGGGGTCCCCGTCGGCGGTGAGCACCACCGCAGCCGCACCATCGGAGAACAACGCCATGGGGGCCAGCGCCCCCGGCGAGTCGTCCCCGGGGGTGAACATGAACGAGTTCATCTCACAGGCCACCACCAGCACGGTCCGGTGACCGGCGGCGACCAGGTCGGCGCCGAGGGCGAGCGCTGCGGCCCCACCCAGCGACGCGAACGAACCAATGGTCACCCGGCGAACGTCGGAGCGAAGCCCGAGCGAGCCAATCAGCGCCACGTCAAGGCCTGGGGTGCGCACCACCGTGGACGAGGCCACCACCACGGCGTCGACGTCGGCAGCGTCCACCCCCGCCGCACCCAACGCCGACGCAGCGGCGTGATGGGCTCGGTCGGCGCCGACCTCCAC
>Ga0208482_1000002_pt1 | contig 87993 bp, 69 predicted proteins | sample LakMenEpi26Sep10_FD_150737 | JGI IMG/M metagenome (GOLD analysis project Ga0208482, IMG submission 150737) | Freshwater microbial communities from Lake Mendota, WI - 26SEP2010 deep hole epilimnion (SPAdes) | ecosystem: Environmental > Aquatic > Freshwater > Lake > Epilimnion/Euphotic zone ... | reverse complement strand
CCCCGAAGTTCGATCAATGCTTTGTGTTTCTTGCCATATTGGCAACGCAGGCGAAGGCAAAGTTGTTACCCACGCCATGTTCGCTGCGGGCCACCCTCCTCTTCCCCCAATCGAAATCGCAACCTTTTCCAAAAATGAACCCCAGCACTGGCGCGATCCAAAAAACGTGCCCTATTTCAAAAATGCAGACGCAGAAAAGAAAACAAATTATCATCTCGAAAATATTGATTTCTTCCGAACCCGCTTGGCGCTTGTGGGCGCATTAGTCTCACTCAAAGAAACAGTAAAGCTTGCAGCAGACCGAGCAGACTTTGCCAACAAGAACCCTACCATGCTTTGGCCAGAAATCATGATGGGCGCCAATGCACCTAAAGAAATTGCACAACAACAAGAATTAGCAAAAGCCGCTTGGCCCGAAATAGCTATGGCCCATAGCGATTGCTTTGCCTGCCATCATGATTTGAAATACCCCGGGTTCAGGCAGGTGCGTGGCTACAGTTTTCACCTAGCACAGCGCCCTCTAATGCGGGTTTCCCCAGGAAGACCACTTTTAAGATCTTGGCCCACTTCACTTGTTGAGGCTGCTTTGATTGCCTCTGAAACCCCATTCGATGAAATTGAAAAAGGCCTAAACAGCATCCTTGCATCGAACAATGAAAGGCCATTTGGCAACCCCGAATCCATCAAGGCCGCAAGCATCCAACTTTCCAAGGCTTGCGATGTTGCCCTCGCAAAACTTCGGGCTAAAAAACTCGACAAGCCAACAGTTACACGAACTGTTCAAGAATTGCTCCGCCTTTACACCAAGCCAGGACCAGATGGAAAAATAATCTCCCCCGATTACGAATCCGCAAGGCAATTAGCCTCGCTGCTAGAAGTAATAAGCGAAGAACTTAATGAAGGAAAAAAAGGTGCCTTAGCACCCGTTACGGAACTTTCCAATTTGCTCAATATTCATCCCTACCAGAACCGCATCCCGCGGGTTAAAGAAGTCTTGGATATAACCGTAAGAGCATCGCGCTCGGACAAATCCGACTTCAAAGATGATTTCATCAACTACCTTGCTGATATTTCAAGTGCCAACAATCTGGTCAAACTAGTAAAGAACCCGAATTTCTTAGTGACCATGATTACTTTGGATAATTCGAAATTCAACAGCGAAATCAATAAGGCTAGCGTGCTAGAAAAATTGCAGAAGCTTGATGATGAAGAAGAAGTAATCACACTAAAAAGCATTTCGGATTACGACCCGGAAATGCTGCGTAAGAAACTTGTGGAAATCAGCGAGGCATTGGGAAACAAAGGGAAGTAAATTTACTTCCCAGAAACCCAAATGATCGCCCTGCAATCCTGCTCTGCAAAGTTTTCTGATGTAAACCTATTCAGCAATCAGATGAAGATTGATCGTCCTTACCTGCATAACTTCCTTCCCAGGAATCTCAAGCGCCCTTAAAACAAGATCCCCCTTCCCCTTCGAAAGCTTGATCTTTCCCGCTTCTAATATCTTGAAATCTTTCATGATCGATTCCGCAGCGGGCCTTGGTATTACATCTTGATCCGTGATCAATGGCGGGTCCCAACCTTGAACAACCTTGGTGATCAATTTACTCTCATTAAAACCTATCTCAATCGTTGAGCCAGCATCTTTTAATGGGCAGGCATACAAAATCTCAACCGCATATGTGCCTTGCTTATTCACTTCAATACCCCAGTTAATGCGATCCTCTTTACTATTCCAATTAACAAAATACGAACAGTTGGGCGCATTGGCACTACGCTTAATTTTGCCCGAGATAGTACCATCTCTTGCAGGCAAAGGCGTCATGGGCATTGCAGTAAATCCTACAGGAATAGGGCGTTCATCAGACCTTTTAGGGATCACTTCTTTTCGCCATTGCGCCACCGCATCACTTAATTTCTTTGCAACTTCAGGTTCCTTAGCTGCAATGTTTTTAGTTTGCCCAGGATCATTTTTCATATCGAACAATGCACCTTTATCATCAAGCCGATGTTGCACTGTTCGTACACTTGTCTTACCTGCCCAATTAGAAAAAATCATGCGGTCAGGCCATTGTGGGTCAGCATCAAAAAACAATTTTGAAAGATCCTTACCATCAAGAGGCTTATCACCAACCCTGCTAATACCACTAAGCGAAAGAAGCGTGGGAAGAATATCGATCGCACCACAAATTTGTGCCACAGTTTTCCCCGCAGGCAACTTGCCGGGCCAAGAAATAAAGCCAGGCGAGCGCACTCCCCCCTCATCCGTACTTCCCTTACGGCCTTTCATCCCGCCATTAAATCTGAAACTATTTGGCCCATTATCGGAGAAATAAAGCACAATCGTGTTTTCTTTGATCCCAAGGTTTTCGATTTTAGATAGAACCCTTCCCACATTGACATCAATATTTTCACACATAGCCAGAACCGCACGAGTCACATCAATATCCTCACGATCCCCTTCAACACCCTTCAGCGGAATGGCTTTATCTTTGAAGTTGTTCCAGAAAGGCTTGGGTACAATAAAAGGAGAATGTGGCGTATTGTAAGGTAAATAGACAAGAAAAGGTTTTGCTGAATTCTTTTCAATGAAGTCAATTGCATGGTTCGTAAAATCATCCACAGTGAACCCCTTACCTCTTACCGGCACACCATTATGTTCTAAAGGCGGATCAATGTATTCACCCCAATGGCCTGAAGTAAAACCATAATACTCATCAAAACCCCGAGCGTTGGGGTGATAAGGCCATTGGCTACCGTTATGCCATTTACCAAAAGCAGCCGTGGCGTAACCAGCATTTTTGCAGGAATCAGCAAGAGTTTTTTCATCGAGGTTAAGTCGTTCCAACCCAGTGGAAACACCACGAACCCCAGTGCGGGGGTGATACCTACCTGTAAGGAATTCCGCTCTGGTGGGGGAACAAACTGGGCAGACATAAAAGCGATCGAGCCTTACACCGTTTTTCGCAAGCGAATCAATGTTGGGAGTTTTCAACATCGTATTCCCATTGCAGGATAGATCGCCCCAACCCTGATCATCAGCTAAAAAGATCACAATATTGGGTGGGTTTACTTTCTTAGGTTGTTCCACCGCCCACACAGATAAAGGCCCAATTAACACCCATGAAAAAAGAAAGAACAACCGGAAGACTAGATTTCTTGATCGCATGAATGGTCCTTAATGTAATGAGAATTCACACCTCGCCCATCTCGAGTTGGTGTTCATAAACATTGCGAATTGCAGTCAGAAAATCAAACATTCTTGTCAAAGGATAATCGCTTGGATGCGCAATAAATACGGGAAGCAACAAAGTTGCAATTTCCCTACGGGCAAGAATATTGCAAGCAATGATGGCTCTTACCATCCATGCTGCGGATTTTTCATCCGGGCATTCAAACCCAACCCATCCATATTCTGCAAAAGATTTTCCTTCGAACTTTAATGCAGCACCAACGGTTTCAAGTGTTTCAATTGCAGCTTTGTCATAAGCTTCAGTGGTTATTTCATTATTAGAAGCCTGCGGGGGAATTATAAGTAGGGCATCATTCATGACCTTTCCCGCTTTAGCTTTTTCATTTTCAGACATGTGCCCATCCCAGTAATGCCAAGTCTTTGCAACGCAAACAATCACATTCTTGATTTCTTTTTCGATTCGAAAACTTGGAGACGAAGGAAGCCTCACCACATTTCCCAAATGATCAGCGAAAACATTTTCTGCAACGATCGCACGGTGCATCCACGCAGCCATTGTTTCAGATTCACATTCAAGCAATACCCAGTTTATTTCATCATCAATTGAAGCTTTCATGCCCGTGGTTAAGGCAATACCGCGCTGGATTTCAATCGCTACAGCTTTGGACTTTTCAAGGTCTTTAGAAATATCAGCAGGATTGGGTGGGCCAAGAAATTTCCCTCGGTGAGGAGGGCCACCTGCCATCGCAAGGTCGCAAAAAGTAGTCCAGATTTCGTCCCAGGCAACCCTGCCTTCTTTATCGAATTTCAACCCTGCAGAACCCATGGAAGTAGGCGAAATTGTTTCCAGACAAGAATGATATGCAAGAGGCAGCAACCCGCGAATCCGGATGTTTAAATCTTTGACTTCCTGTTTAACCGTAGGTTTTATATTCATTCATCCCGCCATTATTTGCTCGGTTCAAAAAACACATTCGGGCTGGTGCCAAACTTCGCAGGCAACGGAATGTTCGACCAGGAAGAATCATCCCCCAACCTTGCTTCCCACCGCCCTGCCAAAGATAAACTATTCTTACCCACGAGATTCGCAAGATGAAGCTGATTCTTTTGCGCTTTTGCATCTTCTATTCGAATTACTAAAAGATTTGCATCATCCTTATTGATAAAATCTGGTTTGATCAAACAACTACAAGCGCCTTCAGCATTCGTGTTTGTAACAAGCTCATTACCATTCATCCATGCCTTTGCAACAGATGCGGAATTTTGCAAATGAAAGTGGACACCTTTTTCTGGTATCCATTCCGAAGGAATACGAATACAGGATCGGTACCATTGAACCTTGCCCTGTTGCAATAAAACTTGAACATCCGGAGAAGCAGGAAGCGTAATCGTATTCCAATGCTTGCGTAAAGAATTAGCATCAACTTTTTTAAGATCAGTCAGGGTTTGAACATCTTTGATTTTTCGAGAATCATTTTTGAATTCGAAAGGTTTGCCACCAAGTATTTGATCGCTAGTGATAGTCGGGCAGACAAATCTTTCGACATGGGAAATAACAAGATCATGGCCTGTAAAGTGATCCACAAAAGGCCACTGCTTAGGATTGTACATGCTATCGGTCATATCCCGCATGAGCACAACATTCTTCTTGTTACGCACTAATTGCCTTAAACCAAAGGGCCGTCCCAGAACACACATATTCGTATGAACACCAAGTAGAACAACATTCTTGATACCTTTTTGTTCAAGGATATTCCAAACTTCATCGCCCTTATCGCTGATAAAATCTTTATTGAAATCAATTTCAATGAGTGAAGATTGCGCTTTCCAAGGCATGCCGGGATTACGGCCAAGGCCTTTCAACTTTAATGCCCAAGCCTTATGTTCATCTGGATCATCATCTTCGCCACCATCGGATTGGTCGATTGGATAAAATGCTTTTTCCTCTGCGGGGATTCGCGAACACCAAGATTCAATACTTAGAGGAAGGTTCCCTGCTTTGGGGGAATTAGTCGCACGCAATCTTGCGGGGTTATCTTTATAAGCGTCCATGCAATCGCTTGGCGAATGAATGATTAACGCACCTTGGCTTCGAGCTGTTTGTAGCACCTTGTTAAGCGTTGGTGCAAATTCTTCCAACCTGCGGACAGCATTGATGCTGTGGTGATAATCCCAAACATCACAAACAATGAACGCGGTTTCCTCAACTTTCCATGATTGCTTTTCGATGGTGCGTTGAAGCATTTGATTTTTATCATTTTGCTGCCTTAGGGAGAGCGAGAAATCCGCAGCTTGCAAGCTTCCTGCAAGGGTGATGGAAAGCATAAGAACCGTTGGGAGATATTTGTGATTTAGCATTGCACTATTCCTGAATGGCCAAGTAGGGTGATAGCATCAGTTTAATTGATCCTATTGCAGGGGCAATAAATAAGCTGCTTCTTTTTGGACCGTTTCTAATATTTACACCATCTTCAACCTTGAGGCCTGTAGTTCCGCTTGTTGTAAAATTAAAATAAGCTGCTATGCTTTAAATAATGGATTAACTTAAGATTTTAAGGGTAAGCTAATGATACTAACTGCAGTAATTGTTCCAGCGCCCGAAGGTGGTTTTACTGCCTCGAACCCCGAAACCGGCACAACCACTCAAGGCGAATCCTTGGAAGAGGCTTTGGCAAATTTAAGAGAGGCTACTTTGCTTTATCTTGAAGAATTTCCAAGCAGGTGTTAGCACCGAAGAATTTATCGATACCCTTCGTAAATAACTATAACCACTTTAAAAACAATCAAGAAGCTGTTTCTTTTTGGATCAATCAGAGTTTGTGTTGAACCAGCGTTTTCCCAAAAGTTTGGCTTCCATGGTCGCAGGTGTATCTGGATAAGCTTTTTCAATCTGCCTAAGAGCTTCGCCAAGCTGTGTCAATAATGCAGAATTAGCAGTTTTAAAGGAAGCGGTTTCAGGATTGATCGATCCCGGCTTTCCATTCAAAACAGAATCTAATTTTTTAATTGTTTCAAGTTTGATCCTAGCCTGTTTTTCTATTAGCACTTTTTTACTCTTATCCACCTTGGGCAATATAGCCCTAGCTTTATTAGCGATCGCAGTGTTTTTGTAGTTAAGAATTATTCTTTCAAGCTGCAAAAAAGACTGCAGAGGATCAGTTTCAACAAGGTTGTTTGCATCTTCCAGAGTAGCAGTTGCACCTTCGCAAAGAGTATCAACCAGAAGCTTGGCTTCTTCAGCAACTTCTTTTGAAGGATTAGATACCAAGGCCAAGGCTTTTGCAAGCACCTGACTAGGTGGCGTTCCCATACCTAGGGAATCCACCAAAGGTTGTACTAGTTTGGTGTAAGAATCTTTACCTAGTTTTTCTATAAGTGCCTGCCCAACAAGATAGCGAAGGGCTTTTTCAATTGAGGTGGCATCGCCACGATAAACAGCATTGCCTTCATGATCAAACAGGATTGCATGAGGAGGGATAAAAGATTCGGATACCTTGAAGTTAAAGGCAGCCTTGGCAAATAGAGGTAAAGTAAGGCTAGAAGTGTTCCAATCCTTTAAAAGATTTGGTTCGGTAGAAGAGTTGGTACCCGAAACAAAAGTAACTAGGCCAAAATCTGCAAGTTCCTTGTGCCAAGTTTGAACTTTTAGGAGTTGGGCCAACTCATCATCCTTACCAGCCCTGTGAAGAATTGCAGCAATGACTTTGCCCTTTAAAGAACTCTGGGTTAGGTTCGCTCCGCCAATTTGATTACCTAAGCGAATCCCTTCGGTTGTTATTTCTAAATTAAAAGTTGAAGAAGATGGGATGGGAGAAGTAACACTTTTGCTTTTTGCAATTGTTGGCTTTGTTGCTTTTCCCCAGAGATTTTCCATGAGAGCGAAACCTGCCTTATCGTGCTTCTTCAAATCTTCCCTCGTATGGGGAAAATAATCGATTCGATTTAAATAGGCGCAGCTCATCTCAGCAAAATATTCATGTTCATTGGTTGCAGCATAGGAAGTTCGATCGTAAAGGTTTCTTTCCATCGCCAACTTGTAGGTTTGCTTCACCGTGGGGTTTTCATAACCAATAAGTTGAAAGTGAACTGCATGAGCCATCTCATGAAGCAAAACACAACGCTTGGTATCAAACTCAGGTTGATGCTCTTTGGTTAACGATTTCATGCGCAGAACAACTACAGAATTAGCTTTAAGGGGTTGGGTACCTTCTCGGAGTAACTGCCTTTGGGTACCGCCATAATACACAGCAAGGGCGTTTCCCTGTCTCCCATTGCTCATTGCGAGTTGTTCATCCCATTCGACCCAGATAAGGATATTTCTAAGGAGTGCAAGAGGCTTGGGGGCAAGAACTGCAGAGATCATTTTAAGTTCCATGTCAAGAACTTCGAGCGGTTTGACTTTGAACATTTCAGAATTTTTAGGGTCAAGAACCTTTTCATGTACAAGAAGAGTAAAGCCATCAATCATCATGGTTTTATAACCAGGAATGGAATCTGGTTTGATCACAGCCTTTTTAGTTGCAGTCGTCTGCGCACTAAGGTCAAACGAAAAGAGCACGAGCAAAATAATAACTAAAGATAATAATTTTCGCATGAGGCACCTTGGGCTAAATTAAAACTAACTCAACCTATCGTAGACTAAAAAGATTTAAGAGTGAAGGAATTATTATCCGTCATTAAGTCGGGGTGAAATGAAAAAGGATGCCCATGATTAACATGCGCATCCTAGAATTGGTTGAACTTTAAAGCGAAGATTTATTTCTTTGCGGGTGCTACAGGATCTCGGCTATAACCTTCCCACATAGGATCATTGCTGACCTTCCAGACTTTGCCATTATGCATGAATAGTTTCTGGGTTTCTTCCTTATTGAAAGGTCGTGCCCCGATCCTGCCAAACACAGAAAGCTGATTACCACTCTCATCAACAGCCCTATCGCGATCCATGCCCTTGCTGACGCAAAGAGCGTGCCCGCCAATGGGTAGCTTGAAGGTTGCGATCAATTCTGGAGTAGGTTTCGGACTGAACCCACCACTGCCGGGTGAATCAGGTGTGGTAAGCTGTAAGATGCGCATGCCGTTTTTACCATCAGCGACATAAGCAAATTCGCTGGTGTAAGTGATACCAAGTTTAACATCATGGGCGTCATTGATTTCGCCATTAGCATTAAAGACTTGGTCCACCTTGGGTTTCTCAGGGTTCTGGATATCAAGGATAACCAAGCCAAGTTTGCCTGCAGCGAGGTAGGCATAAGTTCGGGCAAGGTAAATACTATGCACATCAGGAATGTTAATTTGACTGATGGGTTTAGGCTTGGCAAGGTCTGTAACATCCAGAACTTTAACGCCTTCTTCATCAGCGACAAACGCATAGCGGAACTGAACTGCAACAGCTTTGGGCTTCTTGATCCATTTGTTATCAATCACGCTAGTGATTACTGGTTTAGTAGAATCTTCGCATGAAATTACAACCAGGCCTTTATCACAAGTGACATAAACATAATTACCCACGGTGATCACATGGCTTGCCCCTGCAAGAATGTTATCTGGGTTGAATGTCCAAGCGCGTTTTACAAAGTTGTTAAGCGGATCGCCATCAAGCAGAGTACCAGCGCCCACTGCGACCAAGCCTTCATATCTATCGGTAAAGAAGATAAGGCCATAGATGCCTGCAACGCGGGGCTCATCATTTTCAGGGAAATGCTTGCGTGTAGGATCTGGTGCGATGGTTGTAGGTGCAGCAACACAAGTTGCGTACTTACTGCGAATGTAAAACTTCTGACCCAGCGGGGAAACAGGAGCGGTGGACATGCGCTCGGAGAAACCCTTGTGGTCGATGAAAGCAATATCGAAGATGCGGAAACCAGCTTCGCCACATGCAGCATAAAGATATTCGCCACGATGCTGAACGCTTTGGATCTCTGACTTCATGAATGGATGAAGCAGAGGATCACTAATATCGCGGCCTACATGTTCGTGTGCTCGTTTAAGCATGCTCTTATTCTTGCCCACATGTTCCTTGAAGAAATCTGGGTAGGCAAGCCTATGTAGATAACTGCCTATCACCGCCTGTGGTTCATCGCGTTCTGTGGAAACAATGCTCCATAAGCCGTGCGAGCCTGCACCAACCCATGCATAACGCCCGATGAAATTCAGGTAATTAGTACCCTGCATCGAAAGTTGGGTGATCAACGCATTGTTATTATCATCCTTGGAAAGATGACAATCTGCGCATTGCTTGGTGGCTTTACCGCTAAAGGTGTGTGGCACATTGGTACTGAATGCAATTCCACTCAGGCCCTCTGCAGAAATGGTCTGCTGTTGTTGATAAATAACTTCACGATTCTGATTGTAGCTGGTCACATGGATGGCACAAGAAGATCGGGAAGGGTTAACCTTGTTGTTGGTAACAGAACCATCGCGTGCCAACATGAAAACATCATCGCGAAGTGTCTGCCAATTGTAGGAACTATAATTCCTAGTGACATCGCCCTCGGCGTGAAGCTGAGGCATCTTGCTGTTTGCCTTCTGAGGGATATGGCAGCCATAGCAACTTGGGTTCCAAGAAGAATGGCACGAGATACAAGACATATTTTTATTGGAATGTGCACAACCCGAATCGTCATGGGCATCCACACCCTTCACATTACCCCAAACAATTTTATCACCTTCGTAACGAACCGTTTTTGCAATAGCAGACTTGGCGTTGAAGTGTTCGCTTTGAGGATTGATGGTATCTTTGGTCTGAACAATTTCCCAGATAAGATCTTTTTCAACCATGCTGCGCTGATAAAGCTTTTCGCCTCTTCGTTCAAACCTTGGTTTGCCTGAAGGCGTTCGCAACGAGGTAAGATCTCTACCATAAAGTGGGTTTTTCGTATCTTCGGGCTTCACATCAGGGTTGGAAGTGTAAGAAGCGGGGCCCGAGGTTCGAAGCTTTGCAATATCGGTAGATGAACCATGACAGTCAATGCAAGCGATTTCAATTGCGCCACGCACTTCCATCTGGAGCCTACCGTTGCCATGCATATCTTGAATGAAATGGCAATCAACGCAATGCATACCTTTTTCAACATGGATATCGACAAGGTGCATTGGGATGCCCGCTCGTTCATGAGCTTCAAAGTTTTTCACTTCAGCGGGGCTGATCGGTTTTTTAGCAGAGTCGGTCGGTTCCTTGAAACGACTATGCAGTTCTTTGACGATGTCGACGCCTTTTTTCATGTTGGCAGAAGAAAGATCTTTGACTGGGTCGCCATTGTAATCAAGAATATTGCCTTTTTGATCTCTACGGAAAACAGCCCTGAAGACCCAACCATGACTATGGAAGTCACCAAACTGGCTATGTTTAGTTTCGGTGTTGAGGTCGGTCACATTATTAAGGAAATCAGGATCGGACCAGTTACCTCTTGCAGAAGCTTCCTCGGGGTTGGCCATTTGCGCACGAATGAACTCTTCGCTGCTGGGATACCGTTGTTTTTTTGGATACATCAACTCTGCATCCGATTCCAAATCCCACCACATATAACCGATGAAACTATTCATAACCGTAGTACCAGGATGCACATGACAAGTCATGCACTGGCTGGTTGGTATGGAATTACCCTTGGCAAAACGATGTTGAATGGGGTGGCCGGATTCATTCTTTGGAATGGTCGGGTCAGGTTTGATATCATCAAATTCTTTATCGGTTGCTAGGCCCTTGTTCCCAAATTTGGCATATGGGCCAGAGTGTAGTGAGGAACGATCATTGGCATAAATCACATGGCAACCGGTACAGCCACTATTGCGGTAATCACCAGCTTGTTCGTTGGTACCCGAGAAATTAAGTGTCGGATCAAAGAGGCGGGTTTTGGTAAGGCTCACGAAAACAGGGTCGGTACGATTTTCCGTACCCAGACCACGATTACTTAAACGGGAAAGAAATGGTCTACCTGTATCTTCAAAAATATTTGGAATCCCAACTTCAGTTCGGACTTTGCCACCTCGTTCAAAGATACGAAGAATATTTCCGGGCTGCGCCATTTCAAATCTTGGCAGCGGATCAAGGTAGGGAATTACTCCCCGAGTTTTTTCGAAGTCGGTAGGCGGAGGATTAGATTGAATGCGCAATGGCGTACCATTCATGCTGTAAAGTTCGCCATGACGGGGCACTTTGTAAGGAATCGATCCGTTGTTATAAAGTGCAGCACCCCAAAGCATACAACCATGGCTCATCATGCTTTTTCGAACTTGGGTGACAATATTGGAATGGCAATTCACTGTACCACAACTGATATGGCTGATGCGGGAATCACCTGGGTTCACAAAGCGGATGTAATCTGGGGATTCTTGATTCAGAAGGGTGTAACTGCGAACAGGGTTGGCAGAGTTACGCCACGCACCGGGTTTTTTAGCAGGTGGGGCTGCAGGGCAACTACGAGGAGTGTTAGCGGGCCTTTCGGGATAGCCTGGGCCATCCACATTCCGGGTGAAATTCGGATTCCCACCATGGCAATCTGTACAACCAATTCTCACGGTTGTCTTGCAGTGCGGATCCTTGGAATTTTCATGACACGAAATACAATTTGCAGACTTAGCTTTGATTTCTTCATCAGATTGCTTATTAAGATCCAACCCTTCCAATTCAGGAGGCAAAGGAAAAGGAACATTAGAAGGCGCAACAATTGCAACGGTGGGTGGCGCAGCGGCTAGGGGCATCGAGCTTTTGAATAAGCCCCCAAAACCATAAAATACGCCCAGCGAAAGAGCCACAAACACTAGACTGTTGATCAACTTTTCACGAGAAACATTCAAAAGCATGGCCATTGCGCCTCCTGCACTTAAGCCACGAAAAAACCCATACGCAAGACTGCGCATGGGTATAAATTAAGCTTTTTAACTAATTTAGGTCAAGAGAGGTAAAGTCTTAATACTCCAACGTCTATATGCAACTAGTAGGTTAGGGTAAGTTGGGCAAATCCGGCCACTAGGGGGTCCACTGTTCCGAACGGGTTATTATATAAGGCCTTAAATGCTGAACCTGGAACTAGGGTAGAAACACCCACCGTCATAATTGCATTGTTGTTAAGAAAGGGCCTGTATTCAAAGCCCGAGCTTAAATCGGTGCCAAGAAAATTATTGATGCCTCCAGCAAAAACATATTGCTCGATCACAGCACTACTTTCCAACCACATAAAATTGCAATTGTTGATCATTTTCAATTTCGGATTAATATCTAAATCAAATCCTAAATTATAAAGAAGCAAACCAGGGTTCACAAAATTCGCCTGACCCTGAATTCTACTGCTGCGTAGATCGGGGATAAGACTACCGCCATTGGTTAGATTCACCCCAAACAACTTAACCGATTGCCTTTGCCAGTAACTAAAAGGCCCGCCTGCAAAATTACTATTTTCAAAAATAGTATCAAAACCAGAAGCATGACTGTTGGTTATATCCCGATCGCCTGAAGACCAGAAGAAAGAAGTACGAAACCTTGCATAATCTCGGTCATAGGAAAGTTCACAAGCTGCCATCGCTGCGCGAATATCCTGGGCCTGCCCTGCAAGAGGATTATAAGCATCATAACCCATCACATAGTACATCTGATGCGACACATTAAAACGCTCGATATGGCCATCTCCGGCCCAACCAAAGTATACAGCATCAACATTATGGGGTGTAAAAACACCCACGGGATCTGGGCGGATAAGAAAACTGTTTCGATCAAAAAGAAAATCCGCTGAATCGTGATAATAATTGGTGCTAATCTGAGCAGTATAACCTGGCCAGATAAAATCTTGCCTATAGTAGTTAGCAAAAATAAGGTTAGTCCCACGATCTCGGAAAGTATTTAAACCGCTATTGGTATCTTTTTCAGCTTGGCGGAAATAAGCTATATTAAATTGATCACGGTTGTCGTTTCGTGTGCCGAATATACGCACTGCCCGATTGATATCATTGAATAAAAACCCGCGAAAGTCGGCATTAAATGGCTGAGAACCAACTCTTGCAGACATGAAGTCATAGTAAGCACTGAGATCCACCAACTTGGATTCTGCAAAATATTCTTCAATGGCAAGGTAATCCCGCTCACGCTGGGTTCTTTTCAAAACATTGGGATTAACCACCGCTAATTCATTAACATTCAAAGTGTTTACATTTAAAATTGGAGTGATCTTTAGGCGCCAATCCACGGGCTTATATGCAGCATCCCCATGAAACAAATCAAAAGAGAAAGACATAAAAGTCAAGTTTGCAAGTTGATTGGGATTACCAAAGAACTGTTCTTGAAAAGGCCTGGCGGTACTTTCAAACGGTGTTGTCCCAATCGGACTCTGAATCGCCTGGGTGATCTGTGTCACCGAGCCTGTAAAGTTGAAAAAGGTATGCTGACCATAAATTGGATAGTCACCCTTAAGAACATTTTGGTTGTACGGATCCCACCAATGACCAAGCTGAAAGGGGTAGTCCTTAACAGGAGGGTGGCCCAAGCCATATCGATCCAATGCGGGGAAGCCCATGCGCCAGCGGTCAGGCACAGGAACATAATCGTTATCGCCAACAATATCGGAGAGTACGGAGGATTTACCTGTAAAGCCTAATGGGGGAAGTACTGGGGTAGAAACTATTTCTTCAATGCTGGGCGGTTTTTCCAAGGAAGGAGGCGTAACCAAAGGGCGTTCAATCGGCTTAGAGCTGTCAGCGGGCCTAGGTGCTTCAAAGGGTTTGTCTGCAGATTTAAAATCAGGTATGGGTAAAAAATTTGGTAATTCTGAGGCAATTGCTTCTTTCGTAACTTTGGTTTTCTCTGCCTGACTAACAACCAAAGGTGCATCCTTCACAGGTTCCTGTGATAAAATGATACCTGGTGTCCAACTAGCTCCGCATAGTGCTAGAGCCCACAGGATGCTTCGCAGCCTCATGGGAATTCCCTCTAAAAATATTGGCCGAGGAATCTTACCTGTTAATAATCACAAGAAATACCATTTCCTCGAAAGTCTACGAAAGTGTTTATCGGTATAAGAAATGTTAAGCTTGATAAAGATTACCAATTTTATCAGTAATTTGTGTTATTAGGGTTGTAATCATTATTCAGCCCGTAATTTAAGCCTCAAATCGCTATAGCATTGAGCTCATTTCCTAAAACTTTATAAATTTTTCAACTATTTTCAAAATTGACTCAAAGACTTTACCGATTATGTCGATTCTTCCTTTAAGGAATAGCTCCCTCATCGGTGGTAATTAGTTATTTGGAGCCTTCCTATTGGAGAATCTAAGAGATGAATATTTTTAAGTCGCTATTTAAAAATCCCAAAAAGAACATCAATAAGGGCTTCGCGCTGCCTCGCATGGAAACTTTGGAAGATCGATCCGTGCCGGCCACCGCTGTATTAGATTCAGGCATTCTTTCTGTAATTGGAACCAGTGCACCAGATCGCATTTCCATCAATCTTGATTCAATCACCAATCAAATAGTAGTAATCAATGGCAACCAAGAAACAGGGCGTTTTAATTCTGCTGATGTCAACTCCATCTATCTATTTGGTGGCGCAGGAAATGATTCACTGCAAGTTTCTTCCCAAATAACTCAACCCGCTGTTATTGATGGTGGTTCAGGTAATGACCGAGTGTTTGGAGGCGGTGGCGGTTCGACGATCACCGGGGGCATAGGCGCCAACCGTATGGCTGGTGGTACTGGAAATGACAATATAATTGGACAGGGAGATTTCGATATCATCGGTAGCCCTTCGGGCGTGGATTTATTCACTGGCGGACCTGGGATCAATCGTTTTTTTGGTTATGCCCTTAATTCTGATGGCGGTGCCCAAGCTACCATTACTAATCTTTCTATTAATGATCTTAATTATCTTCTTCCTCAAGCACCTCCGGATCTTTCTTCCACATTAAACTTGCCACCTAGCCCAAATGTCACCTTAAGCATCAGCGATGTAACAACCCTTTTGCAACGGGCTGCTGCGGCAACTAAAAGTGAAGATGGCATCATCGCAATTGTGGATAGGCAGGGTAGAATTTTGGGAGTTCAAGTTGAAGGCGGTGTGAACTCCAAGATGAACCCAAACAGCCCGGATTTTGATCCGAACCTTTTCGTTTTCGCTGTCGATGGTGCAGTAGCACTTGCAAGAACAGGTGGCATGTTTGGTAATAACCAAGCACCTTTAACCTCGCGCACCATTGGTTACATCAGCCAAACAACCGTAACTGAAAGAGAAGTCAATTCCTACCCAAGTGACACAAACGAAAATTCCATAGTCCGTGGTCCAGGTTATGTTGCTGCTGTTGGCATTGGTGGCCATTTTCCACCACAACCATCAACGAATGGCGGGCCTAACGGTATTGCCTTCACACCCCAGGTTGATCTTTTTGGTATCGAACAAACCAATCGAGATGGGACTTACAATCCAGGGCTTGATCGCATCAAAGGAACTGCGGATGATGTTTTTGTACCCTTCCGCTTTAATATCGATCCAACCTATATTCCTGCAGATATTTTAAGTACCTTCTATACTGCGCCAGATTCCTATGGATATATGTCAGGCTACGCACCCAATGCACAGAGTCGCGGTATTGCAACTTTGCCTGGTGGTATTCCAATTGTAAAAGATAATGTAATCGTTGGCGGTATTGGGGTCTTCTATCCTGGTGCAACCGGTTTTGCGACCGAAGAAAATTCAATTCTCTCATCAACCTATGATCCAACTAAACTTGATCGATCAATGGAAGCTGAATATTGCGCCTTTGTAGCAACGGGTGGTTTCCCATCTGGTGGCGCAGCACAAAATCAACCAGTCGGTGGTATCGCATTGCCAACGAGTGGCTCTTTTGGCTTAAATGCTCCATTAAGTACTACTAGGATCGATCTTGTAGGTATTACTCTTCCGATCTTTGGTATGCCTGGGCAAAATGGAACGACACAACTCCTGCAATTTGGCCAAGCTTTAGGAGAAGGTACAGCAACTAATAGTATCCTTGCCAACCTGCTTCCTAGGGACGGGATGACAAATTATGTTCAGTACACTGGTGCGCCCCCAAATCTTATCCCAATTGGTACTGCAACCTCTCAGGCTTTTGCAGGCCTATTTGCTCCTGAAGGCTATTTGGTAACGCCTCATGATGGTGTGAATTTTACCGCAGCCCAAGTAAATACGATCATCATGCAATCGGTAAATCAGGCGCTTCAAACAAGATCTGCAATTCGCCTACCTTTAAACCAGAACGCCAAGATGACCATTGCAGTAACCGATGTAACCGGTGAAGTTCTGGGCTTGTTCCGCATGCCAGATGGCACCACTTTCTCACTTGATGTTGCAGTTGGGAAAGCCCGCAACCTTCGTTATTACAACGATGCAACCCAGTTGCAATCCATTGATCAGGTACCAGGCGTTCCCGCGGGAACTGCGTTCACCAATCGCACAATCAGGTATTTGTCATTACCAAGATTCCCTGAAGGTATTGATTTCCCTTCAGGACCGTTCTCGCAAATTAATGATGGTGGGACCAACCTTAATACCGCGCAAACAGTTGGTGCTCCTCTACCAGCTTCTGCCTTCCAAAGTGTGTTTGGATTCTCGTCGTTCCATCCCGGAAGTAACTTTAGGCAGCCTGCAACGTCAATAACCCCGATTCAAAACCAAAACGGGGTCATCTACTTCCCCGGATCATCAGCGATTTATGTTGGTGGACAACTTATATCTGGGTTTGGCATTAGCGGCGACGGTGTGGATCAAGATGATGTGGTCACCTTCGGTGGTCAGGCTGGGTTTAATGCACCAGATTCACTTCGGGCAGACTTCCAGTTTGTCAGAGGGGTGCGCCTGCCTTACCAAAAGTTCAATCGTCAACCAATTCTACCCCAAGCTTAACTCAGCTTTTAAAACAAGAAAGCCTTCTTTACTTAAGGGTGAAGAAGGCTTTTCTATTGAGATGATAATTAAATCTATTTCTTCTTGGTCATTACTTGGGCTAAAGGATTGGGCAGGGTTCTTGAATCGTTTTCAAATTGCTCGATCTTTTCGATGCGCCTAGAATGCCGGCCTTTCTCGAAAGGTGTTTCCAGCCATATTCTTACCATGCGCTCAATCAATTCCTCGCCCAACAAATCTGCGCTAAGGCACAAAACATTAGCGTCGTTATGTCGCCTGCTCATTTCTGCAGTGATGCTATCATGGCAGGGTGCAGCGCGAACGCCCGCAACTTTGTTTGCAGCGATGCACATTCCTATGCCGGTGCCACAGATTAAAATACCACGGTGAGCTTGTTTTTTGCTGACCGAGTTAGCTACATCAAAGGCAAAGTCGGGGTAATCAACACAATCTTCGTTACCTGGGCCCATATCAAGCACTTCATGCCCCATGCCCGAAAGAAAATTAAGTATGCGTTGCTTGACATTAAAACCACGATGGTCACTACCAATTGCGATTACCATGGTATGGTATCCTTGCTTTCCAAATAAATCTTGTTTCATCATTTTATCACCTTAGTGCACTAAGAGAGTATCTTAAAAACTAAATGTTTGAGGTTTTCCTGTATTTCGGACAAACATTGACTGTAAACCTTTTCGTCGCCACCGAATGGGTCACTAATATCCGAACCTGAAAAACTCAACATATGAACGGGTAGATGTTGGTCATGAAAACGATCTTGAAAAATATCCAAGTGGTTTTTAGTCATGACTAAAACAGCATCTGAATGTTTAATTAAATCAATATCCACGTATCTGCTCTGATGATCTTCCAAGCTAACCCCTAATTTTTGAACCACAATGGTTGCATTTGGGGAAGCCGCCATGCCATCATAAGCTGCCAATCCGCCCGAAAGAATTTCAAAACCTTTGTCGGGCAGTTCATGAATTTGACACCCGAGTTTTTCTGCAAGAAGCTTTTTGAACACAATTTCCGCCATCGGGCTTCTGCAGGTATTCCCGGTACAAACGAAGACGATTTTCATTCTTCGCTCGATCTTTTCCACAGTAACTCCATGATTATCAGATAAGCTGCTTCACGATTTTTTTTGTACTAAAGCCTAAGAACCATGAAATATTTCTTGCAACAAAGTAAGTCTAGGGCTGTCGTTCTATGAAACAATCACGATTGTTGATTCTTAACAGATACTTAACACAGATGGGGTAGTTTAAACTAACTTCTTGTAATTATACCCCGATCCTTGGGGAAAACCTTAATTAATTAGAATAAAATGGCGGAGTTTTAGCAATAGGAGACTAAGGGGATTAGCCTAAACTACGGAAATTAGAGAGCCTCATCGATCCAACCGCCTCCCAAAACCCGATTTCCATCGTAAAAAACCACTGCTTGGCCTGGAGTTACCGCACTTTGGCTCGTTTCAAATTCAACTTCTGCTGCTTCCTCACCCAAACGAATCACCTTGGCGGGCGCAGCTTTATGGCGATAGCGAATTTGAGCCTGGCAATTAATCTGCACATTCATCGGTATATTTGCCTGCCAATTAACCCCGGTCGATTTCAACCCTTTTGCCAGCAATCCTTCCATTTCGCCCACAACGACTTTATTTTCCTCAGCAACTATTTTAAGAACATACTTGCGCTGCCCCGTCGCAAAACCCAATCCTTTTCGTTGCCCAATCGTAAACCTCTCAATGCCATCATGCGTTGCCAGCGATTTCCCTGCCTCATCAACAATCATCCCGGGCCTATTTAAATCGGGCATACGCTGCTTGATCATTTTGGCATGATCACCATCCGGCACGAAACAAATTTCAACACTGTCGGGTTTATCCGCTACGCTAAGGTTGGCAGCAAACGCCAACTCCCGCACTTGTTCTTTTTTCATATCCCCAAGGGGAAACATGATTTTTTCCAGTATCTTTCGTTTCAAACCATGAAGCACATACGATTGATCTTTATCAGGATCTACGGCCCTATGCAGCTCTGCCCCATCGGTACCATGCACTATTTTTGCATAATGCCCGGTTGCAATATGATCAACTCCCAGCATTTCCCCATAGGACCAGAGTTGTCCAAATTTGAGCCAGTTATTGCAAACAATACAAGGGTTGGGGGTACGCCCGGAAAGGTATTCATGGGCAAAATAATCCATGATCTTACCAAATTCCGCTTCAAAATCGAGGGCGTAAAAAGGGATGTCGAATTTATCTGCTACCCGACGGGCATCGCCCGCATCAAGTGCGCTGCAGCAACCTTTTTTTCTTTCCGCACGAGCATCTTCGCTGCCGTGCACTCCTGTGCGCATGAATACCCCAATAACCTCATAGCCTTGGTCTATGAGTAATTGTGCGCAAACCGAGCTGTCAACTCCCCCCGACATGGCAAGGAGGACTTTATTTCCCATGGCAACCTCGTAATTGGATGGACATCTATGCTAAGAATATCTTAGCAACCAATAAGAAAAGGGCATGAATTATCTTAAATTTAGATTGGATAAAGGCAGGCGGAAGTAAGGAATCGATGGGGATATCGGCCGGCTGTAACGAAATTTCCGGATTAGCAGTTTACGTAAGAGGAAACCTGATTTCTTCATATAACAAATACTTCTGAAGCATCAAATAGAACCGTAAGCTTTACTACAGAGTACTATTAACAATACAAAAATGGTTTTGAGGCAATTATACAGGCCTTATGAAGGGTTAAAGCGATGCGGATCGCATTGGTATCATCAGAAGTGGTCGGATTTGCCAAGACTGGCGGCTTGGCCGATGTTGCGGGAGCCCTACCCCCAGCACTGGAAAGCCTTGGCGAAGAGGTTATTGTTTTTCTACCGATGTACCATTGCATCCGAAAAACAGGAAACTTTGAAAGCACCAATGTTCGATTTCAAATTCCGCTAGGCCCTAAACTAGTTCCAGGCTCGCTTGCAAAATCAAAAATACCAGGCTCAAATGTCACTGTTTATCTGGTAGAAAATCCTGATCTATTTGAACGCGACAACCCCGCTTATGGCAGAGGCTTCTACCAATTTGCAGGCTCTGAAGGCACGAAAAAAGATTATCCGGATAATTCCTCCCGATTCTATTTCTTCAATCAGGCTGTACTTGCCTCTTTCCCCCAACTTGGTTTCTGGCCCGATGTAGTTCATTGGAACGATTGGCAATCCGGTATCGGCCCTGTACTACTAAGAGAAAAGTACGACAAAAGCGAAGATCGGACCCTTGCAGATAAATACCAAAAAGTACGCAGTTTGATGACCATCCACAACATTGCCTACCAAGGCAATTTCTGGAAAGAAGATATGAATATGGCCCATCTTAATTGGAGCCTATTTAATCTTAACCAACTCGAGTTCCACGATACCCTCAGCTTCCTCAAAGCGGGAATTGTTTTCTCCGATCGCATCAGCACTGTCAGCCCAACCTATGCCCGTGAAATCCAAACCCCCTACTATGGATATGGCTTGCAGGGTTTGCTAACTGCTCTCGCCAGCAAATTAACCGGCATAGTCAATGGCATCGATTACAAAGTCTGGGACCCAGCAAACGACCCATTGATTGCTGGAAAATTTGACTCCCATAACATCCAACCCGGAAAAGCTCTCTGCAAAAAGGCTCTCCAGCACGAACTCGGACTCCAAGTTGACCCGAATATACCCATCGTTGGACTTGTCGCAAGGCTCGTTCAACAAAAAGGCATTGATCTGGTGATTGAAAGCGCATGGCGCATGATGGATTTGGGAATTCAGTTTGTTGTTTTGGGCGAAGGCGATTCTTATTACCAAAATGCATTAGTCCAATTGCAGGCCACCTACCCAGGCAAAGTCGCACTCAACTTCGCTTTCAGTGAATCCATGGCACACAAAATTGAAGCTGGTTCAGATTGCTTTCTTATGCCCAGCCTTTATGAACCCTCGGGCCTCAACCAGCTTTATAGCATGCGCTATGGCACTCTGCCCGTTGTACGCGCCACGGGCGGCCTTGCTGATACTGTCACCGATGCCAATGCTAGTTCCCTTGCCAACAACTCCGCAACGGGATTCAGTTTCAATGCCTACAGTTCCGCTGCTCTTTATGATTGCCTTTACAGGGCCATTGATTGTTATCGAAATCATCCTCAGGATTGGGCTAAAATTCAACGCAATGCCATGACTCAAGATTGGTCCTGGAACCGCAGTGCCAAAAATTATCAACAACTTTATAGTACAATAATATCTAGTCAAGCTTAGTGTTTACATTACTGAGGCATGATCCACCATGGCGGATGTTTCCTTAGCTTTTTTATGGCATCAACATCAGCCATATTATCCTGATGATTTAACAGGCGAAAACCCCATGCCTTGGGTTCGTCTTCATGGGGTCAAAGATTATTACGGAATGCTTTTGCATCTCATGGAATTCCCCGCCATGCGTTGTTCCATCAATTTGGTCCCCAGCCTTATCGAACAAATTCTGCAATACACCGAACAAGGCAGATCCGATCGATTCCTAGATGTTTCCAGAATCAACGCAGACAATCTCGAGGAAGCCGAGGCTGTTTTTTTGCTCGACAATTTCTTCATGGCCAACCCCCACCATATGATTCTAGCTTTTCCACGATATGGTGAGTTATACCAGCGAAGGGGTTTGGGACGATGTTCGGGTCAAGAGGCGCTGCGGCGTTTTAATTCCAGAGACCTCAGAGATTTGCAGGTATGGTTTAATCTTGCCTGGGTGCATCCCATTGCAGTTGCCCAGGATCCTTTTCTTTCCGGCCTTGTTACCAAGGGAAAACAATTTACAGAGGAAGAAAAACATCTTCTTTTAGACAAGCATCTAGAGATTCTAAAAAAGGTCCTGCCTCTTCATAAAAAATTGCAGGACGATGGGCAGATAGAGATCACCACTACTCCCTATTTTCATCCAATAGTACCCTTGTTGTTGGATAAGAAGTTTGCCCGCGAGGCTCTCCCGCAAATTCAATTACCCTCATATCAGGCCAGCTATTTAGAAGATGCTAAAGTTCATTTCCAAAAAGCTATCGATCAGTATAAGTCTATTTTTGGAATTGCCCCCATAGGGATGTGGCCTTCGGAAGGCAGTGTCTGCCAGCCTTTTATTTCGCTTGCTGAAAGTTTTGGATTTCGCTGGATTGCAACCGATGAAGAAATACTATCTGCATCAACCCACGGCGATGTAAGTAGAGATTCCCAAGGGTATGTTCGCAACCCACATAAACTTTATTCACCTTATAGGGTTCATGATTCAGGCAAAGGGATCAACATCGTTTTCCGTGATCATGCCCTTAGCGATTTAATTGGTTTTCGTTATCAACATAGCGACCCCGAGGCTGCTGCACAAGATTTTCTTGACACCCTTTCGGAAATTGGAAAATCCATCAACTCGGATAAACCTGCATTGGTCACTGTCATTTTGGATGGGGAAAATTGCTGGGAACATTACCCAGGCGGGGGCGTCGACTTTATACGGGCGCTTTATCGCAAGTGCACCTCAACGCCTAATGTTCATACTGTTCGGCTAGGGGATTACCTTGCGCATAATCCACCTACAAACAATCTTGATCATCTTTTTGCAGGGTCTTGGATCAATCATAATTTTGCAATCTGGGTCGGGCATGAAGAAGATAACACCGCATGGGATCTACTCCATAAAGCACGCGAGTATCTCAAAACCAAGGATGCTTTCTCCCTTCCCGAATTATTACAAAAAGCCTGGCGCGAAATTTACATCGCCCAAGGAAGCGATTGGTTCTGGTGGTATGGAGACGACCATTCCTGCGCACAAGACGAACTCTTTGATGAACTCTTTCGCAGGCATCTGAAAAATGTTTATGCTTTTCTGGGGGATATTCCACCCATCGAACTCGATAGGCCCATTCGCAAAAAAGGGGCACGCAATATTCATACCCTGCCCCGCTCTTTCCTCGAAATTCGTATCGATGGCATGCCCCGATTTTTTGAATGGCTCACCGCAGGGCATTATGCCTGTCAGGGTGAACGAGGCACCATGGCAATGACCACCCAAGGCCCGCTTCGTGACATCTACTTTGGTTTTAATCTCCGAAAATTATTCATCCGCATTGATTGCACCGCAGATGCCAGGATATCTCTCAAACAGTTCCATCAAATTAAAATCGGGTTTCTAGAACCTGCAGGGCACCAAGTGATCATTGATATATCTAACCAAGAAAAACTTTCTTTTACTCATCTGCTTGCAGGAAAAGAAGTGCCTACATCCATCGAAATTGCATTGCAAAAAGTAGTGGAGTTTTCTATTCCTTTTGAAACACTTGATGTGAATGAAAATCAAATTGTTTCTTTTTATGTCGAGATTTTGGAAAATGGACTTGGTCGAGATCGGGCACCCAGAGAAGGATTGATTACCTTTAGCAGACCCACCCGAGATTTTGAACAAATCATGTGGGATGTCTGATTATGAAAACAAGTTTGAACTTAAATAACACTAAGTCGGGGATTTAAAATAATGCCAGAGCTTCGTAAAGATCCGATCGTTGGCCGATGGGTGATTATTGCAACCGAACGGGCTCGCAGGCCCATGCCCCAATCTGCGGAACCCCTGCTAGCACCTGGGGGGTACTGCCCTTTTTGCGAGGGTAACGAAGATAAAACCCCCAACGAAATTTATTCTTTTAGGGAACCAGACACCCAAGCAGATCGACCAGGTTGGCGGGTCAGAGTGGTGCCCAACAAATTTCCCGCTCTGCAAATCGAAGGCGATCTGCAAAAAAAAGGCGATGGCATTTACGATAGCATGAATGGTATCGGAGCCCATGAAGTCATCCTCGAATGCCCCTTTCATGAAACAAGCATGGCTCGCCTTCCTGAAAGTTATATCCGCGAAATCCTCTGGACTTACCACGAAAGGCTTGCAGATCTGAAAATGGATTCCAGGATGGTCTATGGCATGATTTTCAAAAATGTAGGCGCCGCTGCTGGCGCTTCATTAGAACATTCCCACAGCCAGCTTATTGTTACACCCATCCTTCCCGTTAATGTTCTCGAAGAAATGAATGGCGCACTCGAATTTTACAAGTACCGGGGGCGCTGCATTTATTGCGATATCATCTCTCAAGAACTTGGGGCGGATAAAAGAGTCATCTTTGATTCACCCAGTTTTTTAGTGATCACTCCTTATGCCAGCAGATTTCCTTTTGAAACTTGGATCATCCCCAAGCAGCATAACAGCCATTATGAAAACGCATCGAAGAGCGAACTGGATGAATTGGCCGGGGTGCTAAAAACGATATTGTTGAAGTTGGAAATCGCACTGGATAACCCTGCCTACAACTACATGATCCATACAGGGCCCTTGAACACATCTCAATTGCCACACTATCACTGGCATATGGAAATTATTCCAAGGTTGACCCGAGTTGCAGGATTTGAATGGGGCACTGGTTTCTACATCAACCATGTACCACCCGAGCAGGCGGCAATGGTTTTACGAAACACCGAAGTTGATACGCTTTAATGATTAACGGGCACCAAAATAATACAGGCTTAAAAAGAGTGATGCGTGCCTAAGCCAGCTAGGCAGCCCTTCTGGCCCATGGATAAAAAAGATTGCCGCGGTGCTTGCAACGGTAATCAAAACAAGCATAGCTTGCATATCTTGCCAGCGGGACAGCAAAGAATTTACACCAGGGCGCATGACCAATTTTGCAAAATAAGCAATAACCATACCGGAAATATAAGCGCCCACTGCGCCAAAGATAGGCAACACTTTGGGATCAAACAGCCTGCCTTGTTTTTGTAGAAAAAATCCAGCAACACCAAATGTTAGAAGAATCATTGCCCGGATAACTCCTGTGGGCAGGTAAAGGGGTCTGGTTTCTGGTGGGAGTAAACCTTCTTTTTGCAATCGAGGAACAACTTCGGGGGGGATATTTAAAAATCTGCGCCTCGAAAAGTAATGCGCAAGTGCAATCAATAGTGTTTCGTTCCACAAAATATCTATCTCTCGCCCCGCCATCATTTCATTGATGACAACTCCAAGAATCAACAGGGTTAGCAATGCACGAACGCTGCCTTGGGGAAGGCCTAAAGGCGGCCTGACTGGATTATCTGAATCTGTTATTTGTGACATTTATTTCCAGAGTAAGAATTTCGAGGATATCATATTTGAATCTCTCAACCGCTTTTTTAGAAATCCCAAACTCCTCCGAAATTTCAGCAGGGGAATAACCCAGAAGAATTAAACAAAACAATCTCTTTCTATTTTCATCTTCAAGCTTGATCATTACTAAGTCAAGAGATTCCTCAAGTATTAATTTTTCGACGATTTTTTGGCGCTTGTAATTGCATTTCCAGATGGTCATTTTGGCAAGCAGGTACCATATTCCCCCAGTTCGCAAGCTTGACGGTTCCTTTTTACAACGCTGTAAAGAAATCCAGAAAAACCGATCAAGCAATATCATTTGGATCTAAACTTGGACACTAAAAGTCTGCCAATTTTAGCTAGGGCAAGGGGAGAGCAATCTTCTAAGAAAGCAGATAATTTCTTCAAAATTATTAGTATTTACAGGTCCGGGAGGGTGCGATTCCTGATCCATCAATCAAATCTTTAATTAATTCTTAACAAGGCAAAAACTAATGTCTAAATTGCCTGGTCATGGTCCCCTACATTAGCGCCAGATGGAAGTTAAGGATTTTGGAAGAAAAAGGGCCAAGGGGATGAAGAAAAAAGTGTTCAGTGATGAGAAGAAGGTGGAAGTTTTACGGGAAGCCGAGCAGTCCGGGAAAAGCATTCAGGAGGTGTGCCGGACGCATGGTATATCCGAGCCCACCTTTTACCTTTGGAGGAAGAAATTTGGTTCGTTGAAGGAGAATGAGGTCAAACGATTGCGAGAGCTTGAGAAAGAAAACCTAAGGCTGAAAAGGCTGCTCGCAGAGCGTGACGTGGAACTGGATGTCGTGAGGGAGTTTCTGCAAAAAAAGTAAGCAGTCCTCTGGAGAAGCGAAGAGCGGTGGAGTTCCTGACCACCCGCAAGATCTCCCAGAGGAGAGCCTGTGAAATACTCAGGATCAGCCGATCCCTCCTGAGATATGTACCCAAGAAGAAAGACCAAAAGCTGATTGAATGCCTGAAAGTGATGGCAGGGAAATACCCACGTTTTGGGGTGCGCAGGCTTCATGCCGTGGTAAGGCGGAATGGTTGGCAGGTAAACATTAAGAAGGTAAGGCGGTTGTGCCGCCTCCAGGGATTATTGATACCCAAGAAAAGACATCGAAAACGATGGAAGGGATCAGGAAGACTGCCCTGCAAGGCAGAGTATGTGAACCATGTCTGGTCCTATGACTTTGTGCATGATTCGTTTGAAAACGGGCAGAAAATCAAGTTTTTAACCGTGATTGAGGAATATACCCGATACTGCTTGTGTATCGAGGTGGGCTCAAGATTTACCAGCAAAGATGTGATGGCAGTATTGGAAAGATTATTTACCCAATACGGTTATCCAACCTTTATCCGCAGTGATAATGGACCAGAGTTTATTGCCAACGCCCTGTCTGCTTGGTTGTCCACCCAGGGAGTAACAACCAGATACATTGAACCCGGATCACCATGGCAGAATGCTGTGGATGAAAGGGTCAATGGTACTGTTCGGGATGAATGCCTGAACATGGAAATGTTTCATCATGTGGATCATGCAAGGGCATTGGTCAGGATATTCCAAAGACATTACAACCAGGAGCGTCCACATAGCAGTTTGGGGTACAGGACACCTCAGGAAATTGCGTCTAAATATGGACTTAAAACTACCAAGAACAACTCCTGGAAAACCAACCCCCTTGGAAGTGGAACACTTGGAACAAAAATATTTTTGCCTGGTTACGGAACAGGCATAACCAAACTTTTAAAAACCATTAGATCCAGAAAATGATCATGAATACATCAAAGGATGTTCTCTTCGAGAACTCAGCGAAATCAAGCAATTGGAATGATGCCACGGAATAATCCGTGGCCAAAAAAAGGATGGAAAAGCAGCAAAATACTTAAGATCACGGTGGACCTAAAAATGGGGACTAGACAACGCTACCAAAATGATTTATCATAAAAATCATCAAGCCTGACGAATTTATCATAAATGTCATCAAGACTGACGAGATGGGGGATTGATACTTGGCAAGAAATTGATATCAGTCATTTGCTAACTCAACAGAGGGGAAAGGGTGATGCGCACCTTGATTTTGGCGGTCATGGATTGGGACGTGACATGGATTGGTCTCGGGCGATTGAGACCGCATCGGCGGGAAGATTTTCTTAGTGGTCGGGTGATTACGTTAATTGTTTTTTATACTAGCATTTTAACTTTGTTGGGGACATTCGGGATGTACTCAATTGCGGTTGGGGCGGGACAAAAATTTGTAGGATTGGAAGGCCAAAGCGCGTTGATTGCAGTTGCAGCAACTATCTTTTTGAACGCGTTTCTTCAAGTCTTTAGCGCGTCTTTATGGAATCAACGCGCTGCAGAGCTGCAGTCTCGCTTCGCTTCAAAAATGAACGGTTCTTAAAATGATGCCACGGAATAATCCGTGGCAAAAAAAAAGGATGGAAAAGCAGCAAAATACTTAAGATCACGGTGGACCTAAAAATGGGGACTAGACAACCTTAATTGACAATCCCAGAAAAATTAAATTTTACTAAGAATTAACCGCTAAACTTGTGCGCCTTCTTGATTTCCTATTAATCGCAGCAGCTCAATAGTTGCCAAGTTGTAAAAAATGGAACTCTAGGCAAGCAAAAGATCCCTTAAAACCGGGTGTCGAGCATAATTTTCTTTTAATTATTACAATCTTGATGAAATATTTTAGTTCTCATGACGAATAATTAAAAGTAAGGCTATTATATATAACAGTGGGTTCCAATTAATCATTCTTTAAAATTGGTCTAGGAGTATAACTGAATCCTTGTTAATAAGCGTAAAGCAATTAATCGGGAAGTTTAACTAAATAGACATTTGAAGAAATAAACAGGTAGGAGTTTAACCATGACCCAAGTAGAGATTCCAAAAATAAAAGTTCAACCCGAAAGCACTTTGCTTGCCAACCTTTTCGCCAAAGTTGGTGAACCAGTAGACCCATTGAAAATTTCGGTGATCAATGTGTATGCAAATAAATGGCGTGTTAATGTTTGGAAAAGCTCGAACAATAATTTCCTTCCCAGTGCTGGATTCATCGAAGCCAGCTACTTTGTTGAAGTTGGACCAGAAGACGAAATCAGAAGCGTCCGCTAAGTAAGGCCTTTGCTATTTTTAGCTAAGTGTACTTTAAGTGATTTAACTGATTTTGTAGATCATTCTAATGAGGTGTCTGGCCTTTGAGGCTTTCCGAACAAAGCCAGACACCAATTACAATCACGAACACTGCACTGATAATAGGCAGAAGTTTCGAAATTCTCTCAAGCCATATTCCTGATGGCCCGTGCTTTTTGATTACGTCGCGGGTTTTAACTACTGCAATTCCCACTGCGACCAAAACTCCAGCCATTCCGGTGCTAAAAGCCAAAAGCAAAGGTACCGCAATACTTGCCAATCCTGCACTTAATGCAAAAAGAAGCATCGCAACTGCATCCCAGCAGGGAATAATCCCACCTGCAATTCCAAGAATTACTATACCTTTCCATCCTGCATCCTGAGTATTGAGGGAAATAGAGCCATCGGCGTTATGTTGGTGAGAAGAACCAGGGCCATGAGAATGATCAGCTTGCCCCAGAATGCGACGAAGTAGCAACCAAGCACCAAGTGCAGCAATGGTAATGCCACCAAAGAAACCAAGTACAGTTTGCACATCTGCGGGGGCAGCATTGGGAAAAAAGCTAGGGAGCAATAGTGCGAGAAGGATTACACCGCCTGTATGAGAAATCGTGGTGACTGCACCAAGCAAAAAAGCATGGGCTAGGGTGCCTTTTTCACCAACGAGGTAAGCTGCTGCTAAAGTTTTCCCATGCCCGGGTGTTAATGCATGTGCAGCCCCAAAGAACAGAGCGAAGAGAAAAAGTAGCCAGCGGTTTGTTTTGTTATCAAGCAATAGATTAAGCATGGAATCATCAGCATGCTTATTGAGTTCAGCGGGTAAAGGTGAAACGCCAATGGAATCAGACGAGTTACGATTTGCTTCCAAAGAAAAATTGAAACTTGCCAGGCGAAGCTTTTCAGCTTCACCTGGCCCCCGATCGAGAGGTTGTTTAGCAACAATTTCCGGGCTTGGAAGCTCGAGGTTGCTTAAAGTTGAGGCGTCCGTTGGAGCGGTCAGGATTTCCACTTTAGAAAAATCATCTTCTGCGTAATTACCCTCACGGAATTGAAAAGAGTGGCTGGGCATGGGGGAAACTTCAAAAGGCGCTTCGAAACGAAAAAAACATTGCAGGTGGTTCTTAACTCTGATTGTTTTTTGAGTGCACACAAAGGTTAGTGTTTTGCCATCCACCTTTGCAATTAAATTAACGACCAGCTCCTCAGCCATATACGAAGAAAAAACAGAATGAAGCTGTTCCCGTGTGCGTATTTTTAAACGCTGTTCTTCGGGAAGAGATGCAATATCTCTTGCAGCGCGTAATTCATCAACCTCCAGCAAATAATCCAATTGCACTGTGTTATTAAGAATGCGAAGGATGATAGTACGGTCATGGTTTTCAGAAAGCAAAGGGTGCGCAATCAAGGAATCAGCTTTAATTAAAAAGCCAATCACCAGTAACAGAACAAGGGAGAAGTTATTTTTTAGGCTTGGCATGACTAAGGGCCATGAGTGCAAAACCTGTTACCAGGTTTGGATCGCCTTCCATCCAACGATCTTGGGGATTAGACCAAGAACCATCTGGAGATTGTTTTTTAGCAAGAGTAAGAGCAAGTTCATCTTTCCAAAGGTGTGAAACGCCCTTGGAATCTTTTACTTCGTTAATTTCAAGTGCTTCGAGTGCCTTTGCCATGGTGTTGTAATAATAAAAAAGGCCCCACGCAGCGCGTTGCGGAGGCATGCCCGGGTTGGATTCCAAACTATAGTTGTTGCTAACCCATTCATAAGCTTTCTTAACTCTTGGATCATTTTTTGAAACTCCGCAATAAATCATGCTTTTTATACCCGCATAAGTCATGCTGGCATAACCGGGCATGGATCCATCTTTTTCTGGGCCATCCGCATTACGCACGCTACCACCCGCTGCAGCAGAATAAATAAAGCTGCCATCGTTTATCTTTCCTGCCCAAGGTTGATCGTTATTTTCGCTTTTAAGATTTTGGCACCTACTAACAAAGACCATGGCTTTTTTGAAAGCAGGGTCATCTTTGGCAACGCCCGCAGCAACCAGTGCATCAAGGTAAAAAGCTGTATTAGAAAGATCTGGACGAGACTTACTATCGTATCCTGCACCGCCGTAATAATCATCTTTTGGGTTTTTACCTTCCGATTCATCCCACTGAAGTTGTTTCAAAAACTTAGCAGCATTACCAACCACAGCTTTGTAGGAATCTTTATTAGCAGCACTAAGCGCCATCACATTAACCGATGTGACATAATTTTGAAGTTGAACTCGTGGGTCAAGGCCCGCAATGTGTCCGGATTTAGTATTAATAAGCCCTTCGATATAGGTAAGGCCTTTGGCAATCATAGGATCATCAGAGGGAAGTTTGCCCGTTTTTAGAAGGCCAGTAATAATTATTCCTGTAATTCCTGGGCTGGCTTTAGAGCTCCACGAACCATCTTCGGCTTGGTTCTTCCTGAGATAGGAAATCGCTTTATCCACAGAAGAATTCCAAGAATCTGCTGGGGTAGGCTGGGCATTTGCAATGCTTAAGAAAAGAATGGCACCGATCAAAACTAGGCCAAAATACTTCGATTTCATGATTGAACCCCTTTAAGGCGTGACCGCTTAATATCACTGACAATATTATTGTAAACGAAAGTATAGAAAGTGAAATAAAAAAGGGCACGGACTGTGATAAACAGTTCGTGCCCCGAAATAGTTTGGCCTACCTTGTTAGCCTACGATTGCAAGAATATCATCTTCGCTCATGATGAGGTATTCGTTGCCATCAACAGTAACTTCACTGCCTGCATAAGAGGTAAAGAGAACGCGATCGCCTTCCTTGATTTGGAAAGGGGCACGCTTGCCGTTATCCAAAACGGTACCTTCACCTACGGAAAGGACTTTGCCTTGTCTGGGTTTTTCCCGGGCACTATCAGGAAGAAGAATGCCACCAGAAGATTTATCTTCTGCTTCAAGTCGTTTAACAACAATTTTATCATTCAGGGGTTTCAAAGCCATTGCAACAACACTCCTCAAAATACCAACAACAAAAAAAGAACAAAAAAGAAGGATCAGTCACCACTTTTTAACCGGCCATAAAACCGGGTCAATGCCTTCATTACTGTATATAACACCATGCCACGATTTACAGGCTTGGGTATGACGCTGTAGACCGATGCTTGATGAGCCTGCCTCATTACGGTTTCTGTTGGGTCACCGGTAACAAGGATCGCTGGTAACATTGTATGAATCTGACGAACAAGATGCAGAGTTTCCAAACCAGTAAGGTTCGGCATATGCATATCCAGCAGGACTAAATGAACTTGAACTTCTTGAATGAGATCAACCGCTTCTACGCCTGAAGAAGCTAGAATCGTGCGATATCCTTCTTGCTCGACGATGTCTCTCAGTGCCTCTCGGGCCGGAGTATCATCGTCTGCAATCAAGATCGAATAATTCTGGTTGGTGGCAAGCATGCCACTGACCTCATAAGAAAAGAAAATTGTAAGACTCCGTCTGATTAAAGACGGCAAGCCAGAAACCCAAGTTTCTAGTATTCATTATGTGCAAATTATGTACCGCACACCAGAGGAACTTCACAGATAAGCCATAACTCGATATATAGTAATAGGATAGCCCAATTTGCAGGGGTATGTTTAGGGTAATCCTAAGTCTGCCAACGGTGGTGATTTATGTCAGATTGGCAGTAAAAATGCTAAACAAAGGGGCAATAAAAAAGGCGCCCTAGAGAGCGCCTTTTAGACAATAAAGGAGTTCGAATGCTTAAAGTTTCGAGCCACTTGCCAATTTAGGCTTCGACCACAAGTAATCAGGATTAAAATCATTTTCATCCAAACGGGTCGGGAACTGGAAGCGATCGTACTTGTAATATTCAACTTCTTGGTTGTTTTCATCAAAAGTAATGATCAGCATGGGCAGGGAAGATTGAGGATCAAAACAAACAACCCTTCGACCACCCTTGGGCAGTTCATTTTCAACACCAATTGGGATGAAGTGTTCTAAAGATTCAACAGGAAAGCCAAACTCTGGCCTTTTGTTCGCTGCTGTGTATTTGACCGTACCAAAACGCATATCGCCTTTGGATTGGCCAATGATTGCACGACCCAAACCTTCGACTAAAGGTACAAATCCTGCATCTTTAATATTGTGCCTGCTGGCACTCCTTACCAAAATACTATCGGGTGCAAATGCCATCCGTTTTCCTGCGGGCATGAAAGGCACATCCCCACCGGCCAAAAGTGTATGAATTTTATTTTCGTACATGCCTTCAACATAAACAACTTCTCGGCCAATGCCTTCGCTATCGAGCCATTTAAAATAAATACTTAAAGGGGCTTTACGATACTTAAGCAGCAAAGTTTCTTGAGGTTTCTTCTTGTTATTGATTACTTCCTTACGTACCAGCCTCACAACATAAGAGTCCAAAGTTGCAAGCCTTGCCATGGTTTTATGGTAAAGATTGCGAGTTGGATCGGTAGACATCTCGGTTGGTTTTGGGGTGGTATTATTGTTTTCAGTTACGCCCAAAACACCAAAAGGGGATACCAAGTTATTGGCCTTCGCAATATTAGAAGAGCCAACTGCTACTTGATTAGTGGTGTTTATCGTGGGGTTTTCAGGAATGTTATTAGCCACAGCGTTATTTGTTCGCACCACATCAGAAGTATTTTGATTATACTTTGGAATCGGAGGAAGGGGAACCAAAGCAACCTCGGCTGGAGCAGGTGCCCCTTTGTTTTGATTGGATGCTGCAGGAATGCGTAATTCAGGGCCGGGTTCTGCACTCACTGCTCTCATGCGCATTGCTGGCCGTTGCATTGCAACATTGCTCCCAGTGCCATTGCGCTGTGCCATCATCTGGCCGCAACCATTAATGAATAAAATACCGAGCATTGCAGAAGCGATTTGCCATTTGTTTCCAACAACCATACAGATTCCCTTCCGTTCACTAGCTCTTGACTTTATTTGCCATTTAACAAGGAGCTTCCTGCACCTTGATGGGGCGGAACCATACCTTATAATATTCACAAAATACAGACGAACATTTCCAAATTTATAGAAGTATAGGAGGCCCTGGAAAAATAGGGGGCCGCTTTTTAACTTCTTTTAGTAAAACTTTTCTTGTTTTCCTAAAAAACATTAAAGTTCTCCCTATAGAACTCGTACCTAACTATAGCAGTTTTGCAACCCTATGGAAGTTCCTAAATCCTGAATTATTTGCAAAGAGTTTAAAAAGAAATGAGCAAAACACGGGCCTTATCTAGCAAGAAATGTGCAGCTCTGGCTCTCGAAGCTTTTATAAATCAAAATGAACCCCCTGCGCTAAGGGAAGTTGGTCGCCCCCATTGATGGTGCAGGTTTGCCTGCGCATATAAGCTTTCCAGCAATCACTGCCAGACTCTCTGCCACCGCCTGTTTCTTTCTCGCCCCCAAAGGCACCCCCAATTTCTGCACCAGAGGTTCCTATATTAACATTCGCAATTCCGCAATCACTGCCCCGATAACTTAAGAACTGCTCAGCCTCATTAACGCTATCAGTGAAAATTGCAGAGGATAGCCCCTGTGGGACTTCATTGTTAAAACGGATAGCATCCCCCAGATGATGGTAAGGCATCACATAAAGAATCGGAGCAAAGGTTTCCTGCTGGATGATTGGCATTTCAGGGTTTCCAAGTATGATCGTCGGTTCAACAAAGTTCCCAATTCCAAGAATCCTATTACCGCCCGCCAAGACTTTCCCGCCCTGCTTCTTTGCTTCTTCAATGGCATGCATCATTTTTTCAACAGCATCGTCGGAAATCAGCGGGCCCATCAACACCCCTTCTTCCCATGGGTTCCCAATTGTTACGCTACCATAGGCATTGCACAGCTTTTCCAGAAAGATTGTTTCAATGGCATCATGCACAAACAACCTTCGTAGCGTGGTGCACCTCTGCCCTGCAGTACCCACCGCAGCGAACACAACGCCCCTAAGGGCGAGATCCAAATTTGCACTAGGGGAAATAATTGCAGCATTGTTCCCGCCCAACTCCAGTAAGCTTCGTCCCAACCTCTGACCCACTTTGACACCAATAACCTTACCCATCTCACAACTTCCTGTTGCGCTCACCAGCGGGATTCTTTTATCGTCCGCAATCCATTCTGCTGCATGATGCCCTTCACTTATGCACAACGAAAAAACATCCCCATAACCGTTTGATTTCATGACTGATGCGACAATGTTAATAACAGCAATGGAAGTAATTGTTGTATGAGTCGATGGTTTCCAAACAGATGTATCGCCACATATTGCTGCAAGAATTGCATTCCAAGCCCATACAGCAGCGGGGAAATTAAATGCGCTGATAATTCCAACAACCCCAAGTGGGTGCCATTGTTCAAAAAGCCTGTGATCCTTTCTTTCACTTGCAATGGTAAGTCCATGCAGTTGTCTGGAAAGGCCGGTTGCAAAGTCGCACATGTCGATCATTTCCTGAACTTCGCCCTGCCCCTCGCTAAGGATTTTTCCGGTTTCTAAAGTGATGAGCAAACCTAGATCTTTCTTATTTTTTCGTAGTGCTATTCCAATCTGCCTAATGATCTCCCCTCTCTTTGGCGCAGGAACTCCACGCCATTTCTTAAATCCTTCCTCCGCCATCGCCATCACTTGTTCATAATTATTTTTCGTGCCACTCATAATAGTGGCAAGACATTTTCCATCTGAAGGATTTATGGAATCAAATTCCAAACCTTCAGGCTTGGTGATCCAATCTCCTGCATAAACACCACTATGAGTGTGATGAATGCCAAATTTTTCCAGCAGTTCTGTGATCATTATTCTATCCTTTTAACTCAGACAAAACTTCATCGAGAATTCTAACCGCAGTAGCTGCTTCATGATCTTTGATTATCAAAGGCGGACAGAAGCGAATACCGCTCAACCCGCATCCCAATAACAACAAACCATTTTTAAAGCAGGCCTGAACAATCGCATCTCTTTCCACGCCTGCTGATTCTTTGCTTTCACGATTCTTGACCAGATCAATAGCAAGCATCAAGCCTTTGCCCCGTACATCCCCTATCAACGCATGTTTATCTTTAAGGGCAAGCAATAAATCAAACAAGAATTCTCCCACCTGTTGTGCGTTATCCATTAACCCCTCTTCCAATAACGCAATAGTTTCTAACGCAGCAACACACGCCACGGGGTTGCCTCCAAAAGTACTTGCATGCGAACCTTTGGGCCAATCCATGATTTCCGACTTTGCAATCATCGCGCCCAAGGGCAAGCCCGAGGCTATCCCCTTTGCCAAGCAGATAATGTCTGGCTCGATCCCATAATGCTCAATGGCAAACATTTTTCCCGTGCGACCCATCCCAGATTGCACCTCATCAGCGATGTAAAGTATGCCATGTTTCTCTGCAAGAGCCTTCAAATCACGATGAAACTCTAACGGAGGCACCACATAACCACCCTCACCCTGTATGGGTTCCACAATAAATGCAGCTACTTCATCAGGCGATACCGTGTGCCTGAACAATTGCTTTTCAATGCTCTCAACACAAGCAATTCCGCAAGTTCCAAAAGTTTTGTTCACCGGGCACCGGTAGCAATTTCCAAAAGGTGCATGGCTTACACCGGGTATCAGGGGATCAAACCCTTTGCGTTGAATGGTCTTGCTAGCTGTCAGCGAAAGCGAGCCCATGGTTCTGCCATGGAATCCACCAAAGAACGAAATGATTTGTTTTCGTTTGGTGTGATAACGTGCAAGCTTAAAAGCTGCTTCGACACTTTCGGTTCCTGAGTTTGCGAAGAATACTTTTTTCGGGGAAGTTCCGGGAGCCAAAAGAGCGAGCTTTTTAGCAAGATCTGCCTGGGGGGCATAATAAAAATCTGTCCCCGACATATGCAAAAGAAGTTCTGATTGCTTTTTTATAGCTTCCACAATTCGTGGATGACAATGGCCCGTAGAACAAACTGCAATTCCAGAGGTAAAATCAAGAAACAAGTTCCCATCCACATCTTCTATAATTGCGCCCTTTCCGCGCCTAACTACAAGCGGATAAAATCTTGTGTACGAAGGCGAGGTGTATTCCTCATCCTGCGCAATAATCCGGCTTGCGATAGGCCCCGGAAGCATGGTTTTTATCATCGGAATTTGAATCAACTCTTGGTAAGTCATGGCGTTGTCTCCTTAGGGGACTTACATCAAGCATTAATTTGTCTGATTAATTCTATACTTCATTGCACCTTTTGAGCCTTCAAAGGTATAAAATAAATTAGAGTATCACAGCGACTTGATCAGTTCCTAAGATTTCAGGAGCAGTACATGCATACCACCAACTCTGGCCCACACCACGCTTTGAATTCTAAAAATGCATCAGAACGATTTGTTTTAAACCTGTTCGATCGCTTATGGGAAAAATATCGATCCCGGGTCAGCTATGTGAATAACTACGAAACATTAATTCAAGAATCTGGCGCATCGTTCTTTAACGATCATATTGCCCTACGAACTTTCTGCAGCCAAAACCCCTTAGCTGGCATCTCTTCCATCTCGCGCATTTTTGAAGCTTTGGGTTATCGTGCTGCTGATTGTTACAACTTTGAAGACAAACACCTAAACGCTATTTATTTCCAACACCCGCAACCCACCTTCCCCAAAGTTTTCATCTCCGAATTGCGCACTTGGGAATTAAACCCCTCTTCCAAGCACATCATTCATGGCGCACTTAAAACGCACCGTACCAACCTTCCTGAATCTTTCCTCGCAGACCTTCATCACCTTGAAACAAAATCTGAATCCTCGCAAGAATCGCTTCTGGATGAGGCGGTTGAATTCTTCCACGAACTTCCATGGCATCTACCCGAAAAATCCGACCTACTCGAACTTAATCTGGATTCCCAGTATGCTGCCTGGGTTTTAATACATGGCTACAATGTGAATCACTTTACCTCGCTGATCAACTCGCATAAGGTGCCCGCCTTAGATGACATCGAAAAAACATCAAGGGCCTTGTTGAATTCGGGCGTGCCCATGAAAAAAGAAATTGAAGGTGCAAGGGGCAGCAAGCTTAGGCAGACAGCCACCGAAGCGGTCGTAATCGATGTGCCGGTATTAGAAAACGGCAACTTAACCACTATGCCTTGGACATACGCTTACTTCGAGTTGGCGCAAAGGGATACATTCAAAGATTTAGGAACGGGAAAACTATTGCGCTACGAAGGATTCCTAGGGCCGCAAGCTACCAACCTTTTCGACATGACGAAAATTGCGACCTAAGAACCCATCTTCTTGTAAGCTTCTTCATTAAACCCAATGTAAAGCGTGCTACCTACTAAAAGGGTGGGCGCTCGAAGGTTGCCTGTCGGGCCCATGATTAGAGCAGCAATATCTTCATTGCTTGGCTTATCTTTTTTCAAATCCAGAGTAGTAATTTTACTGCCCTTAGCAGCTATGATTGTGCTGGCTTTTTGGGTGATGGCCAATGCTTCTTTCAAACCTATTTTGGTTTTAGAAGCATCAATAGTTTCAGTAATGGTATGGCTGATTGGCTCAAGAAACTCCTGAGCTTTTTTGCAGGTTGTTCACCCTTTGCGATGGTACTGCCAAGCGATTTTTACAGTCATGATATTCTCCTTTTCATTACTATAGGCCATTATCTTAAGCTACTTCCAACTTATTGCTTACTTTTTAGGCTGATTGTTTGCGGGGGTCTCTAGAAAAATTTCATCATCCACCACAGACACATTGTAGCAACCAACTTTTAATCTGGGGTTATCGGCCCAAGCACCGTCGCATAAGCGGAAACGCCAAGCATGCCAAGGGCAGGTAACCGTACCATCTTCTACATGGCCACCACTAAGAGAAGCTCCCATGTGTGGGCAAAAATCATCGATTGCAAAGTATTTTCCTTGCTGATGATAGACCCCCACATACTTTTCTTCGACTTCGATGGTATGAACCTGGCCTTCGGGAAGTTCGCTGACTTTGCACACCTTGTGAAGTTTCGACATAACTAGGACCCCTTATGAGTTACCCGGTTGCATAAAAATACACTTTTATTGTACAAAGGATAGAGTGAAATAAGTCAGCATTAAGGAAAATAAACCCATGCTTGAAATTGAACAAAAGTTTGAAGTGGCATCGTTTCAAGAACTTGAGAAAAAATTGGCCTCAAGAAATGTGCGGTTGGCAAAAGAAGAGTACGAAGTGGATCATTATCTAAATGCTCCCGATCGAGATTTTGCAAAGACTGGTGAAGCGTTTCGAATCCGAAGAATAGGTGATTCGAACTTTCTTACCTTTAAGGGACCAAAGCTAGATTCCAAAGTTAAAATGCGTGAAGAAATCGAAGTGCCTATCCCTGCGGGAGAGATCGGGTTTCAAGATCACCTTAAAGTATTCCTAGCTTTGGGCTACAAGTTTGTTGCAAGGGTAAGCAAAAGAAGAAGAACCTATAGTTTAAACATTGAAGGCTTTGACATCGCCTTCAGCCTTGATGAAGTGGAAACCCTCGGGTTACATGTCGAAGTTGAAATAGTGGCAGAAGAACAAGACTCTACACGAGCGATTGCAGTAGTGCAAAAACTCTCAGAGGAATTGGGATTGAAACAAGTACAACCCAAATCCTACCTCAGGTTGGTTCTGGAGAAAATGAATGGCTGAGATGGAAACTGCGACCACGATTAAACAATTAAGAACGCTCGTGTCTTGCGCCAAGAAATCGGGTTGCAAAATTGGATTTGTCCCTACCATGGGTGCCCTGCATGAAGGGCATATCAGCTTGGTCCACGAAGCTCGGAAGCACTGCGACTATGTTGTAGTTTCAATCTTTGTCAACCCGATGCAGTTCGGCCCTAACGAAGATTTTCACCGCTATCCACGGCCTTTGCAGGATGACCTCAAACTATGCACCGATGCCGGGGTGAATCTTGTCTTTAATCCTACTGTCGAAGAAATGTATCCCACAGGTTTTGCAACGGTTGTAGAGGTGAATGGGCTTACTAACAACTTGTGTGGCAAAAGTAGACCGGGACATTTTAAAGGTGTTACCACGGTGGTAATGAAATTATTCGGACAGGTACAACCCGATGCTGCCTATCTGGGCCAAAAAGATGCCCAGCAGGCATTGGTGATCAAAAGGATGGCTCGTGATCTTGATTTACCTATCGAAGTGGTGATTTGCGCAACACTAAGGGAACCTGATGGATTAGCTATGAGTTCGCGCAACCGCTATCTTTCAAACGAACAAAGATCGGTTGCACCTTTAATCTACAAAGGTTTGTGTTTATTAAAGGAAGAAGTAGCTTTAAGAAAACATGAATCAAGCGCACAATATCGCATGGATTTGTTAAAGCGACTTGAAGCCATACCAAATGGCGTGGTCGATTATGTAGAAATAGTGAATGCCGACTCTTTGGAAGTTCTGGAAAAAATGAACGGTATAGTTTTAATTGCTGTTGCATTAAAGTTGGGTAATACCAGATTGATTGATAACATAATTATAAATACCTCCGCCTGAAAAGGTGGCCATAATAAATGGGAATAGAATATGCCTCACCCCCTTTTTACTCCTGAAATAGAGCATTGCATCAGAAGCAATGACCCCGAAACCATGCGGGAATTTTCAGAAGCATTGCACCCTGCAACTATTGCAGAGGCTTTAGATGGAAACTTCAAGGTTGAAGATACTTGGCGCTTCCTTCAAGAAACCCCGATCGACAATCAAGCCGAGATCTTTTCCTACCTTCCCACCGAAGAACAAGTTCGACTGGTGAAGGGTGTGGGCAGACCTCATATGGCAAAACTTATCGAACGAATGTCGCATGATGATCGCGCTGCTCTTCTTAGGCACTTAGATCCCACCGTAACCGAGGCTATTTTAAGGCTGATTGATGATGCAGAACGCAGGGATATTGCTTCTCTAGTAAATTTCCCCGAAGATACCGCAGGTGCTATCATGACCACAGATTATGCTTGGCTTCCCGCCAACATTACTGTGGAAGAAGCTCTTGAGCGCTTAAGATTACAGGCTCCTGATCGCGAGACGATTTATTATGTTTATCTCGTTGATGAAAATCGCAGGCTTCAAGGTGTGGTTTCTTTAAGAACCCTCATCCTCGCCCCCAGAAAAGATATTCTTGCAGATATCATGGAAACCCAGATCGTTACTGTTAAAGTAACCGATTCCAAAGACAGGGTTGCCCAATCGATGGCGCGTTATGATCTTCTTGCCATCCCCGTCGTCGACAAGGATGCCAAGCTTGTAGGTATTGTGACGCATGATGATGCAATGGATGCCGTGGTTTCTGCTGCAACTGAAGATGTGCATCGCATGGGTGGTATGGAACCCATGAAAGATAGCTACTTGGATGCGAGCTTCACTCTTGTTTGGAAAAAAAGATCCGTCTGGCTTTCTTGCTTGTTCCTAGCAGAGTTATTCACCTTTACAGCACTATCCTACTTTGAAGATGCCATTGCTCAAGTGGTGGTATTGAGTTTATTTGTTCCCCTTTGCATTTCCACAGGTGGAAACTCTGGTTCGCAAGCAGCGACTTTGATCACCCGAGCCATGGCGCTTAATGAAGTGAACCGTAAAAACTGGTTTCACATTTTCAAACATGAACTTTTAATGGGCCTAGCACTGGGCCTGACCCTTGGGGGCATTGGTTTCATCAGGGCTGCCCTAACCCCCGACAATATCCGCGGAAGTTCACACCCTAGGCATGAAACATTCAAGGTAAAGGTTGCACCAAGTAATCCTTTGGTTCCCACTCAAGATGGCGTCTATGAGATCATTCCAGATACCGAACAAGTCATTCATAGTAATAAGTCCGAAAAAATTCGCCTGCCTGAAGCTTCAAAGTTAAAGGAACCCACACTCCAAGATGGGCAGCTAGTTTACGAATTCCCCAAGGGTTGCTCGTTAATCACGCCTTCCGTTGATCGCTGGAAACTTGCAGCAGTGATTGGTTTTTCAGTTGCAGGAATTTGCTTGTGGGGCACCGTGGTTGGCTCCATGCTGCCACTTGTATTTGACCGCTTTGGCGTTGATCCGGGTATTGCATCAAGCCCGTTCGTTGCAACTTTTGTCGATGTTACAGGAATCGTTATTTACTTTTCCATCGCTGGAGTCTTCCTAGGCGACTTGTTACATTAATCTCACAAAATAGAAAAAGCCTTTGCAAGGATCACCCTGCAAAGGCTTTTTGTTTGAGTCTCAGGCAGAATCACGTAGTGCCTTTATGCTTTGGCAATATGGCCCTGCGGGTATCTAGTGGATCGGATTGATAGCGCCATCCTACCACATGATCTTCATGATAAAGTTCCAAGATAAACCAAGCTAATTGTTCCTCCTCGATGAAAGGGATCGCAACAACTCCGTTTCCCGGCGAAGCCACAAACATTCCCATACTCTCGAGCTCGGCAACATCCTGATTGTATTTTGAGCTCGCAGACTCAGAATCCATCTGAGCTTCTTGCTTTGCTATGAATGCTGATCGATCTGGGCGCCCTAGGCGCTGACCCATCTTGTTTAAACGGTAGTTGGCAAACTGCATTGCTAAGTAGTTTTCTCGCAGCGATCGTATAACTTCAAGAAGGTAAGGCAGAGCTTTTATAGTTTGATCATAAGACCAAACTTGAATTAGCTGCTGCTTCCGTTTTTTTCCTGGATTGCGCTTCATGACTAGGCCCTCCCTAATGTTAAAGGAAGAGAGAACGGCCAGAACTTCCCTTTTGGGTACCGCCTCCTAGATTTTAAGCTTTAAGCTATTGATGTATCCCGGATAGCCACCTAAATTAGGTGATTTACCAAGAATAGAACTCGGCAGGGTTCCGGACCTGCACAAGCTTTGCATCTTTGCTTACACATAATCTTATTAGTCTGAGAGGAGAAAAAGTTCACATAAAAATGATATTTCTGATGGTTTTTTTAAAAATTATTCCGCCTGTACGCTTTAGTTTTGCGATAATAATATCATGTTTACCTCCATCAAACTCGGATCACCATTTGGCATAAGTGTTTACATCCATCCAGCCTTTTGGTTACTACCCATTTTTTATCTCTTTTCGAATCTTAAAGAGGCATCTTTATTTCATAGTATTTTAGAAGTTCTGCTGCTTTTTGCTGTTTTTTTCTGTGTCATCCTTCATGAATTTGGACATGCTTTTGCTGCCCGAATTTTTGGCATCCAAACCCGTGATATAACTATTTATCCCATGGGAGGAATCGCAAGCCTTGAAAGAATGAGCGAAGATCCTTTTGAAGAACTGGTGATCTCTCTCGCAGGCCCTGCAGTTAATTTGCTAATCTTTGTTCTGCTTTTACCCATATGCTTTACTTTTTCCGCAGCTCCTTTTGACTTCGAAAATCTTACTCCCCCAAACTCTCTTTCAGGTAGCTTGAATCATTACTTGAAAATGCTTATGTTTTCTAACCTAGGGCTCTTGGTTTTTAATCTACTTCCCATTTTCCCCATGGATGGCGGGCGTGTGCTCAGGGCTTTGCTTAACCTTGCGGTAGGCTTTTCCAACGCCACGGTAATTTCTGTAACCCTGGGCAATTTGGGCGCCATCTTTCTCGTCTTCCTTGGGCTCTTTTCCTCGAACTACATTCTTATTTTACTCGCATTCTTTGTCTTTATTGCAGGCAGGCAAGAACTCATGATGTTAAACAACAAGCGCAACCTCAATGCAAACTTTACTTCCACACCTTCCGGAGCCTCCAATCCCGCTAACTTCTCCGGCTTGGCCTGGGATCCCCAACGAAAAATCTGGGTCCAGTTTGGCGCTGGCAACACACCCCCTTTTTCTAACAACCCAGAATAACCAGCATAACCCCTACAACCTTCACCTTCTTCGTCCTGCTTTTTCCTCTCTCGCTTTTTCTATGCTTATACAAGGCCTGGCTGTGCCGATCTTCTAGATACGATAGTATTTCGGCATGGATTGCCGGAGCTTTTGGGAGGCAGGATGTCTGAACCTTTAAGAAAAGAAATTAAATCCGCTCTAAATAAAGTCTCACAGGCCTTTGATGCCTTGGGAGATTTTACTACCTTTTCTGCCCTCTCCATTGCAACGATTATTAAAAAACCCTCAGCCGGTACCATGATTCCCATTTGCTTTCGAGTTGGCGTGCAAAGCGTTCCCGTGGTTGCTATTACCGGTATGTTCATTGGTATGGTGATGGCTATCCAAGTTTATTCCCAGTTTCAAGCATTAGGCATGGCTACCCAAATCGGACAGATCATCAATGTTTCCGTGATCAAAGAACTTGGCCCGGTGCTTGCTGCAACGATGCTTGCAGGAAGAATTGGCAGTTCGATGGCTGCGGAGTTGGCGACCATGCGGGTCACTGAACAAGTGGATGCTTTGATTTGTCTGGGCGTTAATCCATTGCATTATCTTGTTTTACCCAGAGTTCTTGCATGTGTATTATTGATTCCAATATTAACGGTATTGGCAAATTTCATGGGGGTATTTGGTGGCAGCATGGTCTGCACTGAAATATTCAAGGTAGACCCATATCACTACTGGCAAAATTCCCGCGGGCATATTCAAATTTGGGATCTCTCGGTTGGCTTGATCAAACCTATTTTCTTCGGGGCGGCCATCTCTCTTATTTCTTGCCATCGTGGCATGAATTCGCGAGCAGGTGCTGAAGGCGTGGGTAAGGCTGCAACCTCGGCATTCGTCTGGTCGTTTATGTCGATATTGGTACTCGACTTTTTCTTGGCGCTTTTCTTCAATAACTTATATCAAGCCATTTGGCCTGATAATTCCATTAAAACCTTTGGACCCAAATAAGGATCATGCTACGAATGGATTCTTCCTCCTCCAATCCGAATTTCATCTCCTTGCAGAATGTAGGCATGGCATTTAATGGCGTGGATATTCTCCGAAACATCAACTTTAATATTCCCAAAGGACAGACTCTTGTGGTGATTGGGGAAAGCGGTTGTGGCAAAACAGTACTCCTCAAACTTTTAATTTCACTACTTCAGGCTACAACGGGAAAAGTTCTATTTGACGGCCAGGATTGGTGTTCCCTTGATGAAAAACGCACAAATGAACAACGTCTTCGATTCGGGTTTTTATTCCAAGGTGCTGCCCTTTTCGACAGCCTTACTGTCTTTGATAATGTCGCATTTGGGTTAAGGGCCCATTCTAATTATGATGAAAAAGAAATTGAAAAGCTCGTGCTGATGCGGGTCAAAGAAGTTGGGATGAAGGAAAGTGTTCTAGAAAAAAAACCTGCAGAACTTTCAGGCGGCATGAAAAAAAGAATAGGCCTCGCAAGGGCCCTTATCCTTAAACCCGAAGTCATGCTTTATGATGAGCCGACTACTGGTCTAGATCCCATCATGACCGATGTTATCAATGATCTGATTCTGCAAACGCGCAAAAACATGCCTGTTACTAGCATTGTGGTTACACATGAAATGCGTACTGTCCACAAGGTAGCAGACCGGGTCATCATGTTTTACCCGCTCTCCAGATTGAAACCTAATGAACCACAATTGATTTTTGATGGCACGACAGATGAACTGTTTAAGACCTCTGATCTCCGCGTGCAACAGTTCATTCATGGCGAAGCCAAGGAACGCACGCTAGAATCTGAAAACCATGCGAATAGGGATGAAGCATCATGAGCAATCAGACAATGAAAGTACAGATTGGACTTTTGGTGCTGGGGGGATTCCTATTGCTGGGAACTCTCGTAATTATGTTTGGCAGTATCCCTGGTTTATTCAAATCGGTAAATCATTATCAAGTTAGTTTCAATGATGCGCCCGGGATTTCTGCAGGGGCACCCGTTAGAAGATCCGGGGTTCGCATTGGGCAAGTCTCACACATCACACTCGATGATAAAAACGGCCAAGTTATTGTTAATCTCACCATCGAACGATCGTACAAAATACGTAAATATGAACAACCTACTTTGGTTACAGGCCTTTTGGGGAACGATAGCAGCATCGATTTAATTCCCAAAGATGATGACATGATAGATCCTAATCGCGAGGAAGTTGCGCTTGGAACAACGATAGAAGGGGTTCGAGCTGCGAATGTTGCAAGCCTTTTAAACCGGGCTTCCGATATCGTTCCTAGTACACAAGAAACCCTTAATGAGATGAGCAAGTCGATTCAAAAGCTCGAAAAAATCGCCCCTAAAGTCGAGGAAGCTCTAAAAGAATTCACCAACACTGCAAAGAAAATTCAAGATGTGGTTCCCGAAGTCAAAAAAACTCTGGACGAATACAGTGCTGTTGCCAGGCAGTATAACCGCATTGGCGAGCGAGTCGACTTGTTGATTCAAGCGAACCAAGACAAAATTGTGAAAATCATTGAAGTAGCTGCGGACGATTTAAACAAACTTGGAAACATCTTAAATGATGAGAATCAAAAACAAGTAAGTTCAATCCTTAAAAATGTACGCAAAGGCACCGAAGACATCGACCAACTTGCCAAGAATACAGACGAAATGATGAAGGAATTGAAATTATTGGTTAAAAAAGTAAACGATCAATTCTCCGTAGTTGAAGAAATGATCAACGATATTTCCGTTTTGATCAAACCTTTTGCAAATAGAAGCGAATCACTGGCGAAGAACATTGACGAAATTTTTGAGAAAAGCGTTTTCACTATTTCTGATATAAGAGAACTTGTGCGAGTTATTGGCCAAGCAGATGGCACAATTAAAAGGTTTCTAACCGACCCAGGGATTTACAACAATCTGGATAACGCTATCGGCGCAGTGACCCGCATGACACCAAAGATCGAGCGCGTTTTAAAGGATGTTGAAATTTTCACGGATAAGATTGCAAGGCATCCAGAATCAATCGGGTTGGGCGGAGTGGTCAGGCCTGGTAGTGGGCTGAAGGATAACCCACCTAGTGCCAACCCCTTAATTCTTTCGCCCAATAGATAAACTACTTCCCTGGCTTTTTGAAAACGGAAGCATCAACCTTCTCTAGGATGCTATAGGTAATGTTTTTATTCTCTACGAATTTATTGCCCCCGAGAAAGTGCGTTTCTTTTGTTGCAAACTTGGCAGACCCAAAAGTCTGAAAATCTGAATATTGCACCCCCTTGAGTATCTCGACCCCCGATTGCTTTCCTTTTCGTTCCGCCTTGGTTAAAAGATTGGTTTCCTTATCGAAATACAATGAAACTTCGGGCCCACCTGCAAGAGAAACCTTAACTCCCAATACCGGTGTATTCATAAGTTTAGATTCCCCCAGCGAGGTCAGCTTCGAACTGGGTTCCAAAAGAGATACAAGATTGGTTACTTGAAGGAAGTAGGATTCTTCCTTGAGTTCCACGATTTTTTCCTTCGATAGATCAATAGGAAATCCACTTGCAATGCTCCAACCGGTATCGCCTTCCAGGCACATAAGAAGATTTTCCTTGGTATCAAGCTTTATATCTAGTTTGATTTTCCCGGGCAAAGCAACAATCAATTCATCGGTAAATTTTTGAGTTTGGCCAAAAAAGATAGTGCCTGCACTGGTGCGCTTGAATTGCTGGGCCTTGGTAAGCGCTTCTTTTCCCCCATGTGCTTCAACCGCTTTCTTGATGGTTTCCTGTGCATCTTGTTGCGCAAGAGCTACCGAATTTAAAAACAGTGTTGCGCTAAATAGAACAGTAGTTGCAATCTTAAAATTAGCCATGATTTCTTTCTTTCAATCGAGTATTCTGAACCGCATCATCGTATTAAAAACTTAGCATAAATCGTACCTTTACTTGTAGCCCAATTTAAGGATTATTAAAAGTGATGAAATCAAGTGTAACCATAAGCCTTGTGAATGAAGCGCGGGGCGGGCCATTTGTTTATTGGGCGGATGTTCAAGAAGCTTGTAAAGAAGCCAAAGCCCTTGGATTTACAGGCATCGAAATATTCGCACCAGGGCCAGAAGCCTTGGCTAAATCTGAAGCTACGAAAATTGCTACCGATCATGGCTTGAAAATTGCAGCATTGGGAACCGGGGGCGGATGGGTCCTCCATAAATGGACTTTAACTTCTCCAGATGAAAAAATCCGCAACAATGCCAAAGATTTTATCGCGCACATGATAGAAGCTGGCGCCCCCCACGGCGCACCAGCAATCATTGGTTCGCTTCAAGGCAGGCATTGCGAATCAGTGGATCCGGTTCAGGCCCATGCCTATCTAGAAGAAGCATTGGCATACCTTTCGCAAAAAGCAAAAAGTGTAGGCACTATCTTACTTTTTGAGCCCCTCAACCGTTATGAATCTAACCTGATTCGCACGGTTGAAGAAGGAATGGCATTAGTTTCCAAGGTGGGTCAAAGTAACTCACTTAAGCTTTTATGTGATTTGTTTCACATGAACATTGAAGAAACAAACATTGCTGACTCGCTCAGAAAATGTGGGGCAATGGTCGGGCATGTGCACCTTGCAGATTCCAACAGGAAACCTGCAGGGTTAGGCCACACTGATTTTAAACCTATCGCAGCAGCCTTAAAAGAAATTAACTACCAAGGATTTGTATCAGCAGAGGCATTGCCCTTGCCTGATTCTTCCAAGGCTGCGCATCACACCATCGATTGTTTTAATCGTTACTTTAAAAGTTGATCAGGTTTTGAATCTACAGGCTTTGGAGCAGGCAATGGCTTAGTATTTAATGTTGGGATTGATTTATCTTCGAATGCCTTGCCCCCCATTTCTTTTTCAGACTTGGTTGCTGGCGCCCATTTTCCATCCACCCCAAAGTATTTAGGGTCACCTAGCGGCGAGCATTGGTGTTTGCATGGCAGATTGATCAATTGTTCCAAAGCTTCGGAACTATTGATCCATTCAGTAGAAACTTTTTCTCCTGCGATCTGAAAAAGATCATCTGTTTGCAATAAATTTGCGATATCCACCACAGATATCCACATGACCCCTAAGACTTGAAGATACTGTACAACGCTTGCTGAAAGAATGTTCTGGGCATTAACCACATCTGCAAAAGTAAGGGTATCGCTATCACCCACTTTAACTTCTGCATGAAATCTTTCGAACAAACCACGATAGGTTCTAATCTGATCAGGGAGTATTTGATCACGATAATACCCAAGCAAAACCCTGCTGTTTTCATAGCGTTCAAATGCTTCCGCAAGATCCGCAGTGAGTTGATTTCGGGCTTTGTGTTTGTTTTCGGAAGCCGAGATCATCTGGCTTTCCGCCTGCAATATGTTTCCTTGATTACGATTCCAGATGGGCACAGGCATGCCAACCTGCACAGAAGGCGACAATGGATAAGGTGGTGCGGTAAAATCTTTTTGCATCAGTACTCGCACTGTTACATCTGGAATTGGAGTTATCTGAGCTAGCTTTAATAATGACTGAGCCTTTAACAAATCAAATTCTGCTGTCGCTACACTGGTATGCAACAAGGTAACCCGCTTGACGCACTCATCATATTTATAAACAGGAATGGGAATATTAATATTACCTGCAAGTTGAGAAAGCGGAAGCCCTGGTACACCCATAGCTGCGGTCAACTGTTTCCAAGCACTGGTATAACGATTTCTAGCTTGAACAAGCTGCCCATACGCTTGCAATGCCAGCACTCGAATTTGAAATGGTTCATAAGGTGCTGCAAACCCACCTTTATTAACTTGCTCGATGATTGTTTCGTACACCTCACCAGAAAGATTCGCCAAGGCTTTCGATACTCGAATATTCTGATCCGCAACTAATACTGCAAAGTAGCCATTGCGTACTTCTCGTGAAAGATCTGTTTCAGCTTTTCGAAGTGAAAGTTCAGTGATTCGAACATCCATCAAAGCCGCCTGCCTTGCGGTAGGCAACTTGCTTGCAGTCACAATGGTTTGCTGAATGTAACCGCCCTGGTATCCTGCAGTACCCATGGTTTGCATGGTATCACCTTCGTAACCAAAATCTGGGTTGGGATAAAGGCCCGCTTGAATAGCTGCGCCTCTTGCTGCAGCAACTGCTGCAACTGCCTGTTTGATTTTCGGACTTGAAGTAAGTGCAATTTTCTGCAGATCTGAAAGGGAGTAAGGTTTACCATCGGGCCCTAATGCCAACTCTGGTTCTGGTAACATTACAGGAAGGGGTGGATACAACTTAGCGAGAATTTCTTTTCTCTGTTCCATGTTATCTTTGGTGAATTTAGGTAGTTTTATAGCTGGTTCTTGAGCACCCGGAAGGTCGGCAGGTACAACTAAACGATCTTTTGAGGAGTACGAGCCTGCTTCGTATCTGGTAAATTCTAAACTGCCATCAATTTTATTATCAACTGCTTTTTCTTTGTTAGACTTAATTTCTGAGTTCGCTTTAGGCAGCTCAGATTTTTTCTCGAAATGAGTCAACGGTTCTAAATCGATCACTTCTTTCGAGCGTTCGCAGATCGAATGATCCATCAATTCATGTACATTATAAAGGCAACCCGAGCCCGCTAGAATAAACAAGCAAAGGAAGAGACTTCGAAATATCGTAAAAGCCTTCAGCATAAAAACCCTGAACCGGAATAATCCAAAGCAAAAGATACACAAGATATATCGGTTAAAAGGGGAAAATAGCTGAGTGCTTTGAAAAACTTATTAAATTGGATAAAGATGGGGGATCTGGGTTTGAGTTTGGAGAAAATAGCGAAGCAAACTTACTTGGACATCGACCAAAGTATGGACGAAAACTCTCCCGAGGTGGATTCCAGACCTTCTAAAGATTTTCGAATCAATTTTAGCGAGGGGCTATCAATCAGTTTCCCTTGACCATGTTTTTCGATCAAAGGGGTCAGAGTTTTAATTGCGTGCCCAAAAGATTTAGCTTCAAAATGCTTCAGTGCTGTTTCATATAGAATTTTATTTTCTTGCCATTCGCTGCTTGCGGATGAATCCTTACATTCAAAAATTTCCACAGGCAAAGAAACACCCGGGAACATCGCTTGCCCTAATCTTCGTGTGGGATAATTTGTTGAAAGTTTTGCTTTAGAAGCCGCACTGATAACCAAAGGCAAACCCAGTAATTTGGTCGAGGCTTCCAATCGGCTTGCTAAATTTACGGTGAGGCCCATAGGTCCGTATTTAAATTTTCTTTTGCTCCCCGTATTCCCTACCAATGCATCACCGGTATTAATACCAATCCCTAATCCAATCGGAAAATCACCCAGCAGATGGCTCCACCTTTTACAGACATCAGGGAAACCCTTATGCATGGCAAGTGCAGCTTTACAAGCCCTCTCTACATGATCTGGTTGTTCAACCGGGGCATTCCACATTGCAAGAATTCCATCTCCTGCATAATCAACAATAACGCCACCTTCAATTTGAATTTGTTCGCTAAGATGTTCCATAATATCTTGAAGAAGCATGCAAATTTCAGCGGGCTTTAGAATGTTGGAAAGAGCGGTAAATCCACGCATATCCGAAAACATTGCGGTTATTTCCTGCTCCCTTCCTGTGAGCAAATCGGGGTTCCTGTCCAATTCTTTTGCTAACTCAGAGGAAAAGAATTGTTCGAATTGGGCCTTGGATTTATTAGCCCTATCCCGAATAATACCTGACCCCACGGTACTTGCAAGCATTTGCACCAATTGCGCCTCAAGGCTTGTGATCCCACCCTTGGCAATAATATTTTTGCTGCGTGCGCCATACAGTGCACCAATGATATTGTCATGAAAATCTAAAATTGGCGAAATGACTGCAGCCTCAAGGTTTACCAAAGACTGGCCTTTTTCTTCAAGGTTTGATAAGTCCTGAAAGAAGGTTTTCTTCCGCTCCACAACATTTTTGACCAGCGTTGTGCTGTAGCGAACTGAAACATTTTCATTAGCGGTATAACATCCAGAAATAATCCAATTACCATTTGTAAGCAGCAGTACCATGCCAATATCGAGGTCCGCCATTTCTACAAGTTGCTTGGCTATCTGATTGTTGTAATGCTCCCCCACAGATAATTCAGCTTGCAATTTATTAATATTTTCTAGTGCCTTGAGAATTTTACCAATGACTGCGGGGGCAGATTGATTTTCTAAATTTATGGGGTTGGATTGATTATCAAGGAAACGCGAATTAGAAGGGAATTCAAAATTGATTACAGGGGGAGATTTCTGAATTTCTGGTTTGCTAGGGGAATGGAAGACGGTGGTGGCTTTTTTATCTCTGCTGAAAAAGTCTGAAGGATTACCATGTAATCCAGACTGGATAAAAATGCTGGTGCCGCCAATAATGAAATGATTGGGGGTTGCAAACTCAGCAGTAGACCCTGGAGCCAAGCTTTTGCCATCTTCAAAAACAATGGTATTTCCCGAACTGATATTACTGAGCAGGAAATTTCCATTCTGCCCAACTTCTATACAAAAATGCGTACGGGAAACAGAAGGGTCTTTTATAATCAGGGCGTTTCCCACTCCTGAAGGTGCTCTGCCTCCAAATAATTTACCCTCAAAATGCTCGAATGAAGCATCTTGAGTGGTATTTTTTATCTGGATTTTAAACATGACAGAACACCTTTAAAATTTGATAACCACGGTTGTTATCAAACAAGCGGAGTACGATGAAAATGTACATGCAACCATTTTCCGTCCTTGCATTCCCAAACCCTGGTCTCCGCAGATGCTGCAGTTATGGGGGATCCATTTGCATTCAATTTTTGTACCAATCGTACATAAGCAATCACAGCCATATCGCCCTTATGATGCACAACAGGGTGGCACATCGTGGTTTGCACTTTGGTTTTAGAAGACCCAAGATCAAAATAATATTTGTGGAAATCGAGGCCCTCAACCACCTGCCCTGGTGCTTCGGGTTCGATCGCTGTGATTTTTGAATCACACAGATTTTTATAGGTTTTCCAGTCAGCGTTAGCGATGCTATCCAAAAGCTTCTGGTTCAATGCAATCAATTCATCAGCAATTTTACTATCGTTCATCAAAATCTCCTTTTAGTTATCTTCACATTCATAGACCAAAAACACCAGTTTTTAATTGGGCGAATAACAATCCAAGTTCTTTAATTTGAAAATGTGCATTTAATCCGCTTGGATTGGGAAGCACCCAAAGCTTAGAACCTGAAATTTTATCTTCTTGAAGCCCCAATTTAGCTCGAGGCCTCTTGAATGCAGTACGATAAGTGGTGATACCAAGAATTGCAACTGCTTCCGGCTTATACCTTGCTATTTTTTCTGAAAGTATCTCTGCCCCTTTTTGAAGTTCGTACTCTTCGACTTCATCTGCTCGGGCAGTTGCACGGTTCACCAGATTCGTAATACCGAGATTTTCAAGCAAAAGAAGGTGCTGTTCAAAGGGGGAATAAAGTCGAGGGGTAAAGCCGCCTGCAAATAATGCGGGCCAGAACCTATTTCCTGGCCTACCAAAATGCTTTTCAATTGCTGCGGTATACAGACCCGGATTAATGCCACAAAACAACAGCTTGATTCCTGGCGCTATAACATCAGAAATTTGTTTGTTGGCGGCAAGGGCGATTTGGTCCTTGGAAGGCTTCCAAAATCCGAAGGGTATCTCCATTTCAAATACCAAAATAATTAGGGAAGTGGGGTGGGTGTGAAGTAATCCGTTCCTTCAATTGGAAGGTTGAACATGGTGGTTTTTCCCATGATAGATTCAGATTCGCCCAAGATGAGGAAACCGGTGTCCTTGATTGCGCCTCGGAGTTTTTGAAAAATCCCAGTGATGACTTCAGGGGCAAAATAAATAAGAGCATTTCGAAGAAGAATAATATCGAATGGGCCACCAAGTGCATAAAATCCTTCCAGCAGATTGACTTGCTGAAACTTAATTTTTTGGCGTAAGTCATAACGGATTTGATACTGATTGTCCGGGGTTTCGAGAAAATATTTTTCTTTAAGTTCAGTGGAAAGCCCGCGAATGACTTCAAATCTGGAGTAGATTCCAGATCGCGCCTTGGTAAGCGCGTTTTCAGAAACATCTGTCGCAAGAAGGTTGATGTTCCAATTTTCCAGTTGCGGAAAATTCTGCATCAGCAGCATCATGATTGAATAAGGTTCCTGGCCTGTGGAACAACATGCGCACCAAATTTTAATGGTGTGGGAATAAACATTTTCATTGATCAATTTTGGAATGATGTATTTCTTCAAATTATCAAAGACTCTGGGGCCCCTGAAAAAACTGGTTTCTTGGATGGTCATGTTCTCCACAACCAGATTCCCCAAGGCGGAGTAAGGGTTGATTTTTATTTCCCTTGCAAGCTCATTTACATTCGCAATTTTCTGGGATTCACAAACAGGATTTAGCCTGTTTTCAATCAAATACTCCTTACCCTCGCCCAAATCATGGCCAAGTTTGATTTTGAGAAAATCAACAAAAATACGATAGTTTTCTTGGGTTATACCGGCGCTGTCAAATTGCATTTAATGATCCAGATATTCAAATTTAATTTAGTTTATTTTTGATTCAGTCGACCCATGATTGCTGTCGAAAGATCATGAATGGAAAGTGCTTCTTCTGCCAATCCTTCCTTATAAACACTGCCTGGCATTCCCCAAACAACGCTGGTGGCCTGATCTTGAACCAGAATTTTCCCGCCCGCTTTATGAATTGTCTTACACCCCTCAAGACCATCCTGCCCCATACCTGTCAAAATAACGGTCAGGGCACTTGCTCCATATATTTTAGCAACCGAACGTAACATCGGATCAACCGCTGGCCTGCAAAAATTTTCTGGTGGGTTCTGATTTAACCGCACTTTATTTCCTGCCAAGCACGGTTCAATCACCATGTGATAATCCCCCGGAGCAAGCAAAAACTTACCAACAACAAGGGTATCCCCATCTGCCGCTTCGGTAACAGCATGTTTTGTCTGGGTATTTAAATGATCTGCTAGGCTTTTGGTAAACCCTGCAGGCATATGTTGGGTGATAACCGCGGGAACTGGTAAAGGTGGCAGTGCCGTCAACAATACTTTAAGGGCTTCTGGGCCGCCCGCAGATACCCCGATTGCTAAGATTTTAGGCGTGACGGATTTTATATGTTCTTTGAGTATTTTTTTTGCAGCTTGAGGCAAGTCAATTACCCCACTGCTGGACTGATTCTTTTTAAAAACCGCTTTCAAGCGAGGCAACAAATCTTTTTTTAACAGTTCAATGGTTTCTTCTGCTGACCCTGTGGAAGGTTTGCAGAAATAATCATCCGCACCCAGAGAAATTGCATCAAGGGTAATAATGCTTCCTTTTTGCACCAAGGAGCTAAACATGATGATAGCTAATTCGGGATTTTTCTTTTTAAGTTCAGCGAGAACCTCAAGCCCATTCATCTTAGGCATGTCAACATCAAGAATAACCAAGTCTGGCTTTAATTTTAAAGCTAGTTCTATTCCTTCTTTGCCATCAGCACCAGCACCCACTATGGAAAAATCAGGATCAGATAATAGCACTGTTTTTAAGGTTCTGCGTACTACTGAAGAATCATCAACAATAAGCACACGAATTAAAGGCATCATTTATTCCACTAATAAAAAAATGTTAATTGCCAACATATAATTGATAGCAATTAACATTATAAGCTAAATCACAGCCATTACCAAAAAAACTCACCAAAGTTTAAGTAATCCCTATTCAGGAAACATTACAAAGCCTTGGTTTGAAATGTTTTTACCAATTGCTCCAATTCATTGGCCATTGAATCTAGGCCCATTGCAGCTTTCTCTAACTCCGTTGCACCTTTAGAAGTGCTCTGGGCAGCTTCTGCTAGCCCTGTAATATTCTTGGCAATTTCGGTACTGCCGGTTGCTGCATCCGCAACATTTCTGGTGATCTCTCTCGTTGTAGCTGCCTGCTCTTCCACCGCTCCAGCAATCGTATTTTGAATCTCATGAATTTTGCTGATGATATTACGGGTCTTCTCGTTGGCGCTTACTGCTTCCCGAGTATCCGACTGAATCCCTTCAATTTTCGTTCGTATATCTTCAGTCGCCTTAGATGTCTCCTTGGCAAGTTCTTTTACTTCGCTAGCTACCACTGCAAAACCTTTGCCAAACTCTCCTGCTCGTGCAGCTTCGATACTCGCATTTAATGCAAGTAGATTCGTCTGCTCTGCAATCGAGGTGATAACTTTAATTACATTGCCAATGATATTGCTATTTTCGCCCAACCTAAGCACTGCTTTGTTCCCAGTTTCTGCAATGGTAACCGCTTCGTTCGCAACCTGGGCTGCTTGCTGCGCCTGCTTTGCAATTTCCCTGATTGTTGCGCCCATTTCCTCGGCTGCCCCTGCAACTGATTGAATATTTACACTAACTTCCTCGGCGGCGGTAGCAATTGCATTGGCTTGGGCTGAAGTTTCGGTTGCATTGGAAACCATACTCCGACTGACCTGCCTTTGGTTGGTGGAAGAATGGATCAATTTTTGGGCATTGACTGAAATTAAAACGATTGCATTATTCATACCCGAAACAGCTTTGGAAAGGGATTGAGACATTGCTCCCAGTTCCCCCTGCCCTAGCACATCAACCACTGAGGCAAGATCGCCCTTGGCAAGTTTATCGAGCCTTGCACTGCTGGTGCGAATAGGCACAGTAATGCCCTTACCAATATACCAAACAAGAGCAAATGATACTGAAAGTGCAAGCGCAGAAAGCAATATCGAATAAAACCTATCGTACTTAAACTTCGTTATTCTTTTATTAAACAATTCATCGAGCTCAGCAGAGCAGGTATCCCAAAGGCTGAAGGAATCCTCAAGGCAATCATTACCCGCCTCGAGAATTTTTGGGTCAGCTTTATTAAGTTGCTCGGGATTGAGATTCGAAAGCAGTTTCACAAAGTTGTCAGTGCTTTTCTTAAACTTTTCGGTGGGCGCAGGTAGATTTTTGTGCAAGGATTCCGACTTCCCATAAAAATTATTGTCTTCATTCATCGAGGTCTCAACACTTGCAAAAATCCTATCTAAATCACTCTGTGAAAAAAGCGTTAATTGAGCAGTCATTGCTATTTTATCATCTTCTTTCTTGGAACTGCTTTTACCTGTTGCACCATAAAGCGATAGCAAAGTAGAAATTCTTTCTTGCGCTTGTGGTAAAGCAACCAAGCTAACATCCATCAGATAAAATGAATCCAAATCCGGATCTAAAATAAGGTTCGAGGTATCGCCCAAATGGGTGATCATGGTGCGAATAATTTTAATTAGATTATCATGTTCAGCCTTGCAAACATCCACAGACAATGTCTGCCAAGACTTTCGTAATTGGTCCCATTTTCTAGATAAGTTATCAACCTTTGCATCATCTCTTTTTCTCTTGGCTAGGCCATCCTGGGTGAATTGCAAAATCGATCCGAGTTCTTTATCCAAACTTTCCAACGTGCGAAGCGCAGAATCCAAAGCAGATTGTTCTTTTGCAATAATGATGCTAGAAGCATTATCCCCTGCAAGGACTGCAGATGCTGCGTTTTTGTGAATCAAAAGAGATTTCAAGATTTTTTCTAGGGGCCTCTGGTAGATGTTCCCTTGCTTTTCAAGTTCTGCAAAATCAATCCGATCTTGTATTCCATCGATTGCAAAATACAAAAGCACTGAAATTGGAAGTAAAAAACTGGCAGAAATTAGAAGAAGCCTTTGCAGAATACTCATGGATAATCCCTCGCTTTATCTTTCGTTATTTTCTAGGTTTAACCCTATGTTTGTTTTCTGTTGAAATCCTACGATTTTATCTGGAAAGTTTTTACAATCTTTTCCAACTCAGAAGCCATGGTATCCAATCCCAATGCTGCTGTTTCCAATTCAGTCGCGCCCTTGGAAGTGCTTCGGGCAGCTTCTGCTAGCCCCGAAATATTCTTGGCGATTTCTGAACTACCCGTTGCTGCATCCGCTGCATTTCTGGTGATCTCTCGCGTTGTAGCAGCTTGCTCTTCCACTGCTCCCGCAATCGTACTTTGAATCTCATGAATTTTACTGATGATATTTCGGGTCTTCTCGTTGGAACTTACCGCTTCCTTGGTATCCGATTGAATCCCCTCTATTTTCGTTCGAATATCTTCAGTCGCCTTGGCGGTTTCCTTGGCAAGTTCTTTTACTTCGCTAGCTACCACTGCAAAACCTTTGCCAAACTCGCCTGCTCGGGCAGCTTCGATACTCGCATTTAATGCAAGCAGATTCGTCTGCTCTGCGATCGAAGTGATTACCTTGATCACATTGCCAATGATATTACTATTTTCGCCTAACCTAAGTACTGCCTTATTTCCAGTTTCTGCAATGCTAACTGCTTCGTTTGCAACCTGGGCTGCTTGCTGCGATTGTTTCGCAATTTCTCGGATTGTTGCGCCTATTTCCTCTGCTGCGCTTGCAACTGATTGAATATTCACGCTGACTTCTTCTGCAGCGCTTGCAATGGCATTAGCTTGGGCAGAAGTTTCGGTTGCGTTGGCTACCATACTCTTGCTAACCAATTTCTGGTTATTAGAAGATACGATCAATTTTTTAGAATTGCCTGATATTTGAATAAAGGAATTGTTTAATCCTCGTCCTATGTACCACACAAGGAAGAACGAAATAACCAATGCTAATGCGGAAAGCATTAAAGAAGAAAGCCTGTCATTCTGAAACTTGAGAATTCTAGATTCCAACAACACTTGAAGTTCCGCAGAGCAAGCATCCCAAAGGCTAAACGAATCTTCCAGAGCCTCATTGCCTGCTTCTAGAATTTTTGGGTCAGCTTTAGTAAGTTGTTCCGCCTTAAGCGATGAAAGAAGCTTGGAAAAGTTACCAGATGATTTTTTAAATTTCTCCAAAGGTGCACTGATGTTCTTTTGCAGAGATTCCGACTTACCATAAAAGTTATTGTCTTCATTAAAGGCAGTATCGATGCTTGAGAAAATCCTATCTAAATCACTTTGTTGAAAAAGGGCATTTTGGATCGCAAGAGCTAACTTGTCTTCCTGATCATTTGCACCCTTTTTAATCAGAGTACCATAGGTGGTAAGCAAAGTTGAAATTCGTTCTTGGCCACTAGGCAACGCAACAACGCTTACATCCATTAAGTAATAGGAATCCAGATCCGGATCAAGAATAAGATTGGAGGTGTCGCCCAAATGAGTAATCATCATACGAACAATCTTGATCAGATTATCATGCTCGTTTTTGCAAGCCTCGAGGGTCATAGTCTGCCAGAATTTCCTGCATTGATCCCATTTTCTTGAAAAATTATCAATTTTAGCTTCTTCTCTTTTTCTCTTGGCAAGGCCATCCTGAGTGAATTGCAAAATGGTGCCAAAAGATTTTTCAAGGACTTCAAGATTTCTTATCGCAGAATCCAAAGATGCTTCTTCTTTGGTTGCAGTTGTTAAGGCAGTAGAGTCGCCCTCAATAACGGAAAGGGCAGCGCTCTTATGAACCAGCAGGGAGCGAAGTATTTTTTCCAGGGGTCTCTGAAAGCTATTACCGTGTTTTTCAAGGACTGCAAAATCAATACGATCTTGAATGCCATCGACTGTAAAATAGAGTAACACAGAAATCGGCAGAAGGAAACTTGCAGAAATAAGAAGAAGCCTTTGGAGAATACTCATACTAAAATCTCACTTTGTTTTTCTTTAAGAGACAAAGATTTATCCTCAAGGATTTGCTCAATGTCCAAAATATGTAGTAACTTATTGTCAACCTTGTAAGTGCCAGTGATGAATCGCCTAATTTCTACTGGAAGTGTTTCAGGCGGGATTTCAAAATCATCCTTTTGCACTACAACCACATCTGCCACCGAATCAACTTGCAAACTGTAAAATTCATCTCGAAGCTTAATAATTATATTCATGCAAAACTTGGCCTCCATGGTAGGCAAACCAAGTTGTTGGCGCATCCTAACGGCAAGGACAATATTGCCTCGAAGATTAATAAGCCCGTTAAACGCCAAGGAAGCCAAAGGCACTTCCGTTACTTCAAGAGGGCGCAGTATTTCCTGCACATCCTCAATGAGAATTCCAAATAGTTTACCATCAATGGTAAAGGTGGCGTAAGAAAGTTCCTTGCTCAAGAAACGACCTCCAGTTTTTTAACTGTCAGGGCTAAAAGGACGCCAAGGTCAACAAATTCGGTGATTTTCTCGCTAACAACACCAGTTTTCTTTATTCCCTGGCCAGTACTATCACCATTGATTTTTATCGATTCATAAACAGTATCGAGAATTTTCTCTACAGCCAGCCCTACATACTTGCCAGCATACTTATGAACGACAACCTGTATTTTTTTGGTTTTATCCCGAGTTTCTACGCCAACCTTGATTCCCAAAATATTTCCAAGATTGTAAATTGGCATGATGCCTTCGCGATATTGAACCAAATGCATTTCACCTGTTTTTTCCAATTGATGAGGTCTGAATTCTTCCAGCCTGACCACTTGCTCCAAGGAAATTGCAATCTGGCTTTCGCCCCCTGCACTGACCAAAAGAAGGCCCTCTCCTGCAGTTTGTTTATCAGCCTGAATTTCATCCTCTGCTGAAAGATCTTTAATACCAAGATCGCGGATTTTTGGCAGAACTCTTCCCAGCCTAGCCACTCCGGAAACATCAAGGATAAGTTGTACCAACCCATCGCCCATGATGGTCACCCCAGCAAAACAACCCACGCTTTTTAGCCTTGAAGGAAGAGGCTTAACAACGATTTCATTGGTGTCCTTGACGGAATCCACCAAGAGACCAAACTGCCGGTCTTCAGCCTGCAAAATCACCAGATGATTCGGTTGCGATTGAATTTCGGACTTACCTTTGATTTGTAAAAGTTCAGCAAGGTTGATCAAGGGAATGAGTTTGCCACGAAATCTGAATACGGGAGTTTCATGTACATACTCAATACCACCATTTTTACTGTCATCCTTAATCCTGAGTAATTCGGTGATATGGGTTTGAGGGATGGTAAAACTTTGGCCCGCAGCGGTAATACTAAGAGCTTTGATAATCGCAAGAGTAAGCGGAATACGCAGGTGGATCGTTGTACCTTTATTCAATTCGCTTTGAATATCAATCATGCCACCAATTTTTTCGATGTTGTTTTTAACAACATCCATGCCAACGCCTCTACCTGAAACGCTGGTGATTTTTTCGGCTGTCGAAAATCCAGGAAGGAATATCAACTGTAATACCGAGTTATCACCCATTTGCGAAAGCTGATCAGAAGAAAGCAACTGCTTTTCAAGCGCCTTCGCTTTGACTCGGTTAAGGTCGATGCCTTTACCATCATCAGAAATCACAACATTAACACGGCCACTTTCGTGATAAGCTCGAAGAAGAAGAGTACCTTCAGGTTTTTTATTGGCCCGGACCCTGCCTTCGGGAGATTCAATTCCATGATCGATTGAATTGCGCACGAGATGCGTCAAGGGATCTTTAATAGCTTCTATTAATGTTTTATCAAGTTCGGTTTCAGCACCCTGCATCTGCAGATTGATTTGTTTACCCAGTTTGAATGCGACTTCGCGAACCATGCGCGGAAATTTGTTCCATACATTCGATATGGGTTGCATTCTGGTTTTCATCAATGCTTCCTGCAATTCGGAAGTCACCAGATTGAATTGCCTTGAAGCCACCTGCAACAATGAATCGTTCAGCCTTGTAGAACACTGCAGCAATTGGTTACGCGATAAAACTAACTCACTTGCAAGCGACATTAATTTATCAAGAACATCTACCGGGATACGAACAGAGGAATCCGAAAGCGCAGAAGCCATCTCTCGATGTGGTTCTTCACTTTTTTCCTTAGTTACAGAAACAGTATCTGGGGCCTTTTCAATTACTGATGTTAATGGAGTTGATGGCTTTACTGCATCTGAAAAAGAAGTTCCAGCATCCCTTGGAAACACCATCGTTGGCGCAATAACCGGTGCAGGATTCGGAAACACCATCGTTGGCGCAATAACTGGCGCAGTATTGGGTTTAATCTCTGGAGCAGGTGTTTTGGCAGCAGGAGCATTGCCAACAGATGCTGGCGGCTTGGTGCAATCATTAAGCGTTTTAATAATTGCTTCTGAATCCGAATTACCCTCGTTCTGATTCGATTCAAGGCTGGAAAGAATTGCTCTGGTTCCATCAATTGCAGCTAACAACGAAGATGTAATTGCAGTAGTGGGCTGAAGCGAGCCCTCGCGTATTTTACTCAGCAGATTTTCTGCTGCATGGGTCAGCTTTTCGAGTTTCGATAATCCAAGAAACCCTGCACTTCCCTTGATAGTGTGCATGACTCTGAAGATACTTTTTACCAATTCGGGATCGGTAGACTTCTCGAGTTCGAGAAGCTCAAGATCCATACGAGACAGGTTTTCCTGACACTCGATGAGAAATTCTTTCAGGGCTTCGTCCATTTCAACATTTGCAGAGTTTGCAACCGGGACAGTGGTTTCCTTAACGATGGCAGGCGCATTGCCAACAGATACTGCTGGCGCCTTGGTGCAATCGTTAAGCGTTTTGATAATTGATTCTGAATCTGAATTACCTTCGTTCTGATTCGATTCAAGGCTGGAAAGAATGGCTCTGGTTCCATCGATTGCAGCTAAAAGCGCAGAAGTAATTGCGGTAGTGGGTTGAAGCGAGCCCTCGCGTATTTTGCTAAGCAGATTTTCTGCTGCATGGGTCAGCTTTTCGAGTTTCGATAATCCAAGAAAACCTGCACTACCCTTGATGGTGTGCATCACTCGAAAGATACTTTTTACCAATTCAGGATCAGTAGACTTCTCTAGTTCGAGAAGTTCAAGATCCATACGAGACAGGTTTTCCTGACACTCGATGAGAAATTCTACTAATGCCTCGTCCATTTCGCTCATAAGTAACTTAATTAGTAAGAAATAAAAGTTAATGTTAACAGATAGGATAGCATAGGAAGTGTGCGTAAACTTTAAGCGAAAGCGTGATTTTTAGTACAAAATAGCCTAGGTAAGGGCTTTTATTCGCATAACCGTTAAAACTGTACTAACTAAGTGCACTCTATAAAACTTAAAGGGCAATAAACTTAGATATTTCCACCTTAAGAGCTGAGGCCTCTGCGGATTTCGAAAGAATTCTGCAAGACTTCAAGTTTCGAATAGGATCGAGCAGGAAAGAATCGGGTTCACTAGTGATCAGCAAAACGGGGATATTTTTCAGTTTAGGATCTTGACTAAGGCTTTCGACAAAGCCCTTGCCATCTAAGATGGGCATATGAAAATCAGAGACGATAAAAAGAAAAGGCCGGCTCTGAGCCATGGCCAAACCTTTTGCACCATCCACTGCTTCTACCACATCATCGAACCCCAAGGTTTTTAAAATCCCCAGCATTCTTTTCCTAGCAAAGGAACTATCATCAACCAAAAGCACGGTTTTGGTGGTGGGTTGAAAAACAGTAGTAGGTTGGGAAACACTGGGCGCATTAACAGGTAAAGTTGATTGAAGTTGTTCTGGAGTGAAGGGTTTTCTAAGAATTTTGAAATCGACTTTTGCAGCTAGGGATTCCATTTCATTATCAATGTTCGAGGTAATCAAGATAAATGAAATACCTTTGCCTGAAGGTGCTGCTTTTATCTTTTGAGCAAGTTCAATACCACTGCAATCGGGCAGATTTTGCGAGCAAACAATGGCCTTATAGCCACCTTTGCTAAACTGTTCGAATGCATCCGCTCCCGAAACCGCAAATTTTACATCAGCAATTCCAAGCGATTTAAGCTGATTGCCAATCATCATGCCTTGAAGTTTAGAAGGTTCAACCAACAAAACCTTAGCGCTATCGATTTGGGATAGTTCTACAGTGGATTGGCTGGGGCGTTCGATAAATGCAGTTGCAGCGTTATTCAAATTATTCTGAATGGAAGTTTTTTGACCTGGGTTGAAAATCAAAGTGCCTTCTGGTTCAACGGGAGCAGGCTTTACCATCGGGCTTTCAAAAAAGGCAGTACCAGTATCCGTTTCGGTTTGGGCAGCCTGCGGAGTTATTACGATATTAGTTGGCGCGACATTAGAAACTTTCTCCATCATCTTGATATTTTCAAGATCTGCTATTACTTCATTCATTGTCTGATATCGCTGATCAACAGTCTTTGCAACCATCTTCATAAAAACATTATCTAGTTTTTCAGAAACATCGGTCCTTAATTCTCTGATGCTTGGAATTGGATGGGTCATATGAGCCATCAACTTATCCATCACGGATTTACCCGTGTAAACATTTTTACCAGCCAAGATGTAATATAAGGAACAACCAAGGCTGTAAATGTCTGCGCGGTTATCAACACCACTGGTGTTTTCAGCTTGTTCAGGAGCCATGAATTCCAATGTGCCTGCAATGGTGAATTGCTGGGTAAGGCCCTGCTTATTGTGATCATCCGCAGATTCGGCTTCGGCTAGGCGAACAAGCCCAAGGTCTGCAACCTTAATATCACCCTGCCTGTTTCTCATCAAGTTTTGTGGTTTGATATCGCGATGCACCATACCCTGATCGTGTACATACTGCAATGCTTTAGCAGATTGAATCATTGCATCGATGGCTTCGCTTACGGGAAGGGGGCCATTCTTACGAACAATCCCATCAAGATCGTTACCTTCAACAAGTTCGAGAACTAAAAAGAATCCAGAGGGTCCGAAATCTGCATCATAAGCTTGTATAACTCCGGGGTGATTAAGGCGTGCCAGGGTTTCTATCTCGCGTTGAAAGCGTTGCAAGTGATCTGGGTTTTCTTGAATTTCAGGGTTAAGCACCTTAAGCGCAACAATCCTGCGCATGCGTTTGTGCCTGGCACGAAAAACCGTCCCCATGCCACCTTCACCAAGGCGATCAAGAATGAGATAATTGGCCATGGCCAAATCAGCAATGCGCTTATTACGAAGTTCACCGGCTTGAAATGCAGTGATCAGCCCTATTTGTTCTAAAAAATCACCCAAGGCATCGCGATCATCTATGCTTGCAGCTTCGGGATATTTCTCAAACGCAGAATCAATTTCATCTTTGTGGAGTACGCCATGCTTTACTAATTCACCAATTGCTAAATCTACTTCTGGTTTCATTGATGGATCCACACTAAAATTTGGACTTAATTAATTAATATTAGTTATAAGGTATAAATCTGTATGGAACAATGAATTGATTTGGTAATTTTATGGCACCTGCATATTTCTTTTATTTCAGGTCACTACCCACATGACACCCCTTCTCCAACGATGGCTCAGTACTTGGCCTGGCATCTTTCTGTTTACATTCATCAGCTTGGCGCTGTTTATTCCTTCGTCGTTTCTAACCGATCCAGGCACCTTCTGGCATATTCGCACAGGCGAATGGATGATCGATCATCTCCAAATTCTTCGCACCGATCCCTTCTCGCAATCTGAATCAAACTGGGTTCCAACCCAATGGCTTGCTGAAATTTTAATGGCTTACTCCTACCGAATAGGAGGGTTTGCAACACTAAAAATTCTTTCATCCTTGATAATCGCAACTTGGATTTCCATCTTGGCACGCAGATGGTTTTTAGCGGGCATGCACCCCGCTATAGTTTGGCTTCTCGCATCCTTAGTGCTAATGATTGGAGCACTTCATTTTCTCGCAAGGCCTTTACTAATCAACTACCTCGGCATCACTCTTCTCTCTTATTTTATTCTCGATTTTGAAAACCGCAGAGCAAAGGCATCTTGGCTATTATGGTGTTTCCCCCTCGCTGTTTTTTGGGCCAACTGCCATGGTGGATATCTAGGAGGTCTTTCAATTCTCGGCTTGGCCACATTAACATGGACCTCGCAGTTTTTGTTTTCACAAGGACCAATAAAAGACTTTCGTACTCTTTTAACATTATGGTGTGGCAATTTTATTTGGCTGCTCGCACCTTGCATCTCGCCTTTCGGAATAGGGATGTATGAAGAATGGTTTAAAATTTGGTTTAAACTTGATCTTTCAAGCTATATTATTGAGCACGCTGCACCCAAGTTGTTCGATGTTTATATGCTGGGGGCATATGCAGCATTTGCTGCGGTGACAATCTTTTTTTTCTTATCTGGAAAAGGCGCACAACATCTAGGAATTATCGCAAGTGTTTGGGCCTGGTTTTTCTTGGCTCTAAAGCGCGCACGCAATGCTCCTATCTTCATAAGCATTGCAGCAGTTATGTTTGAAGAAATCTGGCTGAATCTTGTTAGCTCGCAAAAAATAAGAGAAGACTGGATTATCAGGCAGCCTAAGAAGCCTAGCATAAAAATGAACGTAACTTTACTGGTGATGGTGGCGGGCCTTTTAATTTCTTCTGTTTTCGGCTGGTATCAAGTTCAGCTAGATCCTAAAAAATGGCCTGTCGATCTTATTGAGCCCATGCAACAGCTTGCACGAGATTACGGCCCGGATACCAAAATCTACAATGCATTAAATGATGGTGGCTTTCTGATTTTTTATGCTCCCAAATGGAGGGTATTCCAAGATGATCGCTGCGAAATTCATGCGTTTCGCGATGGAATGAATGATGGCTCTTGGATCACCAAAACCATGCATCTGGAAATGAATGCCCCTGATCAACTTCTTTTAGAATTACAAAAAAGAGGGATCAAACTCGCAATCACACCTAAAGATTCCCCCTTGGAAAAATTATTGCAAAGCACTAATCCACCTATAAAACCTGCTTTTTCAGGCAATACTCACGGTATTTGGCTTATTAATCCAACATTATGAAATGGGCCTTTTGTAATTCCTCGCTTAAGTGGCCTGCAAATAAAAAGTCCGCGGTATATTAAAGTAATAACAGTGAGGAAAGGACAAAACATATAAGGGTGTTTAATCCCCCACGACAATCGTATGAGGTCGTGATGCCTTCTGCCCACCGGCATCCACTGTCGCAATAAGCGAGTGAATGCCGGGTTTCAAAGAAATCTCAAATACCCAGGGGCCTTCAGTCTTTTCTGCGATCAGTTTGGCTTCGTCCCGAAGTATAATACGCGTTGGTTTTATTTCATTATTGATCGAGATTTTCACGGTCATCTTTTCTCCTGCCGAGTACAATATAAAAGGTTGTTTGTCACCCAAGCCAGGTGGTTCAATGATCGTGACATCCCTGCTTGCCCCGACAAATCCCTGCCACACGCTTGCAACCCGCTCCGAAGAAAACCAGCATGCTAAATTTCGGTCACCTTTGAATTCTCTCCAAGCAGCAATCATCGGCATCTTCCCGTCCTTTCCCCAGGTGGATATATCGCCTAACCATCCTTCCTCGAGTGGAATATCTGCAAGTGGGGTGGGCTTGTTAGAGATCGGTATTTTTGGGAGGCGGCGGGAAATGGCTTCATCGAAGTGAACGAACGAAAGATTGTTAGCAAGTGCAAACTCGTGCTTGCGATTCCACTGCACCGCAATCCCGAAACGAGCTTGAAGTTGCCTTTCTAACGATAATTTAGTCTGCAACTTCGCCATTTGCGATCCGTCTTTCTCTCCGAAGATAGTGATCACGGGTATGCGGCGAGTGGCTTCAGACCCAGGCCCGACTTCCAAACACACCGGGGCAACTGCAATGGTGCGCTCGGGCATCATCTCGGCAAGTTTCATGCTAATCCCACCGCCACGCGACATACCGATGAAACATAGGGGTAGATGTTCCAATTCGGGGCGTCCGGCCTTCTTCGCAAGTTCGGCAAGCCCGGTCGTAAGAAAAGCATACTCTTCGTCTTTTACCCCATCGAAATCTACTTGCACATAGGCGAATTGCCAGTACCGACATGCGGCCTGCCAATGCTTGCTTACATCATCGCCTTTCGAGAAGGGGTTGCAGATTCCGCCACGAACGACCTTCAATCCTTCGGGAATCCATGCACTGACGAAAACCTTGTCCTTTGGTCCGCCCAGAACTGGGTCATTCTTGCGGGGGTTCTTAAGCGTGTATTCGATGCGGGCGTTGAAATCCCCTGCGGGTGCCTGTGGTTCTGGTGCACTGATCAAAGCATTCGTGACAAAGAGTAGGGTAAAAAAGACACAAGTCATCTTGGTATTCCTTTCCGCTATTTAGCGGTTTTACATAGGTTCCAGCAGTAGATACCATCGGCACCGCGTAGATAAAGTTGCCCCGCAACTATAGGGTGGCTGATAGGCATCTCATAGCCAGTCGCATCATAATGGGGCGTATTCCAGGGCTTGCCGCTTGGTTTGAAGGAATCAGCCGTGGTACCTAACATGAGTACATCGTGAATTCTGCCGTGCTGACTGTCCGGCTCGTGGAAGAAACGCCCCTCGGCGCAGTAACCATGGCTCTCTTGGTCGGTCCTGGCATCGGGGGCAGTTGCCAACACTTTGCCGGTAGTAACATCAATCATTTTCGTACCAGCCTTGTTGCGGATGAAGGCCCGATCTTTCCAAATCGGCAGGCCACTCATGCCCCCACTCACGAACCCAACTTTTTCTTCTCCCGTGTGCTCCCAGAGTTTCCCGGCTTTCGCCAAGGTGATCTTCCAACCGCTGGCACGGCCAAGTAGATTCTCGTCGCATGGTCCCATCTTTTCCATGCCGGCATTCAATAATAACACATCGCCAGCAAGGGAAAGTGAGGCTTCTTGCCGGCCCGTGTCGAGAGTCCAGCGATCCTTGCCGGTAAGGGGGTCGAGACATCGAACTTTGCCGTCAATGTTACCGCACAGGACCGACTCTCCACCTGTGTGAACCCAGCGCGTTGGAGTCGCATGATGGGCAAGGCACTTCTGTACCTGCCAGAGCCTTTTACCTGTGTTGCCATCGAACCCCATCAGCCCGCCTTGAAAATCCGGGCAGACAAGTACGCCTGAAGCGAATGTGCAACCGTTGCAATGCCCGCGGTTGATACCACCAAAAGATTTCTTCTCCTCTAATCCCTTTTTCTTAATCGCCTCTAGTTTCTCATACTCGGCCTCAAGATTTCCCTCCCAGATGGGCTTGCCAGTAGCGGCATCGAGGCAATAAACGCGGCAGGTTGAACCGATGGCATACACCCGTCCGCCAAAAACCGCCCCGGTATGATTGGTAATGATACTCTTGTGGTCAGTCCAGTTTAATCCCCTGCCCTGGAACACCTGTTTCCACAATGTTTTTCCTGTTTTTGCATCAATGCACAGAACCACATCATCGGCCGACACTCGCCAGTAGTCCGGAGACCAGGTACCCGGGCCTTTATCGCGTTTCTGTTGTTCTACAGCATCCACAACCTCACCACTCGGTACGAAATAGCTGGCAAAGATGCGCCCATCGGCAACAAGCAGGCTGCTTGCTCCGCCTCCTGGCAATGGAATGCCACCACCGGAGGTTGCTTCGCCTCCACCCATAAGTGGAATCTTAATTGATTTAAAGTCTGTGAGTGAATTGTGCCATCCATGACCGCCATATCTTGGGCTCTGCGCAGCTCCCGGAGGCGTTGGCTCCTGACTCTTCCACACCAGCCTGGCATCCTTCAAATCGTCAATCAGTGTCAAACCACAGTCTGTGGCACTAAAGTTTGCGTTGGGCCCGTGGTAGCACGGCCAGGATAGCAAGTCAGAAGCATCGGCAAAAATCGGGAATACTACGATAAAGGCAACGAGAATAATCTTTGTCATGGTCAATTCCATGCCTCCGTCTCGCCTATTGCAGAATATTTTTAACAAAATAACAATCCAAACTGATGTATGGCTGGTTGGTACAATTTTAACTTCTAAACCTTGTTCCCCGGCCAATCCCATCCTCTTCTTAGCCAGAGTTTTATACTCGAACTGCTTGTGAATGTAGTCATCCCCAACACTGGGCTTTTATAAAAAAAGGTCGTCTTCGGCAGCATAATAATACCAAAGGTTTCTGCCGGATTACACAAACAGTTCTGCGAGCGGCCCGGTTTGGTCGAGGTCTTTGAGTGTCGGGTCGGGCATGCCGAATGTGTCACGCTTAAAACCAGCAAGATGGAGCAAAGTCAGGTACATGTTCGCCGTTGTACGATGACCCTTCTGACCGTAGCCAGGGTAATCGACATAACGGCCGGTCTTAAGTTTGCCGCCAATGTTACCAATAACCACCATCGGCCATTCCCAGCACCGGCTATGGTGCCCTTCGGCGCCATCAGAAAGGTACACGATCACCGTGTTGTCGAGCATGGTGCCGTTACCCTCGGGCACTTTTTCAAGCTTTTTCACAAGACCAGCGATCAGATCGAAGTGATACCTTCGGATGATGTTGTAAAGATCGAACCAGGTCTTGCCTTGGAAAGTGCCACCATGGCCGATCGAGTGTTTGTCGATATTAAGGCCCAAACCTTTGAAAGTAATGTCAAAGTCGCGGATACCGGCAGCACTCGAAAGGGTAAGAACATTAGTCAAGCCGCAGATAAGTGCGGCAGCCCCGAGGTCAAACTGAGCATCCAACCTGTCGGTCTCGATGGCACTCCTATATTTGTCGGAAACAACCGGCCCTTTCTCGCGCAGCGTATGCTTGATTTCGTTAAGACTGCTCTGCCGGTTGCGCAGCGTCTCGAATGTTTCAAGATACGCCTGGAACTGCTCTTTTTCCGCACCCGCAATATTCGCCCCAGCCTTCTTCAAATCATCCTTGAGGAAGTCGAGCAGATTGTTCCTGGCTGTGAATTCCTGCTTTGCAGCACCATCTGCAACGATCCCGAAAAGGGTGCTGTAGGCGTTCAAAGGGTTCACCATCGTAGGCAGACCTTTGTTGGGTCCTATGGCTGATATGTTATAAATCACATTGTTTTCAGTTCGCTTAGAGATGCCAAGGCCAATGTGCGGGAAGATACCCGGAAGCGCCTTCGCCAGTGCACCGTCAATCGTCTCGCCCAGAATGGCCATGCTTTCGCCGCCGTTGCCCCGGCCACCACCCCAAGCCCCGAGTGCCTGAAAGTTGTTCGAATGTCCACCGCCGCACACACGCCCAGATAGGCCCTGAACGATGGTGATCTTATCTTTCCAGGGGTTTATCGGTTCAAGGGAGAAGGGGAGTTCCTTATCTGCAAGGGGCACATCCAGCAACTGTGCTGGCCCGTTGAACGCCTCCTGCTTTCGGCTTTCTCGTTTAAGGCCGACCGGGGCAAGTTGCTCGGGACGGACACCGTTGCTCTCAACCACAAAAATAAAGCGCTTCGCTGTCATAGGTTTTCCGGCAGCCTGAACTTCGATTTTTGCCATCATGGGGCTGAGGAATGTAGCCCCTGCAGACAGGCCGAGTGTCTTCAAAGCATTGCGGCGGTCAATAAACATGTTGTAAACTCCGTAAAAGGGTTTAAGTAAATTTAGTCACTTCCTGGATTCCGGCATGCGATACAGGAAAGATTCGCTAGAAAGTAATGTTGAGATCAACGACTTCATGCTGCCACCACTGTTGCGATACGCCTTATGTATGGATTGGAGAGAGGCGGCGTCACCTGGTGACTCGTTGCGCCCCAACCAGTAGCGCAGGGCATGCCGGACAAACACCTGCTCGACTCGTTCCGAGGCGGCCAGTTTCTTCATTAATTCTGCAGGATTCCCTATATTACCTTCAAGTGAAGGGTCGCCCACATGGGCAATCACGCCAGCGGTATTCAACTTAACATTCAGCATCACGGGTCCGGCAAATTTACCTTTTTTATCTATGTTTTTTGCAGTTGCCTCGAGGTCTAGAACTTGTTCTTCAATGCGGAAGCGACCAAAATGATCGTACTGTTCTAATGGATAGGCAAGGTCGTTCATCAACTGGTGGCATTTCCAGCAATACGCCTGCTGAGTTACCGCCATCCGCTCACGAAGCGTTTTCTCAGGTGTGTTTGGCAATTGGGCATCGACGGTGATCGGCACATCTGGAACCACATTGCCCAGCAATCGTTCGCGAATCCACTTGCCTCGATGGATTGCATGATTGTCAAACGAGGTTGAGTGAGCCACTAGCCAGGAAGGCTGTGTGAGAATACCACTTCTTTCGTTTGCAGGAAGTTCCACAGGTTGCTGATCCGGGAAGTCCTTCAACCCATAGGATTCGTAAATGCTCTGACCGGGCGGTTTATAAGTCTTATTCTCGAACTTCTTCGGGTCTTTTTTTAACTCGGACTCGTATTTGGCAAAAGCCTCAGCGCGCTGCTTCTTGATGGTTGCAGCACTTTTGTAAGCTACAAAGCTCTTGTTTGTAGTAAGCAACTCCCGAAGAACCTCGCTATCCCGTTCCAAAATCAAAAGCACGAGTTGATCCGTGTCTTCTACCAGGGAACGGGCGTGGTGCCCCGGGTGATTCAATGCGCCTTTATCGTCCTTGAATACCTCGATGGCTCGATCGTAGGCGAAATACTCGCGAAAGAATCTTAGAATTCGAGGCTTTTCTAACTTGGGACTTTCGAGCATCCGGTGCACCTGCCTTGCGACACCCTCATCTGTAGCCAATCCCCCATTGGCAGCAGCGGCGAGAAGTTCCGCATCTGGGCGCTTGTCTGTAAGTGCATATGCGAGAGCATATGCAATCTCACGGGGTGCAAGTCGGATTCGACCCTTAACATCAGGAGCACCGGTCCCCATTTCCATCCGAAAAACAGCTTCCGATTGAAGCAGAACCGCCGCAAGTGTGAAGCGAACCCCAACCATCTGACCCGCTTCGTCAATGTTCTTCTTCATCAGACCCACGAACCGAAGTTTTTCCTCGGCAGTCGGTGCCCGCTTAAGCACTATTTCGAACTGCTTGACGATCGCCAATTCCATCTCCATGCTGCTCGGCATTGATTTAGGATTAAACAGAGTTGAAAATTCTTTTGACATATTTCCCTTGACCATACCACCCTCGATCTTATGTGCGGTTTGTGCCTCCACGATGATCAGTGCATTCTGAAGAAGTTGGGCGGTCACCGGCTCATCCATCCTCGGAGCACCCGTATCCTTGAATGTGTTTTGCCCTTCATGAGAAAAAGGTTGGGCGATGCCTACCTGATTCTTCGCAAGATCGTTGGTGAATGCAAAGTAGATTTCCGGGCTGATTCTACGGATAGAAGGCCCGCCATCAAATGGAGGAATATTTCTCAGATTAAAAAGAACGGCATGTGAAATTGAATTGCCATTATTATAGGCGGCCCTGCGGGTAAATGGTCGGCCTGCTCGCTTTGCCTCGGCATGGGCCCACCGCCCCACCGCCACCAACTCCTCATCCAATGGGCGAGGTTTGCTCTTTGGCGGCATCTCACCAAGTGTGAGTTTTTCCAAAACCATCGCCCAGCGGGCGCCACTGGTGCTGGATTTCATATCCGGATCTAAGGAGGTAAGGTCGAGTCTTTCTCCCTCGATTTTCTTAGGGCCATGGCACGACACACAATGCTTTACAAGGAATGTCTTTACAGACTTATCGTATTCCGTCTTACTTTCAGATCCTGTAGCAAACTTCAAGATCTCGACAGGTCCTTCTGAAGAAATCTGATTCTCCTGAGCCGAGAGAGAGAGCTGGCAAATAAAAATAAACGATGAGTAAACAACGACCAGACACGAAAGACTCAAAATTAACGATTGCCCTGTGTGACAAAATCTAAATCGTTTGGGATTATCACGGCCCTTATTTTTATTTAGGAGCCATCTTGCATTGAGAGGCATGATATAAACCTCTTGGGGATGGATTCGATTTAACTTACGCGGGCTTGTTGCGGTTTATATTAAATTAATATTTATTTTATACTTTATAATTATTCATACTGCAACTTCAAAAATCGTGTTCAACTCCATACAGTCCAGGACTCGATACTAAGGGTGATACACGGTTGTTGGGTTTTCCCAAGCTAAGAACCACCCTAAACGCACAAACCTATTGTAAATCACCAACTACGAATTTAAATCCAAATTCCTAACTAAAGATTCCCCCTTGGGAAAATTATTACATAGCACTAACCCACCAATAAAACCCATTTTTTCAGGCAATACTCACACTATCTGGCTACTTCCCTGATTCTTTAAAAATCACATTTATTAATTTTTAATAGTTGAATGCTTTTATTTTCCAATTATGATAAAGCGGTGAGTGGATTTAGCTGATTCAGTTTTAATTTGTTCAAACACCTTACAAATGAGCCTTAAATGAACCTTATTCGAAACAAACTTTGTGCGTTCTTGAAGGATGAAGATGGGCCCACTGCGGTTGAATACGCAGTCAATGGTTGCCCTTATCATCGTGGTTTCAATCGCTGCAATTACTACTTTAGGTACCAAAGTAAGCAGTACTTTTTCTAATACTGCAACAAAAATCACCACTGCAACAACAGCTAGTTAACTAAATTAACCTTTAAAACAAGCCTTTTTTCAGCAAAAAAGGTGTTTCACTGCAGAGCATCTTGGTTAATTTTAAAAAATTCACATAATTATCTTTATATTTATTTGACTAGGCTTAAATAAAAATCTAGGTTTAGTTATCAGAAAATGATCAAGCACGATCCTAAGAGCACTGATAAACTGATTAAATAGGGTTTGTAGCACCTGATTAATCAACAAAGATTTTTACTACTTGGTTTCTTTACAATTTTAAGGAGTTTATGATGAACACTCTACGCGAAAAGTTGGTTAAGTTTTTGAAGAGCGAAGATGGCCCTACTGCTGTTGAATATGCTGTTATGGTGGCTCTGATTATCGTAGTATCGATTGCTGCGATCACCACCCTTGGTACTAAGGTTAGTAGCACCTTCAGTTCTACTGCAACTGCAATTACCACTGCGACAACCGCGAGCTAGTTAACCTACCCTTTTGGGTGAGGTGTTTACAACTAGGGCGTAATAAAAAAGCGCCCCCTCATTTTAAGGGGCGCTTTTAAAACCCCTAATAATAATACTTGAAGATCATCAAGTACTATTTATGATTCACTTTGTTTTCCCTCGTTTCCACGTCCTAAAGGAGTTTCTCATGCGCACTTTACACGAAAAGTTGGTCAAGTTTTTCAAAAGCGAAGACGGCCCCACTGCTGTAGAATATGCTGTTATGGTGGCCCTTATCATTGTGGTTGCGATTGGCGCTATCACTGTGCTAGGTGAAAAAACCAGTGGTGTCTTTACTGCAACATCCTCGGCCATCCAGTAAGTTACTTGGGTTTAATTGTCTTTATAATTGGGGTGCGTGATGGATTTTAGTTTAAATGTCTGGCCTATCGCCTTGGTTAGCCTTGCAATGATCGTTGCTGCAATCATCGATGGCTGGAAACTTAAAGTTCCTAACGCACTCACTTTCCCTTTAATTATCTCAGGCTGGATTTTAGGATTGCTCAATACTTTTCAAATCCTTCCTGACTCAGGCATTGGTGGAATCGGTGGCAGCCTCACGGCCACCCTTTTAGGTTTCGCACTTATCTTCCCCGTTTATGCTATTGGGGGCATGGGGGCGGGAGATGTTAAAATGCAAATGGGGTTTGGCGCTTGGGTTGGTGCTTACTACTCTTTTGGTCAGGCCCAATACATTGTTTTGATTGCTTTTTGCTGGGGCGCAATCATCGGAGGCATCATTGCTTTCTTCATGATTCTTTTCAGAAGGCAAATTGCAACCAATATATTGAACACCCGTGAAATCCTTTCCGACCTCGCAACCAAAAGCGTGGACGAAACGGAACAAAAAGCCTCTGCTCGCAAACCTAGGATGCATTTGCTACCTTATGGCATCCCACTTTGCCTTGGGTTTCTGGGCTATCTGGCTTACCTGCACCTCTACTTACATATTCCTTTGCCTGTTTATCCCATCCAATAATTAGCTTTTTTTAAAAAATAAGCTAAAGTATTAGTGTGCAGCCAACGATTGCGCTGCGGTTCCCTTCGCAAGATGCTAATTTATAGCAAACAAGACTTCCTATCTTTGCTTGTTACCCTAAGGTCAGCATGAATTATCGATATCTTCGTTATAATCGATAAATCTTAAAGCTGGTCATGCTTTTGTGCCGATGAAATATATGAGGGATACTCCGATTGTACGGATTAGAACTCAGGATATATCCGGTGCCTCAGCGACGAGAGGCCTAGAACGATGAATCCTAGAATGTTGGCGCTTGGTATGGCGGTTTTTTGCGGCTTGGCTGCAGCCTACTTGGCGGTGACTTATAAACAAGGGAATCCAGGTCCAAAAATGGTTGAAGTTCTTAGAACTAAAAGCAAGGTACCTTTCCGCGAGAAGCTTTCTGATCCTCAGAAGTACTTCGAGGTAATTGCTGTTCCTGAGCTCAATCTTCCATCTAAGATTTTAAAGTCCTTTGAACAAGTTAAAGACAAAAGCCTTAATAAAACGCTTACCGATCAATCCTTTGTTACTGAAGATGATCTTCTTGGGGCTAATCAACACTACCTTACCGACCAACTCGATAAGGGTAAAAGGCTTTTTGGCCTTACTGTTAATGCTGAATCCCTTGCGGGGGGTTTTATTCTTCCGGGTTCCACGGTAGATCTGATTGGCACCAAACGCCTTGCGAACAACAACATCGAAACGCAAACCGTTTTGGAAAACATTCGAGTGATGGCTGTAGGCGATAAATCGACCATTAATGAAAAGCAGGGCGATGTACGCCATTCTATTGTTGAAAACACGGTGACCCTTGAGGTTAGCCCTGAAGAAGCACAAATTTTAGCAATGTGGAAGTCCGTTGGTGAAATTAAACTTTCCGCCAGGGCCAAGGATGATAACGATAAAGTGAACACCAAAACCACCAAGCTAAATGAAGAATTGAAAGCTAATGATGTATTAAAGAGCGAGCCTGAGAAAAAGAAAATCAAAAGTAGTATTTTTGGTGGGAACGAAAACAAACACACCCTTGTGATCTTTAATACGAAAGATTCCAAGGAAAACATCACCAACAATGATGCGGTAGAGTTTGAAGAATACGAAAAAGGCAAATGGCGCACGGTGTTTAAAAACGCTCGGAATACAAGTGCTGTTGAACAGTCGGTAGAGGTTCCGGAAGAAGTGCCTGAGAAAGTAAAGCAATAGTCAGGGATGGTTGCGGAGTTTTATAATTTTGGCGAAGGGAATCGCCAGCTTGTTTGAAGAGGTTGCAAGGATGCCATACAAAAATTACTACCTAGCTAAAAGCTTGCAAGCCTGCATTGCCATGATAATTATGGTTTGCAGTTTAGCATCGCTTATGGGCCAGGATGCACCGCCTTTAGTAAAGGGCCCTGACTACGCAATTCCCATTGATTTCACCATCAAGATTCAGATGAAGAGCAAAAAGCTTATCAAGAACGCCCGCACTTTTGATAATAAAATTTTGGAAGTAAAAGATGTGCTGAATGACCCCAAATCTATTTACTTAAAGGGTTTGGCTGAAGGTGTTGCAAAACTGGAATTAATTTCAACAGATGAAGAAAGAGAAGAAGTCAGCGTTTTTGTACTCCGCCAGCAAACACCAGTAAACAATATTAAGTTTTTAAAAGAAACCACGATAGATATTGAACACTTGAAAAAAACGCTATCGCAGGCTCTTCCAAACACTCCGATTGATGTAAGTTTTCTTACAAGTGACTCGGTTTTTGTAAACGGTGTGGTTAACTCATTAGACGATATGCGCACAATTCTTCATCTTGCCAGTAAAGTGGTTGATCCAAATTATCAGGATAAAGAAAAAGAAGGACCTACTTATGACCTTAATGATGCAGTAGGAAAAAAGATTGTTTCTGTTTCCTCAAAGGTTGTGACTGGCCTTAAATTAAAATTAAACAAGGAAGCAGAAAAAATACAAGAGAAAACTGGAGCACCGCCATCCACCTCTTTTGACCTTGATTACCTTAAAAAGGTAATAAGGGATGCCGTACCCAATTCAAATATCCAAGTCATTCCTGTCACCAAAGATGCGGTTATACTTTCTGGTTATGTTTCCCGTGCAGAAGATATAAGTATGATTCTTTCTATTGCTGGTAATATTGTTGACCCAACTTTATTTGATGCCTTATCGCAAAGCAATTCTACACAATCTAATCCACCAACAACCACACCAGGCAATATACCCACCGATCCCAATGCTGCTGCAACAACACAACCTGCACAAGCAACACCCAGAACTTCACAAAAAGTCATCAATGCGCTTCGGGTTGCAGGCGTACAACAAGTTCAATTAGATGTGGTGGTTGCGCAAGTTTCCCGTTCAGAATTTAGACAAATAGGTTTTAACTTTCTTAGCTCCCAAAATAGTTCTTTTATCGGCAGCACCTTAAATGGCCTCGCAGCCCAACCAACACAAATTGGAAGAATTGCTTCAGGCGGAACTGCTCAGGGGTCCGTTTTGGCTGCTAATGGCTTTATTGCTAGCGCAACAAGCCCTAATATCCCCTTCGGTGTTTTAAATTCTAATAGTGGATTCCTTGGTTTCCTTCAGGCTCTGCGCAATGAAAGTGCTTCCAAACTTTTGGCTGAACCAAAACTTACCACCTCGAGTGGCAAGCAAGCCTTCTTCCAAGTGGGTGGCGAACAAGCTGTTCTTAGTGGTGCTTCAGGTGTTAACGGCCCTGGTGCAGCTTTTCAAACCATTGGAACCACGCTTAGTTTCCTGCCCGTAGTTTTAGGAAATGGCAAAATTCAACTTACAGTCAACCCTAGAGTTCGAACACCAAACTCAGCTTTTGGGATTCAAACCTCATTTGGATTCGTTACAGGGTTTGATGATAAGCAAGTAAATGCAACGGTTGAAATGGAAACAGGGCAGACTTTTGTCATCGGTGGCTTGATTCAAAATGAAACCCGTGGCATTGTAAATAAAGTGCCTGTTCTTGGTGATCTTCCCTTCGTGGGAGTTTTATTCAGTACCAAGGAATACACCGAAACCGAGCAAGAGGTGGTAATTTTGGTTACCCCATACTTGGTGGATCCACAATCTTGTGATCAGTTGCCTAAGTTGCTTCCTGGTCAAGAAACCCGCAGCCCCGATGATTTCGAACTCTTTTTAGAAGGGATTTTGGAAGCACCCCGTGGCCCAAGAAAAGTGATTCAAGATCGCAAATACATCCCAGCATTTAAAAATGCCAAGCCTTTGGATGCTGAATCGGGTGAATCCCGCGTACCAGGGAATTTGATTTTCCCTGCTCGCAATCAAGAAAACCCTAAACCTAAAGAACTTCCAATCATCGAAACCCAGCCTATGCCATTAACCTTGCCTGAGGTTTCCAATTCTGAAAAAACAAGCGAAGTACCGCTAGTTCCGATTAAAAACAGCAGAAGTTCATTGCCAATCAAGGTGTTACCAGGGGTAGCCAATCCAAATAATTCTGAACCAAAAATTAAAACATCATCGTTGCAGACACTTTCTCCGGTAAAATAAAGTGTCCGCTTTTTAAATATTACCACGGGCAATTGAATCATGGCTGAGTTTGACCAAAACAATAATGCAAAACCAGATGAGAATCTTCTTAGATTGGTCATTATGAATCCCCCCGACAAGGGGCATGAAGCATTGCGCAGTATGTTTACTCAAATACCCTATGTATGGCTGCAGGCGGAATGTACCAAGTACGAATTCCTTCAAGAGGTAATCGCCAACCAGACTGCTCCCCATGTTGTGGTAGTTGCAATTGATGCTGATTTAGAAAAAGCTTGCAAAGCAATCGAAAGGCTTGCACAAGAAATGCCTGATGTAGCCATTCTTGCAATCAGCAAGCGCGATGATGGGCAGGCAATATTAAAGGCCTTAAGAGCGGGCGCTAAGGAATTTCTTACCATGCCTTTTGGCGTGGATACCCTCTCGGATGCACTTCGGAAACTTGAAAAAACAGGAAAAGCACAACATTCTCCCAACCTTGGGGTTAACAAAAAAGAAAAGACATTGGTCATCTCTTTTCTTGGATCTCGAGGTGGTGTGGGCTGCACCAGCCTAAGCGTTAATCTTGCTGCTACCCTTGCCGCAGATCCCCATAATAAAGTTGTGCTTGTAGATCTCGATCTTGCCCTAGGTGATGCAGATATTGCCCTCGACTTGATTGCAGATTACACCCTAAGCGATCTTGTTGAAAACATCGATAAGCTGGACATGACCTTTTTAAACCGATCATTGAGCAAGCATTCAACAGGCTTGGCGTTATTGCCACACCCCCTCAATGTTGGTGATGCAACCGCGATAACGGAGGAGCATTTAAAACGAATCATCTCTTTGCTGGGTGCATGCCATACGCATTTGGTATTGGATTTGAGCAAGAGCCTTCGCCCGACAGATATCTGTGCGTTGGCAATGTCGGACTTTATTTTCTTAGTCGTTCAATTAGAAATCACCAGCATACGCAATACAATTCGTCTGCTTTCAACCTTGGATGCAGATGGCAGGCTTGGGCCTAGGGTAAAATTGGTGCTTAACCGGGTGGGTATGGTGACCGACATCAGCAGAGAAAAAGCAATTGAACTTCTAGGCAGGCCCTTTTTCTGGGAAGTGCCCAATGATCATAAGATAATGATGGAGTCGCGAAACTCTGGCACTCCGATGGTAAAAAGCGCACCTGTAAGCAAGATCCAACATAACTTCAGCGAATTTGCTGATGCGGTGTGCAGCAAAACAAAAGCAAACAAAGGGGCCAAGTCTTTTTGGCACTCCTTTTTCACCAGCAAACCTTAATGAGAACACACCATGTCTAGGCTACAACGGGGATTATCAGGAATCACAGCAGGCTTAGGCGGCTCGGCTGGAATCCTTGGTCAGGGAAAATCATTTGATGAACTTAAACAACTCATTCACGGAAGACTTGTCGACAAACTCGATCTCTCCAAGGTTAGTGAACTTGCTGGTGATACACTTCGAAAAGAAATTCGCGTAGTCGTCGAACGACTTTGTGACACTGAAAACCCCCTGTTAAACAGGGTTGAAAAAGAACGATTGATTGATGAGGTTTTGGATGAAACTCTCGGCCTAGGGCCACTCGAGCTTCTTTTAAAAGACTCCACCATTAGTGATATTCTTATCAATGGCCCGCATAAAATCTTTGTCGAGCGAAAAGGAAAGATGACTCTTTCCGAAGTAAAGTTTCGCGATAACGACCACCTGCTTCAAATCATCGATCGCATCGTTTCCAAAATGGGAAGGCGCGTTGATGAAACCTCCCCTATGGTGGATGCCCGCCTGCCTGATGGCTCGCGCTTTAATGCAATCATCGCACCTTTGGCACTCGATGGCGCAACTGTAAGTATCAGGCGCTTTGGCACCAAGCCTCTGATGATGACAGATTTATTAAGCTATAATGCCCTCACTCCTGAAATGGCAGTATTCTTAGAAGCATGCATTAAAGCCCGCTTGAATGTGATTATTTCTGGTGGTACTGGTTCGGGTAAAACCACCCTCTTGAATTCACTTTCCAGCTTCATTGGAAATGAAGAACGCGTTATCACCATCGAAGATGCTGCTGAACTTCAACTTCAACAAGAACATATTGTAAGGCTGGAAACCAGGCCACCAAACATCGAAGGCAAAGGCGCTATCACCGCCCGCGACCTTGTTCGTAATGCCCTTCGTATGCGACCCGAGCGAGTGATCATTGGCGAATGCAGAGGTGGCGAAACTCTCGATATGCTTCAAGCCATGAATACCGGCCATGCGGGCTCCATGACCACCATTCATGCCAATGCCCCAAGAGACGCCCAGGCTCGTATCGAAACTTTAGTGATGATGGCCGGGTTAGAATTACCCATCAAAGCCATGCGCCAGCAGATTTCCTCGGCTGTCGATTTGATCATTCAAGCCAACAGGTTGCAGGGTGGGCCCAGAAAAATCACACACATAACCGAAGTGATGAACATGGAACAAGACATGATCATCATGCAGGATATTTTCCTTTACAAGCAACAAGGTTGCGATGCAAATGGCAGGGCTTTCGGTCAGTTCGAAGCCACGGGTGTACGGCCAAGTTTTGTACCCAGATTGGAAGCTGCAGGGGTAAAGTTCCCACCCAATTTATTTCAAGAACGCGTTCTACTTAAGGATTAGGGATTCATACCTTGGAAATTTACCTTATCGCTGTTCTGGCATTCTTCGCAGTCGCTGCATTAGTGATGGCAATATTCATGTTTTCTACCAAGGAACCCAACAAGGTATTGGAAAGCAGACTGGATGTGCTTGCAGGAAAAGTAACCCGCGAAGAAAGCAGGCAGACAGATCTGCTTCGTAAAACCTACACAGAAACCGACCGCAATTCTCTTATTCAAGCTTTCATGCCCAGAATGATTTCCATCGAGAAAATCTTTGAGCAAGCCGATTGCAATATCCCGCCATCTACTTTGATCAGTATTTCGATCATGCTAGGGCTATCCGGAATTGGGCTCCAGATGGCTGCGGGCCTGCCCTTCTACGTTGCTTTTGTTTCAATCCCTTTAATGGTAATACCTTGGGTTTGGTTGTATCAAAAACGCAGAGCAAGGTTGCAAAAATTCTCCGAACAATTTCCCGAAGCTTTGGAATTGCTGGCACGCGCGCTTCGATCTGGCCAAAGCCTTTCTGCAGGGTTGCAAGTGATTGGCCAAGAGATGCTTGAACCCATCGGCGTGGAATTTGGTAAAGCATATGAAAAACAGAAACTCGGCATGCCTGTGGAAGATACCTTAAAAGAAATGTGCAACCGTGTTCCCAGCCTTGACCTCAAGTTTTTTGCAACTTCTGTTGCGATTCAAAAACAAACGGGTGGCGACCTTGCCGAAATCCTCGACAAAATTGGTTACATCGTTCGCGAAAGATTCAAAATTCTGGGTCAGGTGGCGGCTCTTACTGGGGAAGGCCGCATGAGCGGTACCGTGCTATTAGCATTGCCCGTGGCTTTGTTTATTTATTTGCGCATCAGCAATCCAGAATATATCCAGCCTCTTTGGACTACCGAAATAGGCCGAAAAATGCTGGCTGGTTTGGTTGTGGGGCAAATATTGGGCGCAATCACTATTAAAAAAATTGTCGACATCAAGGTTTAGAAAGGAGAGAGAAATGGTATTACCCGAATTCATGCAAGATTTGATTCCTTTACTTCTCGCTCTCCTTGTGGGTGTTGGTATCTGGAGTTTGCTCAGTTTATTTTCTGCAACAAACAAAAGCGAGCAGACCGATCGATTAAAAAAACTTTCCAGCAAGGATGCAATCACCGAGGCAGAATCCTCTGATTCAAAAGGCGGTATCTTCAACATGCTGTTGAAGACTGCCAAGGCCCTCGCATCGCCCATGATGCCTTCTACCGAAGGCGAGCAAACCGAAATTCGCAAAGAGCTTTCCGCTGCGGGGTTTCGTAGCGAAAATGCAGTCCCAATTTTTCAGGGCCTGCGATTCATCACTCTACTAATCTTTAGCCTGCCTTCGATTGCCTATTTTATTCCAGCTTATGGCCTGAATTATGATGGCCTTAAGTATGTGGTTATTTTCAGTGCAATCGGCATGTACATTCCAAAAATCGGGTTGTGGTATGTGCGCACAACCAGGCAGCAAGAAATCTTCCTTACTCTGCCTGATATTATTGATCTTTTAGTTGTTTGTGTTGAAAGCGGCTTGGGCCTTGATGCTGCACTACGTAAAGTTTGCGATGAAATGAAGGATCATGCCAAGGTAATGGCTTCGGAACTTAGCCTTTGCAACTTTCAGCTTCAAATAGGCCGTGTTAGAAAAGACGTACTCCGCGATTTGGGCGAAAGAAATGGCGTAGATGATTTGCGGGGCCTTACCACTATTATTATTCAAGCTGATCGCTTTGGCTCTTCCATTGCCAATGCTCTAAGGGTTCAATCCGATACGATGCGAACCAAGCGCAGGCAGATGGCGGAAGAAAAAGCTGCAAAGTGCGCGGTGCAATTACTTTTCCCAATGTTATTTTTCATTTTCCCGGGTGTCTTCATTATTCTGGTTGGCCCTGCTGCAATCAAGATGATGATGTCTGGGGCGTTTTAATATTAATCATCAGGCCATGGATGGCCGATTGCTTATAAGTGGGATTCATACAAGGAGGTTAGTCATGATTCACTCGAAGTTCAATATTACCAAGAAATTTTTCCTTTGCTTGGTTCCTATGTCTCTCACTATTACAGGTTGCTTTGGCTACCGTGATGTGGTCGATCCGTATTACCCAAAGCGTTACAATGTAGATGCGCGTAATTCAGTAAGGGCAACCCTAGCCCCCCAAGTAAGCAATGGCAATGTGCTGGATCAAACCGTTTGGGATTTTCATTTTGAATCAGGGAAGCCCGAGCTTAATGCAATGGGTAAAGATCATTTAAAGAGGCTTGCCCGCAGAAGGCCCGCAGCCCAGGAAGTTATTTTCCTGCAAGTTGCCCAGAACCCTGATGAAAAAGTTAACAATAAAGAACTCAACAAGGCTCGAAGCGAAAACATCAAGGCATACATGAATAAGATTTCTGAAGACAAAGTGCACCCTGAATTCCAGGTCGTATTGCATGACCCTGCAGATGTTTCAGGCTCGGGGATTGAAGCTGCTCGTATTATAAACGGCAAACAGTCAGGCGTTACGGGGATCTTTACCAATGGCCAATCTGGGTCTTCTTCTGGTGGCAGTAATTCAAGTCAAGGTGGTGGCGGTGGTTCTTCTGGAAGTTCTTCTGGAACAGGGAGCACAGGCGGGTATTAATAACGTAGAATTAAGCTGTCGCCCCTTTAATTAGGAGACTTCAGCGTGATAAATTTGAACTTTGATTACTGGTGGAATTTTATCTTTTCCGATAGGGCGATATTTATTCAATTTTCTTTGATAGTACTTGCCCTTGGTATTTGGTTGCTACGTCGTAAGTGATGTTTAAGGAGCGAAAGTGAAATCTCAGGACAAAGATCAATATATCCCCACTGCGCCTCAATGCCCTGATAATCTTAAGGAAACTGGCCTTAACTCGGGCATGCTTTCGGAAATGGTTTTAAAAGCGATTTATACCAAGGGCGCAATGCTAGGTATGGATATTTCTAAATCGTTGTGCCTCCCTTTTAAAATCATTGAAGAAGCTTTGGTCTTCCTTAAAAACGAAAAGTGCATCGATGTTTCAGGTGGCGACCTTATTGGCAGGGCCAGTTACAAATTCAACCTTACTGAACTCGGCAGACGAAGAGCACAAGATGCCATGAAGGTTTGTGGCTATGTTGGGCCTGCCCCCGTCAGCTTGGAAGATTATGTTGATCAAACCTACAAGCAGGCGGTGACCAACCTGCCCGTGGATCCCCAAGCTTTAAGAGAAGCTTTTAGCCATCTGGTGATTACCGATGAACTTTTCAATGCAGTTGGCCCTGCAATTCTTAGTGGAAAATCAATCTTTATTTACGGCCCGCCCGGTACAGGAAAAACCTCGATTGCCCAAGCCATAGGCGACTTCATGAATCGCAAGGGTGGCGATATTTTTGTCCCGTATGCCTTCCATTTCGAAGGCAACATCATCTCCATATTCGACCCTGCAATTCATATTCCGCATGAAGTCCAAGCAGAGGCCCCGAAAGATGAAGCAGAGGCTGCAATCCGCAGGCTCTTGAATACCAGCAATCATGATAGCCGTTGGGTTCGCATTCGTAGGCCGGTGATCATTACAGGTGGCGAATTAAGCCTCAGCATGCTCGAGCCACGATACAGCCCAGAATCCAATTATTACCAAGGCCCTTTGCATGTGAAAGCCAATGGCGGGATCTTTCTCATCGATGACTTTGGCAGGCAATTATGCAGCCCTAAAGAGCTACTCAACCGCTGGATTGTACCTTTGGAAAGCCGGGTAGATTACCTCAACTTGGTAAGCGGGCAAAAGTTCAAAGTGCCTTTCGAACAGTTAACCATCTTCTCAACCAACCTCGATCCGAAGGATATTGTTGATGAAGCTTTCCTCAGACGCATGAGGCATAAGGTGGAAATCAACGCCCCCAAAAGAGACATCTACGAGAAGATATTTGAGATGTATTGCAAAAAACTTTCGATGAAACCCTGCCCCGAAGCCGTGGACTACCTATTTGATCGCTATTACTCCAAAGGGAGGTCAGTTCGTGCCAGCGATTGTCGTGATTTGCTGGAGACAGTGGCCTCAATATGCCGATTTCGTGGTAGTCCAGTTGTGTTGTCACGCGAGTTGATCGCAGAGGCAGCAGGCAGCTTCATCGGCGACTTTGCCTGATCTTCCTCGCTTCACCCGGTGGCCCCAACTTCTGAACTTTGCTTGTTTAGCTGGTTGGAGAGTTATCATGAAAAGAATATTCCTAGTTTTCCCCGCGCTCTGTTCCACTCTGGTAGGTTGCACCCTCACAGGCACAGACTTCGCATTAAAAGATAAAACATTCAATGTTAATGAAAAAGTAGTAACCAAACCGGGTTCTGAAAAAGAAGCTCCCACGCGCGCACCCAAGGCTGCGACTTGCATTGCCTTTGGCGACTTCCGAGCCATCGAGGCCAAGAACCTCGAGCGATCCTCTTTGCAACGCCAGCAGCTTTTCGAAGATGCCCGTAAAGCTTACCAACAGGCACTTTCCATCGAGCCGGATAATCTTCAAGCTTTGGTCGGCCTAGCCAGACTTTATTCAAGCATGGAAGATTACCAGCACGCTCAAGAAACCTATGAATTGGCAGGTAAAAAACACCCCAAGGAAGCAGGCATTTGGTTCGAACTAGGGATGCTTCATGCCAGGAAAAAAGAATGGGACATCGCACTCGCAGATTTAGCCCTTGCTGTAAAACTCGAACCTGAAAACAGACAGTTCATCAACACCTATGGCTTTGCTCTTTGTCGAAACGGAAAATTTGAAGAAAGCTACAAAGTCTTCATCAAGATCAACGAACCAGCAAAGGCCCATTACCAAGTTGCTCGTATGATGGAACATGTTGGTAAAAAAGAAGAAGCACGCGAACACCTGATCAAGGCGCTTGCCAACCAACCCGATTTCCCTGATGCCAAAGAGATGCTTACTTCCCTCGGCCAATAAAGTCTTGCCTACTTAACTAGCAAAAGTGGACCCTTAAGACCTGCAAAACCAAATCAAAGAATCTTTAACGCGAAGACGCTAAGAACGCTAAGAAACAGCAGACAAGTCCGGATTTCTTGTCTTCCTTTGCGTCTTCGCGGTGAGAATGCCTTTATTCTTTTAAGCTTCTTTACTGCCGGGTACACTTGCTAACCAACCCGATTTCCCTGATGCCAAAGAGATGCTTACTTCCCTAGGCCAATAAAGTCATGCCCATAAAACTTGTTTCAATAAGGCGACCAACAGTGGCCTTTTAACATTGTTCACATGCTGCAGTAGAAATCATCCATCCATGTTTCACGATTACCACTAAAGTTATCTTAAAATTAAATTCCATATTATTTATTTTTCCCCGAATAAACATCGCTTCCCAACGAATAGTAGTTTGTAAAAGGTATGTTCAGCGAAAAGCGCTGCAACCTAGTGCCCTATGCAGTGGGGGTCCTGGGCCAACTCATAACTGCTATTCAGGAGATCTAAGATGGAACTTATAAAATGGGAACCGATTCGCGAGTTCGAGGAAATGTTTAACAATTACACCAAGGCGATGACTTGGCCTTCTATTCGTGCAGACGCCCTGATTTCTGGCGATTGGGCCCCTAGAGTGGATATCTCGGAAAATGACCATGAAATTGAAATCCGAGCGGAAATTCCAGACGTCAAAAAAGAAGATGTCAAGGTCGGTATCGATGGTGGCATCCTTACCATTGAAGGTTGCAGAAACAAAGAAAAAGAAGAAAAGGGAAAAAGGTTTCATCGGATTGAACGATCCTATGGAAGCTTCGCCCGCAGCTTCACCCTGCCCGATCATACGGATGGAACCAAGATTAAAGCATCCTTCAAGGATGGCATGCTTAATCTTCACATTCCCAAAACACCCAATGGCAAACCCAAGGCCATTCAAGTAAAAGTCGACTAAGCCTTGCGATTATTTGTTCACTTAAATTAATCCTTGGATTATTCACCCTATCATCCGTTACAATATCTTCGTGAAAATTCTCACGGAGATATTGTATGTTTACCCTAGTTACTTTAGCCCTTGGCGCCGCACTGCTTTCTGAAACACCCCGCAACATCATCATCGTTATGACCGATGATCAAGGCTATGGCGATATCGCAGTCCATGGCAACCCAATTCTTAAAACACCAAACCTCGATAAGCTTCATTCGCAAAGTGTTCGCTTCACGGATTTTCATGTCAGCCCTACTTGTGCCCCTACTCGCTCCGCACTTATGACAGGCAGGCATGAATTCAAAAATGGTATCACTCATACTATTTTCGAAAGGGAAAGGCTTAACCCCAAATCCATTACCCTTCCCCAAGTTTTGAAAACCGCAAACTACACCACCGGGATATTTGGCAAATGGCATCTGGGCGATGAGCCCGCCTACTGGCCTAACAAACGAGGCTTTGATGAAATGTTCATCCATGGTGCAGGTGGGATTGGTCAAACCTATCCGGGCAGTTGTGGAGATGCCCCCAATAATAAATATTTCGATCCTGCTATTCTTCACAACGGAACATTCGAAAAAACCAAGGGCTACTGCACTGATGTTTTTTTCAACCAAGCCATTCTTTGGATGACTGCTCAGCAAAAAGCAAATAAACCCTTCTTCACCTACATCACCCCTAATGCACCCCATGGCCCCTTAATCTGCCCACCAGAGTACGAAAAGAAATATGAAGGAAAGGTGCCCCCTGATGCAGCCAAGTTTTTTGGCATGATTGAAAATATTGATGACAACATGGGCAAACTCATGACATTCCTCGATGAATCGGGGATCTCCAAGGATACGCTTCTAATATTCATGACCGACAACGGCGGTACTGCAGGAGTGAAAATTTTCAACGCAGGCATGCGAGGTTC
>Ga0208482_1000001_pt1 | contig 90672 bp, 77 predicted proteins | sample LakMenEpi26Sep10_FD_150737 | JGI IMG/M metagenome (GOLD analysis project Ga0208482, IMG submission 150737) | Freshwater microbial communities from Lake Mendota, WI - 26SEP2010 deep hole epilimnion (SPAdes) | ecosystem: Environmental > Aquatic > Freshwater > Lake > Epilimnion/Euphotic zone ... | reverse complement strand
GGTCATTATTCTTGGGTTTTTTGCTTAGATGCCATAAAAGAGTCAAAAAACATGGGTGTGAAGTGGTAATTGCAGGGGCATCTCCCAATGCAAGAGAACTATTGCACCTTACCGGCCTCGATACACTCTGGCCCATCTACAATGATCGCAAGGAAGCAATTGCTGCTCTTAATAGCGATTGATTTCTTTCGGATTTAATTCTAAACGAGAATTTAATGTGGGTGACGAGATCGCTGTAATTAGGTGTCGAAATCTCACTAGGAAATTCGGCCCGAAAACCGTTCTTAATAATGTTTCTTTTGAAGTTTACCCAGGAATTATTGGTTTGTTAGGCCCAAATGGTGCAGGCAAATCCACTTTAATCAAGCTTATTCTTGGTCTAGATATTCCTACTTCTGGCGACATATCACTTTTTGAGAAAAACAAGGTTGAGTTGGGGAAAATCGGCTTTATGCCTGAAGCAAAGGCTATTATTCCTTCAATGAAAGGGTTTGAGTTTGTTGCATTTGCTGGCGAACTCGAAGGCTTGAAACGCAAAGATGCTCTTAGGCGTTCTCATGAGATTCTTGATTGCCTAAGCATGGGGGAAGCGCGGTTTAGAAAACTTGGTGAATACTCTACAGGGATGATTCAAAAAGTAAAACTTGCACAGGCGTTGGTTCATGATCCAGACTTGTTAATCCTTGATGAACCTACCGCTGGATTAGATCCGCCTGCCAGAAATCAAATGTTGGATTACCTTAGTTATTTTGCAAGACAACAAGGCAAATCAATCGTGCTGTCAACCCATTTACTTGGAGATGTGCAAGCAGTTTGTGATCAGGTTGTTGTTTTAAATTTTGGTGTTTGCCTTGCTTCGTGTTCGCTTGAAAAACTTGTAGGAAACAAACCCGATAGCTATTTGATTGAAGTTACAGGAAAACAAATTGAGGCAATTGTTGCTTTGGGTGAAAGGTGCATAGGTACGCAAGATATGGGTGGGTTCACTAAAGTATTTGTTCAGTTTGAATCATCTTTAGGGATAAATAATATTGCCTCAAAGATTTTGGCTGCAGGTGGTGTGATTAAAAAGTTTGTACCATTGGAAGGTAATTTGGATGATGCTTTTTTTGCTCTTTTAGATAAGCAAAGGTTGGTGTCGAACTGATGTCGGTTACCTCCCTTAATTCATTTTTGGAATACAGGCCATGGCGTGGTTTAAGAAACCCGGTTTGGATGGGGGCGTTTGCTATTACTCGCGAATCGTTGAAATTAATATTCACTCGCAAAGTATTTTGGGTCGTATTCTCACTGGCTGTTTTGAATTTTCTTCTCTATTTTTTTGGTCAGTATCTTTTCTTTTGGGTTGCCGATCAACAACCAGATGGATTGGTGCGCGTTGGTGGTTTTGGGCGTGCCAATCAAAACGATATGATGCAATTTCTGCGCAGTGTTTTGAAGATGGATGGATCGCCTGAGACCTTTCGGAATTTTATTAATCTGCAATCAAGGGGCATAATTGTGCTACTTGTATTGGCGGGCGCTTCTTTACTTGGCGAAGATTTAAATCAAGGTTCTTTGATCTTCTACCAATCCAAATCAGGTGGAATGAGCAATTATATTGGTGGTAAGTTTTTAGCAGCCTCTTTTCTGGTGCATCTATTCGCAACTATTCCTGCCCTTTTTCTTTTTCTTGAAATTTGTTTTATAGATACTTGGACCTACCTGCTTTATCATCCAAGATTGTTGCTTGGAATTATTGGATATGGTTTTGTAATTAATCTTGGGCTTGTTTCACTGTTGTTTGCTACGGTCGGATTTTTCAGGTCAACCATTGGTTTAATCATGTGCTGGGCGGGTGTGTTCTTTCTTCTCCCTTCTCTTTGTGCCATTATGATTGATCGGTTAAAATTAAATCCTGCGTTCAGGGTTTTAGATTTTTGGTACTGTGTTGAAAGGTTGGGTGAAAAATGTCTCGGGGCATCCCCTACCCTGCTTCCTGGTCAAACCGATCATTCTTTAAATCCTTGGCTAGCAGTTGCTTCTCTGGGGTTTGTTTTTATGGTTAGTTCAATTCTTACCACCCGAATATATTTTAAAAAAGGTGTGGAATCATGATGGGGGTTTCATCTGATTTCGCCAAATCTGATGCTGTACCTTTGTGGTGCAGAAAAGTATCAAAATGGCATGGCAATTTTCTCGGATTAAATGATCTCAGCTTGGAACTTAGGCCAGGGATTACAGCGCTATTGGGTTCCAATGGTTCGGGGAAAAGCACTTTAATGAACTTGATATCTGGTCAGCTTTTTCCTGATTCTGGCTCTATTCGTGTTTTTGGAGTTGATCCCTGGATTTGGCAGGGGAAAAAGCTTGTCGGTTATAGCCCTGATTTGGATTATTTTTACCCTTCATGGAGTATTAAAGATTTTCTTGCGAGAATGGCTTGTTTAGCAGGTATTGAAAGCAAACGGGTTTCTGGTTTGCTTAATGAAATTCTTTCGGTGGTAGGTTTGTTATCAGTGCAAACTACATTGTTAAGACGCTGTTCGCTAGGAATGAGGCAACGGGCAAAAATTGCCCATGCTCTTTTAATGGATCCGCCTTTGCTTATTTTAGATGAACCCTTTCGGGGTATAGATCCTGTAGGAAGGCGCGATTTAGTTCAGTTGTTATTACAGTTTCAAGCATTAGGAAAAACTATTTTGGTATCAAGTCACGAGTTGGAGGAAATTGAGAAACTTACAGATCAGGTAGTAATGTTAAGATCAGGCAGGGTTGTTTCCGCTGGGCCTGTTTCCCGGGTTCGAGATAGATTATTAAATAAACCAGTCGAAATTGCTTTGGAAATTCAAGATAATGAAAGAATTCGATTTCTTGCTCAATCCGTTTTAAGTCATTCAGAGGTACTTGGAGTTCGTTTGCCTGAAGGTGAAAAGCATGTTTTAATGGTGCTAACCAGAAAGCCAGAGCTTGTTTTTGCTCATTTGGTGATGATGTCTATTGAGAACAATTTTCTAATTCGCAGGTTGGAAGTGGTTGACGAAGCCCCTGCCGAAGTCATGGAGTCATTATTTGAGGGTTGATTTTTGAAAGAGGTTCAAGTTTGGAGTTTCTAAAATCTTTTATTCAAGGTGTTAAGTCCCAACTTACAGTCCATCTTTTTCGGGCTAGGGTTGGTCACGGGTTGTTTTGGGTTTCGGTTGGTTTTTTAATGCTTGTTGCCGGTGTTGTTGTTTCCGTTAATCTGAAAAATCAGTGGAACTATAAAACGCTTAAACCGCGTGGTCAGGTTGGCCTCAATTTTAAAAATTCAATTGAAATGATCGAGGCGGGTAGTTTAGTTTTGGGCCATAATGCTGGTGTTTCTGCTGTTTGTTCCGCTGTTGCAAGTGCAGGTTCTGGGTTATTGATCCAATCCGGGTTCCCGGTTTTCACCAAAAATGTTGTATTCTCTGTTTTACTAGGATTTCTGCTTCCTTTGTGGTGCCTTACTTTTGCGGTGGAAGGACTTGGGGCAGAAAGAGAAGGTAAGACCTTGTTTTGGTTATTCTCAAAGCCTGTTCCTCGGTCAAGTATTTACATCGGAAAATTCTTGGCGATTCTTCCCTGGGTTTTAATATGGAGCCTTGGTGGTTTTTTTGTTCTTGCAGTTTGTGCAGGTGATTGTGGGCTTTTTGCTTTCAAATTGTTTTGGCAACCCATAGCTTTAGCAAGTTTAACGTATGCCTCAGTATTTTTCTTTATGGGCGCCTGTTTGCCAAGAGCATCTTTGATTGCCTTGGCCTATGCTTTTGTTGTTGAAACTCTTTTAGGAAGTATGCCTGGTTCACTCAAGCAATTAAGTGTTGCCTTTTATGCCAGATGTATCATGTTTCAAAAAAGTGCGGAATTAGGGGTGGTTTTAGAGCAAGGTGGTGGGTATGGTGATTTTTCGGAAACAATGGCAATATGCTTTATGATGGGCATAGCATTACTATTTCTGGTTGCAGGAATATTCTTTTTTGGGAAGATAGAGCTAAGAGGCCAGAGATAATTTATTTACCGGTGACCAATGCAAAAAAATGATAGCACCCCCAGACCTGATTTGTTTATTGATTTCCCTAAGCATGGGTATCGAGGTGATTTATTCCCTGATAGCTTTCCCAGTTCTTTTCCAGGGCACTGCCTTTGCATTTCTCGACAGTTCGGCGCAAGAGGTGGGTCTATCGCTGCGAAAGTTGCAAAAAAATTAGGTTGGCAAATCTATAGCCATGAAATTCTTCAGTACATGGCATCTAATCCAGCAGCAAAACAGGAGTTGTTTGATTTTGCAGGCCCTAAAATTGTTGACTGGGTGCAAGGTCAATGGTCGCAACTAGTTGATGAAAAGCGAATTACCAGAACCGAAGAAGTTGAAGATTTGGCCCGTGTAATTTTGCTGCTTGGCTGCATTGGTAATACTGTTTTTGTTGGTTCAGGTGCGGGGTTTCTTGTTCCAGAGGTTAATCGTTTGCATGCCCGAATTATTGCCCCTTTTGAGGATCGAGCTTCTTATATTTCGCAATATGATCGTTTAACCTTGGAAGATTCAAAAGATAAAGTTCGAAACTCTGATGAAAGGCGCGTGGAATTCCTGCACGGTCATTTTAAGAACGTCATGATTGAGCCTTATTGCTACGATCTCGTTTTAAACTCAAGTCGGTTGGGTGAGGACTGTACGATTCAAACTATTATTCAAGCTACGCGAATTAAATACGGGTTCTAATATCTAATTTGCGCTGGAGACTTGCTTGTTAGCAATTGGAATTTCTGGTCGGTTGCTATCCATGTTTTTTCCTCGTAGCGTGAGAAATCCTCTTTCAATTTCCAAAGCTTGTAACAGCATTGTAGGGCGTGGTTGATCTGCTTGAAATCGAACCACTGCTACCGGTTTTCCCTGATGCCGATACCAGGATATTTCAATTCCGTTTTGTCTTGCCGTATCTGATATTTTGTCGAACATGGATAGCAAGGATATGGGCAAAGCACCTGCCTTTAATGAATAAACTTGAATAGCAATCACATTGGGTTCGTCTTTGGCAAGCCAAAGTTTTAATTCTGCTGAAACGATGGTGCTTAGTTTTCCTTCGCCCCAACGAAACCCTAAACGCAATCGATCTGGCTCTAGGCAGATTCGTGGAGCCCGAATGTAATTAGGGAAATATTTGTTCTTATTGCCTGTTTCGTCGAGTTCTTCAGAAAAAAAGCTGTTGATCTGATCTTCTTTGAATTGTGCATACCATTCTTTTTCAGTTCCAACAGCTCCAACGAATTCGAAACACTCAGAGGTAAATTCCTTTGATTTGTCGCTTTTGTTCGGATCGTTTGCTACTAGCAAAGCTGTTTTGTAAAAATTCGGTTCATGTCGAATGATGGAGTATAAAATAACTCCCCCAATCGAAAGTAGACTAAGGAAAGTTGCCAGTGCCAAATATAAAGATAATCTTGCCATTTTGATGCAGGTCTCTTTGCCTGAAATTACCAAATGTCAACCCAGACCTTTCTTCAATACCAAGGATTTAGTTTAAAAGTCAACCCAGTGTGAGTTTCGAAAGAAACATTTGATGATATTGGAACAGGATTCGTAATTTTTATAGGGATCTGTGTTTAGAAGCTTAAAAATTTTAAATATGGGTTGTTTGCTGTGTCTGGGTTATTGCCGATGGGGTGCTTCCTACGTGCGGATGGAAACCTTTACCGATTTTTTCAAGATTGAGCTTTATAGTGACGATTCCATTAATACGGATTCCCAAGTTAAGGAAATTCCAAAATTTGTATATTTGGGATGGTTAGGAAGTAAAGAGGGAGTGGTGGTCATGCGAAAAGTATTATCAAGTATTCTGGTCTCTGCAGCTTTTTGTTTTGAGGCTTCCTTTATTCAAGCTCAAAATCTTCCATCTGGCCAAGGCCCTCGCCCTCTTGCTGAGCCAATCCCGTTAGGTGGCTCAAACCTTGGTAATCAGGGTTTTCCGAATTCTGGACCAATGGGGAATCCCCAGTCCTTTGGTGAACCCGAGGAGGCACCTCTAGATCTAAGTTTGTCCGGTTTGTCGCCTAGTGCGTTTATGGAAGAGCCTCCACTTATTGAATTTGCATGGTACGGTAGTATTGGTGCAAGGGCATTAAAAAGGCAGAATAACGGCAGCTTAGGGTCTGCTTATCAAGGTGATGGGGATGTATTGGGTGCTGCAGATTTTGCTCGTTTACCCGAGGTTCAAAATTTTAACCAATTGAGTCCAGCGATGGGTTGGGGACCTACTGTGACTTTTGGGTTCATTGAAAACAATCACATGCTTGAGTTCTACGGTTTTTATATTCCACAAAATTCAACGTCGATTTCCAATACCGATCAAGGAAGGTTATCCAGTCCATTTGGTAGTTCACCTCCCCCACCCTATGCACCGGCTGGTTTTCAGGGTCTTTGGTTAAATGCGGATACCATGACAACGACCATGAATTCTGCAATTGGAAATGCTGAACTTAATTACCGCTATGCAAGTCCTGCGATTAAAGATGTCGAGTTTATGTTTGGGGTAAGGTATTTTGATATCCTTGAAAACATGATTTATTCGACCAATCGTTCAGGCGATATAAACATATCAAATCCTATATTGGAAGCCAACTATAATGCTCGTGCCCATAATCATATTTTAGGGTTGCAAGTAGGGTCTGAATATAATCTCCGAGTTTTCAAGCATTTAGGTATAGGGATGATGAGTAAAGGTTCTGCAGGTGTGAATTGGTGGAATTCGCAAGTTTCGCTAGTGCGCGGTGATGGCTTGCAAGGTTTTAGCGGATCACAAAATGGAGCAACCTTTGCATCTATTTTAGAAATGGGATTCTATGCAGATATTCTGTTGCTTGAAAGGGCCCGATTCAGGGCGGGTTATAATGTTTTATGGGCTATAGGAATGGCAGAAGCTTCTTCCCAGTTTAATTATGATCTTAGAGATACCACGGGTTCCAGCGATATAGGTTCAATCTTTTATCAAGGGCCAACTCTCGAGTTGCAATTCTTGTTTTAAAAAAAGCCAATCTTTTTGCTATAGGGGCCTGCCATTCTTTGGTGGGCCTTATGCTTTTCCAAGCACGATAGAACTATTACTGCCCCCAAAACCAAATGAATTTGATATCACTCGTGTAAGCTTTTTCTCAATTGTTGTATTTGCAACATGATATAAATCGCAAGCTGGATCTATATTTTCGAGATTGATAGTTGGTGGAATTGCCTGTTGTTGTAACGCTACGAGGCATGCTGCAGCTTCAATTGCACTAGAAGCGGCAAGTGCGTGGCCGGCCATGCTTTTGATAGAACTAACTGGGATGTATCTAAACTGGTTTGAAAAAACAGTTCGGATTGCATTTGCTTCACCAACATCCCCGACCGGGGTGCTGGTACCATGGGCGTTAATGTAATCGACTGCATCAAGATTGGTTTGACTGTTGAAAAGAGCGTTTTTCACAGCGGTTTCAATTTGCAAAGTATTGGGATTAGGAATTACTGGATGAAAGGCATCGCTAGAGAAGCCGCCTCCTAGTATTTTTCCATGGCACGAAGCGCGTCTGTTTTTGGCGTGAGATGCTTTTTCAAGGATAAAAATTGCGCCACCTTCGCCAAGAACAAAGCCATCACGATCTTTGTCGAAAGGCCTAGATGCTTGTTCAGGGGTATCGTTTCTGCGCGAAAGAGCTCTAAGGTTTCCAAATGAGGCCAGAGTAATTGGCGTTACATTTATAGAGCATGCGCCAACAATGCATATATCAACAATCCCCATTTTTAGCCAATTTGCACCAAAAATCAGAGAGTGATTAGCGGAAGCGCAAGCCGTGGAGACTTGAAGTGACGGGCCCTCTATCTGGTATAAATCTTTTGCGTACTGAAAGTACGGAGCGATTTCGCGTCCTGGTAATTTATAGTTGTCGCCTCCCAAGAAAAAATTCTCTTCCCAAGATAAAAGCCAGTCCGAACCAGTTCCCAATATCAATCCTGCGTTTTTTCTCTCTAATTCCTTTTGGATGTCAGCATCTTGGATTGCTTGACCAAGGCAATGAATGTAAAGTTGCTCGGCTTTGGATCGAGAGCGAAATGTTTCTTTTGAAACTTTATTTGATGCTGGTACCTCATCGATGTAAGCTGCGATTTGACTAGGGTGATTTGTGGTATCAAACAATTCAACTTTTCGTACCGCCGATTTACCTTCCAGCAGCATTTTGGAAAATTCTGCAAGGTTAAAGCCCATTGGGCAACCTAAACCTACTCCAGTAATCCAAATCTCGTCATCCATTGCTTTTTGTTATCCTTAAATGCTTGCAGGAATAAAATCAGCAAGCACATTGATGGCGATTTGGAATGTCCAGTCCGTTTGAAAATTGTCTGGAATCTTAAAAAGATTTTCAAGCGACAATGGCGTAACAAATGCTGGGTTCTTTGCGTTTTTGTTCCAAGAAATGCTCAACCCTGGATACGGGCTTTTATTGCCATTTGTTTTCTTTTGCTTGGTAATTGCAAGGGCATACCCTTCAATTATTTGATTGTTATGGCTTTCCAAGTGATATAAAGAAAATTCTTCTTGGTAGCCCGTCCAAATAAGAACAAGTCCTTCAGCGAAATTGTTCTCTAGTGAAGTAAAGCCCGCAAGAAGGCCCTGCCCTTCAAGTCCTGCAAATCCACCCGCCCCAAGATTAATTCCATTCATCTGATACGCTAGGCTGACGATTCCAGAGGGGGAATGCAAGGAATCATAAGGCACCAAGTGGGGTGAGATTCCCCATGCGCTTTCGAGTTTGAATTTATCGAATGCCCCAGCGACTCTTTTTCGGCCTGGATGTTTGGGGGAAACAATAACGCCCCAATTGGCAAAATTTTTGATTTCTTTAGTTGCTTGGTGGGTGCATTGCAGTGCAATTACAGTTTGGTCGTCCAAATATTTTAAAATTGAGGTTGATAAAGGGTTTGGTAAGGAAGGGTTAAGTTCGGTGCGGAGTTTTGCTATTTCACTGCTTAATATTGTGAATTTGCTGAAACCAAGTATTTGATAACTTGAATTCCCCGAACTAATTCCCTCAGAAACCAGCTTAAACACAGGATACCCTTTATATTCCGAAAAAAAACCATCATACGACCAAGTTTTTAAGCTAAATTGCCATTTGGATCAATCCAAAAGAAGAAATCTCGATTTCAATAAAATTTGCGAGGGTAAAAACAGCGATTATTCTTATAAATAACAGTAAGGTCATTTAACCATGATTAAAGTTCCCAGTTAAGGACAAAAGGCAAATAATATCATGCCACGCGATCCATACGAAGTCTTAGGCGTTTCGAAAAACGCAACCGAAGATGACATAAAAAAGGCTTACAGGAAGCTTGCCAGAGATTTTCATCCTGACCGCAATCCTGGAGATAAGCAGGCGGAAACGAAATTTAAGGAAATTCAAGACGCTTTCGAGGTGCTCCATGATAAAGAAAAGCGTGCCAAATATGATCAATTTGGGTTTGTAGATCCTTCCGCAGGTTTTGGCGGGGGACCGAGAGGCTCAGGTGGTGGCTTCCATGGCGGATCAGGTTCCATCAACATGGAAGATTTGGCGGGTATGTTTGGAGGCAATGCAGGAGGCGGATTTGATTTTGGCTCTATGTTTGGGAAAAAAGCTAAGGGAAGAAGAAAGCCTTTCAATCAACCTCAAGATAGCCATTTTGATGTAGAGGTTCCTCTAGAGAAAGTTGTACTCGGCGGTAAAATTTCTCTCTCTTTGAATGGATCAAATATTGATGTTAACATTCCTCCCGGTGTAAAGGAGGGCGGAAAAATTCGGCTTACTGGTCAGGGGCAGGATGGTGGGAATTTGTATCTCACCATAAAATCTGCAACCCATGCTTATTTTAATAGAGAAGGCGATAATCTCGTTGTAGAGGTTCCTATTTCTATTTCAGAGGCTATTCTTGGTACTAAAATCGATGTACCCGTAATTGATGGTACCAAATTGACTGTTAAGGTCCCTCCAGGGGCCTCAAGCGGCGCAAGATTGCGAATTAAGGGTAAAGGTGTTGGGTCAGGTGATTTGTTTATTCAACTTAAAATTATTGTGCCTTCTTCCATTGATGAGCCTAGCAAGCAACTTGTTGAAGAGTTTGCAAAACTTAATCCGCAGGAACCTCGAAAAAATATGCCTTGGAATTAATAATCATAGGTGATTTGATGGCCTTATCTGAATTTTGTTTTTCACAAAAATATAAGCTAAAATCGTCGGATGATTTTCGTAAAGTTTTTGCTTTTAGGGTGAAAGTTACAAATCAGCATCTTGCTCTTTATGCCATGCCTAACGGTCTTTCTTTTAACCGGTTGGGGGTTGCAGTAGGCAAAACCAACGGCAATGCGGTTGTGCGAAATCGAATTAAAAGGCTGTTACGAGAGGCTTTTAGATTGACAAAAGATCAACATCAGGCTCAGGGGTTCGATCTAGTAGTTGTTCCTAGAAAAGGAGCCATCTTGGAATTAGGCACTCTAAAAGATTCGTTTATGAATCTTACATCGCAGGCATTGAAGTTTCTAAATGATAAAAAGCGACGATGAGAGCTATATTGTTTTTTATAAGTATGATTTTGGTTGGAATGGTGCGTTGTTATCAGCTTATATTAAGGCCGATATTGCCAGCGGTTTGTAAATTTCATCCTTCTTGCAGTGAATATTTCATTGAAGCTGTTAATAAGTATGGCCCGTTTTCAGGTGCTTTGAAAGGGGTTGGAAGGGTTTGCAGATGTAATCCTTGGAATCGGGGAGGTTATGACCCCCCCTGAATCTAAAGGATTGAATTGTTAATTTTCAACTTGGCCAGCTTCTTCTTTTAGATAAGGAAGAATGACTTTGATGCCAATGATTCCTCCAAAAATCGCGCCTATAATCAGAAGGATAATAATGAATTTCCTTCCGCCAATTTCGAACATATCCCAAAGGCTAAGTAATATCTGGCTTAAAAGTCCCAAGGCTACCAACCCCCCTAGCATTGGGATTGCAGAAGCGAAAAGTGGCCCTAGTGGTGCGTCCATTCTGGCAAACCACCAGCATGAAATCTCTATCACTTGAATGATTAATGCGGATGGTGCAATGATTACCTTGAGAAAGTTTGGGAATCCCGTCATTGCTAGGCAAAATCCTGTAATCCCGTAAAGCATCGCAAAACCAAGCAAATGCACATGGGAAGATAGAGCAAGCTTCTCAAGAGATTTTGCAGAAGATTTTTCGGGCGCACAGTAATCCGTGAATTCATCATATGTGTTTAATGGGAAATTTGCCGCACTTCCCCCCGCATTGGCATCATGACACCTTACGCATCTTGATTCAATAATCCCTTCAATGTTGGCAAATCTTTGCGAGCCATCTTCAGTAGTATGAACCATATGAGGCGAAATTTTTAGCGATTCTAGTTTGCCTGTTAATGGGTAACCTTGCAGTTGTGAATTCTCGTAATACTCTTTCTTGTAGCCATTTTTAATCCAGGCCAAGAGCGCAATTCTTTCGCCATCGATATCTTGATAAACTAATTTTTCAACTTCGGGATCATTCTCAATACGGGATATTTCTTTAGCTAGTGCTTCTGGTTTGTCTTTCAGTTTCTCTTCAGCAAGCTCGGTCAAGAGGATCCGCTTTTCTTTGATTGCCCGTTTAATGCCGCCAGCTCTTTTGCTGGTAAAGGCGCTTCTCATACTTCCGGTGCCATTAAAAGGCTTTGTTTCATTTGCAATCAAAAGGCGTTCGATATGTGAATACTTTTTAGAACCATGGAATTCAGAGACGGTTTCTTCAGGGCCTGGCAAGGGTTGCCCAGCATTTGCAGATTGGAAATGCAGATTAACAATTGCAGAAGTGAAACCTACTCCAATGCTAAGTAATAGGGTAGCTACAACGATTTTTCCTGCAAAAGGCAATTTTTTTAAGTATGATTCGTTCATGATTGGTTCTCTCGTGGGCCGGATTTTGTTTTAACAAGCCCCTCGCCTAGTACTAAGATTTTTTCGATCGCTTGGTTTATGGGAAGTAACACAGTGGCTCCAGCAGCAAGCTTATGCCCACCCCCACCGAATTGCTGTGCAATTTGACAAACATCCGCACCAGTACGCGAGCGGAAGTTCACGCGTGTTGTTGTTTCATTTATTTCTAAAAAGAAAATCACAATATCTGCACACGATGTACTTCGTAGATAAACGATAAGATCTTCCGCATCAGATGTCCGTGCATTTGCATTGCTAAAATCTGTTTGGGTAAGCCATGAGTAGACTAATTTTCCGCCTTGCCTAGTTTGGCACCTAGATAACATGGTTCCTGCAAGTTTTTGTTTGGCCAGACTGTTGCTATCAAACAATGCATCATAAAGCATGGTCGGAGTGGCACCTAGCTTGATCAAATCTCCTGCAAGGGAAAAACTGGAAGCGGTTGTATTTGCGTGCCTAAACCAACCAGTATCGGTTGCAATTGCAATAAACATATGGTTTGCAGCGGAGGCAGTCGGAGTTACACCAAAATAATTAAAACATTCATAAACAAGTCTGCCGGTGGCTTCTGCTGAAATATCCAATATTAAGGGGTTACCAATGTAGTCTTGGGTTACATGATGGTCGATTACACAGGTTGGTACAAACTGTTGTTTAATCCAGTTTCCCATTTCGGCAAGTTGGCTCCAGGTGCCTGTATCAAGCACGATTAATCCGTCCCAATTTTTGTTAGGGTCGGCGTCTTGCCCATAGACACGGAGGATTTTACCCGGATCCATGAAAACATAGCGTTGTGCGAAAGGGGTTGGAAGATGGATTTCAACCTTTTTTTGTAGTTTCTCAAGCAATTCCAGCATGGCAAGGCATGAACCAATCGCATCTCCATCCGCCCTTGCATGGGTGGTTAGAAGAATATTGGTTTTTCCTTGAAGGAAATCGGCTAACGGTTTCAAATTGGCAGGCATATTTTTAACTCTTTGACATCTATATCTGATAATCTTATAGGAAATGGGCATTCAATTCATAGTGGGATTTTGCGCAATCTAAGAGAATTTATTAAAACCGAAATAGAACTTAAACTCATCGTTAATCCTGCAAGCAGTGGTGACAAAAAGCCAAAGGCTGCCAATGGTATGCTTAACAAATTATAAATGAAAGCCAAAGCAAGGTTTTGTCTAATAGCATTAATCGTAAACTTGCTTAATTTTCTAGCCCTAACAATAGCCATTAGATCGCCCTTTAGCAAAATAATCCCGGAACTTTCTTGTGCTAAATCGGTGCCGGTGCCCATGGCGATTGAAACCTGGGCCAAGGCCAAGGCAGGTGCATCATTGGTGCCGTCTCCAGCCATTCCTACTTTTTTTCCTTGAAGAATAAGATTTTTAATAAATGCAGCTTTGTCTGCAGGGGTGTTGTTTCCATGGAAATCATTAATATTAAGTTGTTTGGCGACTTTGGCGGTGGTCTGTTCGTTGTCGCCACTGAGTAATATTACTTTTACGCCATCGTTTTGTAATTGCTTAATTGCCTTTGCGGAGGAAGGTTTTATTGGGTCTGATAATTCGATGAATCCTGCATTAAAACCTTTAATCCCAACCCAAACTTTTGTTGATTCATTATTTGCAAATTCTTCCAATCCGTTGATTGAAGTGTTTATGCCTTTTTCGTTAAGGAAATTGAGTTTTCCTATTGCTGTTATCTGGCCTGAAATTATGCCAGAAGTGCCCTGCCCCGGTTCCTCGTGAATTTCTGTAGGGGAGCTTAGAGTAATACCTTTTTTTAAGGCAAAACTTACAATCGATTTAGAAAGAGGATGGCTGCTTGATTGTGCTAGGCTTGCAGCATATCTTAGTAATTCTTCAAGATGAATGTTCCTAGAAGCGTGAATTGCGGTGACACTTGGTTTTCCTTCAGTAAGTGTTCCCGTTTTGTCTATTACGAGCACATTAATATGCATTAGGTTTTCAAGGTGTTGACCTTTTCGCACTAAAATGCCGAGCATTGCTCCTCTGGAAATTCCAACTCCTACTGCCATGGGTGTTGCTAAACCCAAAGCGCAAGGGCAAGCGATTACCAAAACAGCGATAGATTTTTGCAATGCATCAATCCACCCTAGTGGCCCTTCATTTTTCATGATCCAGTAAATTAAAGTTAACGCTGCGATCAACAGCACGAATGGAACCATGATTCTTGAAATAGCGTCAACTGTTGCCTGAATGGGAAGCCTAGTCCGTTTCGCATCTTCCACCATCTGGATGATTTTGGCCAGCATGGTTTCTTTACCCGAGCCTGTAGTGGTTAGAGTGAAAGAGCCATTTATATTTACAGTGCCTGCGTATACAAAATCTTTGCTTTCTACATCTCTGGGCATGGGTTCACCAGTAATCATTGATTCATCAATGCTGGAATTGCCTATCGCAATGATTCCATCTAGGGGGATTTTTTCCCCAGGCCTAACCCGCACAAGGTCGCCCGGCTGGATAAGATCTATGGGAATGTTTGTTTCAGCACCAGAAGGGCCGATTAATCGAGCTTCCTTGGGTATAGCCATGATCATTTGTGATAGTGCTTTGTTTGCTTGTTTATGTAGGCGATTTTCAAGAAACTGCCCAAGCAGCATTAGGACTACAATTCCAGCCGAAGATTCAAAGTAACTGTGATGGCCAAACAGCTCGGGTTGTAATACTGAAAGTAAGCTTAATGCGTGGCTTGCAAGAACCCCTAGGCCTACCAATGTAAACATATTCCACGGGCCGGGCCATAACGACTTCAAAAAGCTTTTAAGAATTGGATAACCAAAAATAAACACAACCAGTGAAGAAAGGATCGCTTGTACTATTAAAAATTCGTAGGAATCAAAAACTGGAAGATGGCTTCCTAGAAGCGGTAACCATAACGCAGCAGCAATGAAAATTTTAATTAGCTCTGGGTTTGTGGTTTTCAATTCTTCATTTGCTGTAGCCATTGCCTCTAGAGGCATGCCGCATTTTGGGCAGCTTCCAGGTAAAAACTGTATTATTTCCGGGTCCATAGGGCAGGAATAACGCAGATTGCCCTCTGTTAAAACCCTCGGCTTAGTTTTGATTACTTTGAGGTCATTTTTTAAGTAAGATTCAGGATTTAATTCAAACTTTTTAGCGCAAGAAGCGTGGCAAAAATAATAGGTTGCGTTGTTATAAGTTTTAGTTGCAGCAGCATAACCTGGATCAACCATCATACCGCAAACAACATCTTTTACAGATTTTAAAGGCACAGTTTTCCCCTTTTAATACCCATTCTAGTAAGCAAGGATATCTAAGGCCCAATGTTTAAATATTTGCCCACTCTATTTATTTGTTTGCCTAAAGTTCCAAGAGGTAGGGTTTCTTAACCAATTCTTGAAGAAATCGCAATTTACTTGAAGATTTATCCGGAAAAGTCCGATTTTTCATTAGAGGTAGACCAAGTCAGCTTTTTTCAGAAGTATTGGTCTTAATTTTCGGTAAGGGGAATTTGCTATGGTCATGAATTTATTGGGTGTTGCTCTACTAACCACATGCTTTCAGCAAACACCTTCCGAGGAATGGCCCCTGAATACCCCTAAGTTTCAGATACCGATTCGTGTGCATCAAGAACGTAAAGAACAAATTAAAGAACTGGTTCTTTATGTTTCTAAAGATAAAGGAAAAACATGGGAAGTTTCTACCCGTGCGAAACCTAATCAGGAAGCTTTTACATTTGTTGCAAAAGAGGATGGCCCGCATTGGTTTAGTATTGGGGTTGTTGATGTAAAAGGTATTCAAGAGCCTGCAGATATTGCCAAGGCTCAAGTTGGACAGAAAGTTTTAGTGGATACGCAAAAACCAGAAATAAAACTAAAGGCGGAAAAAATCGGAGAAGAGATTCAAGTTAAATGGGAAGTCAAGGATGCCAATCCTGATATCAATTCCATGAAGCTTGAATGTAAAATTGAAGGCAACGATTCTAATGAATGGATCCCTATCAGTATCAAGCCTGTGATCGATGGTAGCGGTACCTTTAAAGTACAAGGTGCAGGAATGCTCTCTGTACGGCTTCAGATGAGTGATACCGCTGCGAATTATGCCAGCGTTATTGTTGATATAGGCAGCCCAAAGGTTTCTATGCCCATGCCAAATTTGGCCGCTGTTCCCAGTACTATTGCCCCGCCCCAAATATCAAATTCAGTTACAGATCCCAATAGTTTAAACTCGCAATCAGTTCCGGCTGTTCCAGAAAAACCTGCAGATTCAAGCCCAGTTGTTTCAAATAATGTGCCTCCAATGCCTTTAAATACCGAGAAAATTCCGCCTATGTCGGGGCTTACTATGCCTAATACCGCCATTCCTTTGCCTGCAGGAAACCCTTTGCCCGCGGTGGATGAACTTGCTAAAAACAATTTGCCTTCCGCAGTCCCGGTTTTTCCGGTTTCTCGGGGAGCAAAAGAAGTTGATCTTGGAAGTACTGTGCCACCTGCTCAAACTATTCCAAGTTGGAATGGAACCTCAAATACATCAAATTTGAACGGTGTGCTGGCTTCTTCAGCGGGCGGTGCAAATGCTAATCAAAACACAAATACAGTTCAAAATCAGCCGACAACTGGCGCATCTAAAAGGATTTTGCCTGCCTTGCAAATCGTCAATAAAAAACAAATTCGTATTGATTATGAGGTTGCAAAGTTTGGCCCTTCAGGATTAGGTTCTGTTGACGTGTATAGCACGCTGGATGATGGTCAATCTTGGACACTCGCATTAACTGAAAACAGCTTGGTATCCGACCCACGAAGCATGATGCCAGTTAAAGCTTCGATTGTAGTTCCTGTTGCCCAAGAAGGTGTTCCGGTAGGTTATTATGTAGTTGTAAAAAGTAAGGCAGGTTTGGGAAAAAGTCCACCTGTGAAATCTGATATTCCTCATATTCGAGTCGAAGTTGATACAACTTTTCCCGAGGCGGTGCTTTATAGTCCTCAACCAGAACCCGGCCAGCGAGACACTCTGGTTCTTACTTGGAAAGCAACGGATCGTAACCTTTCATTGAACCCTGTAACATTGGAATGGAGTGAAAAACGAGAAGGGCCTTGGAGTCCGATTGGGCCAGGTGAATTACCTAACACAGGGAAATACACATGGGCCATGCACCCAAATATGCCTGCAAGTGTTTATTTGAAACTAATGGTAAAAGATTCCGCGGGCAATGTTGCGGTTGCGCAAACCCAGGAACCCCTTTTGATCGACCTGAATATACCCGAAGTCAATGTGCTTGGAATTTCATTAAATTCAAAATAATTTAGATTGTTGGTGATAGACTTAATTTTGATGGCTTTCCCTGCTAAAATAATTCATAGTATTAAATAAAGAATACTTAAGTTTAGTGGGGCGATATGGCGGACAAACTTTCCGAAACACTTGTCTCACATCCAAAGAAGCAGGCCCCTGCTTCTTCCAAAGATGCATGTCTGGTATTGATATATCCAACTGGGCCCGGCATGGGGCTTCGGTATGCCCTAGTGGATCAGAATGTAATTATCGGTCGTCACCCTAGTTGCCAAATTTATATCGACAATGCCTCTGTTTCTAGGCAACACGCCAGGATTGATCGGGATGAGGCGGGAGTATATTTTGCAACCGATCTTCAAAGTACTAATGGCACATTTGTTAATGATGTTCCTGCCAACCAAACCATAATGAAGGACGGGGATTATTTGAAGGCAGGAAATTGTATTTATCGATTTCTTGCGGGTGGAAATATTGAGGCAGATTATCATGAGGTTATTTATAATCTTACAATTATAGATGCCCTTACCAGTTGCCCTAATAAAAGGTTTTTTAATGAGTTTTTAGACCGTGAAATTGCTCGATCCAACAGGCATAAGCGCCCTTTATCTGTGCTTATGATTGATATTGATAACTTTAAAACGGTTAATGATACCATGGGGCATCTTGCAGGCGATGCTGCTTTAAAAGCGATGTCTACTCTGATTCGTGAAACTATTCGAAGGGAGGAGCTTTTTTCAAGGTTTGGTGGCGAAGAGTTTGCGATTATTCTTCCCGAAACCAAAATTGAACAAGCTTTAATTCTTGCTGAAAAAATTCGTGCGATTGTTGAAAATAATCAATTCGATTTTGAATCTAAAAAATTTAATATTACCGTTAGTATTGGTGTCGCGACAACTGATGGCGATCCTCCTACTACTATCGATCAGTTAATCCAACAGAGTGATGCCCGACTTTATATGGCTAAAAACACTGGTAGAAATAAAGTGGTTTTTCAAAGTCCATCTCCCTGATAACATTATTGGTCTGCCAGAAATGTTCCTAAAAGGGTTTCTGCCCCCATACGGTCAAAGTTGATTTGACCTCGGTATTTTCCGCCCAAAAGTTGGATTATCATAAATGATTCTGTATCGGCGATTATTTCGTAATTTCCCCTATCCATTCTTATCACAACGCCCCTATCGTTGCTTACCGGCCCTTCGTATTCGAGATATTCCAAGCGGTGATCGTGGATTTTTTCTGCAAGGAACGGGGTATTTCCAGGTAATAGGTTTAAACGCCACGTTTCAAGAACCCCTTCTTTTTCTAGCATAAAATCGAAGTGTTGGGTCGGATGGTTGTGGGATAGGATTACATATCGGTTGAAGGATTTCATGAGTTCTCGGATTTATATGGCTAATCAATTGCAATTCAGCTGCTAAGATTATATTCTATTCAAATACCAAGAGCGTCTTATTTAATGGCTTTCGAGGTAGTAGCTGAGCAGTTGTTCGCGTCGAATAACTGTCTTGCGCTGGGAGCTACTATCTCGATTTTTAAAACTTTTTGCCCATCTCATGACTATAAATCAATTTAAACTTTTTGCAACTTGCGCAAAAGGACTCGAAGATATTCTTGCATCTGAACTTTTGGCCCTTGGTGGGGCAGATGTCAAGGCAGGCGAGGGAGGCGCTTCTTTTAAAGGCGATTTGGCCCTTGTCTATAAGGCTAATATCTGTCTCCGAACTGCGGTTCGCGTTCTTTTTTTTCTCGCAGAAGCTCCTGTCGATAGTGATGAAGCCCTATATGAGTTTGCTTCTTCCATTGATTGGTCCAACTACATGACTCCTGACCATACGCTTATGGTTGATTCTAATGTTCGTGATTCTAACTTGACCCATAGCCAGTTTACTTCCCAAAAAATAAAAGATGCGATTTGTGACCAGTTTGTTGAGAAGGTTGGTCGAAGGCCTTCCGTTGACAAGGAAAACCCTCTGGTTAAAATTAATTTCCATCTCAGCAATAACCATGGCGTAATTAGTTTAGATAGTTCAGGTGATTCACTTCATAAGCGCGGGTACAGGCCAAAGCAGTGGAAAGCTCCTCTTAACGAAGCTTTGGCTGCAGGCTTGATTCAGTTGGCTGGCTGGAATTCTTCTCAAACTTTTTGGGATCCCATGTGTGGTTCCGGAACTTTGCCTATCGAAGCTGCCACTCTTGCAACTGCAAGGGCTCCCGGCTTAACCCGCAAGAAATTCGGTTTCCAAGGTTGGGTAGATTTTGAGCAATCCCTCTTTATTGAAATCCGAAACCAAATTCGTAACCAGGTCGAAATTATTCCAGAACTTAATGTTATTGGTTCAGATTTAAGGGGCGACTCCCTGCGGGCTTGCAAGGATAACGCAGGAGCTGCTGGGGTTGGCCATCTGATTGATTTTCGAAAAGAAGATTTTGAAAATATAAAACCAATTCCTGGTACAACCGGCATTTTGTTTTTGAATCCTCCTTATGGAATTCGTTTGGATCAAGAAGAAGGCGTTGCTGATGTGTATCGTCTAATTGCTTCGGTTGCCAAAGCTCGTTTTTCTGGTTGGAAATTGGCTGTCATGACTGGGTATGTTCATGCATTAAATGAAATGAAAATGACGCCACAAAAAACAATACGGCTTTTTAATGGTGCAATCCCTTGCAAGCTTTATCTTTTTGATCTTTAAGCTTTATTCTTCTGCTCTTCGGAAAGCATATCTTTTTGCCAATTTTTCAACTGCATCTTCGAATAAACGCTCCTCTGTATCATCAGAAAATAAGGACGGCAGTTGCGGAGTTTTTATGATTTTTGCATGCATTGATGTTCGCAGAATAAACATCCGATGCGTTTCGATTACACCTTCTTTGCGGATATGGCTTGGAAAAACATTTAATTTAGCCAGAGCCGGCGTAATCATTAATGCCCGGTGGCAGGTTATTGGGTCTTCCTCACCGCACATTAATGCTGCATTTTCTTCTTTTGACCATGTCATAAATTTTGCAAGTGCGTCCGAAAAAGATTTACTTTCTCGTACTGCGAGATAGTTGGCTATACCGTTTTCATGATAATGCGATTCGTCAAGGGGGCGACCACCTAAAGTATCCCCCATGAAGTGATAATTGAATCCCGCCTTTGTAAGAGAATGGCCAAGTTCTGTGCGATTGAATTGTGGATTTCGTGGACTGAACGGAACGCTGCGAACATCCACAAGGGTTTTGATTTTGTGCATGCGAAGTAAATTGAAGAAATCTTCAAGGCTTAATACGGAATGTCCAACAGTAAATGCTGCCATGGTTTTCTATCAAGGAAAATTATAGTAATTGAATTAATGATATTTGAAATTAGGCTGCTTGTAAAATAGGAATTGCTTGAGAGAGTGGTTTAAAGCCTTTGAATATCAAATGTTTGCCTAACAGTCGTTCGATTAGGGGGATTGGGATCCATCGGAATAAGGGAGGCAGATCATTTCGTTGCAGGTGCCTTTTGTGCACTCTGGATTCTTGGCAAAAAGCGAAAATATTCTTAAGTTCTGTAGCAGTGTAAAAGTTGGTTTCCTGATGTTTTTGGTTTACAACCGTCGGGAATACTTTCTTCAGAAAATAACTGATGTTGAAAAGAGAATGGGAAAGGGAGAGTAGTTTTCCACCTGGCTTTAATACGCGTTGTATTTCTGAGCTTAAATGTTCGTGGGTGATTTCTTCTTTGCAAAAGTCATTCAATAAAACCACATCAAAGCTGCAGTTCGAAAATAGAATACCTTGCTTAGATAATTTTCTAAGATTAAAGGTAAGATTCCTAGATTGGAAATTTTGTCGGATTATTTCGTCGTGGGCATCTTTGGTTGTGGTTGCCCAAACTTCGGCGCCATTTTTTGCGTATTGAATCCAGTCCGTTCCAAGTCCTGAACCTATGCAAAGAATTCTTTCGCCTGCGTGTTTGTTGAATTCAAGGAGTTTGGGAACCCATTTCCCATAATGCGAGTAGCGCAGTTTTTCTGCCTGGATAAACCATTCTGGTGAACCCGGCTTGGGTAAGTCACTCTCTTTATTTGGCTTTCTTAACGATTCTTTCCAAAAAATGCTATTGATCAGTTCTTGGTTCCCCCAAGTCCTGTTCATTCCCGGAAATGGAATAGATGCAGAGTAATCTTCTGGTTCTAATTCCGTAAAGCTTTCCTGCATGATTGATCTTCTATCTTAAGCATTTATCTTGCTTTTATTCACGAACACACTTCTTTCGTTATTCTAACTAGGTTTTTATGTCAAGACCAACCGTAAGATGCTAAGATAAACGTCTAAAGTTATGTTAGTTTAGGGTGATTAATTACTAAATAAATGTTGCGAGAGCTTTTAATCCGTTGTATTGATGGGTTTACTGCTTGTTTACAACTTGTTTTCGTAAAGGAAGATAAAATGGCTGCTCCTAAAAAGTCGGTGGCGCCTCGAAGGGATTTTTTAAAGGCGGGTGCTGTTGCAATATCAGCCTTGCCAATTGTTTCTGGCGGTGTTTATGCACAAGGGAGCGATGTTTTAAAAATCGGCTTGGTTGGGTGTGGGGGGCGCGGGTCCGGTGCTGCCGCTCAGGCTTTGCGTGCGGATAAAGCTGTTTCTCTTCATGCCATGGGGGATATGTTTGGCGATAGACTTGAAGGAAGCTTGAATAGTTTTAATAAAGATAAAGAACTTGCAGGTAAGATTAATGTAGGCGATAAAAAATTCCTTGGGTTCGATGCTTACAAAAAAGTTATCGATAGTGGGGTTGATGTTGTTTTGCTTACGACCCCTCCTCATTTTCGTGCACAGCAAATTAAATATGCGATTGAAAAAGGCAAACATGTTTTTGCTGAAAAACCGGTTGCTGTTGATGCCACTGGGGTGCGTTCTGTTTTGGAATCATGCAAACAGGCTAAAGCTAAAAATCTTGCTGTCGTCTCTGGCCTTTGCTGGAGATACCATTTCGGTAAACGCGAAACAATGACTCGTATTCATGAGGGGCAGATTGGTGATATTGTTGCAATGCACACCAATTATGTTGTTGGTGGCCTATGGCATAGAAAACGAGAACCTGAATGGTCGGACATGGAATGGCAGCTTCGTAATTGGCTTTATTTTACTTGGCTGAGTGGCGATCATATTGTCGAGCAGCATATTCATAGCCTTGATAAATGCATGTGGGCTATGAAGGATGAGCCACCGATTTCTGCGATGGGTCTAGGGGGTAGGCAGGTTCGGGTCTCTACCGATTTTGGCCATATCTTTGATCACCATGCTGTTGTTTATGAGTGGAAAAATGGTGCTAAAGCTTTTAGTTACACTCGTCAGCAAGATGGTTGTTTTAATGAGGTAAATGATTATCTCATGGGTACGCAGGGGACTTGCGATGTTATGAAGCATCAGATCAAGGGGAAGAATCCTTGGACCATGAAAAAGCGCCCACAGGACGACATGTATCAAAATGAACACAACGAACTTTTTGCTAGCATTAGGGCTGGCAAACCAATTAATGATGGGGAATGGATGTGCCAAAGTACCTTGATGGCTATCATGGGTAGGATGGCAACTTATACAGGTAAATTAATTACATGGGATATGGCATGGAATTCAAAGGAAGATCTTACACCTGCAAAATACGAATTGGGAATGATGCCCATGCCAGAAGTTGCAAGGCCGGGGATTACCAAGTTTGTTTGATTTTATCTTTAAGGCTTTGTTTTTTGAATCGATGCGAGGGTTCTCATGGTGAATAATTCTGAGACCCCTTCGTTTATTTTTCAAGGTGTCAAAATCATTGATACCTTTGCAGAAGCTTTTCCTATTACTGGCACTCGCGTTATTGTGACTGCGGTTTCCAGAGAATGGGCTTATATCGCTGCTACCACTTCAACAGGGTATGCTTCTTCTGTTATCGGTTGCGATACTGAAGCAGGGATTGAGCGCGAACTTTCTCCTGATGAAACTCCTGATGGACGGCCCGGCTTTTCGTTACTTTTCTTCGCTTTTTCCAGAGAGGCTTTGCAAAAAGCGATTGTCGCAAGGGTTGGTCAATCTATTTTAACCTGCCCCACCACAGCTTGTTATAATGGCGTGCCTATTGATCCTTCGCGTGCTATTCAGATTGGTGGCATGTTGCGCTTTTTTGGGGATGGGTATCAAACCAGTAAACTTTTGGATGGTAAGAGATATTGGCGAATTCCTGTCATGGATGGCGAATTTGTTTGTGAAGATAAATTCGGCACAGTTAAAGGTGTGGCTGGCGGCAATATTCTTATTCTTGCCACCACTCAGGCTCTTGCACTTCAAGCCGCTTCAAGAGGGGTTGAAGCAGCACGCAAAATTCCAGATGTTCTTCTTCCTTTTCCTGGCGGTGTTGTTCGTAGTGGAAGCAAGGTTGGTAGTAAATATAAAAAACTTAAAGCTAGTACCAATGAAGCTTATTGCCCCACCTTACGAGCGATTGCTGCTTCGCAATTGGATCCAAATGTTTCCGCTGTTTATGAAATTGTCATCGATGGATTTTCCAGAGAAGCTGTTGAGGCTGCAATGAAAAATGCGCTTCATGCAGCTTGTGGCGAGGGAGTTGAGTGTATCAGTGCTGGTAATTATGGAGGCAAGCTTGGGCCTGTTCATATCAGGCTTTCTTCCTTAATAAGCTAGTTATTCGTTTTTAAGCTGATTATTGTCAAAGGTCTTTTTATGATTCGTCTTTCTTATCTGTCAAGTTCTAAGATTCCTCTTGAAGCGGAATGTATTACACCCGATTTCTTTATTGGTAAAACCAACTCAGACATTTCCAAGCTTCCAGTCTTTGACGGTAATCGAAAGTGCGAACTTGGGCAGTTCTTTTCTATTTCTGGAACGATGGATGATGATTCTATTTTGATCGAAAATGATTGCTCCAATGTTAAATTAATTGGTAGCAGAATGACTCGTGGAAAAGTTGAGGTTCTTGGAAATGTGGGAATGCATCTGGGGGCTGGCATTTCAGGTGGATCAATTCTGGTTAGGGGATCTGCTACCGATTGGGTTGGCGCAGAAATGAAAGGTGGCACTATTGAAATCCTCGGCGATGCGGGCCATCTAATTGGCGCTGCTTACAGGGGCGCATCGGTTGGGATGCGCGGGGGAAATCTTATCGTTCACGGAAGCTGTGGTAATGAAGTTGGTTCCCACATGAGGCGGGGCCTGATTGCGATAGGTAAAAATGTTGGAGACTTTGTAGGGATGGGAATGATCGCAGGGACCATTATTACTGCTGGATCTGTGGGCATAAGGGCTGGTGCCGAGATGAAAAGAGGCACGTTAGTTTTTCTCTCTGAAAGGCCAGCATTGCTTCCCACCTTCCGCTTCTCCTGCAATTATGATCCTGCTTTCCTAACCATTTATTTTAATAAACTCAAGCAATTCAACTTCCCGTTATTAAATACGATTTCTCCTTGGTCTAGGTATTGCGGAGATTTAATTTCTCTTGGCCGGGGTGAAATACTTTGTAAGGCTAACTAGTGTTTGAGCTTTCTTTCTCTTGCTGTCAAGTAAATGGTCTGAATTAATGACTTCCATTCAATGTTAAACAAAAGCGATAAAATTTTAGTGACTGGTGGTGCTGGCTTTATTGGAAGTCATTTGGTTTCTGCCCTTTTGCAGCGAGGCTTTTCAGTCAGGGTCCTTGAAAAACCTGGCGTAAATATCAATCATCTACCTAAAATTGATCTTGAGATTGTTTGGGCTGATATCACGAAAAGAGAAAGTTTAACGAAGGCGATGTCAGGTTGTTCCGTAGTTTTTCATCTTGCTGCAGATCCCAATCTTTGGCGGAAAAGCAGATCACATTATCACCAGGTCAATTTTCAGGGTGCGAAAAATATCATCGAAATTGCACTCGATTTAGGCGTGAAAAGAATTGTTCATGCGAGTACCGAAAGTATTCTTACCCGTAAAAATCAAAAAGATGAAATCACTGAAACCCAGCAGGTTGGATTGAAAGATGCGATTGGCAGTTATTGTAGGTCAAAAATGCGTGCAGAATTGTTCGCATTGGGATTAGGTTCCATGGGCGCACCCGTAATTGTCGTGAACCCTACCCTTCCTATTGGCCCAGGAGATTATGGACTTAGCCCTCCTTCAAAAATGATCCTCGATTTTTGCAAAACTGGAAGGAAAGAGTACATTGCTGGTGATTTGAATTTGGCTGATGTTCGAGATATTGCCCAAGGTTTCATTCTTGCTTGTGAAAGAGGGGAACCAGGAAGGCGGTATATTCTTTCAGGGGAAAACAAAACTATTAAGGAAGTATTTCAAATATTATCCCATATGGTTGGCCTACCTGGCCCAGAGACTCAAATCCCTTACCCTTTGGCTCTCGGATTTGCTTTTTTTTCAGAATTGTGGGCTGACTTTGTTACAGGAAAGGCCCCCCAAGCAAACTTAACTGGGGTGCAATTAACTCGAAGAATCATGCACTTTAAAAGCAATGTTGCCTTAAAAGAAATTGGATGGAAAGTCCGTCCTGTAGAAAATTCACTGCAGGAAGCGGTTGCTTGGTTCCATTCAATTGGATTGATTTAGATTATTGGTAAAGAATCAACTTTTCAAAATTGTTTATTAAAGGTGCTTGCCAGATAGCCATCCATCGTTTTTAATAATTTAATTAACTGTTTAGCAATGGAAAGGATTCCTGTGCCAGTCTCATTCATAAATAAAAAGCACACGACTATTAATCCTGTTTCAGGTCAGGTTGGTAATTTGCTAGACCAAGCATTTAATGCGGTTGTTAATGGCCGCGATTTTTTGACCCAACATCAGCAAAAAGATGGGCACTGGGTTGCTGAATTACAAGGCGACACTATTTTAGAATCTGAGTTTGTTTTACTCATGGCTTTCTTGGGTAAAGAAAATGACGAGATATGCAAGAAGTGTTCGGTATATATTCAATCTCAACTTAATCCAGATGGCGGTTGGAGTAATTTTCCAGGCGGGCCTTTTGATCTTAGTGTTTCAACCAAGGCTTACTTTGCTTTGAAGTTAAATGGTGTATCAACTCAATTGCCATGGATGAAACTTGCCCGGGAAAAAATACTTCAAGCAGGTGGTGCTGAAAGCTGTAATAGTTTTTCTCGGTTTTATTTTGCGCTTTTGGGTGAATACTCTTATCAAAATTGCCCTGAAGTTCCCCCAGAACTTTTGCTTCTACCCTCATGGTTTCCTGTCAGCATTTATTCGATGTCTAGTTGGACTAGAACCATTCTTGTCCCCCTCAGCATTTTTTCTGCGATCAAACCATCGATTAAATTACCCCAAGATAAAGGTATTCGTGAACTTTTTGTGGAAGATCCTTGGCAGGCTAAATGGCCTTCCCCACCTTCCAAAGAGTTTTTCTCTTGGCGTAATTTCTTTTTGTTGGCAGATCTTGCAATTAAAAAGATCGCTCCACGATTACCGTTCCTTAGGAATTATGCAGTTAGCAAAGCCGCTCGTTGGATGCGTGAACATTTTCAACACTCCGACGGTGTAGGGGCTATTTTTCCGCCCATGATTTATACCGTGGTTGCCCTTAAGTGCTTGGGTGTTAAAGAATCTGCCCCTGAAATGCAATGGGCCCTGAAACAATTGCTTGATTTGGTTATTGAGGAAAAGGGTTCCATTCGACTTCAACCTTGTGTCTCGCCAGTTTGGGATACAGCCCTTGCCACGATTGCTGTCGCAGATGCTGGCCAACCCCAAGATGACTTGAATTTAAGAAAAGCAGTAGACTGGCTTTTGAAAAAAGAGGTTACTGGTAGGATTGATTGCTCAACCAATCATCCTGATATGAAGCCTGCAGGTTGGTTCTTTGAATATAACAACCAGTTTTATCCTGATATTGATGACACTGCTATGGTCATCATTGCAATGGTAAAAACTAATAGTCACAATCGCCCAGAATGTATTGCTGCTATTGAGAGATCGGTTCGTTGGATTTTCTTGATGCAAAATCGGGATGGAGGCTGGGGTGCCTTCGATAAAGATATCGATCAAGAATTTTTAACCAAGGTTCCATTTGCTGATCACAATGCGATGCTTGACCCCACTTGTCCTGATATTTCCGCACGAGTGTTAGAGGCGCTGGGTGAACTTGGATACCGGTCCGATGAAATCCACATTCAAAAAGCCATTGAGTATATTCGGTGTTCTCAGGAACCATGGGGCGCTTGGGTTGGTCGCTGGGGAGTGAATTATATTTATGGTACTTGGCAAGTTTTGCTCGGCCTTAAAGCCGTTGGGTTTGATATGAATGCCCCAATGATTATTAAAGCTGTTCAGTGGCTTAAGGGGTGTCAGCATCAAGATGGTTCTTGGGGTGAAACCTGTGCTACTTATAATGATCCATCGCTTGCTGGTCAGGGCGAGGCTACTCCCTCCCAGACTGCATGGGCCATTTTAGGACTACTTGCAGCTGGTGAAGAAAACTCTGATGCGGTCCGAAATGGTATTTCTTATCTAGTAAATACGCAAGATTCGGGAGGCGATTGGGCCGAATACTTTTTTACGGGCACTGGGTTTCCTAAGGTCTTTTATCTTAAGTACCATTATTATCGAGTCTATTTTCCCTTGATGGCTCTTTCACGGTATTGCCGTGCTCTTGGGTATGCCTTCAAGCAGAATACTTATTGATCTGGTGTTGGATCAGTTTGTCGGTTTAAATGATTTTAGCTTCTTTACATATATGCAGTGAAAGGGATTTCTAATGCGTTTTCCGTTATCGTTAACTTCGACTATGATTGGCTATATAGGCAAAAAGAAAATAACCGGGCAGAAAAAATTCCCATTGGTTCTTATGCTTGAACCTCTCCATGCTTGCAATCTTACTTGCACAGGGTGCGGAAGAATTCGAGAATACTCTCAAACCATTAAGGATAAACTTTCGGTTGAAGAATGTATGGCTTCTGTTGATGAAGCAGCAGCACCGATTGTTAGTATTTGTGGTGGCGAACCTCTTATCTATCCAGAAATTGGCAGGCTGGTAAAAGAAATTCTTGATCGCAGAAAACACATTTATCTTTGTACCAACGGTGTATTTCTAGAAAAGAAACTCGATCAGTTCAAACCGAGTGATCGTTTCTTCTTTAATGTCCACCTTGATGGTATGGAAGCGACCCACGATCTTATGGTGGAACGCGAAGGCGTTTTCAAAGCTGCGGTTGAAGGTATAAAAGCTGCGAAAAAAGCTGGGTTTTTGGTTTGTACCAATACCACCATTTACAAGGAAACCAACCTTGATGAAATAGACAAGCTTTACGCTTTTCTTGCAAAATTAGGCGTTGATGGCTTTTTGATTTCTCCTTCTTATGGATATTCTGCAGTTCATGAAACGAATCCAGATGGTGCTGCCGAAATATTTATGACGCGTGATGACATTCGTAAGAAATTTGTGGAAGCGCAATCCCTTTTCAAAAAATACAAGATGATGTCTTCCCCTATTTATCTTGAGTTTTTAAGTGGTAAACGCGAAATCCCTTGCACCGCCTGGGGCAACCCTACTCGTAATGTCAAAGGCTGGAAAGGGCCCTGCTATCTTATTACTGATACTCATCATGATACCTTTGATGGTTTAATGAATGACACCGATTGGGATAGTTATGGCCATGGTAAAGACCCTCGTTGCGAACATTGTCTGGTCCATTCGGGCTTTGAGGCCAGCGCTGCACTTGGCGTTAATGGTAAATTAGGTGACAGCCTGAAGATGTTGATGTGGCAACTTTCCTAGAAAATAATCAGGCAGATGCACCTGAATTAAAGTTTTTGTGGCTCCTTTTCCCTACATGGGCTGAGGAGCTTTCTTTTTTGCATCGTATTCAATCAAAAACACTCAACCATGTTTCAGGGGTTTCATTTATTGAAGGGAATTATTCGGGCTTTCGAATCTGTAGTTTTGTAGTTGGCGTTGGTAAAGAAGCCCAGCAATTTTGTTTGCAATTAAGCGAATTGATTTTAGAAAATAAACTCTTTAGGCCTAACTTGGTGTTGTTGGCAGGATTTGCTGGTGGGTGCAAAAAGGAAAGCAAGACGGGTGATGTTTTTTTTGTGAACCGCATTCTTGATGATCATCAAACGACCATAATCTCAGAAACAATTTTAGTCGACCCGCTTTTTTTTAATCAAAATTTGATTCGGGTTGGGGTTGGGGTGACGGTGGATCGAGTTGCAACTCCGGCGGTAAAAAAGATTTTAGGTGAAGAGGGTGCAGATTTGGTGGAAATGGAATTGAAGCTTGTGCATGACATTTTTTTTGAAATCAGGGTACCTGTTTTTTGTTTGAGGGTTATTTTGGATGATTTAGTCTTTACAGTACCTGAAAAACTGGCAACTTTTGTTCAAAAAGGCCGACTTTTGGTTCTGCCCCTCGTTTTCTTTATTTTTTTTAACCCAACTTCAGTTTGGCAATTGTTTCTTCTAGGGTTTAAGACAAGTTTAGCGAAAAAAAAATTATTACTAGCTTTAGTACTGCTTATTAACGGTTTAGGTCCAAAGAATCGAAAAATCAAGGAGGGCACGAACTTCCACCCCCGTATTTGACTAAGTTTTTACAAGTTAAACTCTGGTGTGGTCGATTTGTTAATTGGTAATGATTAATTCACTTATAGAAAGCACTTGGAAATGAATCATTCAAGCTATTGTAATATTTTCAAATTTCTACTTGAAATCCCTCCTCATCCCCTATAAGATTCGTTATCCCTTGGGCAAGGTGATTTAAATTCGACCTGTGGGTCAATTATTTCTTACTAGGCTCAATCGAAATCTATGTTGGTATCCTCCTTCATGGTTTCTTTATAAGTGTAAAGTTGTAAATCCATAATTTGTAAGGGTTTATGATAATTATTATTCAATGTATTTATCTAAGGAATTGTAATGAAAATTAAGAAAAGTGCTGAGGTTGAAATCAAAGAAATTGATATCAAAGAAATTGAAGTCCTTAGCACAACTGAAAATCCCACTATTTTCTCCTCTGATCTTTTAACTCCAGAAGAAGAACGAAACTTGTTGGCTGATTTTTGGGAAACCAAATGCGAATTAGTTCGTGCCTTGGTTAGACAATACCCAAAACTTCGCAGCCAAAGGCCACCGCTCGAACCTTGGCCTATGGCACAGTTTATCAAAGATAACTGTATCGAACCTGTTCGCAGCGCTGCTGCAATCAGGAGGCTTCATGATCGTTATGTACATCTTAAACATAGGCTCGCTTCTGCTAATATTCGCCTTGCTGCGCACGTTGCCAAGCGCTTTAGGCACCATGCTCTTAGTTATGCCGATTTGCTCCAAGAAGCTGTTTGTGGCTTAATGCAAGCTATCGATAGGTTTGATGTGAGCCATGGTACACGACTTGCAACTTATGCAACTTGGTGGATCAGGCAAACTTTGCAGATTGCGGTTGCAAGACAAAGCCATTTGGTTAGTCTTTCCCCCCACCATCTGCAAGAATTAGGCCAACTACAACAAGAATCGGAAGCTCTGGCGCATGGTGGCAAACATTTGCCTACCCCCCAAGAATTGGCTTCCCGTACTGGTTCTAGCCTTGAGCACTTGACTCACCTTCAAACTGCTACTCGGACCCCTGTTTCTTTAAATGCTGTTCTCGATGATGACAGTGATTTTAAACTCACTGAAGCCATGCCAGACAATGAAAGCACGATTCAGCGCTCTAATAATGAGCGTCAAGAAGCTTTGTTGTTCCTAATGGAGAATCTTCGTCCTAGAGAGCGAAAAGTTTTGGATCTCCGCTTTGGCTTAACTGGTAGTGGAACCCACAGCCTTCGCCAAATCGGCAATCTCCTTCGCATTAGCAAAGAACGAGTTCGCCAGATTCAAAATCGAGCATTAGAAAAACTTCGTGCCTCCGCTGAACGCGTTGGTTGGGAAGCTGATCTTCTTCTTGGGTAAAATTTGGATTGGCAATATTTGAAAAAGGAAAGGCGGGGTATAATTCCCGCCTTTCCTTTTTTTATGCTACTTGAGATTGGTTTTGATTTTCGATTTCTTCCCGTAATGATACATTGGTTGATTCTTCAATAAACGACAACACTTTTGCAATGGTAAGACCATCCATAACCCGATGATCAAAGGTTAGGCGAATGGTGCAATCGCCATTGGCTGAAATCGGGCCATAATTTAGGGCACTAGTTAGGGGCGTTAAAAGGTGGATGGTATTTGCATCTAGTTGCGAAACGGAACTGACCGAAAAGGTACCAAAGTTTTTCGCTTTGCAGTAACCTGAGAGATACAATCCGTAATTCCAGATGATCGCTCTTATGGGCCAAGGGAATTTCGAGGTTCTTCGCATTCTTTTTAATAACGACACCGAATCAATTGGGCTACTTTTAAAATAGTGAAGTGCTTCGTTAATCTCTAGTAAGGGTTTAGCTTCTGGTTTTTGAACCATTCCGAATACTACCGCTTCCTGATTATCAATTATGCGATTGATTGCAACACTGGCAATAGGAATTGGATGTTGATACAAGTGAGCATAAGGGAAAGGCATCCAAGATTGCCTTAGCTCATCAAATTCAATTGAAGCTAATCCCATTGCCTTGGTAAATATGCTAGTCCAACCGATTCGTTTAAGGGAATTGCTTTTGGCTATTTGCACTGCTTTGATGTTGATATTTTTTTCAATCGTGCAAAGCGGGACCTTATTTGCATAGTAGACAATATCACTAATTAAAGTTCGTGTCCAATGAACGGAAATTTTAATGCCTTTTTGACCCATATTTTTCTGCAATTATTAGAATAGTACTAAAATATAATAAGCATTTGTCCATTTTTTTAACAAGGCCAACAAGGTTTTGATTAAGAATTAATTGTTGTAAAAAAGTTAGTATAAGCTTCTTTACTTACTGGTTAAAATTCTTTTTAACTCATCGAGGATTACTTCAACTTGATTTAAATCGTTGTAATGCACAAATCCAATTCTAAGTACGCCCCCCTTCCCTTCGTATCCTAATGTTTCCATTAATGTTTTTGCGTAAAAGTTACCGCTGTATGCAAAAATACCTTTAAGGGCTAATTCTTTGGCAAATATATTTGCGGGAACTTTCTTGCTTGTTAATGAGAATGTTGCAACGCGCTGGTTTATGGTTGTTAAATCTTTTAACCCTACAATTTCAATTCCATCCAGTTTTCTGATCCCTTCAAGAAAGCAGGAGGACAGTGCTTTTTCATGTTCTTCGATTTTGTTAAATGCTTGTTCTAATTGGGTTCGTTTGCTGGTTGAGTTGATTGCACCTGAAAGAGAAGCGAGGTAGTCGATAGCTGCAGTGGTTCCAGCAATACCTTCATGGTTTTGGGTTCCAGTCATCCATTTGCCAGGATTTGAATCTGCAGCTGGTCTTACTTTGTAAGGTTGTAATTTGTTTAGTAAGGATTCTTTTCCATACAAAATTCCTACATGCGGGCCAAAAAATTTGTAGGCGGAACATGCTAAAAAATCGCAATCCCATTGGGTTACATCGATTAGCTTATGCGGGGCATAATGCACTGCATCAACATAAACCATGGCGCCTACATCATGGCCCATTTTTGTTAGGTTTGGAATGTCGTTTAGGGTTCCGGTTGCGTTAGAACATGCTGTATATGCAAATAATTTTGGTTTTTTAGAAAGCTTTCTCTCTAAATCGGCTTTATTAAAAGTGCAAGTTTCTACATCTATTTCCACAAAATCAACTTCGCATTTTTTATCTCGTGCCATCAGTTGCCAAGGCGAAATATTCGCCTCGTGATCAAGTTTAGAAAGTAAAATCCGATCACCTGCTTGCAGGGTGTTTCCGATCGAACGGGAGATGTGGAAGGTCAAAGAAGTCATGTTATTGCCAAAAATAATTTCCGAATTAGTTCTGGCATTCAACAAGGCTTGAACCGTAATACCTGCATTTAAAAGTGTCTGGTCTGATTCTTTTGAAGTTCGGAAAGCAGCTCCTAAATTAGCATTTTGGTGAATAAGGTAGTGCGAAATAGCATTAATCACGCCTTCGGGGACTTGTGTGCCTCCGGGGGCATCAGCATGAATTTCGTTGCTTTGTCTTAATTTTGGAAAGTTTTCCACAATTTTGGGTATATTCAACATCTATGCTTCCTGATAATTCGGGTAGTTATAATTTTTGAATGCTAATCGGAAAACCGTTAAAAACAAAGATTACTTGAAAAAATATTATAATTATTTTAACTCAAGTAATCTTTTGCCTTGAAAGGATTAAAATTCGATGTCTTTTTCTTCCCAGCATTTGTTTTTTGATGACCTTGAACTAGGACACGAATGGGAGTCTTTGGGGCGAACTATTACCCAATCAGACATTGTTAATTTTGCAGGGGTTAGTGGAGATTTTAATCCCATTCATATGGATCATGAATTTGCTGCCTCCACCCCTTTTAGGCAGCCTATCGCACATGGTTTGCTGGTTCTTTCCATTTCAAGTGGCCTTGGTTTGTTTGCTCCCCCTGTTCGAACCATTGCTTTTATTCAATTTAAGGAGTGGTTTTTTAAGGAACCGGTAAATATCGGTGACACGATCAAAGTCCGATGCAAAATTCTTGAAATAGAAAGTAATTCTCGAGGCAGACGCGGAACCGTTACTTGGCACAGGCAGGTAATAAATCAGCATGGCAAAGTGGTTCAAGAGGGAGTTACTGTGACTTTGGTTGAGGGCCGAGGCGGAAAATCTAACTCTAAATCTGCCACTTAAAACCAATCCGAAAATTTTCATCCCTTTCGATTCTTCCCGAAGTCATATATTTATCTTTGTATTTTACGATTGAAGGGAATCATTTCATGGCGGAAATTAGGACTCGTTTTGCTCCCAGCCCAACTGGATACCTGCATATTGGAGGTGTTCGCACCGCTCTTTTTAACTGGCTTGTTGCCAGACAGGCGGGCGGGAAATTCATTCTTCGCATCGATGATACCGATTCTGAGAGAAATAAGGTTGAGGCCCTACAGCCAATCCTTGATGGCTTTCGTTGGCTAGGTATTAATTGGGATGAAGGGCCCGAAATTGATGGGCCTTTTGCTCCTTATTATCAATCCCAACGCAATCATCTGTATGTTGATGCTGTAAATCAGCTCCTTGCTGCGGGTAAAGCCTACCCATGTTACATGACCACGGATGAAATCAAAGCTGAGCGGGATGCTTCTGATAAGGCCAAAAAGCCTTACGTTCACAGAGGTAAACATCGGCAAACTTCTCCAGATGAATGCATTAAACTTTATAATGAAAAGAAGACTGCAATCAGGCTGAAGGTGCCTGACGATGAATTGATTAAAATTAATGATTTGATTCGGGGCGATGTCGAATGGCAATCCAATTTGATTGGCGATCCTATCATCCTCAGGCCCGATGGCAGAGCCTTGTATAATTTTGCAACGGTCATTGATGATGTGGGCATGCGGATATCGCATGTTATTCGCGCTGCGGAGCATTTATCAAACACTCCAGTGCAGGTTTTAGTATACCTCGCTTTGGGCGCACCAATGCCATTTTTTGCACATGTTCCTGTGGTAAATGAGCCCAATTCTAAAAAGAAGCTTAGCAAGCGCGATATGAAAAAGTTTGTTACAAGCGATGTTCTTAAGAAGCTTAATGCTGTTGGTTGGACCAATGAGCAAATTGAAATTCGCGATGATTTGAATCCTGCGACCGTTTCGTTTTACAAAGAATTAGGTTATTTGCCCGAGGGGTTGGTGAATTATCTAGCAAGATTGGGTTGGTCTTTGGACGACCATAGTGAAATTATTCTTTTGAAAGAAATGGTTGCGAAATTTAGTTTGGATCGTGTCAACAATGCACCCGCAAGTTTTGATCCAGACAAATTATTCTGGGTGGCAGGCGAATACATGAAGGTTTTGCCCTTAGATAAAAAAGTTGATGGGGCCCTGCCCTTTATGCAAAAAGCAGGCTTTATCAATTCTGTCCCTACTCCAGTAGAATTGGAAACATTGCGGAAAGTTATAGATGCAACCGGAGATCGACTGAAAATTTTTAGTGATATTTTGCCCTATGGCGCTCCATTTTTTAAAGCAGATCCAGATTACGATTTAAAGTCGCTTGCAAAAAGAGTTGCCAAAGAAGGTGTTCCCGAGTTACTGAAAACCTTCTCGGTTTCTTTGCATGCACTATCTGATTTTAGTGTTGCGAGCATTGAAACTACATTGAAAGATTTTTGCCTTGCGGGTAATCATAACACAGGCATGTTGATTCATGCCCTCAGGGTTTCAACAACGGGTATCGAAGTTGGCCCAGGGGTCTTTGATTGTCTTTTTATTCTTGGGAAAGAAGAATCCTTGCGAAGGATAAATCTTGCGTTGGATTTGGTTGCTAAGTAAAAGGAAAAGAAATCTTAAACACTTGTTACCGGAGTTTCGTATGTCATTACTTGTTGTTGGTTCTGTTGCTTTTGATTCTATCGAAACCCCACATGGGAATGTGGATGATGCATTAGGTGGATCAGCTTCATATTTTTCCGTAGTTGCTAGTAACTTTATCAAGCCAAGATTGGTGGGGGTTATTGGCGAAGATTTTCCCCAGGATCATAAAGCTCTTTTTCAAAAAAAGGGAATTGATATTTCTGGTTTGGTTACAGAAAAAGGTAAGACTTTCCGTTGGAAGGGGCGTTATCATAAAGATATGAACATCAGGGACACCCTTGAGGTGCATTTGAATGTTTTTGGTACTTTTAATCCAATTTTACCTGACCATTTCAAAGATAGTAAGTTTGTTTTTCTTGCAAATAGTAGCCCGATCGTCCAAGCAAAGGTTTTGGATCAGGTGACAAAGCCCGAACTTGTATTGGCTGATACCATGGATCTTTGGATTAATATTCAGAAAAAAGAACTGCTGGATTTATTGCCTAGAATTGATGGCTTGCTTTTGAATGATAGTGAGGCAATGCTTCTTACGGGGGAAAGTAATCTAGTGAGTGCAGGGCATGCGACACGAAAACTAGGGCCCAAATTTGTTATCCTTAAAAAAGGCGAGCATGGCGCGATGTTGTTTAGTGAAGCAGGCGTTTTTGTTGTTCCTGCTTTTCCTACCGAAAAAGTTATCGATCCAACCGGGGCAGGCGATAGTTTTGCTGGCGGTGTTATGGGTGCATTAGCCTCCGACAATGATAAGTCTCCTGGAAGCCTTCGCAGGGCCATGGGTTATGGAACGGTAGTTGCCAGTCTAACAGTTGAAGGTTTTGGTTTAGATAAACTAAATAACGTCACTCGCAAAGATATCGATCAGCGATATTCTGATTACCGTTCAATGCTAGCATTCTAAAGGGTACTTTTATGGCTAAGAAATTTCGGGCATTTATTGCAATTGAAATGCCCGCTGCAGTTCAAAAGCGGTGTTTGCAGATACAAAGTGAACTGGCGAACGATTTTCCTGGCGTGAAATGGAATAAGCCCGAAATGTTGCATATTACTATGCTTTTTTTAGGGCAAATTGATGATAGAGACCTTTGGAAAACCTGTGACCTTGCCAAAAAAGCCTGCAAAGAAATAAAACCCTTCCAGTTTAAATTGCAAGGTATGGGATGCTTTCCTAATCCCAGACGGGCCAGGGTTGTTTGGCTTGGTGTTGATCCCGATGCGGTTCAAAGTTTTCAGAAACTCTATGATGTTCTTGCAGATAAACTTGAGGAGGAAGGGCTTTACAGAAAAGAACAAAGAGATTTTCAGCCCCATCTTTCGATTGGAAGGTTAAACCAGCAGGATCTTGATTTTTCTGTCGTTTGTTCGCATTGGAAAATCCACCCTTGGATTTCTGATGAGTTGGATGTAAAACAGGTTCTTGTGATGTCCAGCGAAGACATGCACGATGGCCCAGAATACACCAAGCTCGCAAAAATTAATCTTTAAATATCTTAGGTTTAAACACCTAGGTTTAAATAATTAAGCGGGAAATAAATCCTTGTTTGCCATCACGCAATTCCAAGGATGGACTTCCCAGGTAATAAAAACGCCTTCTTTATTAAACGGGTCGTTTTTAATAAAGCTTTCAGCGGTTTCATGATCAGGTGCCTCGTATATGATAAGGGCGCCAAAACCATCCGTAAAAGGGCCTGTTGCAGCGATATTGCCTTGATTTAAAAGCGATGTTAAATAAGCCCGGTGCAATGGCCTTACTGATTGGATTTTATCTGCGTCAGAGATGTATTTTATTATTGCTGCAAATTTCATGACTTTGCTTGTGCCTTTGATGTTGAAAATACTTGTTCAAGTAAGTTGTTTAAACCGAAAATTCCCAGAGTGAAAAATAAATCGGTAAGCATGGGATAGGAATAAAAGGGTAGCGCCATTTCATAACAAAGTAATAATCCACCGAAGTTACGAGGGTATGCGATTTCATCGCCGCCCAACCAAACAGCGAAATTCGTAAAGATAAAAAATAGTGTGCTACCAAGAACAGAAGACAACGATATTTTAAGCAATAAATTGCCTGGTGTGATCAATCTTCCAATAGCAACATTGAATAAAAAACACCCATAAATAACTGGTGTCATCCAAGAAAAAGCTTTTAAAGATATTTGTTCCAAAGGGAAATAAAGCAAAAGGTCGGTAATAAACATAACCCCGATAGGGATCAACCACGAAGAAAGGCCATTAATTTTATTTCCAGAGAATAAAGTCATGGCTCCTATGGGCGTGCAACCTGGATAATGGGGCAAAAGCCGGAGTAAACCAGCCGTAACAGCAAGTACGATTGCAAAGGGATGCTTAATTTCTTTAAAATTACCAGATTCCATGTTTTTCTCTTTCTTCGAGGACAAGACTCAAGCCAAGGTTTGATTCTAGGCAAAGATATTCTATTTAATAAATTCATTGATAGTTACGAAATTTTTAGAAACCTAGTCTGATTTATAAGTTAGCTTTGTTTTCGCGGACATTAAATTCGAGTTTCCATTTTTGTTTCGAATTTTTGCCGATACACCATAACTCCAAGGTACCAATATCAGTTATTTTGCTGTGCAAGTAAACTGGCACCATGCTAGCGTTCTTTTCCGGATTTTCCAAAGTTAATTGCAAGGGTGATATTTCGTGAACATCATCATCCCACTCTTCTAGGATAGTGCCAAGGGCGTCATTTTTTCGTGTGGAAGAGGAAAGAAAGCGAAAGGTGACTTTTTGCCCAATGATCAAGCCAAATTCATGTCCTGGAATATCTGATTCCGTGCCTTCTTCCATGCCAAATGGGACTACACACAACGCCTTGATGGGTCGGGGAAAACCTGGAATTGCAGGAGCAGAAGACTCGATCCCAATGTAATAAGTTCTGGGAGCACCTCCGCGAATGCGGATTCCTTTGCCTCTTCTTGCAATTCCAAAACTAGCTGCCCCAATCGCAACCGATAAATCTAAATCTTGATGCGAAAGCATTTTGATTGGGCCTTTGCTCCAAGATTCAAGATTGTCTATTATTCTCTGTCTAAGAAGGGTTGATTTGAAAACTCCGCCATTGAAAAGAACCACATTGACACCGGATGTTTTTTTGCCATCTTTGCATTGGGAAGATTTTTGCTCGATCGATTTTCGATGCTTCACTAAAAAATGTGCAAGATGCTTAGTAATTGCGGCATCTGCTGCATAAGGTAGACCAATTTCCTGAAACCCATAACCCGATTGCAAGGTGGGTTGGTCATCAGGACCACAAATTGGGAAAAATCCCTCTAGTAATACTTTCTCAAGTATTGATATTTCTAACTCACACTTGATTGTGCCTGAAATCATTTTGGAGCCGCGGCCAAGAATGGTCATTGGCCAAGATCGTAGATCTTTGTCCGCTAGAAGTTTTTCTTTTGCTGTTCTACACGCATGTGAAAGAGCCACCATTTGTGCGAGATCGAGTTTTATATTTTTTGCTGCAAGTTGCCTTGATAATTCGTACGCCAAGGCGAGATCCATATTATCGCCACCAAGGAGAATATGCTCCCCGACAGCAAGTCTATTTAGAAAGAGATTGCCTTGATCAGATTCTACAGCAATCAAAGTAAAATCGGAAGTACCTCCTCCGACATCAATAACTAGGATTACATCACCTTCCTGGACTTGTTCGCGCCAAGTGTCTTTGTTTGCTTCAAGCCAAGAGTAAAAAGCAGCCTGTGGTTCTTCGAGCAGGCTGATTTTCTTAAAACCTGCATCTTTGGCAGCTTCCATGGTAAAATCACGGGCATCAGCGTCGAAGGAGGCGGGAACCGTAAGGACGACCTCCTGTTTTTCAAGTTTTAGCTCACTATCAATTGTCTCAAACTGTGCGTTCCATGAATTAACTAGGTGCTTCAAATAAAGGGTGCTGGCTTGGAGTGGGGAAACTTTATTTGATTCATCATTAGCTTTCCAAGGGAGGATTTTATCGCGCCTGTTGACTGCTGTATGACAAAGCCAAGATTTTGCAGAACTTACCAAATGAGTCGGGACCAGTGCACCATGGGATTTGGCAAATTCGCCAACAATAAATGGTTGCTCTTCCCCCCAAGGAAGTTTAAAAGCCCCGTTTTGGAATTCTCCTTTTTGAGGCAGATAAAGAAAAGAGGGTAGCAATTTTCTGTCTTCATAAACTCCGGGCTGAACAATTTGAGGCAAATTAAGTACTTCTGCAGTTCCATCCTCTTTTTGAGAATCAATGTAAGCTATAGCACAGTTTGTAGTGCCTAAATCGATACCGATTGAGAACCGTGAATTTGCCATGGTTTTGTTCTGCTTACTTTTGGGGAATTTCTAATTCAGCTTGTGCAAGGACTGGATTCTTTCGGAAAGAATCGGTTACTTCCGGAATCTGGGAAGATAAGACCTGCCAGCCTTGGTGTTTAAGTATTCCGTTATAGGGAGGTTGCCCTTCGAGGAAACCAGTAAGCATTATTTTGCTTGGATTAAATCCCGATTCAATAGTGATTCTGGCCCCTTCTTCTTGCAGAATAACTGGTTGTAAGGTTAATTTTTCGAGTAGGTACTTCCTGCATTTTGTATGCACCTCACGAACACCTGCCCCTACAAGGTCATCAGGTGCGGAACTGATATCCTCAAGTAAAAAGTCGATAAGTCTGGCTTCTCTTTGTAGTAAATAAAGCGGCCAGATTAGGTCCGCATTAACTTTAATTTCTCCTTTGGGAATGGTACTGACTTTTTCTTTTTGAGGAGTTTTGCCTTGGGCTAAGACTGAAAAAAATGTAGTGATCGCGCTAGCAAGATTGCTGAAATTACCTTTGCAAAGTACAAGAAGAATTGCCATTTTGAGGATTGCAATTCCCAAGATAATATAAAATGCATATAGAATTGGTTCCATTTGGATATTCCTTCTAAAGATTAATTAGCAAAACATAATTTATGATAAACTCAGGAATGGCGGATGGCTACAAACTTTAAATATTCGATTTAAGAAGGTTGGATCATTATGCCTCAGAAAGTTGCCCTTATAACAGGCAGTGGAAAACAAAGAGTTGGATGGCATGTAGCTCATGCTCTGGGGTTAATCGGTTATCGTATATGTATTCATTATAGAACATCGGCTCTTGAAGCAAAACAGTCTGCAGAATTATTAAATAAGGCTGGGATTGAGGCTACGACCTTTCAAGCTGATTTAGCGCAGGAATCTGATGTTGAGAGAATGTTTCATGAAATAAAGGTGCAATTTGGGCGCCTTGATGCTTTGGTGAATTGTGCTTCGATTTGGGAGCGAAAAGACTTTCTCGAAATATCTTCAAAGGATGTATCCCGGCATTTTGAAGCAAATATTTTGGCTACTTTTCTTCCTTCTAGGTTGGCGGGTCTTATGATGATCGCTCAACCCGAAGGCGGCAATATTATTAATATTGGTGATTGGGCTCAAGATAGGCCATATCTTGGCTATAGTGCTTACTTTGCTACCAAAGGGGCGATTCCAACGCTTACGCGAAGCCTGGCGGTGGAACTTGGAAGTAGAAATCCCAAAGTTCGGGTTAATTGCATTCTTCCTGGGCCAGTTATGCTGCCCATCGATTTACCTTTGCAAGAGCGACAAGAAGCAATCGACGCTACTCTTGTTCGTTCTGAAGGTTCACCACAGGATGTTTCACGGGCCGTGTTATTTCTGATCCAAAGTGAATTTATTACCGGAATTGAATTACCTGTTGATGGCGGAAGAACCATTTGGGCGAATGGGAAATAATCTATTTCATCCAGAGTTTTCGATCCAAACTACGGTAGCTGATAGCTTCGATAAGGTGTGGGGCAAGAATTTCGCTTGCTTCTTCAAGGTCTGCAATTGTACGGGCCATGCGTAAAATCCGATCGTGAGCCCTAGCAGAAAGGCCAAGATTTTCCATTGCGATTTGTAGTAATGATTTGCTTTCCTTGTTGAGAACGCAATGCTTTCGAACTTGTTTAGAATTCATTCTGCTATTCAGCATAAAATTTGATTTGCCAAATCGTAGGCTCTGTTTTTCTCTTGCCAAGTTGACTTGTTCACGCATGAGAGTGCTAGATGTTCCGTCAGATATAGCTGTAAGTTCTTGAAATGGGACAGCGGGTACTTCGATGTGGAGATCGATTCGATCTAAAAGCGGCCCACTGATTTTACCCATGTATTTTTCAATTGCAGCGGGATAGCATTTGCAAGGATGCTTTGTGTCGCCCAAATACCCGCATGGGCACGGATTCATCGAAGCAACCAGTACAAACCTTGCAGGGAAAGTTGTGGATTGCAGGGCTCTGGAAATAGTTACCTGCCCTTCTTCTAATGGTTGCCTTAAAACTTCAAGGCTCCGCCTGTTGAATTCAGGTAATTCATCAAGGAATAAAATTCCATGATGGGCAAGGCTAATCTCACCTGGAGCAGGGGTTTTGCCACCTCCCACCATTCCGGCATCGCTGATGGTGTGATGGGGGGATCGAAAGGGCCTTGTAGTAAGTAAAGATTGATCTGAATTCAGTCTGCCTAGGGCACTGTAAATGCGAGTTGTTTCGAGGCTTTCCTCAAGGGTGAGCGGGGGCAAGATTGTTGCCATTCTTTTAGCCAGCATCGTTTTTCCTGTTCCAGGAGAGCCAATCATGATGACATTATGTCCGCCTGCAGCAGCAACAACTAAAGCGCGTTTGGCGGATTCCTGCCCGCGTACATCAGAGAAATCAAAATCGTATTTGTTGAGATTTTCGAACGCTAAGTTTTCCTCTGGAACCAAGGGCGCAATAACTTTCTTCCCGGTGAGAAAACCAACGGAGTCTGAAAGGTTATGAATGGGATATATCAAAAGATCTTTTACGACACTTGCCTCTTTGGCGTTCATGAATGGAAGAAGCAAGCCTTTAACGCCACCTTTAGCTGCTGCCAAGGCTATTGAAAGTGCACCTTTAATGGGACGGAGATTACCGTCAAGGGCGAGTTCGCCAACGAATGCGTAGTCGATTGTGTTTTTTATTGGTATTTGTTCAGTTGCGGCAAGAATCCCAAGGGCAATTGGAAGGTCGAAACTTCCAGCATCTTTCTTTAAATCAGCTGGTGCTAGGTTGATAACGGTATGGCCTGTAGTCCGGGAGTAGCCTAGATTGGATAGGGCTCGTTCAATTCGATGGATGCTTTCCTTGACTGCTTGTTCTGGGAGTCCGACGATGACCGTTTTTGGAAAACCAGCACTAACATCGACTTCTGCTTCGACAAGGGTAGCATCAATGCCAATTAAGGCATAGGTTTTGAGGTTTGCAAGCATGAACTGGGCGATTGTTCACGGGTTTATGTTGATTAAATCTTTTCTTCTTCTTTAGGTCTGTTTTCGTACACGAGCCTTATAAAAGAGAATTTTCCGATTATGAATAGTATAAAGCCTGAAATTATATAAAGCCACAACTTAATTGATCCATGTGCTAAAAATCCAAACCAAGGGACATCGGTCTTGCCTTCTTCTGGTGAACACCATTCATCAATCTTTAACATGTAAACTATGTTGAATGTGAGTAAGATTAAACAAAGAATAACCCCGATAATCCCTGGTAAATTCCAGAAGAATATGTCTGCGCCGGTGATGTCGTATGTTTTTCTTGTCTGTGCTATTTGTCGGGTTAAATTGTTGTAACCACAAAAGATACATAATATATCATCTTCACTGGATAATTCCTTGGCGCAATTAGGGCACCGAGCTTGTAATATCGTATCGTGCATGCCGTAGGCTTTGCCATCATCATCAGGATCATCCCCTGCTTGCTGTTTTTTTTTGTCTTCTTCCGCAGGCTTTGCGGTTTCTTTAGGGGGGGCCGGTTTTTGTGCCTCAAAAACTTTGCTGCACCCTTTGCAACGAACTTTCTTTCCAAGTAAGTCTGAGGGGACAGAAATTACTTTTTTGCACTCTGGGCAAGTTATCTTTATCGGGTCTGTCGCAGCCATCTTTCTTCCTTAAAATTAGGTTCTTCAAAGCTATATAGCTTTAAAATAACCTTTTAGTTAAACTTTCAATCATTAATTTTATTAAATAGTTGAATTTACTTGGAGATCATGTGGCGGAATTAAATCAAAGTAAACTCCTGATTAGTATCGCAACTTATAACGAACACGATAACCTCAGGCCATTGGTTGAGTCTATTAAAAATTTCATGCCCCAAGCCCATATCCTTGTTGTTGATGATAATTCACCCGATGGTACTGGGAAACTTGCGGATGTTCTTACCCAAGAACTTTCAAATCTGCACGCAATTCATCGCACTGGTAAGCTAGGTCTTGGCACTGCAATTGTGGCTGGGATGAAGTTTGCAATTAATAATGATTTTGATTATTTCATGAGTATCGATGCGGATTTTAGTCATCATCCAAGATATATCCCCGCAATTTTTCAGGGGATGGCAGAAAAAGATGTAATGATTGGTTCTCGGTATATTCCCGGCGGTGGTACTAAAAATTGGCCATTTTCACGCAAAGTTATTAGTACTTCGGTCAATTATCTGGTTAAACTTCTTTTCTGGATGCCTGTTCGTGATGCTAGTGGTGGATTTCGTTGTTATCGAACTTCAAAACTAAAAGAAGTAGATTTCGATCGAGTTTGGTCTAAAGGTTATAGCTTTCAACAAGAAATGCTTTTCAGAGTATATAGGTGCGGCAGTAAACTGGGTGAATACCCAATTATATTTGAGGATCGCAGGACTGGTTCTTCTAAAGTTAATTGGAAAGAAGCTCTTCGATCAATTTCGTTACTTATTTATCTTGGCACTATGTCCAGATTTAAACGTAATTTATGAGTACCCTTTCTCTTGATAACGATGCTGGTGATTTTGTAATCAGTTCCTGTTTTTATAAAGGCTTTTACTTTAGTATTTATTGGAATTATTTTTCCGTTCGGTTCTTGTTTGCAGGAATCGATGACCAAACTTCACGTGTAAATGAGTTGGTGTTAGGGCTTAAAGATAGTGTTTCCATTAAGAAGATAAGTAATTGTAATCGGCTTATTGCCTTGCTTGATTCTTTTTATGCTGGCAAAAAAGTTGACCTAAAGCTCAGCCCCAACGGCACACCCTTTCAAATAAAAGTTTGGAATAAATTAGTTGCCATTTCTTTTGGCCAAACTAAAAATTACAAGCAAATTGCAATTGAGATAGGGAATCCGAAAGCTTGCAGAGCCGTTGGTAATGCATGCGGGAAGAATCCAATTTTATTGTTGATACCGTGCCATAGGGTAATAGCTTCTGATAAAACATTAGGAGGGTTTTCTGCAAGTTTTAGTTTAAAGAAAACCCTTTTAGATATCGAAGGCTCTAGCTTAGTCTGACATTTCCCTGCCCTAAAATTTCTTCAAGTTCTTCAACCGGAAAGCGGTTTGGATTTACTTGAAAAGCTCGCCCTAACTTGAGCACACAAAGATTTTTTGCGTAATCTCGAACCGAAAGAAATACTGGGCAAGATCCAGGGCTTGTTTTTAATATTTCTGCAATTTGATTGATCTCGTGGGGCTTGTTCGTACCCAATGAAACTTGCAAGTAAAGCCCTTTTGCAAGTTCTTTTGATGCTTGTTCCACACTGAATACTCTTTGTAGGATAAGGCCAGGCTCATCCCTTGTTCGCTCTACTTTGCCTTTAAAGAAACAGACCCGGTCTTCCTGATATTCGTCTTTGTAACGAAGGTAATCATCTGGCCACATCACACAATCCACCCCACCATTAAAATCTTCAATCCTGCAGCGTACATATCTTGTGTTTCCGTTCTTGGCCTTTTTGGTGTTCATGAAACGGATTTGAGTGATCATTCCCCCAAGGGTAACTTCGTGGTCTGCAGGTAAATCCCGCAGTTGTTCACAAGAATGCGTGGAAAACCTGCGAATTTCTTTTTCAAATTGCGTTAGCGGGTGGCTAGAGAAGTAAAAGTCTAACACCTCTTTTTCGAATTTGAGTTTTTCTGTTTCGTTCCACTCTGGAACTTGAATTAAAACTGATTTGCTGTTGTTATCTTCCTCCGCGGGGGTTTCAGTTACCTGGGCAAATAAGTTGCCCTGCCCCGATTTTTTATCATGCTGCCTGTCAACCGCTCCTTTTATTGCTCTGGGCAAAAGATGCATTAATTGGGCCCTATGCGCCCTAAGGCAATCAAGCGCACCTGCTTTGATTAGTTTTTCTATCACGCCTTTGCTTACTAACCTAAGATCAATGCGTTCGCAAAAATCAAAAATATCTCGGTATTTGCCAAGTTCCGTGCGATTGCGCACAATCTCTGCTGCAGCATTACCCCCACAACCTTTTATTGCCCTCAGGCCAAAAAGAATTTTTCCATCTTCTACTACAAAATCAGAATCACTTAAGTTGATATTTGGAGGGCAAACTTCGACTCCCCCACGGCGTGCATCATCAATATGCATTACAAGGCTATCGCGTTTATTCCCATCCTCTATTTCACTGGTAAGAAGGGCTGCCATAAATTCTGGGCGGTAATGTTGCTTTAAATAAGCTGTTTGAAAGCCAATATGTGCATAAGCTGCAGAATGGCTTTTGTTAAAACCATAGCCACCGAATACCACGATCAATTGAAATATGTCGCTAGAAGTTTTCTCGTCAAGGCCGCGTTCTTTTGCCCCCCTGATGAATTCTTCCTTTCTTTTATCAATGATTTCGTATTTCTTTTTGCTGATCGCTTTGATGCATGCATACGCGCTGGATAATTCGATACCCCCCAGTTGGTTTAAAATCTGCATGATTTGTTCTTGATAAACCATGACTCCAAAAGTTTCGGAAAGAATTTGTTCCATGACAGCGTGTGCGTATACCGGTTTTTCCCTGCCATGTTTTCGGTTGATATAGGAATCAACCATGCCGCCTTCTAGTGGGCCTGGGCGGTATAAAGCCATGATCGCAATAATATCTCGAATATTATCGGGTTTCATGCGCTTAAGAAGTTCGCGTATACCGCTTGAATCCAATTGGAATACACCTTTTGCATCACCCTTTTGCAATAAGTCGTATGTTGCTTTGTTATCCAGCGGAATACTGTTTAGATCTATACTTAAATCATGATTTTTTTTAATCATGCGAACTGCGTTATCGAGTGCGGTAAGAGTTCTAAGTCCAAGAAAATCCATTTTTAAAAGGCCAACGGTTTCCAGGTCTCCCATTACCCATTGGGTTGTGATCACGCCTTCTTCTTTTCGTTGCGATTCATCACCTTTTCGCACAATTCTTTGTAACGGTACATAATCGGTTAACGGGCCATTCGAAATAACCACACCCGCAGCATGAGTACCCGCATTGCGATTTGTACCTTCTAGCTTTAGTGCGATATCCATGAGCTCTTTGATTTGTGGATCATCATTAATGGCATGTTTGAATTCTGAATTACCATTGATTGCTTCTTGAAGGGTTATCCCGGGTGTTTCCGGAACTAATTCGCAAAGTTTGGTTACGCGATCGAGCGGGATATTAAAAACCCTACCCACATCTTTAATTGCAGCCCGGGCAGCCATGGTTCCGAAGGTTGCAATTTGTGCAACACTTTCTTCGCCATACTTTTCTCGAACATAAGCGATAACTTCCTCGCGCCTTTCCTTGCAAAAATCGATGTCGATATCAGGAGCTTCGCTTCGGTTAGGATCAAGAAACCGTTCGAACAAAAGGCCGTATTCAAGTGGGTCCACATGGCTCAATTTGAGAACATAACTTACAAGTGCCCCACAGGCGGAACCTCTAGCGCTACTGGGGATTCCCTTGTCAGTTGCAAATCTGACGAAATCTGCGACGATCAAAAAGTAACTTGCAAATCCCATTCTGCAAATAATGCCAATTTCTTTTTCAATTCTTTCCTTGGCTGCTTCAGGTGGATTTTCTCCGTAGCGTTCCTTCATGCCCGCATTACATAATTCGGTTAAGTATTTCTCGGGGGTCTTTTTATCTGGTGGTGAAAAAACTGGGAAATGTCTTTTGCTGAAATCTAGCTGGATATCACAGGTGTCAGCAATTTCTTGACTTCGTTTAACTGCTTCTTCCTGATTTGGAAACAGCTTGTACATTTCTTGGGGGGAACGAATGTAGAACTGGTCGGAACCATACTTCATGCGATTTTCGTCACTTCGAAGCCTTCCGGTGTTGATGCAAAGCAGAACATCGTGGGCGTTACTATCTTCAGGCCTTAGGTAGTGGGCATCCGAGGTTGCAACCAAAGGTAAGCCAAGTTTATTAGCAATGTCAATCGCCCCACGGGCGCATTCTTCCTGAATGGGGATTCCGTTATTCTGGATCTCTACAAAGAATCGATCTTTAAAAACTTTAGCAAACCATCGGGCTAAGTTTGTAGCTTCTTCATGTTTTTCTTGAAGAATAAAGTCGCTAAATTCGCTTGATGCACAGCCGCTAAGGCAGATGATTCCTTCGCTGTGGGCTTTTAAAATTTCTTTGTCAATCCGCGGAACATAGTAATAACCTTCGAGGAATGCTATCGATGCCATTTTTATCAGGTTCTGATAACCTTTGTTGTTCTTAGCTAAAAGGGTTAAATGGAACCCTGCATCCCCACGCTTTTTTGCATCCCGATCTGTTCTTCCCTTTGGGGCGACATAAGCTTCGTAGCCAACGATTGGGTTTACTCCGCCAGCCCTGCATTCTTTATAAAATTCGATCGCCCCATATAAATTCCCGTGATCGGTTAGCGCCACAGAATTCATGCCCTGTTGTTTGACATAATTGACAAGTTCGGGAATTCGACTGGCGCCATCAAGCAAGCTGTAATGGGTATGGCAATGTAAATGAGCAAAAGATTTATCCGCCATCCTTGGGCACTCCCATGGTAACAATGATTAAAAGAGACTATTTCAATTTATAAATTTGGATTATAAAGGAAAAAATAAGAATCGATCGTTAAAAAATTGTTGAGATATTACGCTTGCAGGTTATCGGGATCAATGATGGCACGCGCATATTTAGCCAGGATCAGGTGGATTGATTGGATTTTCTGCCAATCAGAGTATTTTAATGAAATATCAGAATCTTGATCAGTGGCGCTCATACTTTCGGTAGCTAAGGTTAATTGTCTATGAAGGTATTCAAATAATTCTGCAAGTCTTGCTGATTGGGATGGAGAAAGTTTTCTTGGTAGAGGGGGAAGTGGTTTGTCGCCAAGGAAGACATTGCCCTGCTGGATAGAAATTGTTTGGTCGGGTTCTAAGTTTGCAGGTAAATCGTGGTCGAATGTTTCTACGATTAGTGAAGCTTGATCGGTACCCTGATCTGTATCATCGGAAAGTCTGGTTTTACCGGTTTTTTCTGCGATACTTGAGATTGAATTGATTCGACTGCGTATTTCAGATTCTGAGCCAAACAACAGAATTGATCTTCCTATGCTTATTCTGTCGCCCGCTTTTAATCTGCGAATGTGAATGGTATTGCCATTTACTCTTGTTCCGTTTGTGCTTTCAAGATCTGTTAGGATTATTTCGCCATTATCGTCTTGAATCTTAGCGTGAAACCTGCTGATTCTTTCATCACTGAGGCGAATGTTGTTGCCTTCTTCTCTGCCAATAGAAACAGGTAAGTTCAACGAGCGAAAAGCGATACCTTTATCAGAACCTTCGAGCACATGAATTGTTACTTTTTGTGACATAAATTTTTTATAACTACAAAAGACCTAAAAATTATTTGTCATTAATAACATAATAAAACAAACAGTAATCAATAGTTTATTATAACAGGATATCTGTTTGCATATCGATATGGAAATTCCAAAATTGGAAGTTATTTTCCAAATGTAATGGAATACAACCTGAAAGATGTCTAAACCAAGTTTCTTGTTTTTTTGCAAGCTGCCTAGTGGCTAAATTAATTGCTTCTTCCATTTTTTCGAAACTTAGCGACCCATCTAAAAATTTGGAGATTTGGGAATAACCAATTGCTTGAGACGCTTCTTTGCTAAGATTTGCGTATTTTTGGCGTAAAAGCAGCACTTCATCAACCCATCCATTTTTAAGTAATTGTTTGGTTCGAATATGAATCCGTTCATGTAATTTTTGGCGGGGCATTTGTAGCCAAATGCATCGGATTTTATCTGGGTTGAATTGGCTATTGGTGCTTATTTCCCACTGTTTTTGAAGAGAACTGATTGTTTTTCCTAGGCCCTGCCAAACCTCCAGCGCCCGAATAATTCTGCGTCGATCATTAGGGTGAATTCTTTTTGCAGAATCAGAATCAATTTCTGACAGCATTCGATGAGCGTCTGCAAAATCAGTTTGTGGAAATTTTACCTCTAATTCCGCACGAATGTGTTTGGGGATTTCTGGGATTTCAAACAACCCCATCATTAATGCTTTTAGATATAGGGGTGTGCCACCAACAAAAATGGGTGATTTTCCCTTACTGATCAATGCTTGAGCAATTTCTGTAGCACATTTCAGCCATAATTGCACATTGCTTGTTTCCGTTGGTAGTAAAATGTCTACCAAATGGTGTTTAACCAGAGCTTGTTCGTGTTGGGTGGGTTTGGCTGTTCCAATATCCATGTCTTTATAAAGAGTCATGGAATCCATGCAAATTATTTCTGAATCTAAATGCTGTGCCAACTTGATTGCGAGGTTGGTTTTACCTGATGCAGTCGGGCCGGTAATTATGTAGGAATTTTCAAGAATGTTCATTTCTTCAGAATACTTTCTGAAGGCGGAAAATTAAACCCTAAAGCAGATTTGGTTAGGAAGTTTAAACTGCAACCATTTCTGGTTTAAGAAATGAGCCAAACATTGGATTCTCTAAGGCAAGAAAATCTTTAGCATTGATGCGAATGGATTCAAGATGAGAATGCCCAGGAACAACAATGCTGGAACACTCAAGAAGGCAAGAATCTACGATGGTGGAAATTCCATAAGCGGAGCCAAATGCTGGGACTACCCCCCATTCGCAATCAAAGAAAAGTTCAGACATGTTTAGAGGATTTGCCATTTTAACCTTTGTCTCGATCAAAAGTTCGATCTGGAATTTATCAAGCATTTGGTCTGCAGGCAAAACTGCAATTTTATAACTATCTATGGTTTTAAGGAGAACTGTTTTGGCAATTTGCCTGCCTGGTGTGTGCAGATATTTTGCAAGTTTTTGGGCTGAAAAAGCTGGGGGATGTTGAATAATATCAAATGAAATTCCCATGGACTTTAAGAATTGATAAATGCGCATGATTTCACCTAGTGTTTAGAATCCCGTATTAACATTTAAGATTGTAAATTAAAAAAGGTTGAAATATGCCCTCAAATATTGCCCATTCCTCCAATTTTGAATTAAAATGGTCCGTTTATACCGTTTAAACAGCGTGTTACTTCCTTCGCGCTTCTGCGCTGGTCAGGTGGCTAGGAGAAAGCATCAATATTTGTTCAGAAGTATTTAAATGTTAGGGGGCTATTTGAAGGCAGATCAGTTTAGTACCATCTCTTGCTAGCAAAAATTTGTCAGCAAAAGCTGGTTGGGCCCTGCAGGGGTTATTAAGGATTTTCTGAGAAAAAACAGGTTCCCATTTAGTGGAATTGAATTTGTTTAAAAAGAGGGTTCCATCTTCTGCTAATACCAAATAATGACTACTAAATTTGATTAAATTGCCACTACCTGTTCCATCCTTTGACCATAAAACCTCTCCTGTTTTTAAATTTACACAACGAAATTCTGCTCCTGCTTCTTGCCTGCCATGGAAACCATATAAGTAGCCGTTCGAAATAATTGGGGTGCCAAAATGGCACGAAAGAGAAGTGTCGTTGGCCCAAGTTTTTTCAAACTTTCCCAAACTAAATTTAAGCCAAGCAGCACCTGTGCCATAGCTGGCGGTTAAGAAAATTTCATCGCCTTGAATTAAAGGAGTTGCAGCATTAACGGAAGCATCAAATCTGGCTCGCCAGGGAAACATTCCAATATTTGAGCCATCAATTAATTTAAGAATAGAAAGGCCATCGCGGTGAAATAGAAAAACCGAATCCTCGTTGGCGAATTTGGAAACAACTGGCGATGCATAACTTCCTTTAAAACTGCCGCTCTTCCAAATAAGCGTGCCAGTTTTGATATCAATGCAAACACAACCAGCGTTTTTGCCACCTGCCATTACAATTAATTTATCATCAATAACTAAGGGCGAACTGCCAAACCCAAAAAAAATCTTGCTCGATTCAAATTCAGAGACCAGATCTTTTTCCCATAAGAGTTGCCCATTGCTAGTATTAAGTGCCCGCAGTATTCCATCAGGGGAAATAGATGCTATTGCGGTTTTATTAACCGCAGGTGTAGAGCGAGGGCCATCGCCTCTGGAAAAATCATCTTTATAAGTTGTGGGGAAAGACTTTTTCCAGTTTACCTTTCCTGATTTTAGAGAGTAGGATGTGATTTCTTCAGTGTTTTGAATGCGGTGATGGAGAAAAACAGTTTCCGCAAAAACAACCGGGCCACTAAACCCGTCTCCAACTGGTGCAGACCAGATTAATTGAGGTTCTTTAGCAAAAGCTTCAATACTGGGAAAAGCTTGGCCATTTCTTTTGGGGCCAAGAAAACCATTCCATTCCTCTGCACATAGAGGACAAGTTAGGGGCAAAAGAGTTAAAATTAAGCATATTTTGTAAATATTTTTCATAGGAAACCCTGATAAAAGGTGAGGAAATTGCAAAGTTTATAGTCTATTTATAAAAAACTAATGTTTGCATCTTGTACTACTCCGCTAAAATAATCATAGTTCATGTAATTTGATAGTGGATAGTTTTTGTAATGGCTTGATTTTCAATATTGAATTACGAGGAAACAAGCAGATGAAATGCCATAAGTGTCCTAAAGTCGCAACGATGCATATAACCGAAATTGTTAGTAAAGATAATGTTCAGGAGTGCCATTTTTGCGAAGAATGTGCACAAAAGTATTTGCAAGAGGAAGTTTTGGAAAAAGAAACCATTGAGGTAGATCTTGGGCCTTCTATAGCGAAAATGGTAGAAAATTTAGCCGGGGCAACCTCTGCTGTTTGTGAAACCTGTGCCATGCAGTTTGCTGATTTTCGGAATTCAGGCCGTTTGGGTTGCCCCCATGATTACACCGTATTTCATGATGAATTATTGCCTTATTTGGAGAATATTCACGGAGAAACTAAGCATTGTGGCAAGTTTCCTACAAGATATGGCACAAACAAGGATATTCAAAAAGAAATTGATCTTTTAAGAAAACAGCTTCAATCGGTTATTCAAAAAGAAAAATATGAAGAGGCTGCAGGTATTAGAGATAAAATACGATTGCTTGAGAACCAGTAAGTTAATATTAAACTTTTCCCTTGGCCAACTTAAATCATGATTTGTAAGTACTGTTCAAAACCTGCGACAATCCATTTGACCGACATTGTAGGCGGCCAAAAAAAAATCACGAACATTTGCAAAGAATGTGCAGAAGCTAAGCAGTTGCTTAAACAATCGGATAATGACCTTCCGGGCATTTTGCAGGGTCTGATTTCCAAGCATATAGGTAAAGAGGCAGATGAATTATCAAAATTAGTGTGCCCAGACTGTGGAACGCGCTACATGGATTTTCGTGCTCAGGGGCGCTTGGGTTGCCCCAAAGACTATAATCATTTTAAACTGGGTCTTGAGCCGTTAATCGAAAAAATTCAGCATTCAAAAAAGCATCTTGGTAAAATACCCAAGCGCAATCCGGATCTTTCAGGTAAAAGATCTGATGAGATACTAAAAATCAGGCAGGAACTTAAAAAAGCAATTGAACTAGAATCCTATGAAGAAGCCGCAAGGTTAAGGGATTTACTTAAAGAAAAGGAAAATCCGGATGAATTTTGAATCACTCTCGAAATCAAGTGGTGAATGGCTTAAAGGCAGTGGTATTGAATCGGATATTGTGATTTCCAGCAGAATTAGGCTGGCAAGAAATCTTGCTGGTTTTCCTTTTCCCAATCGAGCTAGTAACTTTCAAAAAGCTGAAATTGAAAACCTTCTTAAAGACCGCATTCAAACACTCGAATTTGAACAAAAGTTCGAATATGTGTCCCTTACCGCCCTAAACACGCTCGATCGCCAATTCCTTGTAGAAAGACAGCTCATTTCCAGAGAATTGGCTGCTAATGATGGCCCTCGTGGCGTAGCTCTTGGCAACTTGGAATCTCTTAGCCTTATGGTTAACGAGGAAGACCATTTGCGCCTACAGGTAATGCGCTCGGGTTTTTCTCTCGAAAGCGCCTGGGAAACCATCAATAAGCTTGATGATTATCTAGAAAAAAAGGTTTCATACGCATTTCACGAAGAATTTGGATACCTCACTGCTTGCCCAACTAATGTTGGAACGGGGATGCGTGCAAGTGTGATGTTGCATTTGCCCGCCTTGGATTTTACCAAGCAAATCGACAAAGTTTTCCGAGCATTGCAGCGTATCAATCTTACTCATCGCGGCCTTTACGGCGAAGGCAGCCGTTTTTCTGGGCACTTCTTCCAGATTTCCAATCAGGTTACCTTAGGTAAAAGCGAAACGGCTATCCTTAATGAAATCTATAGCGTGATTCCTCAAATCATTGATTATGAGCGGCAGGCCCGTGTTGCTTGGAAAAAAGATAATGGTCAAATCCTTCAGGATCGTATTTCCAGAGCTTTTGGTACTCTAAGTTCTGCCACTATGATGACCTCCGATGAAACCATGGAACTTTTGTCTTATGTTCGACTTGGTATTCACATGAAGATGATTGAAGATGTTGATATTAACACGGTTAATGAATTGTTTATTCAGACCCAGCCAGCCCATTTGCAAAAATTGATGGGTAGCACCCTTGATGGTGAAGAAAGAAATACTGCCAGGGCAAAATTCTTGCGTAGTAAACTCCGTAGTTCAGGGTCGACTCCAAATTAAATCCTGATAGAAAACTAATCCATGCATAGCCAATCCGTATTTGATTTGGAAAATTGGCTTTGTGCAAATGCTGTTCCAAGCGGTGGTTGGGCTTATTACTCAAATAAAGCTGCATCGATAGAACCGACTTGTTTGGCCCTTTTGGCACTTAAAAACAGCAAGTATGAATCAAGTAAAGAGTTTGCCTCTGCTATTGCATTTTTGGAATCTTGCATTGGGCCCAATGGAATTGTAGTTTCACCAAATGGCAGGCCGGAAGCTGTTTGGGTTACATCCATCGTGCTTTTCACTTTCGTAAAACTTAAGCTTAATCCAACAGCTATTTCTTCAATGGTTTCCATTTTGCTTGAAATAAAAGGGACCGTTACAAAAAACAATCGGGCGATGGAAATTCATGCCAAGGGTATAAATCCCCAAGTTATGGGGTGGCCCTGGTCTCTTAATACTTTTTCTTGGGTGGAACCCACGGCTTGGGCCCTTCTTTCTCTCAGGTCGGCTGGTTTGCAGGATAATCCCAGAGTGACGGAAGGGATTGAATTTCTCCTTGACCGCTTAATGGATGAGGGAGGCGCCAACTATGGTAATAAAACGGTTCTTGGAAAGCTTTTAGATCCTGTTCCAGGTCCCACAGCTCTTTGCCTGTTGGCATTGAATGGCACCAAGGGGGCTACAAACCCAAAGGTTGGTGCATCTATTGCTTATTTGAAGCAAAGTATTTTTGCGCCTCTAGATTTAGAGCACGCTTTTTGGGCAGTCCTCGCATGTTCATTATATTTAAATGGTAATCGTGACGAAATTGTTAAGCTTGAAAGTGCAATTACCGAGCTTTTGGCTAGTTTTTGCAAAGAGTTTTCCAGTGAATCCCAGCCACTTGCTAAATCGGTCTGCCGTGTATCGTTGGCGCTTCTTGCAAACAAGGCAATTAAAGAAAACCCCTTTGCGATAAATTTAGAAGCGAAAAAAGTAGCATTTAAAAAGGCATCCATTCCAAGTGAATCTTGGAGTGAATGGTTCAAAAAGGTTATTCGTCGATTGCTAATCGATGGTTTGGGAGGGGTTCAGGTCAGGCAAAACGAAAGCTTAGTAGCTTGGAAAAATGTAACAAGTTATGAAGATGATGTTCTTTTAGCTCTGAGGGAGATGTATCAATCATTTAAACAAAAGGTTCCATTAGCAGGCAAAAAAATATTTATAAAACCTAATATTGTTGAATTTAATTCCCAAAGACCAATTCATACTAATCCGATGGTTGTGGATGCGATGATTCGTCTTTGCATTGAAGAAGGTGCAGCAGAAATTGTGGTTGGAGAAGGGTCGGGGCATCGAAGAAATATGGGATGTTTGCTTCGGGAGTGTGGGTTGGAAAAAGTATTAGTCGAGCATAAAATTCGATTTGTAGATATCAATTACGATCAAACTAAAAAAGTTGTCAATTTAGGGTCAAAATCTGGGTTAGGATTCATTTACTTTAGTAAAGAGGCCTATGAAGCTGATGTTTTAATATCAGTTCCTAAGCTTAAAACCCATCATTGGACAACTGTAACACTTTCTTTGAAAAATTTGTTTGGTATTGCTTCAGCTCAAGCTTACGGGTGGCCTAAAAATGAACTTCATTTTCAGGGGATTGTTAATAGTATCGTTGATATTAATTCGACAAGAAAAGCCGATCTTTCTTTAGTGGATGGTATTGTTGGCATGCAGGGTGATGGGCCTCTTTATGGTGATTCGATTAGATCAAACATATTACTCATGAGTGATGATCCTGTTGCAATTGATGCCACCTGTGCAAGATTAATGGGTTTTGATCCTGCAAAAATTGATCATATTGGTTTAAGTGCCAAGGTTGGTTTGGGGAATTTTGAATCAGATAAGATAAAGTTGGTTGGAATCAAAGTGGGGGAATTCCCGCAATTAAAATTTGAGAATCCGCCTGGATTTTAATCATTAATGATCAATGTGGTGCCTTTTTATCAGTCGAATGTGATTGATTTAAAAATAATTTTAATTATTTTGGCAAGATCGGTATAAAAGTCTGGGAATGACTATAATAAATCGTGTAAGGAAAATTTTTGTTTTGGAGATGACCCAAGATTGTTAAAAGTGTATCTTGTGATCTGAGTAGGTCATTAGCTTAAAAGTTTACAGGGCTAATTTAAAAATGTATGAGCGTTTTACTGATCGTGCTCGCAAAGTTATGCAACTTGCCAATCAAGAAGCCCAGCGCTTCAATCATGAATACATTGGCACAGAGCATATTTTGCTTGGGCTTGTAAAAGAAGGTTCCGGCGTAGCTGCGAATGTTCTTAAAAACCTTGATATAGATTTGAGAAAAATCCGACTCGAGGTTGAAAAAATAGTTCAATCTGGCCCCGATATGGTGACTATGGGAAAACTTCCCCAAACACCTAGGGCCAAAAAAGTAATCGACTACTCTATAGAGGAAGCTCGAAATCTTAACCATAATTATGTTGGAACAGAACATCTACTCTTGGGATTATTGCGCGAGCAAGAAGGTGTTGCAGCTCAGGTTTTGATGAACCTTGGCTTGAAACTTGACGATGTCCGGGAAGAAGTTCTTAATTTGCTGGGGCATAACATGGCTACCGAAGAGACTGGGGGCGGAAGTAGCAGTGGTGAAAAACAGCCTGGTCGAGGCAAATCCAAAACTCCCGCCTTGGATAGTTTTGGCAGAGACCTTACCGAACTTGCCAAACAAGGGAAACTAGACCCCGTTATTGGCAGAGCCAATGAAATCGAGCGGGTTGTTCAAATCCTTAGCAGAAGAACCAAGAATAATCCTGTTCTTCTTGGCGAAGCAGGCGTTGGCAAAACTGCAATTGTTGAAGGCCTTGCACAATTGGTTATTGATGGAAATGTCCCAGAATTGCTTAGAGATAAGCGGATTGTTGTTCTTGACCTTGCGATGATGGTCGCTGGCACCAAGTACCGCGGACAGTTTGAAGAACGCATCAAAGCGGTTATGAATGAAGTTCGAAGGGCTAAAAATACCATTCTTTTCATTGATGAGCTTCATACTCTTGTTGGCGCAGGCGGGGCTGAAGGTGCGATCGATGCATCGAATGTCCTTAAGCCAGCTCTTGCTCGTGGTGAAATCCAATGTATTGGGGCTACCACCCTTGACGAATATCGAAAATACATTGAGAAAGATGGCGCTTTGGAAAGGCGTTTTCAACAAATCATAGTCAATCCACCTTCGAAAGAAGAAGCTGTTGAGATTCTTCGCGGCCTTCGCGACCGATATGAAGCTCATCACCGTGTTCAAATCAAAGATGAAGCTCTTGCGAGCGCTGTTGAATTGAGCGACCGTTATATAAGTGGTCGTTGTTTGCCTGATAAAGCAATTGATGTTATTGACGAAGCCGGGGCACGCGTTAGGCTAAAAGCCATGACTAGGCCACCCGATTTGAAAGACCTAGATCAACAAATCGAAAAGCTTAATCAAGAAAAAGAAGCTGCTGTTGCTGAACAAGATTTTGAAAAAGCAGCTCATCTTCGTGATCAAGCAGATAAACTTAAAAAGAAAAAAGAAACCATTACCAAAGAATGGCGAGATAAATCCCGCGAAGTTGATGGCGTGGTTGATGACGATGTCATTGCTGAAGTGGTTAGCAAAATGACTGGCGTGCCTCTTAAACGCCTCGAAGACAATGAAACGGCTCGTTTGCTTTCGATGGAAAAAGAGCTGCATAAGCAAGTTGTTAGCCAGTATGAGGCGATTGAATCAATCTCCAAGGCTGTGCGTAAAAGTCGTGCAGGCCTAAAAGACCCTAAGCGTCCTATTGGAAGCTTTATTTTTGCAGGCCCAACTGGTGTTGGTAAAACTTTGTTGGCAAAACGCCTTGCAGCATTCATGTTCGGAGATGAAAATTCGCTTATCTCGATTGATATGAGTGAGTATTCTGAAAAACATAATGTAAGCCGTTTGGTCGGTGCACCTCCTGGATATGTTGGATACGAAGAAGGTGGCCAGTTAACCGAAAAAATCAGGCGAAAACCTTACAGTGTTGTTCTTCTTGATGAAATTGAAAAAGCCCATCCCGAAGTTTGGAATATGCTTTTACAAATCATGGAAGAAGGCCGTTTGACCGATAATGTAGGTCGAACAATCGATTTTAAAAACAGCATCATCATTATGACAACGAATATCGGCGCCGCCGAAATTACGGGTAAAGTTGGTGGTTATGGTTTTCATAACCGTAAAGATGAACAAGCTAACTATTCCAAAATGAAGGAAACCGTGAAGCAGGCGATGGAAAATAATTTCCGACCTGAATTCCTTAACCGTGTTGATGATATCATCGTCTTCAGGCCGCTAACCAAGCCTGACCTTAAAAACATTATCGACATTGAATTAAGCAAGGTTTACAAGCGGCTTAAAGAAAAGAACCTCAGGCTTGTTCTTACCGAAGAAGCAAAGGAACTTTTGATTGAAAAAGGTACTAGCCTTGATTTTGGTGCCCGACCTTTACGCAGGGCAATCGAGCATTTCTTGGAAGATCCTTTATCTGAAGACCTTCTTCGAGGCTCTTTTGTTGGCAAAAATCTTATCAACACCAGAGTTGCTGAAGTTGATGGTGAAAAGAAGATTTTATTTGAGCCAACCTTTGAAGTCGAAGAAAAAGAAGTTCTTGAGTCTGTTGTAACTCCCGGAGATAAACCTGCTAAAGGTTTAGATCCAACGACTCCCTGATTTTTGTGATTACAAAAAAAATAGCCAGCCTTTTAAAAAGGTTGGCTTTTTTTATAGGCTTGAATTCTAGCGATCTAGCGCAGATGAGTCTTTCGTATCTTTTCCATACAAGAAAACGATGCTTTAGGTTGCCAATCTTTATCAAATAGACCGCAATTTGGGAAATCAGAATCCGGATCATCCGATAATTCAACCCAATTAATAGATTGAATATATCGTTTGCTAAGAGCCAAAGAGGTGAAAGATTCCACCCAATCTGCTTGAGTTGCTGTGGTTTTTGCACCTTTCCAGTTCCCAAAATTACTATCCCCTATCTCGCCTTGATTCTTAACTGATGGATAACCAAGGGTGAGCGTTAAGGGCATGCCTAAAACTGCATAGAGATCTAAAAGCTTGGATGTTTCGAGCATGTCTCTGCAGAAGGAACCATTCGGAGATGAACCCATAACAATTTCGATGTCGATGGCAGCAAGATTGAGCCCTGCCCTGCAAAGATTATCTGTAAAAATAAAAGGGGAGAAAGCTCTTCTTTTTGATGCGCTATATTCACCCCAAGGTTGAGTGACCCCAACGATGATTTCTAAGGAGGAATCAATTTGCTTGGCAATCTCTGCAAGCTTACATGCAATGCGAAAATAAGTTTCATCACCAAAAGCAGGTTCTGTAGCAACATTCAGCCCCGAGCAAATAATCCAGCGGTGGATCTTTCCGTTATAGCGCCTAATAGCGGTGTCTAAAAATCTGGCCATTGCGGTTGCATATTGGGATGCAGTACTGCTAGATGCACTCAACCATTCAGGAAGAGATTCTTTTGTCATTTGGATGACTGGCCCACCTATTACTTCCATTCCGGTAGCCAAGCAACTTTCTAAAGCTTGATCGACTTGACTCCAAGAGAAAATACCTTGTGAGGTTTCGATATTTTTCCAGTTGAAACCAACTTGCATGTAATTAAAAGATTGTTCCATTTTGCTTGTAAGAGAAGTTGGAAACGGTTTGGAAACCTTGGCTGAAAGCCCCGTTTCAAAGGGTTGATTATCTTGATGCCTAATGTCAAATATTTGACGAATGTATTCGCGAATTAAAGTGTCGGCACCATGATAAGCAAACTCGATAGCGTTTTGAAGGAATTTTTCTTGTTGTGGAAGATCGGGATTACTAAAGGCTTTCCCGAATTCTAGGGTGGATTTAGCTAGTTGATCCCGAAGTTCTTGATTTATTTTTAAGCCGCTAAACTCCCAGTCTGCATTGAAATTTCTAAATTGATTAACTTTCCCGCGCGCCAACTCCATAAGCATGGAATAAGGCGAATCGGATAAAGGCAGGGTTGAAGTTGGGGACATGAAAATACCATGGTTTCCAATATTCCATGGAATATTTAGAAAACAGGAATCATGTTCTTCTTTTTTAAGTGATAAAATATTTTTGTTGATGGCAACGCTGGAAAAAAAAGGCATGGAGTCTGGGCCACCCAAAAAATATGACTTTAACAACTCTTTTTCCCAAGTTTTGTCGAGTGAATCAGGAGTTTTGAAAGAGATGTTGCCCATTGTATCGCTAATGTTTTAATTGTTAGGAAAAGTAAAAGATTCATAATAACATGATATTATTAAATATGGTTAAAAGCGATAAGTGAATGAGAAATCAACGATAATTACAAAGAAGGTATATCTTTGTCCGCAAGTGCAATAATGGTAATCCCAAGGTCATTTGCAAGGTTTACTGCATCTTTTTCGCTTAAAAAAATTGTTTGCCCCGCTTCTATGGCAAGTACTTTCCCTCGGGCTTTATGAAGTGTTTGAATCGTATCGATTCCAATAGTTGGCACATCAAACCTGCGATCTTGATTTGGTTTTGCCACTTTAACAACAACAAATCCTCCTGATTTACAGTATTCCCCGGCTCGAATAATGTTTTTATCCGTGCCTTCAATGGCTTCGATGGCTAAAACAGCACGATCTTTAACCGCAACACTTTGCCCCACATCCAAGCGGCCCATCTCACGGGCCAGTTTCCAACCAAAATAAATGTCCTGCATTTCCGAATTAGTTGGCCCCCTGCGGGTTAATGTTCCTGATTGCACTAGAATCTCCGGTATGTAATCAAGGGCGGATGCGAAATTTATACCATCTTTTGCGAATTCTTTGATAATGGATAACAATAGGGTGTCGTCTTTGTTGTCAGTTCTTTTGCGAAGATACCAGAAGATCAAGGTTCGTAAATCAGGTGCAAGATTAAATATTTTCCAAGGCTTGTGCAGTAAATTCGCTTTGTGAATCTTCCCCGCCATCACTACATTTTTAACACCATGTTTTTTAAACCGATTAATCATTTTTCCCAACTGTGCGGGCCCTGACCAGTAAAAATGATCTACGAGGTCTTTTAGCTCAGGGCCTGCTTCTTCAGTAATTCCAACGCAAACGACATGTAAACCCAACCTACGTGCCGCTTGTGCAAAAACAACAGGAAACTGACCATAGCCTGCTAATAATCCAATTGGCTCTTCAATTAGTGTTGTAGAGGTCATCGGTTGGATTACTCAACTTCCATGTAGCATGAACTTTTGTTAATTGCGGATTATTCTTCATCCGGGATGTTTAATTGTTTTTTTATTTTTTTGATGTCTTTGCAAATACCAGGAAGTCTAGCCATACTTATTAGAATTCTCTTTTCGTCTCGTTCTTGGCGAGCTGGGATGCCAAGTAGACGCTCACCCTTTCCCGCAGTTCGCATCACCGCACTTTTTGCACCAACGACAACCTCGTCAGCCAAAGTTACATGGTCTGCAAGGCCTGCTTGCCCAGCAACCACCACATAATTTCCCGTCGTACACGATCCAGCAATACCAACTTGGGCGACTAATAAATTGTGTTTGCCTATTTCGCAATTGTGCCCAATTTGAACCAAATTATCAACTTTGGTACCTTCGCCGATTCGAGTGGGGCCAAAGGTTCCGCGATCTATAGTGGACCCTGCACCAATTTCGACATAATTTTCTAATTCAACATTGCCTGTCTGTGGGATCTTTTTGTGGACCCCATCAGTTAACCTATAGCCAAAGCCATCCGCACCAATCACGCTGTTAGCATGTATGGTGACATGGTTGCCAATAACACAATCATCATAAATAACAACATTGGGATGTAGAACGATATGGTTTCCCAAGGTGCAATTCCGTCCGATAGAAACTCCGCCATGAATAATACAATCGGTCCCAATAATGGAATTATTTCCAATGCGAGCAAAAGGTAAAACCGAAGTTCCAGCGCCAATTTTAGCACTAGGTGAAACCCAAGCGGAAGAGTCGACTCCAAGAGGATAGGGTTCGGGTTTACCTTTAAAATGTTCAACAATAACTATAAAAGCAAGTAATGGATCATTTACCAGAATCAAAGTTTTTCCAGGTGCATTAAAATCGTTTTGACAAACAGCGACCAAGGCTTTGGATTCAATGAATTGTTTTTCGTACTTTGGATTGTCAACAAAGGTAATATGTCCAAGATCTGCATATTTTAAATTGGATGTACCAGAAATAATGGCAGTATCATTGCCAATTACTTTACCCGAAATCAAACTAGCAATCTCAGAAACTTTAGCAGACACCTTTCGCACCTGACCTTCCATGAAGTAATTGACAAACAGAATTAATATCAGAGATCGTAATCTTTGTCTTTTAAATGGACAACCCTAGTTTTAAAAGGTTTAGTCCTTAGGCTTAAGTCTAAAGAAATCTCCTTTAGAGGTTCCAAGGTAAATTGAATTTTCATAGAAAACAGGCGACCCTGAAATTTCGCCCCCAAGGTTCAGTTTTTGGATCAACTTGCCATCTTCTAGATTAAGGAAATAGAGGTAACCATCAAAGGAACCCGCTACCACAGTATTGCCTAAAATAAGTGGTGAAGCATCAATTTTTCCATCCGTTTGAACTCCCCATATCTCCGAACCTTTTTCTCGGTCTATGGCATGGATTTTTTTATCTCTTCCACCTACTACAACAAGATTCTTGGCAATGGCACAAGAACTAAAAAATGGCTGGGATCTTTTTTCGGGTTTGTAGTTCCAATTGATTTTGGGTTTTTTCCAATTGATACCAAGTACATTGTTAGACATGGTACCAACAAATAAATCGTCTCCTGCAATGGAGGGCGTGGCGCCGGTTTGTCCTCCTAGGTCAAGATTCGAAAGTTCTTTTCCTGTTTCAGCATCAAGAACATGCAAGGTACTATCGCAACCCGCAGCAAAAGTTTTACCTTCGATTATTGCGCAAGATCCAAAAAAAGGCCCTTCCATTTTGAATTTCCACAGTTCTTTTCCGGCAGCATTTAAGCAATAAAGGTTTTCGTCCTGACTTCCAAACAGGATGTTTTTCTTGAAGAAATTTGCTCCACCGGAGATCTCGCCATTGGTTGCAAAGACCCATTTTTTTAAACCTGTATTCAAATCAATTGCGTGCAATGTGCCATCAATGTCACCGATGTAAATTACATCATCCTGGATACTAGGAGGGGCTTTGAACGACCCGCCTTTGTATTTCCAAATTTCTTTTCCGTCTTTGCAATCTAAGGCGTATAATTTTTCATCCATGCAGCCAAAATAGACCTTCCCATCGTGAACAACAGCCGTTCCTTCAATTGAATCTTTAAGAGATATTTTCCATTGGATTTCGAATGGCACTTTGATTGATGTGGGCAAAAAACCATCTTGCTGCGGGTTTCCTCTAAAAAGAAGCCAAGAAGAAACTGCATTAATATCTTTTGCAAAAAGGCCATTACCAAGGATAGCCAATGCAATAATAGCCTGGCTTGCGATCAGATAGATCATACCATTGCAAGTTGATAAATTTCGAGAAGGTCTTTTTCTTGTACTGGCCTTGGATTGAATTTGGCAGTCCATTGTTCAGAAGCCTCCTCAGCTAATACTTCAAGAATTCCGTGAGATACACCGCAATCGTGAAGGTTTTTTGGGATCCCAGCAAGGGAAAGAAAACCAGTGATAATATCAGCAAGAATTTCCCCTGCCTCGGAAAGGCTGTTTGCACTTCTACCAATGTCCGTAACAAGAGTTTGGTAAGAATTGCCTACATGATGACTATTAAAGCGCAAAACATGCGGCAATAGAATGCCAATTGCAATTCCATGGGGTATGCCGTAGTGTGCAGTCAAAGGATTTGCGCAGGAATGGCAAATCCCCAGCATTGAGTTTTCGATGGATACCCCAGCAAAATGTGCCCCAAGTTGCATGGCTGCTCTAGCATTAATGTCCAAAGGTTTTTTTAAAACCGTGGTGAGATTTTCCGCCAACATGCTCCAAGCTTGCCTCGCAAAAGTTTGCGAGATGGTATTTTTTTTTGTGCATACATAAGATTCTAAGGCATGGGAAATAGCATCAATCCCCGTGGCGGCAGTCACCATGTGGGGTTGTGAGATGGTAAGTTCTGGGTCAAGAAGACATATTTTAAAGGCAGCTTTTTTATCACCACATGCCATCTTTAAGTGTGTACTTGAATCGGTAATCAGTGCAAAAGATTGTGCTTCACTTCCTGTACCAGAAGTGGTGGGTATGCCGATTGAAGGAAGCATGGGTTTCTTAGCCAACCCGACGCCTTTGTAATCGGACATTTTGCCGCCATTTGTCAGCAAAAAATTAATCCCCTTGGCGCAATCCATGGCACTGCCACCGCCAAGCGCAACAATAAAATCAATATTGTTAAGTTGGGCAACATGTTTGCCTTTGGCGACATGAATTTCTTCTGGATTCTCTTCGACTTCGTCAAAGAGAAAAACTTGTGATCCTGATTTCTCTAGAGAAGAGAAAATGAGATCCGTATGCCCTGCTTTTTTAAGACCTGAATCGGAGACTAAAAGAACTCGGGTTCCCCCCAGTTCTCTAACCAAAGCTCCAGCCTGAGCAGAACAACCAGGCGCAAAAATAACCCGGTTGAGTGGACTAAAATCAAATGGTGTCACCTTAGAATCCGCTTTGCTGGTAAGCTCTTTGCTTGTAGAGGTGGGTAAATAAGTTCCCCTCATGAGGCTGATCCCAAGTAAGGCGATTCGTTGGTATGGGGCCAAGATTCAGCCGGTCCACATTCGTACTGTTTAATAACACATGAGCGAAATCCTTGTCTTCTGTGATAGCAGTTGCAACAAGGGTCGGCCCAATTAACTTTACCATATCAGATTGCGGACACTCAACCACGCTTGCATAAGGGAAAAGAAATTCTTTGTTAGCAAGAGGGTGATCGTAGGTTTCACAATGAACAATTGCGGGAAGCAACCAAGCGCATCTTCCTTCTTTAACAAGCCTTGGAGTTCCTCTAACTTTCTCAGTAGTATCTGTAGCACCCGGTGTTTTGAGCAAATTATCGATCATGCCAGAAATTCTGTCAGGAACATCAGGATTAGCGAAAGCAGCAAGTTCAGCATTAGGATCATCGTAAGCCCGAACTTGAATTTTTGCGAGTTTTTCAGAAAGAGCATGGGCTATTTCTTTCCCATGAGATGGTACCCAAACAGCTGATACATTGATGCAAGATCTACCGCCATTGGCTGCAATCGATTCTGCAATGATATCAATGTAATCTTTCCAATGGGCAATCTTATCTTCGCCTATCAAGACTTTACTGTATCCAGGTCCGTGAAGTTCAACCCGATGATCATTCTTGTAAGGATCGGTGGTGGTGCTATCCCCAAAAAGCATACTACGGCCTGTGCCTCGAAGGATCTCCGCAGCCCCAGCATGATCGGTTGGGCAGAAGTTAACAGCAGCAGGAGGAATACCGGCCTTCAAATAAGCTTGTATAACCCTGAATGGTGTCCAAGGCTCTTCTCTACCAGGCTTTAAAATGAGTGGTATTTTTAAAGCAGGAGTTGGCGCCCACAAAGAATGTACGCCAGGGGAATTGCTAGGGAGAATCGCCCCAAAAGAACTGCAAGTTGGAACAAAACATAATGTCCTGCCATCTTGCGTGCCATGGCCTGTGTCCAAAATTGACATGTCTAAACCACGAGTTAAACCAGCAATAATCGTATCGATATTCCTGAGTACATACTCGACCTTGCCCGCATTTCTTCTGCAGAAAACCATGGGAGATCCCGTGGTTGAAGATAAGTTCCGAATATAATCTTCAAAAGTTTGCATCTGATCACCACATGGCAGAGTGTCAGTTGCAAAAATTCGCCCTGCTTCCTTAACCATATGCATGAGTTTATCCATGGGAATGGCTTGCAGTTCATTGCGGGCTTCTTCCATTTTGGAAATATCCCTGACAATTTGGCTGCCATTAACTTGACTAACTTCTGCAATTGTTTCACCCGTAACATGATGAACAAGCTGGGTTTTGTTCAGACTGGTGTATGGTTTTCCTAATCGCAAAGCAGGAATGTGAAGCATGTATAAAGCCCTTTAAAATCCTTGTGGAATAAACACTAAAATATTAATAGACACCAACAACGGTACTTGCAGCAAATTCACTGAAAGGACGAACGCCACTAACTCCATCCCAAGGATAGGTTTCAAAAGGAAGTTCGCGCTCACCCTCATCGCGTTCAGGAAATCTAGGAACAAAGAATTCCTTGGTAAGAGTAGTGAGAAGAACTCGCCCAGTCTGACCATACTCAACGAGCTTGTCAAAATTCTTGGGATCAACGACCTGAATAGCAGCCCTAGGCTGAGGCGCGTAATAAGAAATTTTAAACCCATCTTCAGGGCAAATAGGCTTGGAGCAAGCAAGCCCCATCAGGGTGTTACCATAGGTAGGGGTCATGAAAACATCACCGTTATCAAGCATCTCTTCGTAAGCTTCGCGTGTGAACTGAGGAGTAAATTCAGTACCACCAGAGAAGATACCAGTAATACCCGCAGCCTTGATGGATTTTAAACCACCTGAAGGGATTTTTTTACCAAGCTGACGGAATTTGTCTTCGAGTTTGCCGGATCGTAATGCTTCATCAAACGCGGCAAGAAGCTTGGGAGTAGTAAACATGCATTTAATATCGTGTCCACCAGCAAGAATGGTCAAAGCTTGTTCAATGGCGTGCTCTTTATAAAGGTTAGCCATGCCAATTTCACGCATTTTAATAAGTTTGACGACCCATCTAGGATCTAAATCGATACAGAAGCAAATACCGCCCCTATGTTGGGCAAGATGTTCGATAGCTAATCGAAGTCGTCTTGGTCCAGAAGGCCCAAGCATGAGCCAATTACTGCCTTTGGGGAAGTACTTGTCTGGAAGAGTGTCCGACATCATTTCGTAATCGATACGGAAATCGTCGATTACAATTCGAGTTTTAGGAAGCCCAGTCGTACCACCGGTTTCAAAGACATAGGTGGGTTTACCAGCATAGCCTCTAGGAATCCAGCGTTGAACAGGCCCGCCACGCAACCACTCGTCTTCGAAAGTTCCAAACAAGCGCAAGTCTTCAAAAGTGTGAACATCTTTTAGAGGGTTGAACTTATATTCCTTGGCTTTTTCAAGCCAGAATGGAGTGCCAGTATCCGGGCTGAAGTGCCATTGCACCACTTCCCTTACTTGTGCATCAAGCTTGGTTTTTGCATCTTTGATCAAAACTTCAAGAGATTTAGTTTCTGCCACGGTCGATTCCTTAAAAATAAAAAATTACTTTCCAGAGATAGCAAAAAGAGTCGTTCCTGTATTAACGAACAAGCAACCATTGATAACAGTGATCGGACCTTTAATCGGTTGATCCATTTCTATTTTAGTCGGCTCAGCTTTGGTTTTTCCATGAGTAAAAACATAAAGGTCCCCACTATCAGTTCCGATGAAAACCTTACCGTCAACATAGTATGGGGAAGCCCAAGTTCCATCCCGGAGATCATGATCCCAGAATTTTTGGCCAGTCTTGGCATCCAAGCAGTGCAGATATCCATCTAATTCGGCAAGGTAAATAATACCATCATGAATCGCAGGAGTACTAAGCGTTCTTCCGAAACTAATTTCTCTACCTTGTTCTGGTTTTGGAATAACCTTGCCACCGTAATGCCAAACCAAGCCGGAATTCTTATTAATATCAGCCTTAGGGTCGAACTTTTCATCCTTGGGGCTGAGATCTTTTTCAGGATTGTCAGGTGTTTTTGTAGCATCAATACACCAAAAATGCCCTTCCCCAGGCCCATCATCAGGATTGTTACCCGTACCAACATAAACTCTGCCTTCATAAACAACAGGCGTAGCCATAATGTAACTTTTATTGCCTCTACCACCTGGTTTAAATTCAGTTCCTTTTGGATTGCAATCAAACTTCCAAAGAAGGGTTCCTGAAGCCGGTTCAAAAGAGTAAACCCAGCCGTCGCCACCCGGGAAAATAACTTGCGATTTGCCATTCATGGTGAAAGCTGCGGGATTCGACCATTGGCCTTCCATGATGTTTTTACCGGGAAGACTACTTTTCCAAGCAAGCTTTCCAGTGTTTTTATTAACAGCAATAAAACTAGGAGCATCAGGAGCAGGCAACTTATGTTGATTTGGGTCCACGCCGTTGGCGGTTACAACAAAAACATTATCACCCAGAACTAGTGGTGATCCAATTGCAAGAAAGCATGGAAAAACGCCTAGGTCTTTCATCATGTCAATTTTCCAAAGGATAGCAGGCTCGGTCTTACCTTTTTCTAGTTCGGTGGAAGCACAAACAAGCTCGCAACGATTGGATACATAATAGATTTTTTTCTGATCATAAGCAGGATAAGAACCAATGCCCTGTTTGGGCCAGTCGTTTAACTCGGGTTCGGGAAGTTTGTCGTGAGTGATTTGCCAAAGAAAGGAACCATTAGCTTCGTTAAAGCACATAATAACGCCACGATCACCCATCGCTTTGGGGTCACGAGGGCGCTCATTATTGGTGCCTACGAAGATTTTGCCATCAGCAATGGTAGGGCCGCCGTAAGAAACTGTACCCATCTCAGCAGCCCACTTTACATTTTTGCGTGCATCTTTTTTGATGCTCCAAGATGCAGGGATGTTTTTTTCTGTTGGGTTGGATTGGTTTCGTTCGATGGATCCACCAAGGAAAGGCCATTCTTTAATAGGTTCAACCGGAGGGAAAAACCCGAACGCACTGGACAAACCAAGAACTAGCACCCCAAAAGAAAGGCTGGAAAGATTCATTAGAGCGTTCTCACAAAAGGAAGGTTCTTTAGTTCTTGGTGATGGAGTAAAGTCTGCAAGGGTTTTCCGTGATTATGAAAATCGTGGAATTGACAGCAACAGGTGTAGCCCTGATTTTACCCTTCATTTCAATGGTGCTAATCAGTTTCTTTTCCTTTGCAGCAGCAAACACAAGCATAGTGCCATTTTCGTTGCCAATATATACCTTGCCATCAACAATATAGGTTGAGCTCCAAGTGTCAGCTTCCATATCGTGTTGCCAAAGTTTTTTACCAGTCTTGGCATCAAGGCAATGCACGAAACCATCATACTCAGCAGTAAAGAGCATGCCATCATGAACAGCAACAGTGCTCATGGTTCTGCCGAAATAGTAATTGCGATCGTAATCTTTGTCAGCAGGGCCACCATAATGCCAAACAAGTCCGGAAGCTTTATTTTCTGGGGCATCGGGATTGTAATTTTCAGCAGCAGGTGACAAATCTTTTTCAGGATTTGCAGGAACCTTAGTGATATCGATGCACCAAAGATGTCCAACACCTTTGTCATGCTCTGGGTCTTGGCCAACACCAATATAAAGCTTGTTATCATAAACAACGGGAGTGGAAACAAAGTCGTTACGGGTGCCCTTGCCGCCAAGTTCGTAAACAGATTTTTTGGGATTACAATCAAACTTCCAAAGCAGGTCTCCATTGGCAGGATTGAAAGTATAAATCCAGCCATCGCCACCTGGGAAAATGATCATTGGTTTGCCGTTTGGTTCAGCATAAACGGGATTAGACCATTGGCCATGCATCAAAAGTTTGCCCTGGTTAATAAGGGTTTTGATTTCGACCTTTTCGCCGTTTTTCTTAGCTTCTACAAGACTTTTGGAAGGGAGGTTGCTAGACCATTTGACTTTGCCGGTTTTTTTGTCGATAGCTAAAAAACTAGGGGCTTCGGGTTGCGGCACATTGATATGGCCTTCATCCACACCATTGGATGTGATGACAAACAAAGTGTCGCCAACAATTAAAGGCGAACAGGTTGCAAGATTGTGAGGAAAAACATTAAGCTCTTTGATCATATCCAAGCGCCAAATGATGTCTGCATCTTTTTTTGAAGTGTATTTTTCATCAGTTACGCCATCGTTTTTGCCATCCATCAACCCTTCGGTGTCTGCACAGATAACTTCACAGCGGTTGCTAACATAATAAAGTCGGTTGCCTTCAACCACTGGGCTAGAGCAGATACCTTCGCGAGGCCAGTCATTAACCCTGCCAGCGGGCAATTTGTCGTGAACAGATTGCCAAAGTAGTTCACCTGTTTTTTCATCGAGGCACATGATGATGCCTTTATCATCTTTAATACTAGGATCACGAGGAGCATCATTGTTGGTGCCTAAATAAATTCTTCCGCGATAAATGATTGGTCCACCATAGGCTTTGGAACCTAAATCAACCACCCATTTAACATTTTTCTTCTTGCCTTCTTCATTGCTCCAAGAATCCGGGAGATTTTTTTCAACGAGATTGACGAGATTTCTGCTAACAGAGCCACCGAAGAGCGCCCAATCTTTGGTAGTTGCAGCAGGCGCAGGTGCATCTTGAAGCGCAACAGCCTCTACTTTTGGTTCGACCCAAAAATATTGGGAGGCAGCTCCTGTAAGAATTGCAGCGGTAATACCGAGAATAGAAAGCCGCCTGATTGTCTTGTTTTTGCTGGTCATGTTTACTTTCCGTTAAAAAATCAATGATTAAAGAGATAACGAAATCAACTACACACAAGTTTACTTTTTGTTTGGGAGAACCTTTACATTATCGTAAAAGATTTCGGTCCCAGGTTGATTTTCAAGTATACCAGCAGCGTAGCCATAAATTCCAGCGCTACCTTCAAGGTTTGCAACTGGGTCTTTGAACTCAAGGGTCCATTCTGCTGGTTCGGGCTTATCTCTGGGCCAGATTTTGCCACGAATTGTGCCTTCAGTACCTGTCGCTTTTTCAAAAGATAGTTTAAAGGTATACCAAACATTGGGCTCCCATGGATATGAAATAGTCTTGTCAACCCTAGGTAAGGCATCCCAAGAAATAAGCCTTAAAGACTTGGTTTTTCCTGTTAAAATGAAAGTATATCGGTTTGCAACAACGCCCATATCGGGAAGATCATCGCGTACCTTGGTGCCCATCATGTCAGCCTGAATTGTGTATTCAGTAAGATCTGGCATCGTGATAAATGTATTTGCCCTAGCCACCAATGGGCTTGGATTTAAAGCAAGTTTCTTCAAAATCTTTTTACCATCAACAGTAACCATTTCAAACTTGCCCTGACAGTTGATCCAACCACCAGGAGTTCGCTTTTCTGGAATGTTGGCGAAGTTTGGCGCATAAGGAAGAATCGGGGCAACCCTGACCCTGGTTTCAGCAGTTAACTTCCCAGCCTTTGCTACCACTCTGCCAAATTGTGCTGGAGGAGCTTTGCTAATCTCAAGAACGGTATCCATTCCCTTTTCATTACTAAGCTTGCCATTTAAAGGGGGTGGGGGTGTTGGAGCAGGAGTTCCAGGTGCGGCAGGAGGTGCAGTAGGCAGGCCTTCCGGGGGCCTTACTCCAGCAAGCGACCATTCTACTTCAACAGGTCCAATTTTGTTGCCATTGGCATCGTATGCAAAAGCAGCAAGGGATTGTTTTGCTTCAGGGTTAAGAACAAAGTCAGCAGGAACAATTTGCAAATGTGCGGCCTCTCCTAAAGTAACCGCTTTGCTTTCAGTTTTAACTTCCGGAGCAGAAGGCTTCCAATCTGGTTTTCCAATGCAGTAAAGATCTTCACTTGTCATGAAAATGATTTTACCGTTAATAATTGCAGGGCTGCCGTTGATTTCAACATCCTCGCCTGCATTGCCGTCTTCTCCTGGTTTACCTTTGAAAAGTTGGGCATGAAGTCGTTTGCAACCTTCCTTAGAAGGCTGCAGGATGTGGAATTTGGAGTTAACTTCGGCAATATAAAGTTTGCCATCCGCAAGAACGGGCGAACCTTTAGTATTTCGACCGTATTGGAACTTCCAAAGCTCTTTGCCTGAAGAAGCTTCTAATGCATGCAGGGAACCGACTTCACCACACATATAAAGAATACCATCGTTAATAACAGGTGAGGCAAATTTTGCTTTGATGCCATCAGCTTGCCAAACAACTTTAGGCTGGCCATTAGTTACAGTGCCAGCGTCAAGGCAAAGCACCCTGCCCTGAGTATTTGCACCAATATTTTCTTCACCTTGTCCAATGTAGACGAAGTTGTCTTGAACAACAGGCGAGCAGTTGATGGATCCACTACCGAAAAGATGACTCCAAACTTTTTCGCCAGTGTTTACTTTAAAGGCGTGTACGCCACCATCACCACCACCACTAATAAGTAAGCGTTGCCCGTTGATGTTGGCAACAACAGGATAAGAATAGTAAGTATCTTTAATAGGGTTACCGGTGGAAGCCCACCACTGAATTACGCCGGTTTTTTTATTGAACGCAACAAACCTATTTCGGCCCATGCCTTGATCGCCCCAGCTTGCATTGATCATCCCAATAATGAGGAGATCACCATCAACTATCGGACTGGTAACACGACCACCATACCCAGTGATTCTGCCGTACTCTTCTGTCAGTGATTTCGACCAAAGAACTTTGCCGTCTTTATCAAAACAAAACAGCAAGCCTTGGGTACCGTGGGCATAAACATTGCCAGTTTCTGGGTCTCCAGTCATATTGGTCCAGCCAAGGCGAACACTAACAATATCGGTGTGGAAAACATTAAACTTGTATTCCCAAAGAAGCTTGCCATCTTTCATGGAAAAGCACATGACTCTTTCTTGTTCGGAAATGCCTTTACCAACTTTATTGATGATGTAAACACGATCATTTTGCACAATAGGAGTGGTACGACCGCCAAAAGGGGTTTTCCAAACCAAGTTGTTGTCTGCTGTTGCGGGGTTTGGGGACCACTTTTCTGGGAGGTTTTTATCAGTGGAAACACCATTTTGGGTCGGGCCGCGCCAGTGACTCCATTCCACAGCTAAAGGGGCCGAAGATTTAACAACCTTGTTTTCTGCCTTGATATCCTCTTTTACAGCAGGTGTTGAAGCAGCAGTTTTTTTGTCTTCAGGTTTGTTAGTTGGGGTCGAATCAGTTTTCTTTTCTTGCTTTGGTGCAGATGTTTCTCCGCCGCAACCTGTAAAAAAAATTGCAAAAAAAGCAGAAAAAGCCAAAGTTCGAAGAATCTTATTCATGTTTAAATTCCTTACAACAATCGAAGCGTAAATCAGCAGACTTTTCATGGTAAATTGTATTTGAATCAACTTAGACCATATATAAAGCCAACGGCAGGTAATCACATTAACTTATGTTCTAACAAAAATCATCAGAATTGCACGTAGGATATTTGTTAGATTTGTATAAATCTTTTAGATTTCATTTCTTGTGTGGATAAGGTGCCTGTGGGCACTATTTTAATAACTGGTTTGAATAAAAATGCAGTTTGAATCATTTTTTCAAGCATATTTTTAATTGATTCTGAATCTGTTTGAAGAGTTTCAATTTCAAATAATAGGTGTGGATTACCTTCGGTTTTGTAAAAAGTGATTCTAAAATCCAGTATTTTCTCTATAGAATGGATCATGTTTTGCAAAGCAGAAGGATAAATGTTGTTACCCTTGAGAAATATCATTTCATCCGCCCGGGTCAAAATTCCACCCTTAAGACTTTGCCCGTTAAAACCACAAGCACATTTTTGGTGATTTAATTGGACAATGTCACCAGTTCGATAGCGTAAAAGCGGGCACCCTGCCCTGCCAATAGAACTAAGAACAAGCTCTCCAATCGAATCAAGGCTAAGTTTTTTTTGTGTATTTGGATCAATAACTTCTGCAATAAAAGCATTTTCAATGATGTGTAAAAGCCCTGGCGTGGTTGAACATTCAACTGTGACAGGCCCAGTTTCTGTCATGCCGTGATGATCTACAACAATTGGGCCCCAATCTCTTTCAATTCTTAAACGAGTAGCAGGGATATTAGCGCCTGGTTCCCCCGCTAGAACTAATTTTTTTAGTCCCAAATCTTGGAGGTTTATACCTTGGCTTCGAGCAACCTCACCAAGCCTAAGAGCATAACTGGGAGTGGTAAATACAACATTAATTTTTTGATTTTGAATTAAAGCAAGTCTGGATTCAGAACTCATTCCTCCACCGGGAAAGCTTAAGCAGCCTGCCTTACACGCAGCTTCAAAGGCTGTCCAAAATCCTAGAAATGGGCCAAAAGAGAAAGGGAAGAAAAGGCGATCACCTTTTTCGATGCCAGCTAATGCAAATATTTTTAACCAGTTGTTTAGAAGCCATTCCCATCCATCTTTGGAGTCTAAAAAAAGTAAGGGTTTCCCGGAGGACCCGGAAGTTTGGTGGAAACGATTGTAATGAGCATTATCTAAATAATGAAAATCTCCGTAAGGGGGATAAGATGATTGGCTATTTTGCAATTCGAGTTTTGAGGTAAATTCAAAAGAATCAAAGTTTTCTTTGATCCAAGATTTGGAGACATTACCGGCACCGATGCGAAGCTTTCTAAGATAAAAAGCATTGAGAGGTAGAACCGATTCCCAGAAAGTCAAAAACGCATCGGTTAACAAAAGAAGTTCTTTCAAATGGTTTTGATACGAGCAAAAGAAAGTCTAGCTTATCGTATTTCGAAACAATAAAGAAGTTCTTGATCACGGATGAAAAGTTTACCATCAGAAATTGCAGGATGAGCCCAAAGCCTTCCCCTACTTTTCTTTAAACTTGAAAGTTCGGGAATCTTGAACTTACTGATTTCTTTATATCCTTCTGGGGAAGCAGCAAGCATTGCAACTTCACCGGAATCTTCAGCTAAAACATAAAGCCTGCCATCCGCAGCAATAACAGATCCAGCACCCACCGCTTTTCTGGGCGAAGTCCAAGCAACAGCGCCTGTTTCAAGGTTAATGCATTCCCATGCTCTTTTTAAATGAAAACCATAAACATGCTTTCCAACCAATACGATGCCGCCATTATCATTGGCGATTTCTTTTTTGCTGTAAACCTGTTTGGCTTGGAAAGAAGCCCCAGACTTTTCGATTTTGAAGCAATCCATCCCGTCGCCAAAACCGACGGAAGTTGCAATCAAATTGCCTGAAATAACTGGTGAAGTGCAGACGACATCATGATACTCAGCTTCGCGTTTGTATTCCCAGAGGAGTTTGCCATCTTCGGGGTTGACGCCAACGCATCCTTTTTGAGTGATTTGCACAATAGTTTTTTGACCATCAATAGTAGCCAAAGTTGGAGATGCATATGGCGCTTGAAGTTTTACATCAGCAGAACGCCAAAGTGGTTCGCCAGTTTTTTTATTGAGTGCAGCGAGTAGACCAAGTGATCCGCCAGGAACAATGATAAGCTTTTCGCCATCAACAATCGGTGACCAAGAGTATCCCCAGCCAAATTTTTCGGGGCCACCACCAACAGGATTAACTTCAGCAGATAAATCTTTGGGAAGATCTTTCTTCCAAACTATTTGGCCTGTTTTTGTGTCCGAACAAATCAAAGTACCCTGACTACCGAGAGCAAAAACGAGATTGTCGTCAACGGTAGGAGACCCATTCGGCCCACCACTAAAGGTGTTGCCACTAAAGTCGAAAACAGGGCCAATTTTGGCGTTCCAAAGTTCTTTGCCGGTAGCGTCAATTTTTAAAAGAAGCTCCTCGCCTTTACGCGCACCCATGATGTAAATGTTGTTTTGAACAATTGCAGGTGAGGAGTAACCCGTGCCGCAGTCTTTAAAGATCCAAGCTTGCTTTGGGCCATCTTTGGGCCAGGTTGCAAGCAATTTGGTTTCCTTTGAATGCCCCGAACGATCTGAACCTCTAAAACCCGCCCAGTCTTCCGCAAGCAAAAAGCTACTTGCGGAAAATAAGACTAAAAAACCAAGTGGTAATTTATAATTACTCTTCATTGCAGATCTCCGGGAGAGGGATAATTATTTAGAGGATACATCGAAGCAAAAGACAAGATCGAAGTCGCGTAGAAAAAGCTTGCCATTGCTTACGACAGGGTGAGTCCAGATTTTGCCAGATTGCCTTTCAATCTTGGTTGTTTCAGGAATTTTAAACCTTCCGGTTTCAATCCATTCTTTAGTGCTTGGTTCGACAAGTACAACGGTTCCATCATTTTGGCCATAAATATAGAGCCTGCCGCCTGCGAATGTGAGTGAACCAGTTTGATTAAGTTTTTCGGATTCCCACTTGGCCTCGCCGGTGAGCATATTCTGGCATTTCCAGCGTGCAGCCCTGTCATTACAATTGCCCGATGCGCCATAAATATGGCCATCTAATAGGACCACGCCGCCATGGTGGTTTTGCATTAACTTGTTTTCGTAAACAATTTTTGAGGCAATACCAGATTCATTGGGAGTAAGGGTAACCAAACCGCAACCAGTGCCATAATCGGAAGTGACGTAAACCTTGTTGTCATGGAATATTGGAGTTGGGATAATCGCAATGCCATTAACCCCAACCTTTTCAGAAAACAATTTTTTACCGGTGTTAGCATCAACACCAACCAACCCACCTGCCGTCATTTGAATGTAGACATCGTGCTTGCCAACCTTGGCTTTGATGATGGAAGAATAAGAGGCTTCATCGATGATATCTGTGGTGCGCCAAATCACCTTGCCAGTGTTTTTGTCCAAGGCCGCAATCGAACCCTTAGCTCCGCCTGGGCTGCAAATAACTTTATTTCCATCAATCAGGGGAGATTCGCTGAATCCCCATATTTTCATTACTTTGCCTTCGAGTTCCTTGGCAAGTGACACGAGCCATTCTTTTTTGCCAGACTTTGCGTCAACGCAAATAAGGTCACCTTCACCACTGATGCCATAAACTTTGCCCGCATCAAAAGAAGGGGTGCTTCGAGGTCCGCCACCCCATTTATTTGGATAAGGTTTTCCAATGGGAGTGGACCAAAGTTGTTTGCCTGTATTGGTATCGAGAGCAAAGATCGATTCGGCTTCGTTTTGAACCCCCATCAAGAAAAGATTATTGCCAACTATTGCGGGGCCTGAATAACCAATGCCAGCATCTCTGAAAGTCCAAAGCAATTTCGGGCCTTCAGATGGCCAAGATTGAAGTAATCCTTTTTCAGCGGAAACATTGTCCCGATTTTGCCCACGCCATTGAGGCCAGTCTTCAGCCATTGAATAGGAAACTAAAATAAAGGAAGCACAAATTAAAGCAAACGCTGGAACTCGAAACATAATAATTTTCTCTTAGGTGGGAACTATTACCATTAGTTTAAGAATAGTAGAAAAATGATGCTGCTGCAAGTAAAAGTGATGAGTTAAAAGATCTTTTCAGCCTAAGAATTAAGCTGTGGTTTCAATGAGCAATAACAGTATCGGTTTAAGATTCGAGATATTAAAGGGGTGTTGCATTGGCTTTTTGAGTGTCGGTTTCTAAATGTTTTGCCCCTAGTAGCCAGAATACCCCTGCTAGAAAATACATGACGGAAACTGCTACGAAACCAGCGTTCAAGTTTCCTACTTTTTCAATAATATCTTGCCCATCCACTGCGATGGTTCTTTCAAATGAAAAACTATCTGCAATTCCCCCAATAATCCAAGGACTGATGGCATCTCCTAGTGCGTGAATTATGAAAATAGTGATCGCAAAGGCCATAGGCCGTAGTAAAGGTGGCGAAACATTTAAAAGGATTGCATTGGTTGGGCCAGTATTCAAAAAGGTGCAGAAACAAGATATGAAAATTAAAACCCAAGCGAAAGGAAATGGAACGTAAAGAACAGCAAGAAACAACGGGAAACCTATAATCATCCCAATGCCAGACACAAGGAAATATGCACCTTTGTGAAAACGAGAAAAGTAATCAGCAGCAAATCCTCCGCATAAAGTAGCCAGCAAACCAGAAATAACTATGAGGAGGCCCATAATAATGCCAGCTTCTTGTTCGGTACCGTTCTGCCTGAAAATGGACACATAATAGGGGAACCAGTATGCGATCCCGCCAATTGCAAAAGTGTTGGCGGTCATGCCAAGGATGTTAAAAACGATAGAGGGTGTTTTTAGAAGGATTAAAGCATCTTTGATCTGAATTTTTTTCGGTGGCACTTGGGATGACTCTTGGGCACCAATCTCCGGTTCTGGCATTAAAAAACAAAGAACGCCTAAAAGTATGCCGGGTGGAATTACCCAGTAAAACGCATGGGGCCAGCCTGCTATGCCACCAAATGCATAGCCAAGTGCGCTGCCAACAGGAATTGCTCCATAAAATATAGACATGATCATACCCCGACTTTTTTCAGGGTATAAATCCGAAAGAATGGTTGGTGCTATTGGCCCGTAGGAAGCTTCTCCAACCCCCACCATGCATCGAGTTAGCGCAAGAAATGCATAAGAACCTACAAAAGCCATGATTATTCCTACAGGCAGCCCACTGGTAATAGAGCCCTCGTTTAACTTTGCAACCGTGCCCGAAAGCCCGCTTAATCCACTGGCAAGCGACCAAAAAATTACACCGTAACCAATGAGGTGCCAGCGCTTGATTTTTGTGCAAAATATCCCGAAAATTGGTGCAAATATCATGAAACTTGCCATGAAGCATGTTGCTAGTATTCCCAATAAGGCTTTTTTATTATCAGGCGAATGATTGCGTAATAAGTCGCTTTCGATTCCAGCGATGGTTGCGGAAAGTATGTATCGATCAATGTAGTTAAAAAGATTGATTGCCAGCAGAAGCGTAAGCGCAGCCTTAGCTTTTTGATTAATCAGCATAATAACTTTCTAAAAAATTAAGCAAACACTATTCAGTTTCCTTTAAAACAAAAATGACAAATTCAATCTAGGCAGGCTTTGATGGGCGTCAGCCTATACGCCCCATCTTTCCTAATGTTTGTTGGTGTTGCTATGGATTTAATTTGATTGGATCTTTATAAAGCCTCAGACATTGACCTTTAAAGTATTAAAAAAAGGTTTTATTGAGTTTATGAAAATTGATTTGTGCTTGTATGAAAATGAAAACGCTGGGATGTTAGAGCCTTTGGCTTTAACTAGGCCTGTTTTTGCACTATTATGTGGTACGAAAAATCTATTTGAAAAAATTTCAGCAACGGTTGGCATAGCACCTAGTGCCTGTTTTGTTCGCAAGTATTTGGAAGAAACAGTCCGTTCTTCGTGTTTTGGTTTAGCTGTAAATTCATCCGATTGGTTAGAGGCTGGAGAAAACATTCTGTTTATTGATGGGGCATGGATTCCACCGCTTGATTTTCGATTCACCCCGGATGTTTCTCACGCTGGAATTTGTTCTGGCAAGCCTGTTTACTATTACTGCAAACGAAACAAACTTAGTTCATTAACTGAAATACAGGATAATCTTGATTTGGTCGAAAGTTTAAGATCGTTGGATTTGCCTGAAAAAACGGTTGAAGGTGTTGTACTTGAATATTTGTGGGATTTAGTTGGGAATAATGGGGCACAAATTATTGCGGATATGAACGACTTTTCCGGGTTTTCGAACCCAATGGAATGCCCTGCTGGTTTGTTTGGTCCGTTAGATCAATTATTTATTCATCCTAAAACTGAAGTGGAACCTTTAGTAGCTTTTGATACTACGAAAGGGCCGGTCGTTATTGAAAGTGGCGCAAAAATACAAGCTTTCACTCGATTGGAAGGGCCCTGTTTTATAGGTAAAGACACTCAGGTTTTTGGTGCGAAAATTCGCGCTGGTACATCGATTGGTGCAAATTGCAGAGTTGGTGGCGAAATTGAAAACTCGATTATTCTTGGTTATACCAACAAATATCATGATGGGTTTTTAGGTCATTCATATCTAGGAGAGTGGGTCAATTGGGGCGCAGCAACTAATGCCAGTGACTTGCGTAATGATTATGGTTTGGTCAGGGTTCAAGTTGATGGGCAATTAATTAATACCGGACTTAATAAAGTTGGTGTTTTCTTTGGTGACCATTCTCGAACTTCTATCGGAGTTTTACTGAATACGGGATCGAATATTGGTCCTTTTGCTAACCTTTTGCCAGGTGGATTGCTGCCCCGTAATGTCCCCGCTTTTGCTTCTTCTAAGAATGGAAAGCTAGTTCAGGGGAATTCGTGGGAAATTTTGATGCAAATTGCTTCTGTCGTTATGCAACGCAGACAGCGTGAATTATCTCCAGATCTTGAGCGTTTGTATCAGAGTGTATTTCAGTTTACTGCTGCCCAACGAAAGAAAATCCCTTTCGAACCAGAAATTCCTTTTAATCGCAAATCCGCTTGATTACCCTTTCTTTAGATTCATGAATTTATTTGATATCTAAAAGGCAGGTTATCATGTCGCCCTTAAATCGTAGAGAAGTTCTAACTAAAAGTTTGTTGGCAGGTGGTGCGCTTTGTGCTACCGATGAAGCCTTTGCAGTTAAGGATTCCAAGCAAAATGCAATTGTGCTTGAAAATCTTAAACCGGGAACACTGGATTGGCAGTTAACTTATACGCGAACCGATACCAAGGATAAACTTCGTTGCCCGCTTATTGAAGGGTTTGCTTCCCGCACCAGTGTTTCTGCTGGCGAAACTATTACGTTTTTTGTCAGTGCCTTATCACTTGGTAAAGGAACTCTGGATATATATCGCCTAGGATTTTATTCTGGAAAAGGCGGAAGATTGGTTCAGCAAATTGGCCCTTTCGAAATTTTTAAACAAGAAACTCCCGCAGTTGGCGAGCAACGATTAAGGGAATGTAATTGGAAAGAATCCGCATCCCTAAAAATTCCAGAAGGCTGGCTTAGTGGTGTTTATCTTGCCAAGATTTCTAGTAACCAACATCGCTATCAGAGTTACATCATTTTTATTGTTAAAGATGATCGGAAAGCAGATTTTCTCTTTCAATGTAGTGATAACACTTGGCAGGCTTATAACCAGTGGCCTGATGGTTACTCGCTTTACACAAACGATAGGCCTGACAAAAAAGTGCTGGTTTCGGGGGTTAAAGTTTCATTTGACAGACCTTATGGCAAATATGCGCAAATATTTGATAATCCATTGTCGCAGGGTTCAGGTGAGTTTTTGCTTTGGGAGTTTCCTTTAGCTTTTTGGATGGAAAAAGAAGGGTACGATCTTACTTATTGTTCAAATTCAGATGTTCATTCCAATGCTGATGAGTTGCACCGTGTTAAGGCTTTTCTTTCTGTAGGGCATGACGAATATTGGAGTTTGGAACAATTTAACAATGTCAAAAATGCTGTTAATAAAGGTGTTCATGCAGCTTTTCTTTCGGGTAATTCTGTTTGCTTTGTAACCCCCTACTCTGCTTCCACAAAAAATGTTGCAAACAGGACTTTAACCCGTGCAGGAAGGTATGGCGGGGTCAGGCCCAAAGAAAAACCTTTCATGGTTGATTTAAATCTTGATGGCCCAAATGAGTCCACGCTTATTGGTGCCCAGACGGTAACGCCTTTTAATGGTTCTGGTGATTGGATTGTAACCAAACCAGAACACTGGCTCTTTAATGGTACCGGAATGAAAAAAGGGGATAAAATTTCAGGCTTAGTGGGTTGGGAGTTTCATGGTGAACCAGCAGCAATCACTGGGTTGGAAGTGATAGCAGAAGGCCCCACCTATACTGGAAATGATGTGGAATCGCATTACACCTCCACAATTTATCCTGGGTCAAAGGGGAACCTTGTATTCAATGCTTCCACTATTTTCTGGGCACAGGGGTTAACCCAACCGCCAGGTCACATGCCACCGATTTCGCATCATGGCAGGCCGCAGGGCCCTGATGAGAGGGTGCAGAAAATTACAAAAAACCTGTTTGAGAAATTCCTCGAAAAGAGGTAAATCCACTGTTGCAAGTCGTATCTGAAAATCGCAAGATATGCAAATGTGCTAATGCATCATTATCATTTTTAAACAAAGGAAGTAGTTATGAATGGACCATTGAACAGAAAATTAAACATGGGGCTTGTGGGTGGTGGTCAAGGTTCATTTATTGGAAAAGTCCACAGTATTGCTGGTGTTTTGGATAATAGGGCCTCACTTGTTGCTGGCGCGTTATCTTCAAATCAAGAGCGAGCCAAAGATTCTGCTTCCGTTTACGATATCAAGCCTGAAAGGGCTTATGGTTCTTACCAGGAAATGATTTCAAAAGAGTTGGCCTTACCTGTTGGTCAGAGAATCGATTTTGTTTCAATTGCTACTCCTAATCATACGCATTTTGAAATTGCAAAAAGCTTTGCAGAGGCTGGTATTAATGTGATTTGTGATAAACCCATGACTTTTGATCTAGCGCAAGCGGAAGAGTTGGTCAAGGTGGTAGAGAAGTCGAATGTGGTATTTGCTTTGACACATAATTACACAGGCTATCCCCTTGTTCGCCAAGCTCGAGAAATGATACTTTCTGGTGAATTAGGTGAAATTAATGCTATCCGGGCCTTTTATATTCAGGGATGGCTTCGAACCAGATTGGAAGTTTCTGGCCAGAAGCAGGCTGGTTGGCGGACTGACCCCGCAAAATCAGGCGCATCTGGTTGTTTTGGTGATATCGCAACTCATGCCTATAACCTTGCACGCTATATGACTGGCCTTTTGCCCATGCAGATTTCCTGCCATTTAAAAGTTTTTGAAGCTGGCAGGGCTTTGGATGATTATGGCACGGCTGTTATTCGTTTTCAGAATGGTGCCTTGGGAACCGTAACGGCTTCCCAGATTTCACATGGTCGTGAAAACGATCTTTTCATCGAAGTTGACGGAACTAAAGGGTCGTTAGAGTGGCACCAAGAAGAGCCGAATAAAATGTGGGTAAGAACTAACGGTCAGCCGCATCGCTTATTTACTCGGGATCCAAATGCGCCGTTTTTGGGAGATATGGCGAAAGCTTCTTGTAGGCTTCCTAGTGGCCATCCAGAAGCTTTTTTAGAGGCATTTGCGAACATTTATAATGCGGCTTACGATGATATTATTCGCAAATTGAATGGTGAGAAATTTGCAGGAAAGAACACTCTCTACCCCAATGTTTATGATGGGGTGGATGGTATGAACTTTATTACCAGATGTGTTTCTAGTTCAACTGAAAATGGTAATTGGGTAAATCTTAATAATTCCGCATGTAGAAGTTGATGATTTTATCTTTTATTGGTTCAAGATAAGGTGGTAAAAATGAAACTCTTTCTTCTCGATTTGAGGAAAGAGTTTTTCTGTTTATATTGTTATGAATTGAATTGTAAGTGGTTTCGCAATAAGATGGCATAGAATGTAAGTTGAATAGGGTTGAGCTTTTGTGAAAGCCCGCATATTAGAGAATTGGGCAACTCTGAACCTAGGAGAATCATTGTGCAAATTAAAATTTCGACTCGACATGGCCATGTTAGTGAGGAAGTTCAAAAGCATATCCAAGAAAAAGCAGGGAAACTTCTTCACTTTTTCGCCCGTATATCCATGATTGAAGTAACATTAGATCATCAAAAAGATATGAAAGTGGTTGAACTTGCTGTTAATGCCGAGCATAAACATGATTTTTTTGCGAAGGAAGAAAACCCAGACCTGTATACGGCTGTGGATTTAGTCATCGATAAGGTAGAGCATCAGATTCGGAAGTATAAAGAAAAGATACAAGACCATCGTAAAACACCACCAATGGGTGAACTTCCCAAATCGCTTTAAATGTTGCATTTTAGATGAGAGGTATGGTGAATCAAAATGCGAATGTCGGACTTCATAGTGCGTTCTGCCATTGTTCCAGAACTTAATGCCACCGATAAAGAAGGCGTCATTCGAGAGCTTTTAGAAAGCCTCTGTCGCAATGGTTGCTTTAAGGATGTGGATGTTGAAGACATAATCAAAGCCGTATTAAAACGAGAATTGCTAGGTTCAACTGGTATTGGTGATGGAATTGCAATTCCTCATACGAAATACAGTGGCGTAGACAAATTAGTTGGGGTTTTGGGTATTTCTCCAACTGGGGTTAGTTTTGGCAGCAGAGATGGAGAACCAGTCTTCGTGTTTGTGCTGATAATTTCCCCTGTTGATCAACCTGTAGTCCATTTGCGAGCTCTTGAAACTGTTTCGAGAGTACTTCGTGATGATCCTTTGGTTAAGGCTTTAAGGGCCTGTACCACTGCCGATCAATTGTTTGAGCAAATGAATCAGTACTCGAAAATGTAGTGTGTAAGTTTTGGTCGGGAAAATTATTGGAGATCTTTTGGTGGAAGATGCGAGCCATGAACTTCTGAAGAGAGTTGTTAAAATTAAAAACCCAAATGGTTTTCATATGCGGCCTAAAGCGGCATTTGTTGAGGCTGCATCCCGTTTTGTATCTGAAGTTAAACTGACTTGGGAAGGTCAGGTTTTTAATGGCAAAAGCATGTTCGAACTTATGCTTGTTGCTGCAGCTGAAGATAGCGAAGTGACTCTCGAAGTTTTTGGATCTGACTCTCATTTGGCGTTGCAAGAACTTGAAAAAGTTCTCTCAGAGGAAGATGTTTCTATTTTGGACTGATGTTGTTTATTTGTTTGGAATAAGGTGCTGATGGAAGTTTATCGAGGAATACCGGTTTATCCAGGGGTTGTCATAGGCCCTGCTTTGTTGCTTGACACCGAAGGGTATTTGATTCCCCAAAGGTCGATCAGTGCTTCTGAAGTGGTACATGAATTTGAACGGCTCAAGATTGGGATTAGAGACGCAGCAATCGAGGTACGCTCAAATCAAGCTATAATTGCAACTAAAGTTGGTACTCAGTACGGTGCTATCTTGGGCGCTCATGCCCAGATGATTGAAGATCCATTTCTTCTTGGCGAAATTGAATCACTGATTTCGAAAAAATTCTTTACCGCAGAATATGCACTTAGCCTGGTAATGCGTAAGCATATTAAAGAAATACAAAGTCTTCCTGATGCGAGAATGGCATCGCGCGCCACAGACCTATTTGACATTGAAAAACAAATTCTTGGAAAGTTGATCGGGCAACGTAAGGAAGGGCTTAATTCATTGAATGAGCCTGTCGTTATTCTTGCACATGATCTTTCCCCCAGCGAGACTGCAAAGTTAAACACTAAACTGGTGCATGCTTTTGCGACGGAGGCGGGTGGTAGAACAAGTCACACCTCTATTTTGGCTGGTGCCCTTGAAATACCAGCTGTTGTTGGCTTGGGAAAATTTATTTCCGAGGTGACTGGCGGGGATATTGTGATTGTGGATGGTAATGCAGGCCTCCTTATCATCGACCCCGATGCTGAAACTTTGCGGAGATACCAAAAAACCCAGACGGATATAGTTTCCTTAGATGCTTCCCTTGAAAGCCTTCGTGATCTTCCTGCAATTACTCAGGATGGTGTTGAGATTAAACTGCTTGGAAATATAGAGTTTCCACATGAAACCAAGCATTGTCTTGATAAAGGGGCGCAGGGAATAGGACTTTATCGCACGGAATTTCTTTTCATGGGAAAAGATACTGTTCCTACCGAAGATGAGCAATTTGAGGCTTACAAGGAAGTCGTTCAAGCCATGGGGAAGGATAGGCCTGTGGTGATCCGGACTTTAGATTTAGGTGGCGACAAATTGGCTGCTTTTTCTAATTTGCATATTCCTGAAAAGAATCCGTTCCTTGGTCTTCGAAGTATTAGGCTTTGCCTTAGAAATATTGGCCTTTTTAAAACTCAACTCCGGGCGATTTTGCGCGCTAGTGTATATGGTAATATTCAGTTGCTTTTTCCTATGATTTCAACGGTTTTAGAGCTTCGACAGGCTAAAATGATTGTTTCGGAGGTCAAAGAAGACCTTTTTGAGGAAAAAGTGCCTTTTAATAAGGATATTCCCATTGGAACCATGATTGAAGTTCCTTCTGCTGCCATTCTTTCAGAATTAATGGCAAAAGAAGTGAGTTTCTTTTCCATTGGCACAAATGATTTGGTACAGTACACTTTAGCAGCAGATAGGTCGAACGAGGATGTTGCCTCGTTATACAATCCAGGAGATCCTGCCGTTTTACGGTTGATTGATATGGTTGTTAAGTCTGCGAAACACTCCAATGTTGCCTTGAATGTGTGTGGCGAGATGAGTGGAGACCTGATATATACAATGTTGTTTCTTGGCTTAGGAATTAGGCAATTAAGTGTTTCACCGCATAGTATACCGGAGATAAAGCAATTTATCCGGATGGTGAACCTTAAAGATGCCGAAAGTGTTGCCAAAGAAGCTATGCGCCAACATACTGCGCGTGATGTAAACAATTATTTGCGGGAACAGACCCGGAAGCTTTTGCCTGATTCATTGATGTATTAAACAAGCAATGAGTTTGTACGAAGGAAACCTTCTATTTGCCTCTAGAGCATCAAGATTTTGTTACCAAAGATTTTAGGCAGATACTGTTTTCTTAATGGACGAAGATTTTCAGGCAGATTAATGCTAACGGTGCAGAAACTCTGGATTACTTCAGCTTCTGCAATGTTTATTCCCGCCTTGTGCGGAAATATTTTGCATGAACTTATTACTGGGGATTTCTTTACCCCTAGCGAGCAAGCAGATAAACTTTTTTAAAGTTACTTCTCGTTCGCTTCACCAAAACGATTTCAATCCTTTACGCTGTCAAGGTATTTTAAAGCACTTTGCTCCTCAATCCAAGGTTGTAAACTCTCTCTCTTTGCAATCGGATTTTGTAGATAAGAATTTAAATATCAATGATGGTTTCATTAAAAAAAACGCCCTTGTTAAAACTCTTGTGTTTACAAAACCTTCCCTTTGCTTTTTTCAGAAAGCTTGGAAACATAATTGCAGCATTAGCCAGGGTCTTCATTCGACCCTGGCTTTTCATGACCAATCATTTGTGGGGCTTCAGTTTGCTGACAAAGGAACAGTGAAGCCTTCTGAAATATTTTCCTTGTTGGGCCTTGATGCCCAAAATCCCTCTGATTCCTCTTTGGAGCAGTTGGGGTTGAATCCCAAATTTTAATTTGAATACGAAAGGCTTAGAATCTGATGAAAAAAGTTATGTTAATCAATGTTTTGCAGCCTGAAGAGTGCCGCATTGCAATTCTGGAAAATGGTATCCTAGAAGAGCTTTATGTTGAGAGAAATACTCATGAAAGTTATGTGGGAAATATTTATAAAGGAAAGATCGTAAATATTGAACCCAGTATTCAGGCTGCCTTTGTTGATTTTGGTATTGGTCGGAATGGTTTCTTGCATGTTTCCGATGTAGAGCCAACCTATTACAAGCATCTTGATGGGTTCAAAGAAGATAACGAAGATGAAGAGCGCGAAGATCGCAGGCCAAGGCGTGGGAGTTCCAATGGCGGAGGCTCCAATAATGAGGAGCGCGAAGATCGCAGGCCAAGGCGTGGGAGTTCCAATGGCGGCGTCTCCAATGGCGGTTCAAACCGTGGGCCACGAAGCAAGCCCTTTGAAAATGGCAACATTCCAGATGTTGAAAACTTGCCTATAGAAGAGCAACTTCCGATTTCCAATGCTCCTGAATTTGGCGGCGAGTTATTCGAAGAGCAAGACGATCTTGCATTTGAAAACAGAAGCGATTTTATAGAACATGATTCGGATTCTTCGATTAGTTCCAATTCAGATGACTCGGTTACTTTTGGTGCTGGGTTGTCTGATGATGAAGACGATTTTGGACCCGATGATAACGATATACCTCCGGTGATGCCTTCTGCAAATAGAATCACAAGCGATGGCGATTCTGATTCCGATGGGCCGGGAGAAACCGAAATTGATGATTTACTTTTCTCGAGGCCAGCTCGATCCAATCCCCCCGCTCATAAATCTTCTTCCGATAAATCTGATTCATTCGATGAACCTGTTTTTCAGCAAAACCAGCAACCTCTTACCCCAAATAATAACTTTGATGATGATGTGGAAGAGGATACACAAGAGGTTGACCAATCTTTTGATGCAGAAGAAAATGTTGAACAGGATGACGATAATCAGGATGAAGACGGTCAAGATCCCCAGTCTCGCGACGCCCACGGGCAGCGTGATTCTCGCGGCCCACAGCGCGATCAACGCGGTGGTGATAATCGTAGCCGGGGTGGTAGTCGAGGCGGAAATCAGCGCAGGCCTTCGGGTGGTGGCTATTCTTCCGGTTCTAGGGAAGGCGCTCGCGATCAGGGGAGAAGTAGCGGAAAACCGATGCGAGGTAACACCAGAGGCGGGAGGCTTTTGGGTAACCCGAAGCCTATGATTCAGGAGGTTTTCAAGAAGGGGCAGGAAGTTCTTGTTCAGGTAATTAAAGATGGCATTGGTAATAAAGGCCCCACCCTTAGCACCTATATTAGTATTGCCGGCAGGTATTTGGTTCTTATGCCTGGATTGCATCGGGTTGGCGTTTCAAGAAAAATTACTGATGAAGATCAACGCAGAAGGCTTAAAGATATTTTTGTAGACCTTAAACCACCTAAAGGTGTTGGGTTTATTATTCGTACCGCTGGTATTGATCGTAATAAAACCGAACTTCAGCGAGATCTGGCTTATCTTGCAAGGCTGTGGCAGGTTGTTGCTAAGCGTATTGTAAAGGTAAAAGGCCCTGCGGGAATTTATGAAGAAAGCGATATGGTCACCCGTACTATACGCGATACCTTTACTAGTGATATAGACGAAATTGTTGTGGATGAGAAAACTGCATTTGAGCATGCACAGGAATTCCTGCAGTTTGTAATGCCTAGATTTGCTGATAGGGTTAAATTTCACGACAACAAAAGGCCTTTGTTCCATCACTACGCAATTGAAGAGGAACTCGCCAAAATTCAAATGAAAAAAATCCCCCTTCCTATGGGTGGATCTATTGTCATCGAACAAACCGAGGCCTTGGTTGCAATTGATGTGAATAGTGGGAATTTTAGATCTGAAAGTAACGCGGAAGATACTGCTTTCCGTATGAATATGCAGGCCGCACGAGAGATCACCAGACAACTTCGGCTTCGAGATCTTGGCGGCGTTATTGTCAATGACTTTATTGACATGCGGGACGAAAAACACCGTAGGGCTGTAGAAAATGCCATGCGGGATAATGTCATGCGGGATCGTGCTAAAACCAAAATCCTTAGGATTTCACCTTTTGGTATTATCGAAATGACTAGGCAAAGAATCCGGCCTTCGCTTAAGCGCAGTGTCTACCATGATTGCCCCTATTGCAAAGGCATGGCTCAAGTTAAAACAAGTGAAAGTATGGGCATTGAGGTTATGCGTTTGGTGCAACTTGCTGCCTTTAAAGAAGCCGTTGCTACAGTTCGAGTACGAGTGGCTGCAGAAACCGCTGACTATCTTTTAAATAACAAAAGAAAAGAGCTGGGCAAACTTGAGGACGAGGCTAAAGTGGGCATTTCTGTTCGAGGAGAGATTGGTGTGCCCCCTGAATTGCTCGAAGTCTTTTGTGTTGATGCCAATGGTAACGAGCTTAAAATTCATCCTCTTCCTGAACCGCCACCATTGCGCAGGGGTGGGCGATATGTTCCTTCCAATTCAGATAGGGGCTCTCAAGGTGAAGCTCCTTTCCGCAGAGGAAGAGGTGGTCGGGATCGATAATTAGGTTTTGGTATAATAGGTCGAATGGCTAGGGGTGATGTTCTTACCCCTAGCTTTTTTCTTTTACTTTTGAGCTTGCCATCTTTTCTTTTCCAAGTTATTAAGCCCCCCACGCAGGGTATTTTTTCGGTTGATTCGGATTGCCTTGCGTTTGCGATATTTCGGGGGAGGCTGATTTAAGTGTTGTTGCGAAAAAAGCCTTACTTGCTGTTTTCTGCTTTTTTGCTTGCTGCTTTTTACTGCTTTGGGCAGTTGCAGGCATTTCAGGTTATCGCACCTGATAAAAAAACAGCTCAAGGTAAGGCTACCGCTCAAATTGAACCTTTCGCCTCTTTTCAACGGAAAATTCCAGGTGATTCAAAGCCTATTCGAGTCGATGCTGATTCAATTTCTTCTTGGTCGGATAAATCTAAGTATTATTTGTTGTTAAAAGGTCATGTATTCCTCGAGCAAAGTGTTTTGCAAATCCGAGGGGATCAAGCATTGATTGTAGCTGATATCGAATCCTACAAAATGCGTGGTATTTGGGAACTTGGAATGTATGTAGATGGGAACGTTAAAATCGATAGTTCCGCAGAGGTGCGAAATGCCAAAACTGCTTTTATTGATTTAGCGACTCGCGGAGAGTTTCGTTTTAATGCCGTTAAAAGTAAAGTTGAACAAAAAGATTGTTCTGCAGATCCGCTTTTTAAAGCAGCTCAGGAAGGTAAAGCTAAAGCTGTTGCTGAGCAGCAAAAATCACAAAAGATTA